>Ga0182742_1001854_pt1 | contig 25423 bp, 27 predicted proteins | sample eDN5th37CBELigMG_FD_128880 | JGI IMG/M metagenome (GOLD analysis project Ga0182742, IMG submission 128880) | Enriched Miracle-Growth compost microbial communities from Emeryville, California, USA - eDNA 5th pass 37_C BE-Lig MG (version 2)... ...
AAGCTCGACCTCACCCAGCCGAAGAACGGCATCGCCTATTCGGTCGAGCAGGCGCGCACGGTGGCCGGCGAGCTCGGCTTCCCGCTGGTGGTGCGCCCGTCCTACGTGCTCGGCGGCCGCGCCATGCAGATCATCCACGACGAGGGGATGCTGCAGTCCTACCTGCTCGACACGGTGCCGGAGCTGGTGCCGGAGGACATCAAGCAGAAGTACCCCAACGACAAGACCGGCCAGATCAACACGCTGCTCGGCAAGAACCCGCTGCTCTTCGACACCTACCTGTCGGGCGCAACCGAGGTGGACGTCGACTGCCTGTGCGACGGGCAGGCGACCTATGTCTCCGGCATCATGGAGCACATCGAGGAGGCCGGAATCCATTCCGGCGACTCGGCCTGCTCGCTGCCGGTGCACTCGCTGCCGGCCGATCTCGTCGACGAGCTCGAGCGGCAGACGGCGGCGCTCGCCAGGGCGCTCAAGGTCGGCGGCCTGATGAACGTGCAGTACGCCATCAAGGAAGGCCAGATCTACGTGCTGGAGGTCAACCCGCGCGCCTCGCGGACCGTGCCCTTCGTGGCCAAGACCATCGGCCGGCCGATCGCCAAGATCGCGGCGCGCATCATGGCGGGCGAGACGCTCGACGCCGCCTTCGGCAACTACGGCTCGAAGCCGGACTCGCGCAATCTCGGCCACATCGCGGTGAAGGAAGCGGTGTTCCCGTTCGCGCGCTTCCCCGGTGTCGACATCCTGCTCGGGCCGGAGATGAAGTCCACGGGCGAGGTCATGGGGCTCGACCGCGACTTCGCGCTCGCCTTCGCCAAGGCGCAGCTCGGCGCCGGCGTCGACCTGCCGCGCCAGGGCACGCTGTTCGTCTCGGTGCGCGACGAGGACAAGCCCGGCATCCTGCCCTCGGTGAAGCGCCTGGCCGACCTCGGCTTCAAGGTGCTCGCAACCGGCGGCACCGCGCGCTTCCTGCGCGAGCACGGGGTGGAGGCCGAGAAGATCAACAAGGTGCTGGAAGGCCGCCCCCACATCGAGGACGCGATCCGCAACCGCCAGGTGCAGATCGTCTTCAACACCACGGACGGCCAGAAGGCGCTGTCGGACTCCAAGTCGCTGCGCCGCGCCACGCTGATGCAGAAGGTGCCGTACTATACGACCCTCGCGGGCGCCGCCTCGGTGGCCGAGGCCATCGCGGCACTGAAGGCCGGCAGCCTCGAGGTGCAGCCGCTGCAGGGGTATTTTTCGTAAGCCTTGGGCCGATAGGCGAGGGCGGCGCTGTCGCGCTGCCCCCCGACCGTCACTTCGTGACACCGGGGTCGAGTTCCGCGCCTCGACCCGTCCTTCGGACCACCGAGAACCGGGCGAAGTGAGCCGCGGCGCCGCCAGTCTGTCCGAGAGCCGAAAGTAGTATTGGCGGGCGGGTGTCGCGGCACGCCCTTGCCACGCTAAGGGGGTTGTCGAGACTGGTTCCCCCGCAGGGGCATTTTCGCGCCGATTGATGCTCAAGGAGCCGCGATATCATCAGGCGCTTGCAGCAGGATGGTTTCGTGCTTGTCTCGGTGCGCGGTTCGCACCACAAGTTTCGGCACTCGGACGGCCGCCTGGTCATCGTCACGCACCCGCGCAAGGATATCCCGGCGGGGACGGTCAGGTCGATCTATCTGCAGGCCGGCTGGCAGAAGGACTGACATGCCAAGGCATTACATTGCCCTGATCCACAAGGAAGCCGATAGCGGCTACGGCATATCCTTCCCTGACGTGCCGGGCGTGACGGCGGTCTCGGAGACGCTCGACGACGCCCTGCACGAAGCCTCCATCGCCCTCGGCTTTGCCTTCGAAGACTGGGAGGGCCCGCGGCCGATGCCGCGGAGCCTTGATGAACTGCGCGCCGACGATGCGTTCCTCGAACAGTCCGCGGACGCCGTCATCGCCGCCGTAGCGCCGTCCGCAAGCCTGGCCAATGCGGCCTGACTCGCTGGTCTGACGCGGGGCGTCAAAGCCAGCGTCCCTCTGCCCGTTCACGGGGGGAGATGTCCGGCAGAACAGTGAGGGGCATCGTCGCGCATTGTTGCCAACCGCCACTCTGCCCCTCATCCGCCCATCGGGCATCTTCTCGCCGCTCGCAGGGAGAAGGAAGCGGGGCGTGGCGGGCGCCTGCTGCCACAATTCCGCCCACAGGCCTCGCTTTCCTTCCCTTCATGACCGCCACGCCTACATCTCCGCGCCGGAGAGTTGCCGGCCTGACGCAGGAGGAAATCGAGGCGGTGCACGACTTCGTCGACTTCCTGCGCGAGGCGGTCGACGCTTACGACACGATCATGGCGTGGCGGCGCGGCACCGAGGCGGCGCCCGTGCCGTGGCCGGCGCTGGTGAAGGCGGTGCCGCCGGACGGGCCGGATATCTGCCGCTGGGAATGGGAGGACATCTCCGAGCGCGGCCGCGAACTTGTGAGCCGCATCGTCCCGGCAATGTGGCGCCTGGGTGAAACCAGCGATCCCGCACATGCCCGCACGGCAGGCTGGCTGAAGGGGTGTTTCCACAATCACAAGGCCTACCGCCTCGTCCGCTACGCATGGTACGACCACTATCGGCGCGACTTTCGCCGGCGCATGGACACGTGGGCGGTAGAGGTGCGCGCGCTTCTCGACGCCATGCCGCTGGGACCGGACGAGGTCGGCGAGGCTTGACGGGAGGCTACGTCGGCGGCGCGCATTGTTGCCTCCGTTGCGCCAGCCCCTCATCCGCGACTTCGTGACACCAGGGTCGAGTCCCGCGCCTCGACCCGTCCTTCGGATCCCCGTGAACGGGGCGAAGGGCGCGCGGGCCGGGCGCCGAAGTGTCAGCAGCGTGGCCCGCCCATCACGGCCCCAGCCGGATCAGCGCGAGGCGGAACGAGGCGACGCGGAGCAGGGTGGCGCGCCAGTCGGCGATCGCGCCAGTGTTGTCGACGAACCAGCGCAGCGAGGAATGCACCTGGGTGAAGGCGGCCGCCGCCATCATCAGGCCGCCGAAGGAAAGGTCGCCGGCGAAGTAGACCGGCGAGGCGATCACGATCGGCGCCACCACCGTCACCCAGCCGTAGCCGGCGGTAAACCATTGCAGGCGGATGGCAGCCGTCATGATCCTGCGCAGGGCGACGATGACGGCCTCGAGATGGTTCGCAAGCCGTTGCTTTTCCTCGGTCTCGCCCTGCGCGGCGGTGATTTCGCCGATGCGGTCGCTGATGCGCACCAGGGCGGCGCGCAAGTCGGCCTCCCGCGCGTAGTGGTCGGCGTTCAGCCGGATCAGCGGCCGGCCCAGCAACCAGGATATGGCCGAGGCCGTGCCGGCGTAGGCAAGCCCCGCCCATACCATGTAGCCGGGAATCGCGAAGCTGTGGCCGTTGTAGTGGAAGACGAAGCCTTCCGAGAGCGCCCACAGCACGCCGATGAAGCTCACCAGAAGCACGCCGGCCTGGACGACGCCGATGCCGAGATCGGCGGATAGGTCGGCCAGGTGCCAGGCGTCCTCATGCAGGCGCTGGTCGGGGTTGACGCCCATCTCGCCCGACTTCTGCAGCCGCAGCGCGCGGCCGGGCTTCATCCACTGGTCGAGCAGGTCGCGCACGAGCCCCTCGCGCAGCTTGATGTGCAGGTAGCGGTTCAGCCAGCCCTGCGCGATGTTGAACAACAGCAGCACGCCGGCGATCCAGGCGAAGACGACGAGCTGGTGCAGGAAGTCGGCGACGTGCCGGCGCTCGAGGGCGTCGTAGAAGGGCTGGTTCCAGCGGTTGAGCAGCACCTGGCCGAAGGCCGTCGCCACGATCAGCGCGAAGATGCCGAGGCTCACCCAGAGGAGCAGGTTGCGCAGCGGGGAGCTGATCAGCGCGTGCCACATCATGTTGAGCTGCTGGCCGAAGCTGGCCTCGCCAAGTGGTATGCAGCCGGGCACATGCGGCTGGTGAAGCTCCAGCGGCACCTCGGCGGTCATCCCCGCAGTTTCGCTCGCCATCGTCCGGCAGTCCTTGCTCGATTGCGCGCGCCGGGGCCTCGTTGCCGCGCGGCGAATTCCCGTTACGGATGGCGGTGCGGCCCTGTAGCTTCGAGGCCGCCTCCTCGATCCGCGAGTTGCGCCGGACGCCTGCGATCGCTGCCGTCGGACGCCGGTCGGGGAGGGGACTCACGCGCACTCCGGCGCACCCCGATGCGGGTCTGGGACTATTTTCGTGTGGCGGGTTGAAATTACAAGAGGGTTCGTTTAAGTATCAGTCATCGAACTTGTCTGTCGAACTTTGTTGCGGCGCTTAATTTGCGCCTGAGGCGATCTTCCTCTTCAATTTCGATGTAGTCCCAACTTGCGTTGCATATCGTGGCGCGAGAAGGAATAACTTTGCCGATTGAAAGGAATCGCAAATGAACACCGGAACCGTAAAGTTCTTCAACGCAACCAAGGGCTTCGGCTTCATTCAGCCCGACGCTGGCGGCGCGGACGTCTTCGTTCACATTTCCGCCGTGGAGCGGGCCGGCATGCGCACCATCGTCGAGGGCCAGAAGCTGTCCTTCGAGGTCGTGCGCGACAACCGCTCGGGCAGGAGCGCTGCAGAGAATCTGCAGGCCGCCTGACGCGGAGGCATCGCTCGCCGGCGACCACGGATGTACTGGCGCCAGACTTAAGCGATGACAGGAGAAGGTCGGGTTCAGCCCGGCCTTTTTTGTTTTGAGAAAGGAGCCCGCCATGGCGAAGCGACCCGCAGTGCCCGAGGGCATGTTCGCCCCCAAGCTGTCCCGCCAGGAATCGCGGGCCGACGCGACCACGTCCGTCGCCCGCTCGATCCTCGAGGCCGAACAGAAGGCGCGCGACGCCAAGACCGCGCGGCTGCGCGCGCTCAGGCTTGCACAGGAAGCGGAAGCTCCCCCCACGCCGGCCACCCCCAAGCGCAAGGCCTCGCAGCGCAGGCGCTGAACGCCGGCACGGCCGCCGGGCCTTTAAGGTTCTCAGCCGGTGCCTGCCGGCATGTCCTCGTCGTTCCACAGCATCATCGGCACGTGGCCCTGCGCCACAGCCTGCACATGGGCGATGGCGTTCATGTAGGTGTGCCAGTTGAGCACCCGGCCCGGGCAGCGCGAATGCGACGTGCCGGGATCGGCCTCGGAGTGTCCGCTGATGTTCTGGCGGGACGGCGGGAAGCCGAAGCGCTGGCACAGCCACACCACAAGCTCGGCCGAGGCAAGATACTGCGCCGCCGTCAGCTTCGTGTCGCTGGAGCGGGTGTTGTGCTCGATGCCGATCGTCCAGCCATTGGCGCCGCTGGCATGATGGGCGATGTCCTTGTGGCGCACGCATTGCACGACGGTGCCGTCGCGCCCGACGATGTAGTGCGACGACTGCGCCTTCCATTTGCCGTTCTGCAAGTATTTCGGGATGCCGAAGGCATTGCGCGCGGTGGTCTGCGCGGACGGCGTGCCGCCCTCGGTGATGTGCAGCACGATCTCCTCGATTGTCCGGCGCGTCTTGGGCGTGAACCGGTCCGAATGGGCCGGGATCCACAGCGATCCGGGAAATCCGTCTCCGCTTTCGCCTGACATGGTGGCCTTCCTCCGTTGCTTCCCCCCGCCATTACGGGCCGCGGGTTTAGCCGGAGCCGCCGGATGCGGCCCATTGCGCATAGTCTTTCAAGACCCCCCTCGATCTCCTCCATTGCCGGGAACTCGCCAAAGCTCCTGACCGCCCCGGTCTCGGCGAACGGCAGCCTGGTGCTGGTCCAGGTCTCGATGAAGGGGCGGAACCAGGTGGCGTCGTCGAGCATGGTCGGGCGCACGTTGACGAAGGGGGCGCCGGCCAGCCGCGTGAACAGCCATGTCATGCAGTCCGGGCAGAAATTGTGCTGCAGCTCGGGCGCCTTCATGCCCCCGATCACCGGCTCGCCCCTGGTGACCTCGAAGCCGTCGAGGGGCACCATCATTGTCAACGAATAGGCCGACGAGGCCATCTTCTGGCAGCCGCGGCAGTGGCAGGCGGCGGTGCAGATCGGGGCGCCGGTGACGCGGAACACCACCTTCCCGCAGCGGCAAGAGCCGGACATCGGCAGGGGAGACAGGGGCATGCTTCGTTTCCTCGTCACGTGGGTCGGGCAGGGCACTTCGCCGTGCCATGATCGCCGCATAGTCGGAATGGGGGCGAACGACCCGGCGCGCTGCCGCATGACGGCGATCAGACCCCTTGGGCGCGGCCTTGGGAAGCCATGGCGATAGGGTATGGGGGCGTTGGTATTGGTTTACCCTCACGTAAGTTCTCCCCAGCGACATGGGTTGCGGCGGCTTGCGGAGCCGTCTGGGTGCGCATAGTTTCTGCCTCCCATCCAACAGCGGGAGAGGCCTATGCGCGGAAACGCGATAAAACTGATACTGGCAGGCGCGCTCGCCCTGTCGATGACGGCGCCGAGCATGGCACGCAAGTGGCATTCCGATGACACGGCGGCGCTGGTCGGCGGCCTCGTCATCGGCGGCATTGCGGCAGCTGCGATCTCCAACGACTACCGGCATCGTGACCAGTGGGTCCCGCCGCCGCCTCCGCCCCCGCCGCCGTATCGGCCTGCGGCTCCGTTCCGCCCGAAGCCCAACGTCATCTGCTATCCGCGCGAGTACGCCTGCTACACCAACAGCGGCAAGTACCTGCCGCAGTGGTCGGCGCGGTACTTCTGAAGCCAGGTCGAGAGAGGATTTTCGCCATGAAGCGTTTTAAGCTTGCGACGCTCGGCCTGGCAGCGGCGCTGTCCGCTGCGGTGGTCGGCCCGGTTGCGGCCGAGGATGAAGAAAGCAGTTTCGTGCGCCAGCACGCCATCGAGCTGCTGGAGGGCGCCCTGACGCCCGAGCAGACCGCCACGCTGCAGGTCCTCGCCAACCAGGCGGCGATCGCCGCCGTCTGCGAAGGCTTCGTCCTTGACGACGCCAAGTTCCAGTCCGCCTTCGAGAAGCTGGCTCCGGTCGATGCCGACAAGATGACCGACGAGCAGAAGAAGTACCATGACGGCCACATCCTGGTGATCTACGGCGTCCTGGTCGGCGGCGAGCTGGCTGCCATGGCTGACGACGACGGGGAAGCCTGCGCCGTGGCCGCGGAAGCCAAGGCCGATCCGGACTTCGCCGACGACATGGTCTGGAAGAAGTAACAAGGCAGACACGAGTTCGTCCGCGCCGGAAGGGAGCGGGGAGGTTCGGCCTTCCTGCAGCCCCGGCGAGAGCGGGCGCCAGTTTCACGCCGCCGGCCGGACCTCGGCCCGGCGGCTCTTTTTTTGCCCTCCCGTCGTGATCTGCGAGAACGCCACGCGCTGCCGTGCGGCCTCCGCAGCGATGGGAGCACCTCCCCATACCGCCGACACCGACGGCGGTACCGCTTTCTGATAATTTCGATTCAGCCGGAGATGGGCTACGTCTTATGCTGAGGAGATATTAAGTAGAGTGTGCGGGGCGGCAGTATGGCGCGAGGTGAAAAGGCCCGGCTTCTATTGTGCGCCACTGCGCCCGTAATCGAAAGGGACGGAAAGCTACTCCTCGACAAGAAGTTCGTCGAAGGAATGCGGCTGCATTGCCAGATGTGGCCCGGTCCCGTCACCTGCATATTGAGGCGTGGCGCCGAGCATATTCCGTTCGGAGGCCAATACGAGCGACGCGATCTCGGATTCGACATCACCCTTCTCGAGAGCGAGGAGCCGATCGGCGAGCGGGCGCTGACGGGCGTTGACGTTGTTCTGTGCGCCGGGGATGCCCATGACGTGCTGCATCTCGCAGATCTCGGCAGGCGGCTCGGCATCAAGGTCATCTACACGATCGAGTACACGCTGGAGACGCGGCTGCGGATCGCGGCCATGGACAAGGGCCGCAGCCTTGCCCGGCGCGTCTACTCCATGCTGTGGAACATCCGGCACGAGTATCGCCGGCGCCGGGCCTTCCGGCTGGCGGACGGAATCCAGGCGAACGGGTACCCGGCCATGGCCGCCTACGGCCGACTCAACCGCAACAGCATCATGTACCTGGACAACCGCCTCAAGCGGGACATGTACGCCACCGCGCAGGAGATGAAGCAGAAGGCGGCGCGACTGCGCACGGGCGGCCCGCTTCGCATCATCCACTCCGGCCGGCTGGAGCGGATGAAGGGTGCGCACGACCTCATACCGACCGCCACCGCGCTGCGCGATCGCGGCGTGGACTTCACCCTGGACATCTACGGCGACGGCAGCCTTCGGGAGGAGATCGCGCAGGGCATCCGCAACAACAATCTCGGCCAGGTTCGCCTGCATGGACCGGTGGATTTCGAGACGGAGCTGGTGCCGATCAACCGCACCGAAGCCGACATCTTCCTGAGCTGTCACCGCCAGTCCGACCCGTCCTGCACCTACATCGAGTGCCTGGGATGCGGCCTGCCGGTCGCCGGCTACGACAACGCCATGTGGTCGGCCCTGCTTGCCGAATCCGGCGGCGGCTGGGCCGTGCCGATGGGACGTGCCGGCGCGCTCGCCGAGAAGATCGCGCAGCTGGCAACGCATCGCGACGAGATCACGCGCTGTGCCGAGGCCGGCCTGCGGTTTGCGCGCCAGCATGACTTCGTCGCCGAGTTTGCGCGGCGGATGGACCATGCGCGTTCCGCGCTGGAAGAGCCCGTGCGCTGGCCCGCCGCGGCCACGGTGCCGGCATAGCGCTCCAGCGCCCGAACCTCTCCTAGGCGAGCTCGACCAGCGCGACGCCCAGTTCCTCGCGCTTGCGGCGGCGGAATCCCTTGGGTGCTTCAGTCACCATCACTTCCATCGTCGGGTTGACGTGCGCCTCCAGCAGGTGCCCGCCCTTGCAGGAGCCGTCCGACAGGCCGAGCACGACGTGCAGGTGGAGGCTCGGCATGCCGTCCTCCGCCATCGCGATGTCGCCGAGGGCCGACAGCAGTTCGCACTGCTCGTCGACCAGGATGCGCGCGTAGGTCTTGCGGGAAGGATCGAAGAAGCCGACGACGGCGTTGGCGAAGGCGCCGATGGCCGTCACCTGGGCCCCGTCCAGGCCTTCCTTCGCGGCAAATGCGCGGATCGCGCCGAACGCTTCCTCGCCTGTCTCCAGCACCACGACATAGGTGCGTCCATGGTCGCCTTCTGCAAGCAGCTTCGATTTCATCGCCTGTCTCCCCTTTGCGGTGAACGAACCACAACACACGAGCGCAGCGGTGGTTTCGTCGGGGGACAAAATGCCGGCGTGCCGGTGCGCTGGTCGGTGCGACTGCGGGGCGAGGTGAGCCCTCCAGAGATGCTGTTGAGGGATACCGCGTGGGGATGGGAGAGGAAAAGACCCGGCCCGGAATCTGCACACGCGGGGTTTGGAGGTGGCGTGCGGCGGTTGCCGGGCCGGGGCCGGACCAGATCAGACGATCAGCGCCGAAAGCACCGCCGCCCAGAACAGGCCGCAGCCGACGATGGCGGCGACCCTGAGGGCCCGGCCGTCAATGGCTGCGTCGGAATTCGCTCCCTGAGGAACGGCGAAATGCCTGCGGTTCCGTGCCCTGAACTCGGCGGACGATTTCATGGCGATGACATCGATCATGCGCACCTCCTGGCCGATCCAATATATACTAATTTTATAGAGATTGAAGGAGGAGTGCGGCGAGGCCGCTGAGGGGGCTGCAATTTGGGAGATTGTCCATGCCCGCCGGCAGGTGGCGGACCTCCCATTCTGCAGATCGGCGGCGCAGCGAAACAGGATTCCGGCCGTACTGAGCCTCACGGCCGGCCGACGGGTGCAGCGGCGACGCTCCTGGCCCTTGCGCCGGCGCCGTGAAGCGCCCACACGGGGGGCAAAGGAGACGCATATGTCGCTTCAGGGCAAGACGATGTTCATCAGCGGCGGGTCGCGGGGCATCGGGCTCGCCATCGCGCTGCGTGCCGCACGCGATGGCGCCAATGTCGCTATTGCCGCGAAAACCACCGAGCCGCATCCGAAGCTGCCGGGCACGATCCACACCGCCGCGGCCGAGATCGAGGCCGCCGGGGGCAGGGCGCTGGCGATCACCTGCGACATTCGCGACGAGGCCCAGGTCGCGGCCGCCGTCGCACGCACGGTCGAGACCTTCGGCGGCATCGACATCTGCATCAACAATGCCAGCGCCATCCAGCTCACCGGTACGCTCGACACCGAGATGAAGCGCTACGACCTGATGCAGCAGGTGAACGCGCGGGGGACCTTCCTCGTCTCGAAACTGTGCATTCCCCACCTGCGCAACGCCACGAACCCGCACATCCTGACGCTCTCGCCGCCGCTCGACATGCAGGCGAAATGGTTTGCCGGCCACGTCGCCTACACGATGGCGAAGTTCGGCATGTCGATGTGCACGCTCGGCATGAGCGAGGAACTGGCGCCGCTCGGCATCGCCGTGAACTCGCTCTGGCCATTGACGGCCATCGACACGGCTGCCGTGCGCAACCTTCTCGGCGGACCTGCCGTGGCGGCCGTCAGCCGCTCTCCTGCGATCGTGGCCGATGCGGCCTGGGTGATCCTCAATCGTCCGGCGCGGGAGACGACCGGTAACTTCTTCATCGACGAGGAGGTGCTGCGGGCGGAAGGCGTTACCGACTTTTCCGTCTATGCGCCGGGCGCGACCGGCCCGCTGGCAGCCGACTTCTTCGTTCCCGACGAGGTGTTTGCGCGCCTGCCCACCAAGGTGAAGCGGGCGTTCTGACGCGCTGCCCGGCCGCTGGGATCGACCTGTTTCGGATCGGTTCGCGAGGCGGCCTACGGGCCGGCGGTTACTGCTTCTGGCCGGTCGCCGCCTTCTTCTTCGCCGACAGCCGGTCGATACAGGCGAGCAGCAGCGCCGACAGCACGAAGGTCATGTGCATGATCGTCAGCCACATGAGCTGCGAGGTCGAATAGTTCGCGTTGTTCAGGAACACCTGCAGCAGGTGGATCGACGAGATCGCCACGATGGTGGACGCGACCTTCACCTTGAGCGAGCCCACGTCGATCGTGCCCAGCCAGTGCACTTCTTCCTGGTGCTCGCGGTCGAACCGCCCCACGAAGTTCTCGTATCCGGAGATGATCACCATCACCAGGAGGCTGGCGATCAAAGCCGCGTCGATGAGGCCGAGGATCTTCAGGATCGTGTCGGTGTCGCCCATCGCGAACACCTGGAAGGTGAACTGGTAGAGCTTCTTGGCGAAGGCGACGGCATAGACCAGCAGCGCGATGGCCAGGCCGATGTAGAAGGCGACCAGCAGCCAGCGCGAGGCGAGGATGATGGATTCGATGGCGAGTTCGAGGCGCTTCATGGTGATTCCGGGATTCGCCCTCCTTCTCGACGAGAGGCAGCCGATTTTCAAGCGGCGGCTGCGCCGCACCATCGGGCGAAAAAGAACCCGGGCCGGCGACGCCGGTCCGGGCGAGTGAGCCGTCATCCCACGGCGTGGGATGGGGCAGGGAATGCGTTGCCGCTTAGCCTGACATGTTGCCAGAAATTGGACCGCGCGGCGTCTTCCTCATTCGGCCGAGGCGACCGGCGCAACCAGCGGCGTGATGCGGCGGATCGCGACGCGCCGGTTCTCGCGTTCCGGGGCCTGGGTGTTGACCTTGAGGAATTCCTCGCCATAGCCTTGGGTGGCCAGGTTCTCCGGCGGAATTTCGAAGAAGTCCGTCAGGGCGCTGGCCACCGCCTCGGCCCGCCTGTCCGACAGGGCGAGGTTGGCGAGTTCCGAGCCGACGGCGTCCGTGTGGCCCTCGATGAGGAAGGTTTCGGCGGGGTTGTCCTTGAGGATGCGCGCCATCGCGTCCGCGACGGCCTCGAGGCGCGCGATCTGGTCTTCGGGAATGGATGCCGAGCCGAACTCGAAGGTCAGCGTGTCGAGATCGATGCGCCGGGTCTTGTCGCGGATGCGGGCCGACCGCTTGACCTCGTCAACCGAGTAGAGACGCTCCACGGTCTCGACCGGCGGCTGGTCGAGGAATTGGTAGTAGGCGTCCACGTCGTTGGTAACGCCGGCATCGAGGATATATTCCTCGACGGGAATATCCAGGCGCATCGGCGGCAGGTAGTAGCCCGGATCGCGCCAGTCCCGCATGTGGTCGTAGTCGCGTTCATCTACATAGACGAGCACCACTTCACGGTTGTCCGGCATGACGCGCGACCGGCGAACGATGTCGCCGTAGCGGTTGCGCACGGTCACGACCCGGCTCCCGTCGCGACGGACGACCGTTTCACGGATGCGCCCATTCGGAAGATCCTCATAGTAGACGTCCCGGGCGCCGCGGGTGAGGCGGTGCCGGTCGTTGCTCTCGACGAACACCCGGTTGTCGACCTCGACGATCACGCGGTCGTCGACCTCGCGGACAACCTTGGAGCCCTGCGGCCGCTGCCAGCGGCGCGGGTCGTCCGGTCGGTCGCGGCGACGGCCTTCCTCGGCCGTGACCGGCCGGATGCGCTCGGGGCGAACCGATGCCTGCGCGTCGCGATCGTTCTTCGGGGGAGGACCGGCACGCCTTTCCTCCTGCTTGCGCGGCTTGCGATCGCCGTCCTGCCTGGCCTGATCGTCCTGCCTGTCCTGCCCGCCCTTCCTGCCGGCTTCCCTGTTCTGGTCGCGCGGCTGGCGCTGCTCCTGTTTCTGGCTGTCCAGCACGGGAGCCGAGGTGCCATCATCCGGCCCCTTCGCCTCCCGACGCTTCTCGCGGCGGGAGGGATCCTTTGCCTCGCCTTGCTCGGCCTGGGCCGGCTGGCCTTCGGCCGGCCGACCCTCCTGTGCCTGCTCGCGCCGCTTCCGGCGTTCCTCGCGGGTCGTGGCTTCCGGGTCGGTGGAGCCGGCGCCCTCGGTCGCCTGATCCGTTCCCTTCTTCGGGGCATCGGCCTGCTGCTTCTCCCCCGGCTTCGGCGCGCCGGCCTGCTTGCCTGCCTCGGCGTCCGGAGCGGCCTGCTCCTTCTTGACCTCGGCGCGTCGCTTCTTCTCGTCCTCGCGCTTCTTCGCCGTGTCGTCCGACTTCGGCGAGCCAGCCTTGGGGGCCTCGGCCTCGGTTGAGGCGGGCTTATCAGGTGTCTTGGGCTTGGCCTGCTGGGGCGTCTCTTTCTTCGGCTTGCGCTCCGGCTCCGCGGCCTGCGCGGGTTTCTGCTCCGGGGAGCTCTCGGCCTGGGTTTCTCGCTTCTTCTCGCGCTGGGCGCGATTTTTCTCGGCGCCCTTGGCCGGCTGCTTCTCCTGCTCCTGCTCCTCCGCCTTGCGGCGCGGGCGTGCTTCTTCCTGCGCGGCTTTGCCGGCCTCGGCTTCGCGGTTCTTGCGACGCTCCTCGCGCCGCTCCTGGACGCGCTTGCGCAGGGGCTCCTCAGCCTTGCCTGATGGCTGCTCGGCGTCGCTGCCGTCCGCCTGCGCCAACAGCACCGGCAGGTCAGGCCTCGTGGGCGCTGTCGGGACCGGTAGCCTCGACGCCGCGCCGGCTCCGCCTGCCGCCATCACGAGCGCGAGGGCGGTGGCCGCAGCGTGCGGGAGGGAAAATTTCATCATCTGTACTCCTGAAGCCTGTCCCAACGGGTTGAAAAACGCCTCCCGGAAGCATCGGTTCCGCAAGGCAGGGCGACTGCGACCGGCACGACGCTTGACCGGAGGACGCGCAGAAGCCACATGGCGGCGATGGCGCCGCCGTTCTGGAAGACCAAATCACTGCTCGAAATGACCACCGGCGAGTGGGAATCGCTCTGCGACGGCTGCGGCAAGTGCTGCCTGTCCAAGCTCGAGGACGAGGACACCGCCGAAATCTACTGGACGACGGTGGCCTGCCGGCTGCTCGACGCCGGCACCTGCCGCTGCTCGGACTACGCCAACCGGAAGCAGCGGGTGCCGGACTGCGTCCAGCTGACCCCGCAGAGCGTGCCGAAGCTCGACTGGCTGCCCAAGACATGCGCCTATCGCCTCGTGGCCAACGGGCAGGATCTTTTCTGGTGGCATCCATTGGTTTCCGGCAGTTTCGAGACCGTTCACGAGGCGGGGATCTCGATCCGCGGCCGCGTCACCGCCTTCGACGACGAGATGACGGACGACGAGGACTATTTCGACCACGTGGTCGAGACCGAACCCTGACACCCTTTTTCGGCGTTGCGCCCTGAACCGGCGATGAACGGGACGAACCGGCGATGAACGGGACGGGGGCGCCTCGTTCGTGCCGGCGAAGCCGCCCCGGGCAACCGCCCGCCGGCCAGCTGGCCGGGCACACGAGGCGACCGGCCGGGACCCGCGCCGAAAGGCTCAGCGCAGTTCGAAGGTGACCGTCACCTGCACGCGGTAGGCATTCTCGCCAGCCTCGATCGGCACAGCGTCGGCGGCGCGCGCAAAGGTCTTCTCCACCATGGGAAGTGCTGCGGCCCCGGGCTGCTCGACGATCTCCAGCACCCGGCCGAGTTCCACGCCCGCGGCCTCGGCCAGAGTGCGCGCCCGCCCCATGGCGTCGGCCACCGCCCGCTTGCGCGCCTCGGTTAGCACCGCGCCGGTGTCGTCATTGGCGAAGGCGATCGAGGTGTTCTGGTTGACGCCGAGCTTGACGGCGCGGTCGATCAGCTCGCCGGCCTTCGCGATGTCGCGCACCCGGACCGACAGCGTGTTGGTCACCTGATAGCCGACGAGCTGCGCCTCCTGCGACCCGTCGGAGCGATTGGTGAAATTGTAGCGTGGCATCACCTGCAGGCCCGATGTCTGCAGGTCGCGCTCGGCGATGCCCGCCTCCTTCATGGCGGCGATCACCTCGGCCATCGCCTTGTTGGCGGCGTCCAGGGCCTCGCCCGCCGTAACCGCCTCGCGCATGACGCCGAGCGTCAGCAGGGCGAGATCCGGCGCGACGGCAGCTTCGCCTTCGCCGACAACGACGATGCGCGGCGGCTGCGGCGCCGCCTCAGCGAACGCGGACGAAACCGTCAGCGCGACGGCGGCGGGAAGAAGCAGGGGCACCAAAAGTCTGTTCATGGCTGTCTCCGCGGCCCGAATGGCCGGTCGCGGCATTTAGGCTGCCATTGTGGACCGATTGCGGCGCCGGAGGCGGCACGTCCGCTGCGTGGGAACATGGGGAGGCCACTGCTGCCGGCGCCAGCCCCCTCTGATACCGGTTACCGGTATTAGCCACATGCAGCCCGTCGGCGCGCGGCCGACTTGTCTCGGGCCGCCGAACCGTCTAAGCGAGCGGTGGTGGGGCCTGTAGCTCAATGGTTAGAGCCGGCGGCTCATAACCGCTTGGTTGGGGGTTCGAGTCCCTCCGGGCCCACCAGTCACCTCCTAAGTGACTGATTTGTCGAAAAGACAAGCAATTTCAATCCAATATCTCGTTGACCTGCTACACAACAGTGCTACACAGGCAGGGTGGAAGAGGTGGAGAAAGTCACGGGTTTGATGCAGCGGGGCGGCACGTGGACCTTGCGTCGACGTGTCCCCTCCGACTTGATCAAGGTGCTTGGCCGGCGCGAAGTCTGGATTGCCCTCGGCACGTCCGACCGAAAAGAGGCAGCCAAGTTGGCCCGCCGCGCGGCTGTCGAGCTAGACGAAAAGTGGGAGGCGAAGCGGAAGGAGCTGAAGCCGCGCGCGAAGGTCGAGCCCGCTGATTCCGTCTCCGACGCGGAACTCCGCCGCGCCGTCGCCGGCACGTTCTGGCGCGATGAGCAAGACGTGAGCCCTGCGAGTGTGGCGGCCGATAAGGAAGTCCGGGAGGACTTTGAACGCGAGATCGGAGCCTTGGAAGCCCGCGACCCGTCGTCGGAAATGGCGCTTGTGTCGAAGGCGCGCCGCATCGTCCGCGACGAGAAGCTGAACATCCCCCTGCCGCCGGAGCGCAAATTCGGGCAGCCGGTTGAACCGTTCAAGGCGTCGCCGGCGCTGATTCGGCTGCTCGAAATGCTTCGCCGCGCCGACATCGAGCACTTGAAGCGGGCGGTGGACCGCATGGACGGGAAGCACGGTGACGACGCCTATGATCCGCTCTTCACCGGCATCAACACGGTGTCTCCGCCTCCGGTCGCGTCTGTCGGTATCACGTTGGGCGAGGCCATCAAGCGAATGCAGACGGACCCGACGCGAGAGCATCTCGGTGACACTGCGGACGCCAAATACGTGATGACGTTCCGCGCCATGAAGGAAGTGATCGGTCCGGATAAGCCGTTGGCGTCGATCACGCGGGCGGAATGCGCGGAGGTGCAGGAACTGATTTCCCGCATTCCGGCGAACGTCTCCAAGCTCAAAGCCTACAAAAGCTGCAAGACGTTGCGCGACATCGCGGAGCGGGCGGCAACGCGGAATGACCGGAAAATGTCGGTCGGGACGGTGCGGGTCTACACGCACACCCTGTCCAGCTTTTTCAATTGGGCGATCACGAAGGGCCTCCTCACGGTGAATCCGGCCGTGCGGCTCGCGCCGGCCAAAGGCGGGGCAGAGGTGTCGCGCCGGCCGTTTACCGTGGAGGAGATGAACAGGATCATCGCCGCCTTGCCGGAGTGGTCGGATAAGGGCGCGCTGGTGGGCCGGTGGTGGGTGCCGCTGATCGCGATCTTCTCCGGGATGAGGCTCGGTGAGATCGTCTCCCTCGGCGTTGACGACGTGCAGGTGAAGGACGGCGTCGACTGCTTCATTCTGCGTAAGACACAGGAGCGCGGATTGAAGACGGCGGGGAGCGAGCGCATCGTTCCGGTCCATCCGGAGCTGATCCGCCTTGGCCTGTTGCAACACGTTGCAACGATGCGGGAGATGGGGGAGAAGCGCCTCTTCCCCGACTTGCCGGGGGACAATCAGGACGAGCTGTCCGACCTGTTCCAGAAGCGGTTCGCGTACCTCCAAAAATCGAAACTCGGCATCAATGAGCCGGGTGTCTCATTCCATTCCTTCCGTCACGGATTCCGGGACGCCCTACGCGAAGCCGGTGTGCCTATCGACGCGACGCGGGCGCTTGGTGGCTGGGCGCGGTCGGGCGGGGTCGAGGAGCGCTATGGGCAGGGGACCCGGCCCGCGACGCTCGCCCGGTGGCTGGCCAAGGTGCAGTATCCGGGGCTGGTTCTACCGGCAGTTAGCTGACAGCCAAAAGCGGCCCGCCGCACCACCTGTAAACTTTGCGAAACCTAGAAAGGGGTATGCTGCTTCTTCTTGGGAGTCGTGAGTTAGCTGCCTCAATGCGTACGATAATTTCGAAGCTTAAGAGTATGGTGGGGACAGTGGGCAAGGTTGATGTTGAAGCTGATGTTCGCGAGACCACGTCTCCCCCTTCTCCTGAGCCGTCCGCTCTCTCGGATTATCTAGAATACTACACAAGTCTCAAGGCACCGGGCTACGCGGTGCTTGTGACTGGTCCGTGGGGAATAGGGAAAACTCACCAAGTTAAAGAGATAATCCCTGAGGATCAAAGATACTACGTCAGCCTGTATGGTCTTGACGGCGTGGAGGCAATAAACAATGCCGTTCTGGCTTCGTGTATTCGTGGAGCGGAGTTGGGTGGAAAACTTTTGAATACGATTGGTGATGTCGGAACTGCTATGGGAGATAAGTACGCGCTTGCAGGCGCGGCTGGCGCACTATGGACGGCGTTCTTAAGACTGAAACTTACTCCTGACCGTACTTTGATTTTTGACGATTTGGAACGAAGCCCATTATGGACGAGTGGCGACAAATCGACCCTTCTCGGCGCAATCAACCATTATGTCGAGCATGGCAATTTTCGAGTTGTTGTCATCTGTCACGAGGAATTAGTCGCAGACAAGCTGGCTTTGCTAAAGGAGAAAGTATTTGGACATACGGTGCGGGCGGAGGCTCAGACAGAACGTGCGATAAGTCGGTTTATATGCGAGGTACCGACTAAAGAATGGAGAGAATTTCTCGAAGGTAGACGAAATATCATCAGGGAAGTATGGAATCAATCTGGGCAACAATCCCTTCGTATACTTAGACATGTTATCGCTGACATTGTTAGAATATATAGCATTCTTGAGAATAGACATAAGGATAATGAGGGTGCGGTTGATGTACTAATTAGATCTTTTGCTGCCTTAGATATTGAAATTCGCTCGGGCGGGATCGATGCGGAACTTCTAAAGGATCGATACGAGAAGTATATAAATGAAACGTTTGGTGATAATGAGGAGGGGCCTAGACCTATTGCAAATATAACGAAAAGATACCCTGGGGCAGATATTTACGGAAGTATTCTGAGTGACAGGCTTCTTGTCGATATGCTCGTGAGGGGGGTCTATGACAAGAATATGCTTGTGGAATGGCTCGACCAAAATAGCCATTTTGGTGCCGAGGAGGTCGCGCCTTGGAAGATTGTCATCGAATTTGATAGGGTGCCCGATTCTGCGCTGGACGACGCTATCAAGCGGATGAACGCCCAATTTGAAAGTCGGCGGATCACCGAGATGGGTGAGTTCTTCCATGTGGCGGCCCTCCGCCTGATGATGGCTGAAAATGGCGTCCTTCCGCATGGTGTGGTGGTCGAAGAACGTCTTTGCCATCAATATATCGAGGACTTGGTAACGGAGGGACGGCTTCCCCCGAGGTCGCTTAGGTACGATCCGTCCGACCATATCTTTAGAGCGTACGCCGGTATCTCCTACTGGAATGTGGATAAGTCTAAAGAGCTTCAGAGGGTGATCAGCCACTGGCAAGAGGCTGCTGAAGCATCCTTAAGGAAGAAGCTTCCCGAGTACGGTGCTGAAATACTAGAAATGATGAAGCGCAACCCGAAGGATGTCTATAGGACTATCTCGCCAACAAACTATCACTATGATCCGCTTTCCCATACGCCAATACTACAATATATCCTGCCAGAGGAGTTTGTGGATGCATGGCTGTCACTCCCAAGAGGCAGTTGGAAGGATATAGGGTTTGCGTTGGACAATCGTTACGAGCATGATGCCTTCCAGAGCGAACTGGCAGCGGAGCGTTCGTGGCTGTTGCAAGTCGCGAATGTTTTTGATCAACGTATAGAGGCAGCTGATGGTTTAAATAGGTATAGGCTAAAGCGTTTGAAACCTGGGATATTTCATAAAGTGCAGGAAGAGAAAAGTGCCAACGAAAGTAATGGCTAAGTGAATCTCTTCCGGTTGAACATGCCGCCGGGCCGCTGCTGCTTCTGGACGAACTTGACCATCTGAGCATCCAAAAGCGTGGTCATCTCCTCCCGGAGGCGCTTCCTCATGGTTTCGTCGCTCTCAGCGTGGCCCGATGCCTGCACGGTGATCGGTATCGTTGGCGCAAAGGTGTTGGTGACGTTCTCGACGGTGCGACCGACGCCGCCCCCGCTGCCGATCTCGACCTTCGGCAGGACGGGAGTGCGGCCCGCGTTGATGGCTTCCAGCGTCTTCCGGTGTTTGCTGGCGGCCTTGGCGTTGATGACGTATTCGCCATCGGACAGCCATGCCGGGACGCTGTCAGAGCGCGAGGTGCCCGGACCCTTCACCCTGCCGCCCCGCGCAAAGGTCTGAATCTCTCCGCCGTCCTTCGCGCCGATGAAGGCGGAGAAGAGCGATCCGAGAATGCCGCCAGACTGGCCCCCACCCATGAGGCCGGCAAGCGGTCCTTGGCCCAAAAGCGCGGCCTGTAGCGCCGCCTGCGCAATCTGCGCGGTCAGTTGCTTGAGAGCCGTCTTCGCGTCCATCGTCCCGGTGATAAGGCCGGTGAGGGCATTGCCGGCCGTGGAGGCGAAGAACTGTGACGCCTGCTGGGCTTGTTCCTGCGTTTGGGCGAAGGCCAGGGTGGCCTGTTCGGCCTCCGCCATACCCTGCGCGAGCTGGCTGATTTCGGCGCGCTGCTGCGGGGTAAGCTCGATGCCCTGCCGCTGCGCATCGGCGAGCATCTGCTGTTCATAGCGCAGCTTCGACGCCGCGACGGCGGTCAGGCCAAGGGCCTGTTGTTCGGTGGCCTGTTCGGCCATGAACGCCCGCGCCTCATCGGTAATCGACCGATAGGCTTCGGCCTGTTGCGTGAGCGCGTCCGTCTGCTGCTTCACCTGTTCGGCGCGCGCAGCGGCACGGGCGCTTTCGTCCTCGATATGCCAGTTCTCGTTTGCCAGCGGAAAGGACAGGCCGAACTTGGCCGCGTTGGCATGTGCCCACTGGCGCGCGGCATCGGACCCATAGGCCAGGTCTGCGGCATAGCCCTTGTTGTGCTGGCTGTTGCCGGGAGGCGCTACCCATTTGCGGGCAGCCTCCGGGGAGCCGTACTTTTTCAGCGCGGCAAGCCACAGCTCTTGCTGGCGCTCAATCGAGCGGAAGCCGCTGTTGATGGTGATCTGGCCTTTCAGCTCCTCCGGCATACTCGCCAGCATCTTCGCCAGCTTGCCGGCAAAGTCGGACTGCATCCCCGTAATGTGCGAGGCCGGCTTGCCGGATGCTAACACGGTGGAGAGGTAGCCGGACGGGTCATCGGTCGCCGACTTGATGTTGAGGGATTGCAGCGCACGGTTGCGAAGCTCATTGGCCTGATAGACTTCGCCCATCGTCCGCGCCTTCCCCACGGCTGCCCGATAGACGCTGTCGATGCGCGCTTGGGCGTCCAGTTGCGCGAGCGACTGCGCGAGTTCCGGGATTTCGTCCTTCAAGGAGCGGATGGCCTCGGCGTAAGAGTTGATTCCCTTCGCGCCGGCCGCCGTGGCGTTGCCCGTCCCGGTCAGGCTCGAATTGAGGGTGTTCACGGCCCCCGACGCGGCCTTGGCGTTCTCCGCCGTGGTCTTGAACTTGAAATCCGGGGTGTAGCCGCTCCGGCGGTCGAGGATGTCCCGGAGCCGCAGCGCCTCATTGGTCAGGTCTTCAAGCGCCTCTTTCTGGCGGTCAATGTTGAGGTCGACTGCCGCGTCATCGGGGAAGGCGATCTTCAGCTTTTGCAGGTCTTCAAGTTGTGCCTTCGCGTCGGCGATCTTGGCATAGACCGCGACAAGAGCGGATTGGACGTTGCGGTCGGTCTGCTCCTCGATCTTGTTGAACCGGTCCAGCCAGTCATCCATAGCGCCGACGATGTCCACGACAGCCCCCTTCAGCGCAGTGGCTACCGTGGCGCTGATGGCCCCGAACTTCCGGTCGATCTCGTCCGCGCGGGCAATGATCTCTTCGTCAAGCACAAGGCCAAGATCGTTGGCGGACTTGATCGTCTTGCGGATGCCGGCTTCGCCCTGCGCGATCAACTGGACGAACTTCTCGCCGCCCGTGCCGCCGAACACTTCATCGGCGATGCGGATTTGAGCGGCCTTGTCGAGCTGCCCTAGCTTGCCGATGATCTCGGAAAAGAGGGCGGACGGGTCCGCCAGCTTACGCTTGAGGGTGGCCGCATCGTAGCCAAGGCGCTGGAATGCTTCCGCTGCCGGGCCGGCTCCGGTCACGATCCACTCGTCTGCCCGGAGGTTGAGTTCCTTGATGCCGTCGACCAGACTGTCAATGCCAAGGCGGTTTTGCTCGGCGACGAATTTCAGTTCCTGAAACGCCTTAACCGAAAGGCCGGCGCGGCGGGCTTCATCGCCGATTGACGCGACGCCTTTGGCAATCTCCGCCGTGCGGCTGATGATGCCTTCCAGCGCGGCGACCGATGCGCCGGCAACCAATCCAGCCAGTCCCGCTTTCATGACGCCAAGCGCGGCATTCATGCCTTTGCCCACCGTTGACATGGAGGTTTCCAGTCGGTCGGCGGACTGCTTCGCCCGCCTTTCTATCTGGTCGAAGTTGCTGGACGCCGTCTTGTTGGCGCGCTGAAAACTGCGCTCGAAATCCCGGATGCGGGCTTCAAGCGCGACGACAAGGCGTTCTTGATCGGTAGACATTCGGTCGGCTCCTAGAAGATCAGCAAGCCGTCCGGACGGTCGGCGCTGTCATAGATTGAACGGGTGTTCTCGCCGGCTGCGGCGCGCGCGACGGCCATTGCGGCGGCGACCGCGCCGTCTATGCGGTCGCGGCTCTTGCCCTTGTGGAAGGACTTGTTCCCCGCCTTGTCGGTCTCGACGGCGATATTCGAGAAGTGCCAGCGCAAGATGGGGTGCCCGCCGTGGCGGAGGCGGCCCGCCACGATGGCGCGTTCCAGCTCTTTGATGGCCGGAGCCATCGTTACCCAGCCCTGCCGCATCTCAATGGCGGGGTAGCCGTCATCGGCGAGGGTGTTCATCATGTTGCGGGCACAGTGCGGGTCGAAGGCGATCTCCCGAACGTCGAAGCGGCCGCAAAGGTCGCGGATGGTGTCCTCTACCACCCGGAAGTCCACGACGTTGCCGGGGGTTGGCGTGATGAAACCCTGTTCGGCCCAAAGCGGATAGGGGACGCGGTCGCGATCAGCTCGGCGTTGCAGATTGTCCTTCGGGCAGAAAAACCACGGATGGACGATATAGCCGTCCTCCTGTTCGGGGTCGCGCCATGCCGCGACGATAGCGGTGAGGTCGAAGTTGCTGGACAGGTCGACCCCCAGCCAACACGGCTCGCCTTCAAGAGCGTCTAGGTCGAAAGGCTCTCTGCCCCGGTCATAGACCGCCATGTCGACAAACGGCGCGGTCGAATAATCCAGCCAGATATTGAGGTGCAGTTGCCGGAATGCGTCCCGGTCGGCTGGACTGTCCACAGCGGCGCGGGCGATGCGGCGCAAGCCGGAAAGGCTGGGGTAGCCGTAGGCAAGGCCAGGATTAGTCGCGTGCCAAACGGCCTCATTCTGCCAGTCGGCATCCTTGTCGGCTTCAAACAGAACGGCCAAGGTCGACGGGTCGTCAATTTCTCCCTTCGCCACGCGCCGGGCGCGCTCGATGACTTGAAAGGCGAGGTTTTCTTGCCCGCGTCCGGCCGTGGTGATGGTGACGCGCAAGCTGTTGTCGATCTTGGCAAGGCCGGTGTCGATCACGTCCCACAGGTCGCGCTTCGGCCATGCGTGGATTTCGTCGCACATGGCAAAGATCGGCGTGCGGCCGTGCTGCGTCCCGGAGGCGTTGGAAAGGGCTTCGAGAAAGGAGCCGTTCGGGAACAGGATACGGTTCTTGTAGGACTGGTCCCGAATGCCGGAGGCTGCTTCCGCAAGACGCGTGGCCTGCCCCTTTTTCCATATGTCGCCGAAGCTGGCTTCCGCCACGCTGGCGGCTTCCGCCAAGCCGATCTTGGCCTGTTTCTTGTCGGCGGCAGCAAACAGGACTTCGCCGCCCGGCACGGCTTCAGGTCCATGCGCGTGGAGGAGGGTGAGCGCGGCGGCGAGGGAGGTCTTCCGGTTGCCGCGCGGAACCATGATGACGACGGATTGCACGATGCGGTTGCCGCGTTCGTCGCACGGCCCGTAAATCTGCCGGACAATCTTCTCCTGCCACGGGTCGAGCTGGAAAGCCTTGCCGGGGAGACAGGACTTCGGATGCTTTAGCGAGCGCAGGAAGTCGACGGCCCGCTGTCCGTAGCCAAACGGGTCCGGGATTTCAGGGAACGGATTGGCCGGCGTTGCAACGGGTTGCACCGGCCGCGTTCGCATTCGGATGCGGGGGACTGTTGCAACGCGTTGCAATTTAGTCTCCTGCCGCCACGCAACGGAGTTCCAATCCCTTGCGCCGGCCAAGCGGTTCGATGGCTTTCAGGTTGAAGGTCTCGCCCTCGCAGGTGATGCGGTCGCCAAGGGTCAAACCGTCGAGGTGGCGGATGCGGAAGATCGCGACGGTCTCGGAGGCATTGCCGTAGGCGCGAAGGAACTCTTCCGCGGTGAGTTTGAGGCGCTGTGCGCGGACGGTGGCGACGGTGGTCCAGTCTTCGGCCGGTGTCCCGTATTCGTCCACGGTCGTTGCAACCCGTTGCACGACGATGGTCTTGTCCAGCTTCCCGGCGCGCATCTAGGCAAGCTCCATCATCCGGCATTCAAGGGTAAGGATGGCGTGGCTGTGCTGCCCGCCGGGGTCGCGGAGGAAGCGACTGGACGCGATGCGAAGGTCCACGACATGGAAGCCGGTTACGGTCAGGGGACCATCGCGAAACGCATCCATGATCGCGCCGACAACCTGCTTCGCGCCGACAAGTCCCGGCTCTTTCCGCCAGACGTGAAGGTCGGCGACGACAAGATGCCGGTTGCGGGCGATGCCTTCGTCCAGCCCGGTCACGCCTTCGCCAATCACGATGGAATTGTCCAAGGCGGGCGTCGCGTTGCGGTCCAGGATGGACGATGCCGGAATGATGGCCGTGACTGCCGACGTGCCGACAAGGCGGGCGCGGATTGCAGCCTGTAGCGCCAGTGACGGTTCGGTCATTTGCGCCATTCCTCTTTCACTGCTTTCGAGATTGACCGCTTGATCCGGCTCGCCAGCCGCTTCCGTTTCAGGCGGTAGGCCGGCCAGAAGAACGGTTGCGCGGTGGTGTCGGTGGTGCCGTACTCGACAAGGTGCGCATACCGGACATCCTCGTCGCCGGCCGTGACCAACACCTGATTTTCGGCCGCGACGCGGGAGCCTCCGGGCTGCGAATATGGAGGGGTCGCTTGGCCCGGCATCGTATACTTGATGCTGTGTTTCAGGTCGCCCGTGTCGACCGGGGCGAGCTGACGCATCGCGCCGACAAGCTCACTCCCGGACTTCTCCAATGCGGGAACGACGGCAGTCTTCACGGCCTTGGGGATGGCGTTGAGGCGACGGGCGAGCCTCTTGGTTTGGGCGCTCAAAACACGTACCTCCGATACGGTGCCACGAGGTCAAACAGGCCAAGCGGAATGTCCGACGCGGTGACGCCAACGATGGTCGCTTCCCTGTTTTCGTAGAGGTGTGCGGTCAGTTGCCGGACGGCCTCTTTCACCGGCTCCGGACAGCCATTAGGGAAGGTCTCGGCATCGTCCAGCGCGGAGCCAATGAACTCGCCAATCCACGCCTCCGCCGCGCCGATCTTGGCTTCAATCAAGGCATCGTCATCGTCGCTCGTGACGTTCATGTGCGCCTTTGCATCTTCAACTTCTATGATCATTGCGGCCGTTCCATTCAATTTTTTTGAAGCAAATCGCGCGGAAAGCTACCCGCGCCGGTCCCTACGGGCTTGCGAAAGTTCCGACACACCCCCCGGTCAGTGAGGAGCGAAAGACGGTCGACATCCTCCGGATGAGCTGGCGATTGCGTCGCAGCGTGAAGGTGGTGGCGCGCTTCCGATTGAGGTCGGCAAGCCACTGCTCAACAATCTCTTCCGGTGACGGAGCCTCTTTGATCATCTTGACCATGCGGTCACGAACGGCGTCGGGGTCGAGGCCGGCAAGGCTGCACACCGTGTCGAAGTCCCTGTTGGGGACGGTGAGGTAATAGCGCGCTGCCTTGATGTCGTGGACGCGCTCTCGTGGCGTGCCCTGCAAATCCTCGCCGCGAAGGGCTTCGGCGACGACGACGGAAAGGACAGTCTGCCACAGCCTTTCTATGCGACCAGCGGCGCAATGATCGTCGTCATACGCGAGGGGCGGGAGGAGGGTAGCCTTTGCCTTGGTCATCGCCGCGCCTCCTGCGATTGCTTCCGGCGG
>Ga0182742_1001855_pt1 | contig 25422 bp, 12 predicted proteins | sample eDN5th37CBELigMG_FD_128880 | JGI IMG/M metagenome (GOLD analysis project Ga0182742, IMG submission 128880) | Enriched Miracle-Growth compost microbial communities from Emeryville, California, USA - eDNA 5th pass 37_C BE-Lig MG (version 2)... ...
GGCCTGGCGAAGGGCGTAGGCAATCTGCTCCTGGGTGAACTTCGACTTGCGCATCGAACCGTCCTTTCCCGGGGCCCGGCTCGAAGCGAACTCCTCAGTTCAATTCCTGTCCAGTTTTCCGGGCGGACGTCACTGCCCGCATCAGCACTCTCGTACCTACGGCGCCTCCTCGACCGGCACGATCGGGCGGCCGAGAAGCTCGAGCCTGTCGAGGTCGTAGCGGTAGATCTCCGTGAAGTCGCCCCATACGCCACCGGCGGGTGTGTAGATGACATAGAGATGGTCGTCCGTGAGGGTGGCGCTCAGGACTTCGTGTCCCTCCGTGCCCCGGATATCCCGCATCGTCCAGTCGGTCGTGCGAGCCAGCAGCAACCGGCGCCGATCGGCGAGCGAGTCGTAGTAGCGCTCTACCCAGATGACGGCGATATGATCGCCCCAGGTGGCCACGTCCCGGGCCTCGACGACCGGCTCCGGCCAGAAGATGGGCCCCAGGCGAAAGTTGGCGAGCGTATCGCCCTCGGTCCGCTCGGCGATCCACAAGCGGCCCTCATGTTGGTAGAAATTGCATGCCCCCGCGGTCGAAAACCCCGCAACATGGGTAGCGCTCACGCCCACTGCGCAAGTATCGACGGTGATCCCATCCAGCAGGGTTCGGACGCCGCGGCCATCCGGCTTCCAGGCGCGCACACGGGAGCCAGGCTGCGATTTGTCGAGTTCGGACCAAATCACCGTATCGCCCAGGCTCGCCCCGTGGCCGACCCCGAAACCGGCGTCTCCCGGCACGTCGAGTTGGGTGATCTCGCTGGAGCCCGGGGTAAGGGCCGCCCGGACGACGTTGCCGCAGAAGTAGAAGCGGCGACCGCCGGCCTCCATCCCCGTATGGCTACACCAGCCGCTGTCGAATCCCATCTCGTCGCGGGTCACCCAGGGAAGCTGCCAGATCCAGCGCCGCTCCCCGACATCCCAGGTTCCGCGGATTAGCCATGGCGGCAGACTTCCCGCCCTGGAACGCAGCGTTTCGGAGGCCAGCCCGGATCCGGTAGGGGGAGCGCTGCAGCTCGCGTTGCCGTCCTTCAGACGCATGGTCTGCAGCGTAGCCGCGACCGTCCGTCCCGATCGAAGGTCGACGTTCCGCTGGAGCTTCAGTTTGTGGGTGGCAGCATTCATCCCTCCTTGAGCCATGCGGAGGTACGGTGTGGCGACGCCGCCGTGCAGCGACGTGGTCATGTACGCTGCCCCGGCCACGGTGCCATGCCCCTGCAGCACGTCGGCCCGCGCGCACCCCTCTCCGCACGGCTCCCACGAGAGCGCAGGGAGCTGGATGCGGTCGGGATTCGCTTCGCGGAGGTAGCAGTAGTCGTCCCAGATGTCGTGCTCGGGAAGCAGGGTCCATGTCTCGGGATCGTCGAGCCAGGCGAGCTCCGCCGGGAGGTCGAGCGGCGGGAAGGTCTTCGAGATACCGCCCGAGCCGCCTGCCGCGGAACCTCCCGCACCGCCAGATCCCCCGGTGCCTCCGGTGGCGATGCCTCCCGTTCCTCCCGTGCCGCCCACGCCTCCGCCGCTACCCGCGCCCCCACCGCTGCCCGCCCCCCCGGCGTCGGCAGAGGTGGGAGGCGGCGCGGAGGTACCGCAGGCGGTGATCAGCGTCACCGCCTGCAGGCCGAGCAACAGCACGGAGAGCCCAATCAGAGGCTGCCGCACGCTTCTCCCTCCTCGAAACGATCGGCGGCGAGCACCACGTAGCGCACGCCTGCTTCTGTGAGGACCGGCATGGTAAGCGACCAGGTGCCCATCACCGGTGCGGTGACCGGGGTGCCGGTGCCGTCGACCCTGCCAGTAAAAACTGCCTTTCCGCGGGTGACGTCCATCGACCAGGCGGTGTACGAGCCTCCGTTAGTGACCGCGAGGACGAGCTGCCCGTCCTCGGCCAGGCCCAGGTAGACCGAGGCGTAGTGACCTGCATGCACGGTACTCCAGAGCAGCCGCGAGGCACCGCTCCCCAGATCATGGGCGACGAGCCGTGCGTCGCCGGCCTCTGCATCCAGGACGTACAGGACGTCCTGCAGGTAGTCGTAGGCGGCCCCCAGCACCTGCGCAGAAGGAGCCAGCGTGGGATCGACCGGAACGACGGTGAGTGAGCCGGAGTGCGGTTCGTAGCGACGGATTCGCGCCGCTCGATCGACCTCCTCGCCACCGATCAACCACAGCGTGCGCCGCGAGGCAGAGAAGATCGCCTGCCCTCCAGTCGGAATCTGGACCCAGGAGTTTGCCGGACTCTCACCCGGAAGTGCGAGCAGTTGCGTCGGCGCCGAGAGGAACCCCTCGGTCTCACCGAGGTGATAGCCTGCCTCGCCGGTGTACACGACGTAGGCGCGATCTGTGATCACTTGAGATGGCGCGACCCGGATTCCCCGCTCGTCAATGCCATACTTCTGCAGATAGGCTATCGGCTCGCTCGGAGCTACGAACGGCCAGGGGCTCGCCGCTTCGGGGAAGGTCCACGCCCGCACATCGACGACGGCCTCGCCGAGGTCGACGGCGTAGGCCCCCTCCCACCAGGCGGTAGCGATGGGCGCGGACGTTCCCGGGTCGATCTGTACCAGCATCGGCGCGTCGACGAGCCCCGGGAGAAGCACTTCCTGCCAGAGCTCCCAGGGGAAGACCCACGAGAGGTTGCAGCCCGGGCTGAAGAGGCACGGGTCGTTGAAGAGGAATGGGGGCTCGAGTACTTCTGTGAGGTCCACGCTGCGGGGAAAGTGCTCGAACTGGAGGTCGGCGCGGAGCCTGCCCGAGAAGCTCGCGTCCCGATCGCTGTAAAAGGTGTCGTTGTTGACGACTGCCGATGCCAGGTAGCCTCTGGTGTAGCGCTCGCTCGAACCAGGATAGATGGGCCGGCTCGCGATCTTGCCCGCCAGAGCGTGGTCATGCCACGCCCACTCGAACCTGCGGTTCGTCCCTGGGCGCAGCATGGCGAAATGCTGCGGCAGACCGCCGCTGCCCGGCAGCAACTCGTAGTCGATCAGCCCACGCTCCCAAGATACGTCGATGAGCGTGTAAGCTTCCGCCGCTTCGACCGCGTTATCGGCAGAGCAGTGGTGTGCGCAGTCCGAATCGGAGAGCGGATCTCCGTCTTCATCGAAGCAGGCGCAGAACCGGAAGCCGATCTTCTCCGCGAAATCCCACTGGTAGGCACCGTCGCCGACCCACGACTCGGCCTGGAAGTAGTACACCTTCGGATCCGCGCCGAGCGACGGCGGTGCGCGTCGCGACGTTCGCATGAGTGGCACGGGATCGCAGGCGTCGGGACGGGCGAACGCCTGAAGCGCGACCTCTGCCTCGACGTTGGAGTTGCGGATGTCGGCGCGCGGATCGGCGAAGCAGCAAGCGTTACCGAGCAGGTCGCCGTTCGTGTCCATCTGGTTCGGGTTCCGGCACTCGGTAGAGGGGCGACCGTGTTGGGCACAGACGCTTGGCGCACAGTTGTCGCTCACGTCTGGAATGCCGTCGCCGTCGAGATCGGGACCGAGGTGGGGTCGCAGGGTCGCCGCATGATCGTGGACCGGGATGCCGTCGCCCGGATTGCCCAGATAGATCCACCGGTGGATCGTCGGGTTCTCGTTCATGTTCGCGAGCCCCTTGCCCGCCACGGCAACAAGGACATAGCGCCGCGAATACGAATCGTAGACGAACAGTGGACCGCCCTCATCGGTGAGCGGCCAGGGCACGGCCTCCGTGGTCCGGTCCAGCGTCGCTTCCAGGACCGGATGCGACTGCGAGGGCGTCACTGCCAGGGCGAGCGGCGAGTACAGGAAGCCGCCGCTACGCTGGAAGGAGCATGAGCTACACGTATCGGAGTAGCCGAAGCCTGCCACGACGGCAACCTGCCCGAGCAGCTTCGAAACGTCGCCGAGGTAGACCGGCGCAACGTGCCAGGCGAGCGACTCAGGCACAGGCGCGGCGAGCTTCAGTACGGCCAGCCCAAGATCGTTGCTCCCATACGGATACCACTTCCACGTACTCTGGACGGGGAAGGAATCACCGGGCGGCAGGCCGGCGTTCCAGGCTTCGAGGTCGAATTCCAGCCAGAACGTGAGATCCGAGGCAGCGTACTCCGCACAGTGGCCGGCGGTCAGGACGAGATCTCGTGCGACCAAAGTCCCCGAGCAGTTGAAGCGATAACCTGTGGTTCCAGGACCGGCAGACGCCGGAATCGTGATCAGCCCGACCGTGCCTACGATCCCCTGTGACGTGGAAAGATCCTCAGCGCGAGAGTCGACGGCGTTGAAGACGTACGCGCCACCGATGGCGGAGCTGATCCGCGCTACTGTGCTAGCGGGGGCGGGGGGGGGCATCTGCGCAGCTCGCCGCGAGCGCGAGCATGAACACGAGCAGCGCGGCCTGCTGCCCTGCGACGAGTCGATGCAGCTTCATCAGGTCCTCCTGAGGCGAAGGGAGCCATCCGAAGTTGGAGCGTGCCGAGCTGGGTGATAGCGAGACATGGAGTGCCATGAAGCCACACCTGTTGTCAAGGAGTCCTGAACCGAGTCGCGAGCGCTCGCCCAGCCGGGTTGGTTGGGAGCGCCGCTGCTCAGGAGCCGCAGGTGCCGGAAGTTCTCGAGCGCGCCTCGCCGGCCAGTCAGCCCCTGCCCCACGAGGAAGCTTCTACAACGCTTGCTTGAGCCCTCCCCAGCGCCGTTTTGGTTGACCCGATGTGGAAGTTCCGGTTATTTCTGCGTGTTTTCTGTGGTCAAGGCATGCGGACCGACGCCTGCGCGTCCGCGCCATAGCTCAGTGAGGACCGATGTCCAGCGACACGCCGACCACGCCGCCGCCGCGCGCGCCTTCCGCGAACACCCTGCCGATCAACATCGAAGACGAGATGCGCAAGTCGTATCTCGACTACTCGATGTCGGTGATCATCGGGCGCGCGCTGCCGGACGTGCGCGACGGCCTCAAGCCGGTGCACCGCCGCATCCTCTACGCGATGTTCGACGAGGGGCTGCTCCACAACCGCAAGTTCAGCAAGTGCGCGGGTGTGGTGGGCGAGGTGCTCAAGAAGTACCACCCGCACGGCGACGCCTCCGTCTACGACGCCCTGGTGCGACTCGCCCAGGACTGGAACATGCGCTACCTGCTCGTCGAGGGGCAGGGCAACTTCGGTTCGATCGACGGCGACTCCGCCGCGGCCTACCGTTACACCGAGGCGCGTCTCACCCGGCTCGCCGAGCTGATGCTCGCCGACATCGAGAAGGAGACCGTCGACTTCGGTCCCAACTTCGACGAGTCGACCACCGAGCCGCTGGTCCTCCCCACGCGCTTCCCCAACCTGCTGGTCAACGGCTCCGCGGGCATCGCGGTGGGCATGGCCACCAACATCCCGCCCCACAACATGGGCGAGGTGCTGGATGCCTGCCTCCACCTGATCGACAACCCACAGTGCACCGTGCCCGAGCTGATGGAGCACGTGCCGGGCCCCGACTTCCCCACCGGCGGCGTGATCAACGGCCGCAACGGGATCCTCGAGGCCTACCTCTCCGGCCGCGGCACCATCCGCGTGCGGGCGGTCTACGAGATCGAGCAGTACGACAAGGGCAACCGCGAGCGGATCATCATCCGCGAGCTGCCCTACCAGGTGAACAAGGCGCGGCTCATCGAGCGGATCGCCGAGCTGGTCAAGGAGAAGAAGATCGAGGGGATCGCGGACATCCGCGACGAGTCGGACCGGGAGGAGAAGGTCCGCGTCGTCGTCGAGGTGAAGCGCGACGCCATCGCCCAGATCGTCGTCAACAACCTCTTCCAGCAGACCCAGCTCGAGACCACCTTCGGCATCACCATGCTCGCCATCGACGGCGGCGCGCCGAAGCTCCTCAACCTCAAGGAGATGCTCGAGCGCTTCGTCGCCCACCGGCGCGACGTGGTCACCCGGCGCACCCGCTTCGATCTCCGCAAGGCGGAGGAGCGGCAGCACATCGTCGAGGGGCTCGTCGTCGCCCAGGATCTGATCGACCTGGTGGTGGCGCTGATCCGCAAGTCGAAGGATCCCGAGGAGGCGCGCTGGGGCCTGGAGCACATCCTCTCCGACGAGCTCTACCGCCACGAGCGCTTCGCCGACCTGCCCCGGCTCGATCCGGCGGTGGCGCAGGCGGGGCTCGCCCGCGTGGTGGAGCGCGTCGCCCGCGACGAGCCCCGCTTCACCGGGCTCTCGCGCCAGTACATGGGCACCGGCTTCTCCGAGGCGCAGGCGAAGGCGATCCTCGACATGCGCCTCGCCCGCCTCACCAACATGGAGCGGGAGGAGCTGGTCGCCGAGCTGGTGGGGCTGATCCGCAACATCGCCTGGTACCGGGAGATCCTCTCCAACGACGCCACGCTGATGGGTGTGATCAAGGGCGAGCTGAAGGAGGTCCGCGAGCTCTTCGCCGACCCGCGCCGCACCGAGATCCAGGGCGAGGTAGGCGTCATCACCCGCGAGGATCTGATCGCCGAAGAGGACATGGTGGTGACGGTGAGCCACCGCGGGTACGTGAAGCGCAACCCGGTGAGCCTCTACAAGGCGCAGAAGCGCGGCGGCCGCGGCAAGAGCGGCGCCTCCACCCGCGAGGAGGACTTCATCGACTCCCTCTTCGTGGCGAGCACGCACGCCTACCTGCTCGTCTTCACGACGAAGGGGAAGCTCTACTGGCTCAAGGTCCACGAGATCCCGCAGGCGGGCCGCACCGCGCTGGGCAAGCCGATCGTCAACCTGGTGCAGTTCCAGGAGGGCGAGACGCTGGCCAAGGTGCTGCCGGTCCGGCGCTTCGAGGAGGGCAAGTACGTCGTCTCGGTGACCCGCAAGGGCATCATCAAGAAGACCGACCTGATGGCCTACTCCAACGTCCGCTCCAACGGCATCATCGCCCTGGGGATGGACGAGGGGGACGAGCTGGTGCAGGTGGGCCTCACCGACGGCTCCTCGAACATCCTGATCACCACCGCCAACGGCATGGCGATCCGCTTCGACGAAAACGACGTGCGCCCGATGGGCCGCGCCGCCCACGGCGTCAAGGCGATCACCCTCGAGGACGACGACGTGGTGGTGGGCGCCGACGTGGTCACCCCGGGCGCCGCGGTCCTCACCGTCACCGAGAACGGCTACGGCAAGCGGACCCCGGAGAGCGAGTACCGGGTGCAGGGCCGCGGCGGCAAGGGGCTGATCACCATCAAGACCACCGAGCGCAACGGCAAGGTGGCGGGCGTCTCCCAGGTGCAGGACGGCGACGAGGTGATGCTGATCACCAACGCCGGCACCTTGATCCGCATGGCGGTCAACGAGATCTCGATGATCGGCCGCAACACCCAGGGCGTCCGGCTGATCACCGTCGGCAAGGGCGAGAAGGTGGTCGGCGTCGCCCGCCTCGCCGACGTGGGCAAGGCCGAGGAGGAAGAGCTCGGCACCGACGACCACGGCGAGCTGGAGGGCGACGCGGAGATGGCCGGCGCCGAGGAGACCCGGGAGATCGTCGAGACCGGCGGCAAGGAAGAGCCCGAGAGCGAGTCGTGAGCATCGATCGGTTCGGATATGGGGCGCTCGTGGCGGCGGCGCTCCTCGGTGGAGGGATCGGCTGGGCGGCGCTGCGCGACGCGCCGTCGGCCCGGCTCGAGCGCGCGGCGGAGCTCGTCTTCGAGCAGCGGCACGCGGAGGCCGCCACCGCCTACCGCGCGCTGATCGACGGTCTCGACCGCGACGACGACAGGGAGGCGTGGGTCGAGGCCCATGCCCGCCTCGCCGAGGTGCTCTGGATGGGGCTCGGCGATCCCCGCGGCGCGGCGGAGGTCTACCGCCGGCTGGTGGCGGAGGCACCGCAGGCGGAGGAGAGCTGGGTGGCGCGGGAGCGCCTCGCCGAGCTGGCGCGCAACCACTTCGGCGACGTGCACGAGGCGATCGCCCACTGGCAGGCGCTGGCCACCTCCGGCAGGCCGGGCGCCGACCGCTTCGCGATGCTCGTGGCACGGGCCTACCTGCGCCTGCAGGACTGGGAGCAGGCGCGGCGGGAGGCGCTGGCGCTGGCGCAGCGCTCCCCCGACGGTGCGGAGACCGACGACGCCCTCTACCTCGTGGCCACCGCGTGGCAGCTCGAGGGCAAGCACGACGAGGCGGTCGCCGCCTTCGAGGAGGTGGAGCGGCGCTGGCCCGGCACCGAGATCGCCGCGCGGGCGCGCTACCAGATCGGCCAGTCGCGGGCGTCGCAGCGCGACTGGGACGCCGCGCAGGCGGCGCTCCTCGAGGCGCTGGAGACCCACCCGGATCCCTGGCGGGTGCAGGCGGATCTCGCCCGGGTGCGCAAGCACCTGGCGGAGGAGCGGAAGGTGCGGCCGCTCAGCAGGGACGAGGCGCTCCACCGCTGAGCGGCGCCGTGCGGCCCGTACGCCGCGGGTTGCGCAAAGCCGGTTGCTCCGGCGGCCGGGTGGATCTATTCGGACCCTTCCCGCTTGCAGGCCTTTGCGCCAAGGAGCAGCCATGAACCACAGCCGGAGCGCCGCACTCTTCCAGCGGGCGCAGCAGCAGATCCCCGGCGGCGTCAACTCGCCCGTCCGCGCCTTCCGCGGGGTGGGCGGCACGCCGATCTTCTTCGAGCGCGGCGAGGGCGCGTGGCTCGTCGACGTGGACGGCAACCGCTACGTCGACTACGTGGGCTCGTGGGGCCCGCTCCTCTTCGGCCACGCGTGGCAGCCGGTGGTCGACGCGGTCTGCGAGGCGGCGCGCAAGGGCACCTCGTTCGGCGCGCCCCACCCCGCCGAGGTGGACTTCGCCAACCTGATCTGCAGCCTCGTCCCCTCGGTGGAGAAGGTGCGCCTCGTCTCCTCCGGCACCGAGGCGACGATGGCGGCGATCCGCCTCGCCCGCGCCGCCACCGGGCGCGACCGGATCCTCAAGTTCGAGGGCTGCTACCACGGCGCCTCCGACTCGCTCCTCGTCAAGGCGGGCTCCGGCGTGGAGACCCTCGGGCTCCCCGACTCGCCCGGCGTGCCGGCGGACCTGGCGAAGCACACCCTCACCCTTCCCTTCAACGACGAGCACCGGCTGCGCACCTTCTTCGCCGAGCACGGCGACACCATCGCCTGCGCGATCATCGAGCCGGTGGTGGGCAACATGGGCGTGCTGGCGCCGAAGCCGGGCTTCCACGAGGCGCTGCGCGAGGTGACGGAGAAGCACGGCACCGTCCTCATCTGGGACGAGGTGATGACCGGCTTCCGCCTCTCCCGCGGCGGCGCCCAGGTGCGCTTCGGGATCACGCCGGACCTGACCACCTTCGGCAAGGTGATCGGCGGCGGCCTCCCGGTGGGCGCGTACGGCGGCAGGAACGAGCTGATGAAGCTGGTCGCGCCGGAGGGTCCCGTCTACCAGGCAGGCACCCTCTCCGGAAATCCGCTGGCGGTCGCCGCGGGCATGAAGATGCTGCAGGCGCTGGACGACGCCGCCTTCGCCCGGCTCGAGGCCACCTGCGAGAAGCTCTACGCGGGGATCGAGGAGGCGATCCGCGACACCGGCGTGCCCGCCCGCCTCAACCGCGTGGGCAGCATGTGGACGATCTACTTCAGCGCCGACGAGGTCTACGACTACGCCTCGGCGAAGAAGAGCGACACCGCGAAGTTCGGCCGCTTCTACTGGGAATGCATCGAGCGCGGCGTCTACCTGCCGCCGTCGCAGTTCGAGTCGGGCTTCGTCTCCTTCGCCCACGGCGACGCGGAGATCGAGCACACGGTGCGCGCGATCCGCGGCGCCCTCGAAGCGGTTCGCTGAAACCGCGCCCGACGCCGACCACGGGAGAGCGGGCCCGCGCTTGCTGCGGACCCGCTCTCTTCGTTCTGCGCGCCGGGATCAGGGCACCGTGAAGGTGGTGGCGTGGTTCCAGACCACCGCGTCGGTGGCGACGTCCACCAGCTCGAGCCGGAACTGGTAGCTGCCGCTGGCGAGGCGCAGGCTGAATCCGAGGATCTGGCCGTCGGTCCCCATCGCCAGCGCGGCGGGGAAGGCGCTGCCGATCCAGGCCTTGCCGTCGGCCCCGGTGGTCACCGAGTCGGTCCACCACGCGTGGTAGAGGTAATCGTCGGGATCGCCGACGAAGATCGCCTCGTCCGCCACCGGCGAGCCCCCGCGGGTGAGGGTGATCCGCCACCGCACGCTGGCGTCGGGGGCGTTGGTGGTGGCGTGGCGCGCCTGGACGGCGACGAAGGAGCGGGCGTTCGCACGGACCGTGTCGAAGTGGAGGAAGTTGGCGAGCTCCTGCAGGTGGGCCGTGGAGAAGCTCGCCGTCCCGCTCGCCAGCACCGCGCCGCCGTCCACCGCCACCAGCTCCGCGTCGAGGGTGTACGCGCCGGGCGGCAGCGCGAAGGAGACGGGGAAGTTGACGCCGCGGAAGAGCTGCAGCTCCCGCGCGGCGACGCCCGTCGGCTCGTGCACCGCCACGCCGCTCGCGTTGGTGACGAGCGCCGTGGTCCAGTCCATGTGGCCGAAGCCGTCGGTGGCGTCGAGGTCGTAGTAGAACGCCGCCCCCTCCACGGGCGAGCCTGCGTCGGTGCGCAGCCGGAAGCGCCAGGAGACGAGCTCGTCGGGATCGACGGTGGGGGCGATCCGCGTGTTGATCACCGCGAGGTTGCGCACGGTGGCGGGCAGGTCGGGGACGAAGCCCCACAGGGTCACGCCGGTGATCACCGGAGCGACCTGAACATCCACCTCGCCCCACCCGACCACCTCGTCGTCGAGGGCGAGGAGCTCGACCCGCGCGTGCAGCGCGCCGGTCGCCGGCGGCGTGATCCGCCAGTTGACCTGGGCGCCGCCGGCGGCGAGGAGGCCCGCAGCGCCCGCCTCGAAGCCCGCGCCGCCCAGGGTCACCTCGCCCTGGGCGTCGGAGAAGACCTCGCCGCTCCAGTTGCGCCAGTCGAGGGGATCGTCGCCCGCCGCCACGCCGATGCCGGCGACGGGCGCGCCCGCCGCGTCGGTGAAGCGGATCCGCCAGCGCAGCCGCGCGAAGGGATCGAAGGCGCCGATGATCTGCGCCCGGAAGCTGGCCAGGTTGGCGACCCCTGCGCCCATCGCGTCCCAGGTCTCGTCCCAGCGCAGCGCGAAGGTCCAGGTGGGCGCGTTGCAGAGGAAGCGGGTGTCGGTCACCTCCTCCGGGTCGAGCTCGCCGTCCCGGTCCAGGTCGAGGCCGGAGCGGATGCGGACGCCGCCGAAGGCGCAGTTGGCGCCGGCCGGCTCGTCGTCCAGCGCCACGAGCGCCTGCAGGCCGTCCTCGCCATCCTGGCCGTCCTGGCCATCCTGCCCGTCCTGGCCGTCCTCGCCGTCCTGGCCGTCACGGCCATCCTGGCCCTTCTGCCCGTTGCAGATCACCGTGCGCGCGGTCTCCTCCTCGGGATCGAGGACGCCGTCGCGGTCCCGGTCGACGCCGACGATCACCCGCGTCCCGCCGGCGAGGCAGGTGCTGCCCGGCGGCTCGGGCTCGGTACGCACCAGGGTGTCGGCGCCGTCGACGCCGTCCCTGCCGTCGAGGCCGTCCCTGCCGTCGCGGCCGTTGAGGCCGTCCGCTCCGTCACGGCCGTTGAGCCCGTCCTTGCCGTCCTTGCCATCCTTGCCGTCACGGCCGGGGCTGCCGTCCTCGATCGGCGTCTCGGTGCCGTCGGCGCAGCGCAGCACGCGGGTGCCGTCCTCTTCGGTCTCCAGGGTGCAGCCGCCCCCTTTGCCCGGCTCGAGGTGGGCGCTGGTGCCGTCCGGGCAGCGCATGGTGGTGACGCCGTTCTCCTCGGTGACGGTGCACGGCTCCGCATCGCTGCCGCCACAGGCGGCGAGGAGGAGCGCGGCGGTGGCCGCAATGATGGCGATCGATCTCACGGGAGGACTCCGGTGGGCGCCGAGCGCTGCCGCGCTCGCGCCGAAGAACGAGATTCGAGGTTCGAAGCGCGCTGGCCCGCCCGGCGCGTGCCGTGCGCCGGGCGGGCGGCGGCCCCATCCATGGGAAGGGGCCGCGGCGGATCAGCGGCAGGACTGGGTCCGCTGCTCGCCCTCCTGGCGGCAGGCCGCCCACGACGAGCAGTCGTTGATGTACCAGGTGTGGCTCTCACCGCAGTTGGGGACGGTGTTGGCCCAGCCCACGCGTGGATCGCAGCAGCAGAAGCCGGAGCAGCAGGTGTCGCAGCCCGCCGCCACCGCCGTGTTGCTCTGCTTGGTCTCGAAGCCGTCGCAGTCGTAGTCGAAGGAGCCGCAGTTGTTGGGGCTGCTGCGCCACGTACCCGCGCCCGGGCGGGCCCTTGCGTCGCGGTCGCAGCAGTCGAAGGCATAGGGCTGCTGGCCGATGGTGCCGTTGCGGTTCTTCGCCCGGGCGGTGTACCCGTTGGCGGTGTCCGGTTTGCAGAGGCACTTGCGGGCGATCTGGTTGCCCCACCCGTCGCCGTCCTCGTCCAGGTAGTAGTCGGTGCACCGGTCGTTGTCCTCGCACTCGTCCACCTGGCCGTCGCAGTCGTTGTCGAGCTCGTCGCAGATCTCGTTGACCGGCTGGTTCACCTGGACGCAGACGAGCGCGCCCGCGTTGCAGCTCCAGACGCCCTTGGCGCACTCGCCCTGCTGGCCGGGCACCGTGCAGGCGCCGCCCTGCTGCGGGTAGCTCTCGTCCACCTGGCCGTCGCAATCGTTGTCGACGCCGTCGCAGACTTCCTGCGAAGGATCGACGTTGCGATCGCAGACGACGGTGCCGCCGCGGCAGTTGGTGGTGCCGGGCCCGCAGACGCCCTCCTCGCCGGTGTCGCAGGCGAAGCCGCCCCCCGGGTTGCCGTTGTCGGCGACACCGTCGAAATCGTTGTCGAGGCCGTCGCAGACCTCGAAGGCGTCGCAGCCGAGGAAGCGGCCGAAGTCGTTCGGATCGTGGGAGCAGCTCACGCCCGCCGGATTGACGTCGTAGCCGGGGCAGAGCGGGTACTGGATCACGCAATCGTTGACGCAGCCGCCCTGGTAGGTGGAGCCGGGGAGGTGGATGCCGTAGTCGACGTAGGGGATCGCCACCCAGGCGACGTCGCCGGGCCGGACGTCGTTGGAGGTGAGCGGCGTGCAGTCCACGTCGGGAAGGGCCGGGTTGACCTCGTCGGGCACAGCGGCGGGGCCCACCGCCCTGCAACGGTTGAGGCGGTAGCCCTTCATCGCCGCTGCAGCCGGGGTGATCTGCTGGGGCAGCGAGGCGTTGGGCTCGTTCTCGAAGACCATGCACTTGAACTGGCTGTGGTGGTTCATGCCGCTCCAGCCGGGCGCAGGGTCCGAGTGGGCGGCGAAATCCATGCCCACCGCGTTGGCGATCTGGCCGTACCGGGGATCGCGATCCACGTCGCAGGTCCGCCAGTGGCCGCCGTCCTCCGCCGGATACGAGATCATCACGTGGCCCGGCCGCGCCTCGGGAGCGGGGGCGGCGAGGCGCGACTTCTCGGCGATCTCCCACGCGCCATGGGACGAGCCCGCGGTGGGCGGGATCCACCGGCCGGTGTGGAGCTCGACGAAGTAGGCGAACTCGTTGAACGGCGCCTGCTCCGGCCGGACGGTGGGAGAGCGCGGGTGGCCGTTCCACTCGTCCACGTCCGCCACGCCGTTGTCGTTGTAGTCGGTGCGCGGGTCGTGGCAGAGCTTGGTGAAGCGGTTGAGCTCCCGGGCGCCGGGGATCGAACCGTCGGCGCCGTACGCGGGCAGCCCCTTCACCTGCCAGGTGATGGCGAGGAGCGTGTCGTCGTCGTTGCGATCGCTCTCGAAGAGCGGCAGCGGCTGCTGGAGCGGCACGGTGCGCCGCTCGCCCGCCTCGTTGACCAGCACCACCCGATCGATGGTGCGCAGCTCGCAGCGGGCGTTGGCGCGGATCGCCGGATCGTTCGACTCCAGCGCGAGACGCGCGCTCTCGCGGAGCCAGCCGTCGCCGTCCGCGTCGCAGGCGAAGCTGCCCACGTCGCCGGCGGTCGAGTAGAAGTAGCCGGGCGCGGTGCGGCAGATGCACGAGCCGGCGAGGCTGGGCGTGGGCCAGCGGCCCTCCTCCCCCTCACCGTTGCACGGCGGGCAGGGCTCGCAGCGGGTGCCGCCCCAGATCGCGTCGGCGCCACAATCACGCTGGCAGACGGCGTCCTGGTCGGCGTCCGGCTGCACGCAGATCATCTCCGGGCCGCAGCTGATCTCGGCGCAGGTGCGGACCGGCCTGCACGCGCCGGTGGCGGCGTCCTCGGTGAAGCCGGGGAGGCAGCCGGCGCAGTGGCCGTTGGGAAGCTCCTCGCAGGTGCGGTTCTCCGCCGCGCAGGCGAGCTCGGCGCAGGTGACGCGCTCGACGCAGAGGCCGGTGGCGGCATCGAGGACGGTGCCGTCGAGGCAGTCGCCGCAACGGGCGGGGAGCTGCGCGTCGTCGCAGCTCCGCGAGGCGGCGGCGCAGACCCCGGTCAGGTCGGTGCCCACCGCGGGATCGCAGCTTCCGTCCGGGAAGGGAACGCAGCGCTGCCCCGCGTCCTGCAGGCCGGCGATGCACGCCCCGCAGCGCGCGTCCTCGGTGGCGGTGGCGGGCACGCAGGTCCTGCCCGCCTCGGCGCAGGCCAGCTCCTCGCAGGTGCGCACCGGCTTGCAGGTCCCGCTCCTGTCGGCGAAGCCCGACCAGCAGGCGCCGCAGGCCGCCTCCACGTCCGCCGACTCGACGCAGTGCCGCCTCTGCGCGGCGCAGTCGGCGGCGATGCTCCCCTCCACGCCCGCCTCGCAGGTGCGGCGCACGCACCCCGCGTCCGGCGCGCCGTCGGCCCCGGGGAGGCAGGCGCCGCAGCGGGCGTCCGCGCGGAGGCCGCCCTCGATGCAGGTGCGGGCCTCCGCGGCACAATCGAGATCGGCGCAGGTGCGCACCGGCCTGCAGGCCTCCGCCTCCTCGACGAAGCCGTCGAGGCACGCGGCGCAGGTCGCGCCGGAACCCGCATCGAAGCAGACGCGGTTCTCGGCAGCGCAGCGCGCGAGGATCGAGCCCGGCACGTCGGGCTCGCAGGTCGGCTCCGCGGCGACGCAGGCGCCGGTCTCATCGCGGACCTCGTCCTCGCCGCAGGGGGCAGGAGGCGCGGGCGGCGCCGGGTCGTCGCTGCAGCCGACCGCCAGGAGGGCGAGGAGGACTCCGCCCAACCACGAACGACGAAGGGTGGCGTTCATCAGATCTCCGTAAAGTCCGTGTAGTAGACGTAGAGGCGGATGTCGGTGAGCGAGGCCAGATCGATGTCCTCGTTCACGCGCTCGTCCTTGCGGTTGAAGATCAGCTCCCAGCCGGTGTTGACCACCGGCCGATCGCGGAGCCGCTCGCTCCGGTAGATCTCCGGATCGAGATCACGGACGCCGTTGAAGAAGGGGTTGAGCACCGCGGTACGGACCGGGAAGGCGTAGTAATTGGTGTCGCCGCCCACCGCCCGGATGACGCCCGTCCCGCGCTGCGTCAGGTAGACGCGGCCCAGGTTGTCGCCCACCGCGTCGCCGATGATCTCCGCCTCGATGTAACGGACCTTGTGGTTGCGGGTCAGCGGCGAGAGCTCCTCGAGCGACGTGGAGAAGGGCATCAGCAGGTAGCCGCGGGGATCGAGCAGGTTGGGATCCGCCAGCTTCTCGCGCAGGAGCCGGGTCCGCTCTGCCTCGGAGATGGCGATGCCGTTGGCGTCGAGCCGGGGAATGCGGAGGACGTCGTCGCGGAGCGAGATGACGTGCACGCGCATGTCCGGATTGCCGTACTGCTCCTCGAACTCGATGTAGGCCCGTTCGAGCTCGTCGAGATACGACTCGAGGGTGACGTCGCCGGCAGCGACCATCCGGACGATGAAGAGCTTGTCCTTCGCCGCCCACGACTGGCTCGTGTAGTACTCGAAGACCTGGGTGGCGCGGTACGCCTCGGTGAGCGCCGCGTAGAAGGTGCGGTCCGCGGTGAAGATCGCGTCGTTGCGGTAGATGCGGACGTTCGGGTCGTTGCGCGCCGCCTCCACGTTGATCGCGAGCTGCTCGTTCTCCGACTGCTCCGCCATGGTGGCGGTGGCGTCGTTGCGGAGCTTGGCGACCTGCGAGAAGGCGAGCTTGAGCTGGTACTGGAGCTTGACCGCCTCCAGCTCCAGCTCCGTCGCCTGGCGCATGAAGTCGCGGATGGTGTACTCGACGTCGATACGCGCCGCGTCGCACTCCTCCTGGATCTCCCGCTCCACCAGCGCGTTGTCCAGCTCGTTGAGCCGGTGCTCCAGGCCGGTGATGATGCTGCCGGAGACCGCCATGAGCACGTTCCCGGCGATGCCCACGCCGGTATAGACGCTCGCGGAGATGGCGGCGGTGACGCACTCGCCGGTGACCGGGCCGCACTTGGACATCTCGGTGAGGTTGGCCACCATGTCGAGGGCGTTGCTGGTGGTGTCGATCACCAGCTGCAGCGAGTTGATGCCGTCCTGGAGGCGCAGCCGCTCGGAGTTGGTTTCGATCACGTACGACTTGTAGGAGTCGATGCGGCCGCACTGCCTGTCGACCTGCTCCTGCGCATCGGCGATCGCCGCCACCAGGTTGCGCTGGGCGAGGCGCAGCGCCTCGAAGTCGAGGCGGGCCAGATCGATCTCCGCCATCGCGTCGTGGAGGGCGCCGTTGCCGACGAGGCCGCAGGGATCGCCGTACATCCGCGTCGCGTCGCTCAGGTGGGCGTAGCGCGGGATCGCCGGGTAGACCGCCGACTGCCCGTCCTCCTCCACGGTGAAGGTGCCGCAGATCTCGGCGAGCTGGTTCTCCGCCTCGTTGCGGATCCTGCCCAGCTCCGCCTGGAAGAGGGCGCTGTCGGTCTCGAAGCTGCGGTTGTCCTCGAGGGCGCGCTGCTCCTTGATCGCCGCCACCTCGGCCATCTCGCGCGCCCGTGCCATCGCCTTCTCGAAGGCGTTGACGTCCATCGGATCGAGCGCCGGGAACGGGATGTAGTCAGGCGGGATCCCGTAGAAGGTCACGTTGTCGGAGATGTCGTGGTAGACCGTGCGCATGTCGAGGAGCGCGGCGCGGTAGGTGTACTGCGCCATCTCCACGGAGCGGACGATCTGCGCCATCGACGCCGCGTCCACGTTGCGGCTGAGCTTCCGCATCATCTGCGAGAGGATCAGCGACTCCATGTACGCCTGGCCGTAGGCGCGCTCCACCACGAGGCGGGCGAGGTCGGGGCGGTTGAAGCCCTGGTAGCGCTTGGCCACCTCGCTCCACACCCGCGCCTTCTGCGACGAGGCGCGGATCAGGCGATCGAGATACGAGGTGGTGGTGGCCTGGGTGATGAAGCCCTGCCCCGGCGGCAGCTCGCTCATCGAGGCCCAGATCTCCGCCGCCTGGCCGTAGAAGCGGTCGAGGGCGAGCTGGTAGTACTGCGCCGCCTGGTAGAGCGAGTACATCTCGTAGCCGGCGCCGCCCGACAGGTTGATCCCCTGCGGCTCGAAGAGCGCGCCCTCGAAGTTGGCGAGCTTCTGGCCGGCGAGGTCGAAGCGCGAGGCGAAGGACGAGGTGAAGGACTCGTCGCCCATCATGATGAGCAGCTCGGCGTAGAGCCGCTCGAAGCCGTCGAGGACGATCGGCGTGGGCAGGCCGAAGACCCGCTCCTCCGCGTAGGAGAAGTTGCGGGTGAGGAAATCCTTGAGCACCGAGCGGGCCTCGTCGTTCAGGTGCGAGTACCAGCTCGTGTAGATGTGGGTGGCGCAGTCGACGCGATCGCGGATCGCCTCGATCGCCGCGGGGTCGTAGCAGTACGGCACCGCGTCGCCCTGGCAGACCTGCGGGGCGAAGCCGACGCTCTGCCCGGTGCGGTTGCGGAAGCGGGTCTTGTAGCGGAAGGCCTCGAAGATCTCGTCGTCGAGGGAGCGGAAGACCGCCTGCGCCGCGTCCTCGCGGAAGAAGGTCTTGCCGTCGCGGAGGTCGAGGCGGTTGGCGTCGCAGTAGACGCTGTCCTCGTCGGTGCAGCGCCACAGCGGCTCCATGCGCAGCCCGGCCTTGTTCTGGGTCTGCCAGGTCCGGAGCGTATCGAGGCACGAGCCCTTCTTCGCGCAGGGCTGTCCGACCGTGCAGCCCTCACGCTCGCACGGCTCGCCGGCGCGGCACACCGACGCGGTCTTCTGGCATTCCAGCGCGGCGATCTCCGCGTCGGAGGAGCCGGTCCCCTGCAGGGTGAAGAACTCCACCTTGCTGCCACCCGGGCAGGCGACCGGCGCGCCGAGATTCGGACCGCCGTCGAAGAAGCCGGTGTCGTGGCAGAGGTAGTGGACCTTCTCCGGGCTGTTCTCGTCGATCACCGGCGGCGGCTGCGGGCTGGGCACCACGCCGCGGACCACGCCGATGCCCACCGTGCTGGCGGTGGTGGCGTCGAGCCGCCCGCCGCCCGCGGGGCCGAGAACCGTGGCGATCAGCTCGTCGCTGCAGGTGAGGCCCTCGCGCTCGGGCGCCGGACGGAAGTCCTGGGGATCGGAGCCGACGTAGTCCTCCGCCCGGAGGATGGCGCCCGTGCGGGTGAGGAGCATGTAGCCGTAGGAGGAGAAGCCGTCGGTGTCCGCCGGATCGAGGAAGGAGGGCAGGCGCTCCCGGAAGATGATGAAGAGCGTCCGCTGGTCGATGAGCGCGCCGTCCACCAGCTCGAGGCTGCGGTAGCGGGTCGAGCCGTCCGGGATCGGGTTGGCCGCGGCCATGCTCATGTTGCGCGCCCGCACCGAGGTGTCGCTGCCGAAGGGCAGCAGCGTGTCACGGCACTCGTAGCGGTAGATCTGGTTGGTGGCGCTGTCGAGGCTCGTCCCCTTCTCGAAGCCGGGCACCAGCCAGGGAACGCGGGTCAGCTCGAAGGTGCCGGGAGCGGCGCGGGAGCAGCGGGTGTCGGTCTCGGTGGTGAGGTAGCGCCCGCCGACCAGGATGCGCGCCTCGAGGTCGCGCAGGAAGGTGAGGCAGCTGTCGCCGTGGGTCTCGTTGCAGACGCTCGGATCGCCGGCGAACTCCACGGTGATGCTCGGATCGCCGCCGTAGTGGAGGGTCTCGCTGGAGACGATGCGGCCGCTCCACGAGGCGCGATCGCCGCCCGGCGCCGCGCGGAGGTTGAGGGCGATGGGGAATTCCACCACGCCGGTGGGGATCGGGTTGTCCGGCAGGTAGTCCGAGAAGATCGAGATCCCCTGGTTGTTGGCGTAGAGGTAGCAGCCGACGTTGGCGTCCGGCGCGCTCTCGCTCGGGCAGCGCTCGCGGACCGAATCCCACTTCCAGCTCTCGGTCTGCATCGCCTTGAGGGCGGCGAGGAACTCGCTCAGGCTGATCCGCTGATCGCGGAGCGCGCCCCAGCGGCGGATGAAGGCGTTGCCCACCGCCCGCAGGGCATTGCGATCGTCGCGGTTGCGCAGCCAGGCTTCGAGGCCACCGTCGGGGAAGTTGGCGACGTAGTACATCGCGCCGGCCCACTGCCCCTCGGGGCTCCGGGCGAAGCGGACGGAGAGGGTGCGGATGCCCGCCTCGGGGTGCACGACCTCGATCTCGCCATCCCAGCGATCGAGCGCGGGGTTGTCGGCCGCGGCGAGGCGGATCGCCTTCGATTCGCCCGGCTCGATCCCCACGGTCAGCTCGCGCACGCGGGTGGGATCGTCGTTGCCCGCCGCCATCTCCAGCCAGAAGAGGGGATCCTCGGTGAACGACTTCGGGCCGTCGTCATCGAACTCGCGGTGGCGCACCTTGCGCACCACCACCTCGGCGTACATCGGTCCGTCGTTGCGGACGTGGAAGACGCCGGTGGTCTGGCTGGAGGAGAAGGTGACGCTGGGCTCGACGAGCGAAAAGGCGGCGCCGCTCGGCGGCAGGGGCAGAGCGTTGCTCGGGGCGACGGGGAGACACACGCCCGCCTCGCCGTCGTTCGTGGTACAGACCGTGCCCGCCGGGCAGGTGTCCGCGGAGGTGGTGCAGGGGAGCCTGCAGGCGTAGCGGTGGCAGATGCGCTCGCCGCGGCAGTCGGCGTCGGTCTGGCAGTCGGAGTAGCAGCTGCCGGCGATGCACGCCTGGAAGTCGGGGCAGTCCGCGTCGGTCACGCACGCGGGCGTCTCGAGCGCCTGGCGGGAGGTGCCGTCGGCGGGGACGACGCCGCCGGCGCGGGGCGAGACGCAGGTTCCGTCGATGCAGACCGCGCCGTCGATGCAGCCGGGCAGCAGGCCATCGGCGCCGCAGACGATCAGCTCGCCATCGCGGACGAGGTTGCCGCGGCAGGGCGTGTAGCAGCGCGGGTTCTCGGGCGGCGCCAGCGTCTGGCCGGTGTCCACCTCGCAGCGGCCCGCGACGCAGACGTGGCCCGCGGCGCAGGCGCCCTCCTCGCCGCAGCGGCAGCCGGTGCCGCCGGGCGTGCCGGAGTCGCAGACCGCGATCTCGCAGATGCCCTCGACGCAGGCGAGGAGCTCGCCGTCGGGGCCGCGCTTGCAGGTGTCGCGGGGACCGCACTCACAGCCGAGGTCGCCGCGCGAATTGCAGATCTTTTCCGGGTACTGGGAGATGTCGCCACAGCCGAGGAGCAGGGCGAGCAACGGGAGTGACCGCAGGAGGTATCGCATCGGGATCTCTTTCAGATGTCGTGGCGGAGGGAGAGGCCGAGCTCGAAGCGGAGCTGCGATTCGCTGGTCGAGGGAATCCGCTCGAGGCGATCGCCGGTGATCTCGCCGCGCCTCTCCCTGCTGCCGAAGGGAAGGAAGGCCTGCTGGAGAAGGAGATGGTTGGAGCCGGCGAAGGTGAGGAGGCGCTGGGCCGCCTCGATGCCGGCGAAGAAGGAGCGTTCGAGCCAGGGGCCGTCTGCCGCGGGGGCGCCGTAGCGCAGTCCTGCCACCGGGCCGAAGGAGAGCCACGGGAGCACGTGGATCTCCGCGGCGGCGAAGGCTTCGAGGGCGCGCGCGTCCTCCTCGCGGCTGCCGCCACCGGCGCCGAGGCCCACCCTGGCTCCGAGCCAGTTGCCCCTCGCGCCGACGGCGGCGCGGAGTCCGGGGGAGAGGACGGTGGCGGCATCCGAGTTCGCCAGACTGCCGTGGAGGGTGAGCTCCACGAACGGCGTCAGGGCGGGCGCCGCCGGCGCAGCGGGTGGCGGCTGGGCCGGCGCGGGCTCCTCGCGCTTCGCGACGGCGTTGCGCTCCACGATGCGCCGCGCCTCCTCGAGGAGCTGGCGATCCTCCGGGGAGAGGGAGGGCGGCGCGGGCAGGCATTCCCGGTCGAGGACGATCTCCACGCCGCGGAAGCTCGGCTCCGCAGAGGGAGGCGCCTCGTGGAGGCGCCGCGGCTCCACGCCCCGGCCGGCGAGCGCCTGGAGGACGGCGCCCGCGCGCCCGCGCGCCCGGGCGATCTGTGCGGCGGACTGGCCCCCGAAGACCCGCACCACCGCGGTGGGGAACTGCTTCTCGTCGTGCTGTCCCTGCACCACGAGGCAGGCGCGCGTAGCGTCGGGCGCAGCGAGGCAGCCGGCGATCGCGTCGAGCGCCGGGGCCCAGGCCGCGGGGAGCGCGGCGGTGCCCTCCGCGTCGGAGCGCGCTGCCGCGCCGTCCAGGCGCCAGCGCCCCTCGGCGCAGACGCCGTGTGTAAGTGAGCGGTTGGTTTCTGTTTCCGTGGCCGTCGATACAGGTAGCGGGCCCGCGCCCGCGCTGAACGGCACGAATCCGGTGAGCAGCAGGGCTGCGCACCGCCCCCAGACTTTTTTCATGCGGCGGCGTCTAGCGCGACGCCCGCACGGGCGTCAATCTACTCGCAGTGCGGCTTGTCTCTTTTTCCATGGTACCCCAGCCGAGGTAGATCAGCCGCTGTCTCACTTTTTGTAATAAACAGCGGCTGTGGCGCCGCCACGTGAGGAGGCGCCGTCTCATACATACGGTTTCAGATTGCATCAACGCCGGGCGGCGGGACGCGCTGCGGTGGGAACGCGCGGCGGGCGGCGGTGGGGCGGGAGCTGTTCGCGCCGCTGGAAGCTCGAGGGGAGCAGGTTGAACGGCAGCACCTTGAGCAGCGCCGCGAAGATCAGCATGCCGCCGGGGGCGGCGAAGATCGCCAGCGAGGGGACCACCTTCGCGAGATCGATCAGCTGCTCGCGGGCGCGGGCGCGCTCCTCCGGGCTCAGCTTGTGGCCGCGGGCGGCGCGGGCGAGGAGCTGGAAGAGGTCGTTGGTCTCCCGCACCTCGAGGATGACGTTGTCGAGGTTCTCCTCGATCTCGCGGGCGATCCGGTCGACCAGCTTCTCCGTGGCCGAGGCGCTGGCGGCACGGAGCTCGAAGGCGTCGTGGACGTCGGTGGGGTCGTAGAAGTAATCGCCCACCTGCGCGGCGATCACCTGCATCTCGCGCTCGGAGAAGCCGAAGCGCTGGCGCAGCTCGCCGAGGAAGCGGCTCTCGATCTCGTCCACGGTGCCATCGACGATCGCGGCGAGGTGGACCTGCTCGAGGATGAAGCGCCGGGCGGAGGCGCAGCGGACCCGCTCGGCGAGATCCGCGGGGGTGAGCTGGTGATCCAGGGCGGCGCGGACCTGGCGCTCCGCCGCGCGGGAGAGGCGCAGCTTGCGCAGCTCGCGGCGCACCGCGCGGCGCTCGCGGTCGGTGAGCGGGTGGTGGGCCACCGAGAGGGCGAGGAGCGACTGGAGGAGCGCGGCGCGCTCGTGATCCGCCGCGGCGTGGAGGCGGACCGCGGCGGCGCGATCGAAGCGGCCCTTCCCGTACCAGCGGATGGCGAGCCTGCCGAGGACGCGGGCCTCGCCGTAGACCATGCCGTTGTGGAGGGGGAGATCGAAGACCGTGTCGCCGGTGACGGGCGACTGGCGCTCGAGGAGCGCGTCCTCCAGCTCCTCCTGGAGATCGTCGATGGGCCGGGGCGGGCCGCGGCCAAGGGCGCGGCGGCGGATGCGCGCGGCGAGGTCGTCGCGCCCCACCGCCGCAGCGAGGAGCATCGAGAGCTCCGCCTCCACGCGGTGGCGCTCGAAGGGCGCACCGACGATGCGCGCCACGTCGAGGGCGAGGAAGAGCTCCGCGGAGAGGACCGCGAGGAAGAGCGCCTCCGCACGATCCAGCCGCTGCCCCTGCGTCACGCGCGAGGGGAGCTTCGGCGAGCCGTAGACCAGGCCCGAGCGGCGGAGCTCCTCGTCCAGGTGACGCAGCGCGCGGACGCGCGGCGGCGCAGGCGCCTGCCCCTCGCCGCGGATGGCGGCGCTGAGGCGCGACAGCGCGACCTCGGGCCGGTAGCCGGCGAGGATGCGGCCGAGGAGATCGCTGAGCCAGCCTGGGTGCGAGAGATCCATCGTGTTTCGGTCGGGCGAGCGGACGTGCGTGCGTCTGCCCCCTGCTTTAACGCGCAGGCCCCAGCCGCGCCTTCGCTTTACACGACGCCGCACCGAAATGCAGTGGCCGGTACGGGGCGCGCTCGCTCGCCCGCCCGCTGCCGCACCGCGCAACGCCCGTCCCTTCGCGCATCGCGATCGCGTTGCCGCTCCGCCGCGTTGCCGCGGGAACGTTCCGCCGTCGCGTTGCCGCACCGCACGGCGCACCGCGTTGCCGCGGGAACGTCCCGGCGCCGCGCTGCCACGAGAAGGTCTCTCCGTCACCTTGCCGCGGGAACGTCCCGGCGCCGCGCTGCCACGGGAAGGTCTCGCCGTCACCTTGCCGCGGGAAACGTCCCGCCGCCGCGTTGCCGCACCGCACGGCGCACCGCGTTGCCGCGGGAACGTCTCGCCGCCGCGTCGCCGCGGTGCTCGCTGCACGGGCCTGCAGGACGCGACCCGAGGCGGGGTGGAGTCGATCGAGGCGCCGCGCCGGTGGGCGCGCGATCCGGCGGCGTTCGGGGGGCGATCCCGAAGGGATGGGGGGGCCTGTTGCCGGCGGGGGCGCGACCCCGCCGGAGAGCGCGGCGCGGTACCGACTTCGCTCCACCGGCCCCTCCCGGCCAGCGCGCAGGGCCCGGAGCGAGCGTCAGGGGTAGAGCGGCGCCTGCGCGAGGCCGGTGGTCTCGGGCAGGCCGAGCACCACGTTGAGCGCCTGCACCGCCTGGCCGCTGGCGCCCTTCACGAGGTTGTCGATCGTGGAGACGACGATGAGCCGCCCCGCGCGGCGATCGACCGCGGCGCCGATGAGGCAGTAGTTGCTTCCGCGCACCATCGTGGTGCTGGGGAGCTGGCCCGCGGGCAGCACCCGCACGAAGGGCTCTCCCTCGTAGTGGGCGGCGATCCGCTCCACCAGGCCGGCGGTGTCGAGGTCGCGGGCGCGCTCGCTCGGGTCGGCGTAGATGGTGGCGAGGATTCCGCGGGTAATCGGCGCCATGTGGGGGACGAAGGTGAGCCGCACCGGCTTGCCCGCGACGTGGGCGAGCTCCTGCTCGATCTCCGGCCGGTGGCGGTGGGCGTCGACCTTGTACGCCGAGAGGCCCTCGCCCGCCTCGGCGAAGAGCGATCCCACCGCGGGCGTGCGCCCCGCGCCGGAGACGCCCGACTTGGCATCCGCGAGGATCCCGGCCCGCTCGTCCACGAGCCCCTGGGCGAGGAGCGGCGCCGCGCCGAGCACCGTCGCGGTGACGTAGCAGCCGGGCGCCGCCACCAGCCGCGCGCCGCGCAGCTCGGCGCGGTGGAGCTCCGGCATGCCGTAGACCGCGCTCTTCTGCAGCGCCGGGGCGCGGTGCTCGCCGTAGAAGGCGCGGAAGTCCTCGTCGCTCTTGAGGCGGAAGTCGGCGGAGAGGTCGATCACCCGCATCCCCCGCTCCACCAGCTCCGCGGCGTGGGTCGCCGCCGCGCCGTGGGGCAGCCCCAGGAAGGCGACGTCCGCAGCGGCCGCCACCGCGTCCGCATCGAACGCCTGCACCGTCAGGGCGCCGTAGCGGGTGGTCGCGAGGTGGGGATAGACCGCAGCGAGCGGCTTGCCCGCCTCCGACCGCCCCACCACGTGCGTCAGCTCCAACTCGGGATGGCCGGCGATCAGCCGCACCAGCTCCGCACCCGTGTACCCGGTCACCCCCACCACTGCCACGCGCACCATCGTCCCGCGCTCCTGCCGCGGCAATCCACGCCGCGAGGGCGCGCACCATAGATCCGAGTGGCCCCGCGATCCACCCGAGCCGCCGCCCCCCTCCCCGCCCCAGCGCCGGCCCCAGCGCCGGCGACGGCGCGGCGCCGGCGCCCCTTCCCGCTCGCTCCTCCGCGGACGCCACGCCACGGCGTCGCCGGACACGCCCCGCCCACGACGCCGCGGCAACGTGATCCCCCGCGTTACCGAACGCCCTCTCCGCGTTTCCGCGGAAACCTCCCCACCCGCGTTTCCGCGGAAACCTCCCCGCCCGCGTTGCCGCGGAAACCTCCCCGCCCGCGTTGCCGCGGAAACGTCCCCGCCCGCGTTGCCGCGGAAACGTCCCCGCCCGCGTTGCCGCGGAAACGTCCCCGCCCGCGTTGCCGCGGAAAC
>Ga0182742_1001856_pt1 | contig 25420 bp, 23 predicted proteins | sample eDN5th37CBELigMG_FD_128880 | JGI IMG/M metagenome (GOLD analysis project Ga0182742, IMG submission 128880) | Enriched Miracle-Growth compost microbial communities from Emeryville, California, USA - eDNA 5th pass 37_C BE-Lig MG (version 2)... ...
AAAAATGGTGTTTTAATCAAAGGTGGAATCCATTTAGAAGAATCAGGAGCCCTTAAAGCAATTGCTTTTGATAAAACAGGGACATTAACAAAAGGTATTCCTGCAGTAACAGACATTGTTACGTACAGTGGTAACGGAAATGAATTACTGACAGTAACTGCAGCTATAGAAAAAGGATCGCTACATCCACTAGCTTCAGCCATTATGAGAAAGGCAGATGAAGTGGGATTGAATTTCAATGAACTGTCAGTTGAAGAATTCCAATCTATTACTGGTAAAGGCGTAAAAGCAAAAGTAAATAATGAAATATTTTATGTTGGAAGTCCTAATCTTTTTGAAGAATTGCTTCAAACGATTGAACCTTCAATTAATGAAAAAATCACTCATATGCAAACAGAAGGAAAAACTGTAATGGTGTTAGGAACCAAAAAAGAGATTCTTTCGTTAATTGCTGTAGCAGATGAGATGAGAGAATCGTCAAAAGAAGTTATTAGTACATTGAATCATATGGGAATTGAGACAGTGATGCTGACAGGCGATAACCAAAGAACCGCAACAGCTATTGGAAAACAAGTAGGTGTTGCTAATATTAAAGCTGATTTACTACCCGAGGATAAGTTAAATTTTATTAAAGAACTTCGAGTAAAGCATCATAGTGTGGCAATGGTCGGTGATGGCGTGAACGATGCACCAGCACTTGCAGCTTCTACTGTTGGTGTAGCAATGGGTGGTGCAGGTACTGATACAGCCTTAGAGACGGCTGATATTGCGCTAATGTCTGATGATTTAAGTAAATTGCCATATACCATTAAATTAAGTCGTAAGGCATTAACAATAATCAAGCAAAATATTACCTTCTCTTTAGCAATTAAATTAGTTGCGTTACTGTTAGTTATGCCTGGGTGGTTAACACTATGGATAGCGATATTTGCCGATATGGGGGCAACATTACTTGTGACACTAAACAGTTTAAGGTTATTAAAAGTTAAAGAATAAATGGAATTATGTAATAAGGTAGTAAACCACTACGCTAACGGGACACTTTAGTTCAATGCACCAGCGACAGTCTAGGACTTTATTCTCTAGTCCTTTACTGCCGCTGGTGCAATTTCTAGGGTCAGTCTAATACTTTATTTTCTGTGGACAATTGATTTATTACTATTAGGAAAAATACTTGCAAAATGCAAGTTTATGTTTTACATTAATAACAAGAGGTGAAGACGATGGATAACAATCCTAGGGAATTACTACAAATCATGGCTCGACGCTTTGGTTTGCTTAATAAAAACTGTTGTAACATAGGAAATAACGATATTTCATTAATTCAGAGTCATATTCTTTATGAGATTGTTCGTCAGAGCCAACCATCCATGCAACAGGTCGCTGAGACACTAGGAATGGATATCACTACGTTCAGCAGACAAGTTCAAACTTTAATTAAAAAAGGTCTTGTTAAGAAGACATCTCTTCCTGATGATAGAAGAGTCTATATACTAAGTTTAACCGTTGAAGGTAGGTTTATTGCAGGTGCCATCGATCATATGATGGATGATTATTTAGAAGAAGTTTTTTCATTCATGAATGAAAGTGATAAGGAGAACGTAGTTCGTTCCCTAAAACTACTCAACGAAAGTATGCTAAAGTCTAAAATGTGTTGTACACCAATGGGGTGATGTCATCATTGCTCCATTTATTCTTCAAAAATACTTGCAAAATGCAAATAAAAAGAGACTGAAATGGATAAAAATCTGTTGTAGCATATCTTTCTGGGGATTATGAGGCAGCAGAGAAAGTAGAACTTGATTTACCGGAGACAGGTGTATGTAGTATTAATAATTCACCAACGAAATAGGAAGAGAGCAGTTGTACAACGACTCCAACAACAAATTCTTCTTGCTGCAGTTAAAAACAAGTAAGTTTAAATGTTTTACCGTGAACCGACCACTACGGTCGATTTTTACTTAGGTGTAAAGGAGGTATTGGACATGAAAGGCACTAACGATTTAACACAAGGTCCTATTATGCCAACCTTGATGAAATTATCACTTCCCATTATCGCAACTAATTTCATTTCAACTACCTATGGGCTCATAGATATGATTTGGGTTGGCCGTTTAGGTAGTGGACCTGTTGCAGCTATAGGGACTGCGAGTTTTTTCATCAACTTAGCGATTGCCTTGTCCACGATGATCACAATCGGAACGGGTATCAAAGTATCTCATTGTATGGGGGCTGGTAAAGCAGAACAAGCTACTTCCTTTGTGAGAAATGGATTTATAATGTCTATCCTGCTTAGTTTATTCTATACAAGTTTTATTTTTTAACGTCAAAACAGCTTATCGGATTCTTTAATCTTGGAAATACAGAAGTAGAACAAATGGCAAATCAGTATCTAATTATTTCTATCTTGGGGACCATCTTCTCCATTGTAAATACATTGTATGTAGCCATCTTAAACGCTTTGGGAAATAGTAAACAACCGTTCTATATTTTCACGGTAGGGCTAGTCTTAAACATCATCCTCGACCCTCTATTAATTTTTGGACTAGGAGCTTTTGAAGGTTGGGGCGTTGCAGGAGCTGCTATTGCAACATTAATAGCTAATATTACTGTAACTGTATTGTTCATGTTCAAAACAAGAAGTTCTTTCTTGTTTACTACGTCATCATCTTACGATAGTAGTCGGATGAAGGAAGTTATTCGCATGGGACTTCCGATAACGGTTCAACGGGTGACCTTTATCTTGTTTTCGATCATCATAGCGAAAATAATCGTCCGTTTTGGTGCAGAAGCGATTGCTGTGCAAAAAGTTGGTATTCAGATTGAATCGATTTCCTTCATGACTATAGGTGGCCTACAAGGAGCTATCGCTGCTTTCTTCGGTCAAAACTACGGTGCACGCCGTATGGATCGCATCCAGGAAGGGTACCGAAAAGCTCTACTACTTACAGTTGTTTTTGGTGTTTTTATATCACTCATTTTTATTGTATTTCCTGCACAACTTTTTTCTTTATTTCTATCGGATGCTGCGAGTTTAGCCCTTGGAACAGATTATATGCGGATTATTGGCTACTCACAGTTATTTATGTGCATGGAGCTTATGACGGTTGGTGCTTTTAACGGAATAGGGAGAACGCATATCCCACCGATCTTCAGTCTTACCTTTACAGCTTTGCGGATCCCGCTGGCTCTGATCTTATCTGTTCCGTTTGGTTTGAATGGGATATGGATGTCAATTGCAATAACTAGTGTACTTAAGGGAATTGTTTTGGTCTTCTGGTTCAGAAAATCTCTTGGCAAATTGATTATGCTGCCACATCGTAGTTTATTATAAGTGAGAAGGAAGGTACGATACATGAATTTGTTAAATCGTGAATTCATCCAAACCATCATTGAAAATTCATTAATTAAAGATTTGTTTCGAGGTCAATTTGGCTTAGAAAAGGAAAATGTTAGAGTAGATCAAGAAGGGAAATTAGCGTTGACCCCACATCCTAAAGCATTTGGGAGTAAGACAGACAATCCGTATATCCAAACCGATTTTTCGGAAAGTCAGATCGAAATGATTACCCCCTCCTTTGATTCGATTGAGGAGACTTATCAGTTTTTAAATGCCTTACAGGATATCGTTTCTTTGGAACTTGATGGGGAGTTGTTGTGGACGAGTAGTAATCCGCCGATCTTACTCGATGAAAATGAAATTCCTATTGCCAAGATGAATGATCCTATTGCAGATGAGTACCGTAAAGTGCTAGCAGATAAGTATGGGAAGAAGAGACAACTGCTAAGTGGGATCCATTATAATTTTTCATTCGATGAGCAATTTCTGCAAAAGCTATATGAAGTTGCTGGGCAAGGGAGTGTCTACAAAGACTTCAAAGATGCGATTTATTTGAAGATAGCACGTAATACGCTTCGATATCGGTGGTTGCTTATCTATCTTACAGGGGCTAGTCCAGTCTTTGATAAGACTTACATGGAACAGTGTGTCTCATTAAGCCATTCTGATGATAATAAGAGCTACTACTTCCCGAATATGAATTCGCTTCGGAATAGTGAGTGTGGCTATCGAAATAATAAACCCTTCTATGTATCCTTTGATTCAACATCTGACTATGTACACGATTTAAACTCGTTGATTGAACAGGATGATTTACTGAGTGAGAAGGAGTTCTATAGTGCTGTTCGATTAAAAACAGCTAAGAGATTTAATCCTTTACAAGAGCTAGTCGATGATGGTGTGGCATATATAGAGCTTCGATTGATTGATCTTAACCCTCTTTATAAAGTTGGAATTAGCAAGGATACGATGCATTTTATCCACTTATTCATCCTCTTTATGCTGCTAAAAGAAGATGAGTCTTTTAATATAGAAGATCAGAAGATGGCGGATCTCTATCATGATCAAATGATGAAGCAGGGTATCGATGGTGTCGTAAACTTTTCCAACGGCTTCTATGGAACGATGAAAGATATGGCGCTTGCTTGTATCGATGAGATGAAAGCAATGGTGAAGCTCTTACAACAGGATGTGGAAGAGTGGATTAAAATTCTTAACGGTGAGAAACAAAAAATTATGCACCCCGAATTGGGCTTTGCTGTTCAAATTAAGTCGCATATTCAAAAATCGACTTATATGAAATATCATCTAGCTAAAGCAAAAGCGTATGCCGAAGAGAGCATTAATAATGGATATCGTTTTGCTGGATACGAGGACTTAGAGTTATCGACCCAATTACTTCTTAAGGCAGCAGTAAAACGTGGCATAAAGTTCAAATTAATCGATCGCGATGAGAACTTTGTAGAGCTAACGAAAGGGAATCATAAAGAATACGTAAAGCAAGCGACTAAAACTTCTCTAGATTCTTACAGCACGGTTTTGATTATGGAAAATAAAGTTGTAACAAAAGAAGTTTTGAAAGAGCATGGCATTAGCGTACCAACTGGCGATGCTTTTAGAAATATAGAAGAAGCAATGACTGCTTACGAATTGTATCAAGGTAAAGCTATCGTAATTAAACCGAAGTCTACGAATTTTGGGATCGGGATTACGATTTTTAATCGCAAGTTCTCCAAAGAAGATTATCAACAGGCATTTGAGATGGCGTTTAGGCATGACCAGACGGTACTCCTTGAGGAATTTATGACTGGAAGGGAATATCGTTTTCTTATCATGGGGGAAGAGGTTGTGGGTGTCTTACATCGTGTTCCAGCCAATGTAGTGGGTGATGGTATTCACACCATTGAACAACTTGTACATGAAAAAAATAAAGATCCGCTTCGAGGTCGTGGTTATAAGACGCCTTTAGAGAAAATACAACTAGGCGAAGCAGAGGAAATGTTTTTGAAAAATCATGGTCATCATTGGGGAGAGATCCCTTCAGAGGGGCAAGTAGTTCATTTAAGGGAAAACTCTAATATTAGCACAGGTGGAGATAGTATTGACTTTACTGACGATATTCCTGAAAGCTATAAGAAATTAGCTATTGAATCGGCTAGAGCTGCAAAAGCTACCTTCTGTGGAGTAGATATGATGATCGATGACTTAACAGTGGAAGCTTCTGATACCAACTATAGTATTATAGAGATTAACTTTAATCCTGCTATTCATATTCACTGCTATCCGTACAAAGGAAAAAACCGGAAAGCAGATGAGAAAATTCTTGACTTACTGTTTGCTGAAGTTAGCAGCTAATGAAGATTAGCCGATCTTATCGAAGAATCGGCTATTTCTATTTTAGGTAGCCACCTTACGCAAAATCAATGAATACAGGAATTCTTAATTTCCCATTTGAAGTCCAATTCCTCATCTTTACGTTCGCTTGTAAGATAGGTTTTACATAAATATTATCGGTATCTTCCCCCAACAGGTTTTCTTTACAAAACAATCTAAATTTTGCTTCATGATTACGTGTCATGCCATGTTGAATAAAACCTGTTTCTCTGAAATGACCATTCTCCAATCGGACGGCAGTATTCCATCCTAAGCCTTTTTTGTTGAATCCAGTCAAATAAACCGTAGTATAGGACCAATTAATAATTTTCAACCAAGAACTCGAGCGTTTACCGACGTAGATGCTTTCCTTAAGCTTCGCCACAATTCCTTCCATACTTTGACTCTGAATATATTCAAATAGAATAGTTCCAGTATCTTCAACTACTGGTATAATACCTGTTTGAGGTTGTTGTGCTGTGCACACATCTGAGAGTATTGATTTACGTTGTAATAATGGTAATCCACGTAGATCTCTTTCTTTGTACCATAGTATATCGAATACAATGAAATTAATAGGCAGTGATACTGTCAGCAATTGAATCTTTTTTTGGTTTTGTGATTTTAGTCGAATCATCACAGATTCATAATCAATCTTCCCCGTAGCGTTGTTTGTACACGCAATTTCACCATCGAGTACGATATCATATCCCCAAGTTATGCTTTCAAGTTCAGGATACTGACGAGTAATGTTATTACCGTTACGTGTAAATATGTTCGTTTTTCCAGAAAAATGCGTTAATATTGCTCGATGGCCGTCAATCTTGGGTTCGAATATATATCGATCACTATCAAAAGGATGATTCTGTTTTTCAAGTAACATAGGGGAGAATATAAAAATGATGAAGTCACTCCTCATAACTGGTTTGTTAAAATTCTTCACTACACGAATGAATAATATACTTATGAGGATGAACAAGCTAGAAGAGCATGCAAAAAAGGACGGAATAATCCGTCCCTTGATAGATTTATTTACTATTAACTCCAGTCTAATTTAACTAATCCTGATTAAATACCTCTTTTAGGATAATTCTCGCCTTTCGAATATCATTCACATTTCTTGAATACAACAATTCCAAGATTCTATTTATTTCATCTTCTTTACTATTAGTATGATTAGATGTCTTAACAGAATGAGTGTAGGCAAAAAGCTCATAAATTTCAGTATCTAACGCATCAGCAATCTTTGACAAGTTTAATAAGGAGATATTCTTTTCAGCTCTCTCTATCCCACCTATATATGAAAAGTGAAAACCAGCAATTTCACCAAGTTGTTCTTGTGATAACCCTTTGGCTTTCCTTAAGTCTCTTATCTTAGAACCAACAAGTTTAAGTATGTTTTTGGACATTTTAACACCTCTACAAGAAGTGTATACAACGTCGTCAACTTGAAACATATGTAGATAAATATCATATTTATATTTTAATATTTATATGTATTATTAATTAGTTTAATTGGGAAAGATACTATAGATGAAACTACGTTACTTGTTGTAGGGAGAGTTATACTATGGATACATTCAATCAATTAATACTGGATAAAGGGATTATAACGGATAGGGGAATATGTTATAAGAACATATACTATTCTTGTCGAATTGCGATAAAAGAAAATTGGTTTAATCAAACTTTAATAAGTGAAGAGGCATCTTATATAACTGTGGTTATTGATTCTATTCAAAATATAGTTATTTCAGTGATATCACATAATGGGATAATACATGATGTGTGGAAACTCCAAGAACACCTAGTTACAGAAAACATTGATTACTTTGAACAATTAAACTTTTTAAAGGATTCTATAAAGGAAAAAAAAGAAAATGCCAGAAATAAGCGAATTATATCTAAAATGTGATTATACTTTTTGATTAATTCAATATGAAAATGGAAAGGATGAAGGTAAAAATAGAAAGGTAGATACGATATGCATACATTGTGGAAAGGTGCATTAAGTTTCGGACTAGTGCATCTCCCTATAAAGATGCACGCTGCAACAGAAGATAAAGACATTACAATGAAACAAATTCATCGGAAATGCGGTTCATCTATATCTTCACTTAAATTCTGTAAACAGTGTAATATAGAAACAGGAACTGAAGACCTGATAAAGGGCTTTGAGTATCAGAAGGACCAATATATCTTTTTTGAAAAAGATGAGTTAGAGAGATTACTACCTGAATCCACTAAAGAAATAAAAATAATGGATTTTGTAAATATTGACGAGATTGATCCTATATATTTTCAAAAAACATATTACCTATCACCTGATGGTAGTGCTGATAGAGGTTATACCCTTTTGATGACAGCACTAAAAACAACAAGTAAGATTGGCATTTGTAAAGTCTCGATTCGCGCAAAAAGTAGTTTAGGAGCAATTAGAGTCGTCAATAATTGCCTAGTATTAGAAACATTATATTACTCCGATGAAATAAGACCTATTGAGAATGTTCCTAATGTTCAGACTGATTCGGTGGTTGATCCAAGAGAGTTAGTAATGGCTCAATCCATCGTAGAACAGCTCTCAGTCACTTTTAATCCATCTAAATATCAAGATGATTACAGAAATCAGTTAAATGATGTTATAAGCAAAAAAATTCATGGTGATGAAATCCAATTTGCAGTTACTCAACCAAAGAATAATGTGTTAGATTTAATGTCTGCTCTGCAAGCCAGTCTTGAGGCTTTAGAACAAAGTGATAGCAAAAAAAACGTAAAACGAAGAGGCAGACCAAAAAAAGTTCAAACAGCTTGATAATCTATAAGACGATCCAAATAAGACGAGGGACAGTATTCATGCTGTCCCTCGTCTTATTTGATATTTATATAGACATCTACATGTTGTACGTTAGGTCGTTATAGATACTTTGGATCTGCTATTTTTGATATCTCTTCAGCTTTTGCAAGACTAGACACCTAACCATAAGTATTCATATCTGAAGAGATACCTACATGATTCTCCAAAAAATATTTTGATACATATATGTATTATTTATGTAGTTTATGTTCATGATTATATTGAGGTGAGAATAGTTGGTTAAAATAGGTTATTTAATGACATTCCAAATCGATTTGAGGAGTTGAGCGTACAAATACATTTTGATTTATTAAATGTGCTAATTAATCTTGTCTAGCATGATATAGTATTTGTTACGTTAAAACGAAAAACAGAATGGAATATTATTAAGATATTTAACATTTTAAGATTATATTTGAATTCTAATACTCATTATCGCAAACAATAACAACCAAATCTTGGATAGGTATATCAAATAATTTGGCAAGTTCATATAAGATATGAATTTGAATACGATGCTTTCCAGATTCAATATTTGTTATTGATGGTCGAGACATTTGTAATTTTTCGCTTATTGCTTCTTGTGTCAATTGTCTAGCTATACGGTTTTCGCGAACTCGTTGACCAATTATTTGATAAATCATGTGTTCAGTCATCATACTGGTTTATCACCTCAAAAATAGTAATCTTATAATCTATTATTACCTAATTAATAGATTCATATAACTGATAATAGATTTTATTTTTCTTAAGAACAATGTTTATAATTTTTACTTTTTGGTAATACGTCTATATATAAAATAGGTTATAAATATTCTGAAGAAAGACAGGTGAGTTCTTTGTTTTTTATAGAGCCGGTTATCAAGCGAACAAGGAATGGAAGGTATGGAAACAATAATTGGTTTAGTTATAGTCCAAGACTCAAAAGAAATGTATATCTATATAGTGATCTTGAGTATGATCATTGGATATTAATTGAGAATGATAAAAATATAAAAGCATTTTGTGAACAACCACTTCATGTTAATGAAGTAGTTGAAGGTGAGTTAATTAATACAATTTTTGATATGTGGTACCTTACAAATAAAGGGGAGCATTTGTTTATCGAGGTAAAGTATGCATCTGAACTTGATCCACTACATTCAAATTATTCGATAAGATCCGTGAAGCAAATTGAAAAGCAGAAAAAATGGTGCCAAGTCAATGGATATATGCATGAAGTCCATACAGATCACTATATCCATAAGGATAAACTATTACTTAACAATTTAAAAAAGATGATGCCATATATTGATGATCGTAGACAGAAAAACGAAATGGATTATCTAAAAATCAAATCGTTTCTGATGAAGGTTGGAAGGTCCAAGATAGAGACTATCGAAGAAGCTTTTCATGAAATTTCGAGACATCGAATTAGAGATGCTATTTATAATATGATTTATGAACAAGTACTATGTGCCAATTTAAGTGAAGTAAGTATAGGAAAAGAATTGGAGGTATGGTTTTTTGAGTAGAAAGAAAATTATTGAGGATATAAATTATACTGCAGAAGATCTTGACTACACAAGATGGCCAGTTGTTCATTTTGATAATCGAAATGAAACTTTCGATAAAAGAAAAAAAGCTATAGAGCTATATATTGATAATCAGGTTAGCCTTGCTGACATAAAAAAAATAACCGGAATTGACCGTAAAGAACTTAATACATTTGTGCGAAAATGCTTAACAAATGATAAAGAAGGTAGGAAATGGGGATATCGTGCATTGATCCCATACAAACGAGCGGGGGAGAAGTATGTTCGAATTGAGAGCACATCGGGTCTACAAACTCCACTGAAATTAACAGGGGCATTTAAGCAATTACTTGAACAATATCCAGTTCTTCCACAATTGATAGATGATTACATCCTTAACAGACGAAAACGACCTTCAGGTGACAACGTAATTCGTGTTATAGATTTACGTAATAAATTCTTAAAACTATGTAGGTCAGAAGGGATTAAATTAAACGAGTATCCATTTAATACTTTAGATAAGGGATTGCGATCATTATATCGATATGTGGAGACACTTACGAATGAAAACATAAGAGCTGCCAGTAGTCGATATGGAGATGAGGCGGAAAGGAAGCTAAAGGGATTGGATGGTAATAGTTCACCGAAAGAATTAATAGTAGTCCCTTACGAGTGTGTATATTTCGATGGTCACAAAATCGATTTATTGTTATCTATAACATTCAAAAATGCATTTGGTGACGACGTTGTTGAGACAATGAGACGCATTTGGCTATTGCTTATTATGGATGATGCAACTCGTGCTGTCTTAGGACACCATTTATGTTTAAATGTTGAATATTCATCCAATGATGTATTGCATTGTATTAAAAAGACGGTAATACCTTGGAAACCAAGTGTTTTAACTATACCCGGTCTCGAATATCCTGACAAACCTGGATACCCCTCAGCAGCCTTTCCTGAAGCACAATGGGCGTTATGGAACGAACTCAAATACGATAATGCATTAGCAAATCTTTCAACTATTGTGAAGGATAGGCTCACAAGCATTGTGAACTGTTCTGTAAACCCTGGAAAAGTAAAGTTTCCTGAAGGTCGTGCAATAATAGAACGTTTTTTTGGATTATTTGAGGATAATTATATCCATAGGTTAGTAAACACTACCGGGAGTCATCCAAAAGATCCAAAAAGAAAACAACCTGAAAAAGCTGCTATACACTATGAAGTTACGGCAGATGAATTAGAACAGCTTATTGAAGTTGCTATCGCCAGATATAACAATGAAATGCATTCTACACTAGGCATGAGTCCGTTAGAAGCAATGGAACAACGTATCTTGCACAGAGATATGGTTCCTCGCATTCTAGATGAGGAGAAAAGAAATGACATTAACTTCTTTTCTCTACGAACACAAAGAGTAGTTAAAGGTTCTAAACAATCCGGAAAAAGGCCACATATTAACTATGAAGGGGTTCAATATTCTAGTTCATTGTTATCTAAAAATTTTAGTCTTGTAGGTACTGAATTAATTATTGAAGTCAATATTGATGATATCACAGTATTAAAAGTGTTTTTACCTAATGGTGAGGCTCTAGATTACATTCGTGCACGTGGCCCATGGAGTAAAAAATCACATTCGTTGAGGACAAGAAAAGTAATCAATAAATTGGTTAGAGAAGGGAAATTAAAATTCAATGACTCAGATTGTATAATTGAAGTTTTTGAGCGTCATCTTGAAGAAAAAGCAATCAATAAAAAAACCGCACGTAATCAATTGGCAGCCCTGAAAAAATATAACCAATTATCTAATCAAAAAGAAGATAGAAAACATATAGAAGAAGAGTTAGTAATGATTGAAACTAACACAATATTACCCAATATAGATGATATAAATAAGGATAGCAATATTGAATTACTCAAGAACATTTTAAAGACAAATTGTTAAATATGTGAGGTGTCCGATGGGGCAGTCAATGCGAAAAAAAGAGTCGAAAAATATAGTATACGACTTAAACAGACCAAACATTCCGAAAGGTAGTCATCCTGTAGATACAGATGATTACCAGATACCAACGAATGAAATTATTAAAGTTTTTGCATCCGTTAGTCGGTGGATAGAATATCGAATTACAGGTGCTACGATTTACGGTAGACCTCGTTTAGGGAAAACACGTATGATCAAATATCTAATCAAAAATATACCGATTATTCTTAAGGAAGAAATACCTATTTATCATATTATTAACATACATTCGAAAATAGCTAAAGAAGAAGAATTTATTGAAACTTTGCTTTCCGATGTGGGACACGTTTTTGCATTAACGGGGAAAGTCAGTGCTAAACGTCAACGTTTAATAAACTTCTTGATTCAAAAAGGGCTGGAGAATCCGAGGAGAGTCGTAATACTCTTTATTGATGAAGCACAATGTCTTGATCAGCAACATTATGAATGGTTAATGGATTATTACAACAAGTTGGATAAAGCAGATGTTACATTAATTTTATTTCTTGTAGGTCAAGAACAACTAAACGCTCAAAAAACTATTTTCAGTCGCGACCATTCAGATCAAATAATTCAACGCTTTATGATTGAGGAATATAGATTCTCAGGAATTAAAACTATTGAAGATATAGTGACCTGTTTAAGATGCTATGACACAGCGAGTGAATATCCAACTGGTAGTGGATGGTCTTTTACTAGATACTACTTCCCTGAAGCTTTCGCGACCGGAGAAAGACTTGAATCATTTGCAAAAGATATATTTGAAATATTCATCAATTTACGTCAGAAATATAATATAAAGGGAAAATTTGAAATACCAATGCAACACATGATTAAAGCAATAAAAATTGTCTTCTTAGACTTTGGCAAAGATAGCTCAAATTATTCTCATTGGATTAACAAAAACCATTGGATTGATGCAATTCACAAGAGTAACTATATTACTTCGGAACAAAGAAAAATTATTATCAAGGATTAATTTTGATTAAGTTATATAGCTTGTGGTAAGAATTATAAACAATAGAATTCGTACCGGAGGCAAAAATAATGAAAATCGGGAAAATATTAGCTACTGAAAACAAATTCGGAAAAAATAAAGCTAGTTTATCATCGAATTACGCTATTGAACTTGAAAAAGATACATGGGACGTAAGAAACATAGGAATTCCGTATGATATTACAAGGAGCGAATATTCGATATCCTTCTCGGGTATTAATGAGAATTTTAAGTCTCTTGTAAAACGCTATGTTGTAGATCGTGTGATTAACAACGACAGCATTAGATGGAAGTCAGCAATTCTAGAAGTTAGTAAGTTACGAAGATTTTTCAATTTCTTAAACACACTGTATCCTAATTGGAAAGATTTAAGGAATCTTTCTCGAGAAGACATCGAGAGTTATATCGAATTCATTAAAACTAATTCAATGGGAGGTAATAGTAAGTCGTCCCAGTACAAAGATAAAGAACCAACTGATAATTATATATGGTCAATGATTGCTAATCTTGAAACCTTCCTGTACTATATTCAACGTTACGAATGGATTGAGGCACCGATAAAACCAATCAGAGTGTTAATATATCAAGAAGATCGTCCGAAATTAAAACCCAGAAAGATTTCAGATTATAAATATATGACAGACAATGTATGGAAACAAATAGATGAAAATATTGAAAAAATGGATTCCCAATATGTACCCATGATTTTAATTATGAAAGCAACAGGGTTCCAACTCGTCGATGTTCTCAATCTAAAAATTGATAGCTTGATTGAAAATATAGATGGATTCTGGATTATTTCTGAGCGAGTAAAAACAAAAAAGGTACCTATTGACGATGAAATAGTGGAGTTAGTTAAAGCACAAATAGAATTTATAAAGGAGAATTTTTCGGGAGAACAAAATAAAGAGCGTTTTCTTTTTATGCGTTATAAAGGAAAGAAGAATTGGAGGGGGCAACCTTACTTAGAATTGTCATTATGGCGGCAGCTAAATACGTTTTCACTTAAATGTAATATTACTGATGATGAAGGAAATATCTTTAGATTTGGTTCTATTGCCTTTAGACACCACTTTGGAATCTCACAAATTAATAATGGAGCAAGCATTCTAGATGTCCAGCGGTTATTATCAAATGTAACTCCCCAGATGGCAGTTATATATGCGAAGATAAACGATTATAGACAACAACTAGAATGGAATAAATCATTTCAATTGGAAGCAATTCGTTTAGATCCTATTTCTGGAGAAGTAATGAAGTCAAATATTGAAGAACAGGCAGTTAGCAATGGCTTAAAACTTGAATGGTTACGTAAAAATTTATGGGAACTTCGGTTAGATCACGGTTATTGTATAAAATCAATAAAAACACCTTGTCAATACGTTAATCAAATTATGGAGCAACCTTGTATAACTTTTAAGTGTTCTAGTTTCTATGTAGATAGTACGTTCAGTGACTATTATGATGAACAGATTATTGACATAAGGAATAGAATTAAGGACTGTGAAAAGAGTGGAAGAGTAAGGCTGATAGAAATCTTGGAACCAAAGCTTAGAAAGTATATTGAAATTAAAAGTAATCTTATTTAAATAAGGAGGGTTCAAAAAATGCTAATGACTTGAAAGAAGGAATGGATACTTCCATTTGAATCACCCTGGTCAATTTTTGAAAAAGTGAAATCCGCAAATACAATTAATACAAGACAGTTGATTCAATATTTCGGAAGTAATAACGCAGTTAAACTGAGTAATGGAACGGTTGGTAAACAGTACAGGGAAATTGTTCATATGAAGCTTCTTAACCAAGAGCTACTGGAGGAACTATTAAGTGCCAATATCAAAAATCATTCTGAAAAATACATAGAAAAAATAGCAGGCATGTTTCCATCTTACTTAGATAGTGAATTTTTATTTCGAAAGCACTTAACATATTGTGAACAATGCGTGATCAACAACCATCATAGTATTTTAAATCAATTTATCCTAATTAACGAATGTCCATATCATCTTAGAAAATTAGAGACAGTTTGTTTACATTGCAAGAAAATAGTGCCATATCTACTTCCTTCACATGACATGCAACAAGGCTTTCTATGCGAGTGTGGCATGCTGTTATATAGTGATACAATTAATCATACTAATATATTTAATGAGTGGGGAAATCGTCCAATAATTAAGGATAATCTGGTTGAAAATTGGCTTCTATTAAGTAATGAAGCATTACAAAAGCTTAAAAATATTATTATTTTCAAGCCACTCCTAATCAATAATGAAGTTGCGTTGAAACACTTACTAGGGGTAGTTACATCACAAAATCGAAAGACATATATGATTAACAAAACACGTAATAGGAAATATCAAACTCATATCTATGATGAGATTTATGAGAGTATAAGAATTATACTTCAAGCTTTCGAAAAAAATCTACTAAATACCATTCTCTGTAGACATAAGCACTGTATAAAAAGATTCATTGGGTTAATAAAAGAAGAAGGGGCGAATTTTCCAGAAATATGTCCTTACGCATATGCCTATGTCTTTTGGAAGGAAAGTCTTTTTAATATCAATCCGTTCTTTAATGATCCTTTACCAAAAAAAAGAAAAGGATTGAAACATTTAGAAATTCCTTTTTACGCATATAGAGATTCAGTTGAAGAGTTTATTTTAACGTTAATAAACAACTCGTCAATAAGTATAGATTCACTAAAGTGGATAATTAGTCATTGCATCTTCAAAATAGCTAAATTACATTTTGAAGAATGGATGATGATTGCTGAAAAGTATTCTCATAAACATTATAAACCTACGAATAATTATGATGTAATTAATCACAATAATATTTTCTTTTCATTTATATTCAATGAGGAAGATCAGATTATTGAATATAATGAATGTAATGGGAATTTTGATTATTTTACTGAAGGTATGAGTTGTCCATATAGCGATAAAAAATTCCATAAAATTTCCGAAAAGGAATTTTCTAATTTACCAATGAGACTTGCATTAAATCAAAGTTCCGAGAAAGATAAAAAAGCAGCAGAAAAATATCTGTCAGGATTAAAAGTTTTTTCTTTTATTAGATGAATAAGTTGAGCTGCCGAGGAAGGACTCGGCAGCTATTTTTATAAGTTAAATCATAGTGTGGTAAAATGTTGGTAGACTTGTGTCATTAATGTAGGAACAATTGTGTCCTCAGACAATATACAAAACTATATTTAATAAGGGATAAATTAAATATATGTACATATGTACAAAATACGAGTTTTGTGAAAAAGTTATATAATATTTAAAGTGCCATTCTTAAATATCTATACATTCATATTGACCAATATTGGTTTCGATTATTATATATCTATCCTTTTGGATCACACATCTACTTAATTGTTGTATACACAATTTATAAATGTGTTGTGTTAAGTTTAATTAGACATTCAACTTGATCTAAGCTTGTTAATAACTTATTTGATAAGCATATAGTTTGGTCTATAACTATTTAAGCCTAATCTTTAACTAACTGATAGTAAATTTTATTACATAACTAACAATTAGTACTTTTTAGGCTCATATACTGTATTAATCATTTAACGTTCATTTATGTCACAGTTTTAAGCTAGCTTTTTATATCTGTATATTTTTTGCATTGTGTTATTTGATGTGATATTATCCTTAGTTTTTACGATAAAACTTTCTTTTATACAAATAAGTTTACATAATTATTTATATGTTATTTTATGTCATTAAATATATTTCTTTTAATAAAAAAACAGTTCATTTGGATACACTCATGAACTGTTTAATATTATTATTATTTTAATTTTTAATTGTAAATAAGCCGTTTTTATCTTGATCTACTATTTGTAATTGCTTTTCAAAAGAGCTATTAGGCTTTATTTCCTTAATCTGCTGCCAATTACCAGTATTATCTTTGTGGTATACTACCCACCCTTCCTTATCAAGTTTAATTTGAGCAATTTCATGCTGCTGCCAAATTTCACTTTTTAATACAGGGCGTTCATGTATTAATATTATGATATGGTCTCTAATCATATAATTAAGCTTGATTTGATTTTGTAGCTGTAAAGGTAGCTTTTTGTTAATGTAATCGTTCATGATTTTTATTACACGTTTTTTAGTTAACTCATCCATTCATTAACACCCCTAAATCTTATTTATCAATTAATAAGTTCATATTGAAACAACTTGATTTTAGATATTTAGGTTTTTAGTAAACAGCATGTTGTTAAGAGCTCATAAACACTATCTATTATACCAATTCGTTACCAACATTAATATTAAACGTAATAATAGATAAATAACTATCGAATACAGCTACTGATCTCCAATTAAATTCTATTTTAAAATTGAATTTAAGTTTACATAATTATTAATATGTGGAGTGGATTTTATATTAACCTCTATATAGACAATAACAGCTCCATTGCATTTAATCAATGGAGCTGTTATTTATTTCATGATTATGCTGTAAAGTTACCATCATAACTTAACATCACTGAGGATTGTACACCATTAACCTTAGCTAGTTCATTTACTAAAACGGCATCAGGGCTTTTTAATCTTACCTCATATGTAACCTCAGTTTCATAATTTGTAATTACAGATTGTGATTTAAACATATATTTCCTTGCATGCTTGCTAATAATCGCTTCAATTTCATTATTAACAATGCCGTTTTCGAATTTTATTACTACTAAGAACGGATTTTCTACAATAATTTTATTTTGAAATAATATAATAGCAACACCGATAATGACTGAACCAATAGCTGCAAGTGGAATAAATCCTGCACCAGTTAAAATACCTACAACAACTGACCAAAACAAGAAAATTAAGTCCATTGGATCTTTAATTGGTGTTCGGAAACGAACAATGGATAAAGCACCGACCATACCAAGTGATAATAGGATGTTTTGACTTATCCCCATAATGACTAATGAAGTGGCCAAAGTCATAATTAGTAAAGAAATATTAAATGAATGCGAATAAATGACACCATTAAATGTCTTCTTGTATACAAAATATATGAATAACCCTAAAATAAGTGCACTTACTAAGCCAATAATGGCATCTGTCAATGAAAAAGACGAAGTCTTCTCTAAAAAGCTTGATTTAAAAATATCATTAAAATTAGTTATATTTGTTAGTTCGAATATAGTACTCATCATTTCCTCCTGTATTTAGCCATACATACGGCTTAGTTGATACTTAGAATAAGCCTCGTGTCTTGTGTGAATGCCTTGTAGAAGCATTTTAATCGTTGAAGGTAAATAATCATCATATTTAACCTCTAAAATAACCTCATTTGGTTCTAACACATCTACCATTGGCAACTTTTTATTGAATATATCATTGTTTCTTAGACTTGATTGCACCTTACTATCGAATGTAACTCTTACATTTCCATATTCGTACGTATAGGCTTCTCGTTTATAGTCGACAACAGTCGTAGGCTTCAATTGATACAAGTTCATATCTCTATATAACTCTCTTATTAAAGCTCTATCATCCTGTTCCATCCAATTTATATCATTCACTCTTATTTTTTCGTATTCATTTTTTGTCATTGAGCATTTGGATTTAAACGTTTGATTATTACGCTTTGATTTTCGTTCTAAATGAATAACTGAATCTGATTTGTTATAAATACGAACTCGATATTTATCTCTTGAATAAAATCCTTCCTTTTTTTCAGTCATCACTTTATTTTGAATATTATCAAAATAACAAGAGCGAATATGGTAAATACCTTTGTTATCTGCATGCTGATCTAGCTTCATCATATGCCTTAGCTTGTGTTGAAGTAGCTTGTAATCAACATAAGTAATACCAAATTTTATTTCTTTTCTACCCTTCTCACGATATGAAGATTGCAATTCTATTTCCCTCCCTTCTTATATTTACGACTACTCATTAATACAATAACTATCACAGCGATGAGCAGTGACATGGCAGCAATAACATATTGCACAACAATGGGTGTAGACGAGCTATTACCTTGATTAGCATTAGTACGATCCATACTCGCCAAACCTGGAAAACCAAATTGTCCATCTTGATTTCCACCGAACTGTGGTGGACCAGGTATCTCACCTTCAGCAAACTGTGGCATTTCACCTTCAGCAAACTGTGGCATTTGCGATGGATCTGGCATTTCACCCTCAGCAAACTGTGGCATTTGCGATGGATTTGGCATCTCACCCTCAGCAAACTGAGGCATTTCCAGTGATTGTGTAGAAGCATTAAGCTTGTTATTGTCATTAGCTTCTACTTTAGGAACACTAGTGGTATTAACCGTATTTACTGCCACAGCTTCAATAACTTCTTTTGTACCATTAAGCTGACTTAAAGTCGCTACACTTCTTGCTTTAGCAAAGGCAGCAAGACTCTCATCACCTTTTACACCAGCTATAAATTGCTCGGTAGTAGAAAACTTACTAGGGTCAGACTCAACTGCATTTAATAATAAATCTTGTAACTTGCTTGTAATACCGCTTATATTAGCTTCAGTTAATAGTGAGGTTGCAATTTGCTCTAAATACTGCTCATACAATACTCTTGCTTTTTCATCCTCTAAAATGATTTTTAATAATGGACGTTCATCTATCGTAGTCCCTGATACGGGATTGGTAATACTAAAATTAATATTTGTACTTGTCATCATCGACTGACTAATATTTAATCCATTCCCCATACCATTTGGGCGTTGTCCCATATTATATCTGATAGGCTGTTGTTGTTCTGCTTGCTGAGAAGCATCAAACTGGATCTGATTATCGTTTTCACGTTGCGGACGAGCTTGCGATTGTCTCATGTTAGGAAACTCTCCTCTATTACCACCGCCCATACCTGTGAAACCACCAAATGACATGTTATAGTCCCAAGGTATAATCGAAAACATGCCATTTTTATCTTCATATAAATAATAGTTATGTTTAAATGAACCTTGATAGCTATCCATATTAACTAATGCTGTGTTAAGAGCAAAATAGCGTGCTATTAAGTCTAGTTGTAATGCAGAGGTATCACCTTCACTTATTTGCTTCATCATCGTAATAATATTTGACGATTGCTCTGCCGTTTCCTTATTATATTTAACCTCATTAAATATTCCGCTATAATCTGAAACTTGATCTGAGACATATTTCAAATCACTGCCATCACCTTCAGGTTTAAAAATATACCCTTCACTCGTGTTGTAATGTGTTCTGACAAATGCTTCGCCGATTTCTTCAACTGCTAACATTAAGCCATAATACTGACCATTTACATGAACCTTTGCATAAGCATAGGCTGGAGTTGGTATGTCGAGTTGATTCATTAGCTCATATGAGACATATTCTTTCATTTGTGTTGTATCTGAGAAGTTATTGTTAAGATTAATTTTTTCAAGACCATAATAAGATTGGTTGTTATCATATTGTGAAAAATCGAGCTTTAAGCTATAACGATTAGATTCGCTCGAAGCTACGCTGCTGAGTGATGAATTCCCTTTCGCCCGCACTCCAACATGCTCATATGTCACACCATTTAATGTTACGGTTGCTTCGAAATATTCCTCGGCTGTTGGATTTGAAAGTAAGCTATCCCAGTCAGCCTCATCTACTTTTATACTCACTTCACTCAATTCATCCTTGTTAAAAAATTTCTCTTTATACTCATATCCCAATGATGAACTTCCTACATCTGATAACTGTAATAAATATGTAGCTCCAGCAATTAATAAAAATATCGCTACGATAGGAATAATTAAGTATATTGTTTTAACTTTCACTATGCTCCCTCCTCTTGAAGCTTAATTTACAGTGGAAAAATGAAATCAAAATGAAAAAGGGTAAATAATTTGCAAAAAATTATTTACCCTTTTTCAAATTATTATGTTTTATTGGCAGCTCAACAATAAAGGTTGACCCTATATTGAGCTGGCTTTCCACATGTATTTGTCCATAGTGCCGTTCAACAATATTTTTAGCGATTGCTAACCCAAGACCTGTACCTGCTTTATTACGTACCTTATCTACTCGATAAAATCTCTCAAAAATAAATTTAATCTCATCCTCAGGAATTCCTATGCCGGTATCATTAATTTGAATTTTTATATTCTGGTTAGCTTTAAAGGCCTTAATCTTAATGGTGCCACTCTTAGTATAGCTAACAGCATTTTTTAACAATATATAAATAAGTTCTTCTACTAGTAACTGATCTGCCTCGATTATTAAGTCTTGAGCAACATCAGCCTCAAAATTCAAATGATTTGCTGTGCGTGAAATTTTTCTTAATTTTTGAACACATATATTCGCTAAATCAACATTTGATATATTTAGTGAAATTTGATTCTGATCTGAACGAGCTAGATATAATAAATTATTTAGCATCCCGTTCATATAAAAGGCTTCGCTCTTCATATCAAGCAGATGACTATTTAGTTTTTCAGTATCACCTTGTTTAACTTCAGCTTCCATGAGCTCAATTGAACTAGATAACACCGTTAATGGGGTTCTTAATTCATGTGACGCATTTGCAACAAACTCATGCTGTAAATCGTAAGAAACTTGAATTGGCTTCATCGCTCGTTTAGCTAATATATAGCTCATCAATGCTATTCCTAAGCTAAAAACAATAGTTAATGTTATTAATAATATAAGCACATTATTTAGAAGCTGCTCGTAGCTTGTTACATTTTGTCCAACAGCAACATATCCAACAACATCATTTCTAACTTTTATGGGTTGAAGCATGACTAGTAAAGTCTCATCATTATAATGAAACTTTTGAAAGTACTTAGTATCTGTCGCCTTTAAGCTATCCTGTAATGTTTTATAAAAGTCACGATTTAACTCTTCGCCATAAAGAACCTCTAAATTATTTGAGATGACATAATAAAAACCAACCTGATCGACCTCAAGTGAAAATCGTGTTGGAGGTGGCTTAATCGGTCCTTCAAATATAGAAAAAAAGCGATGCTCATTGTTTGCTGCATACGTTTCAACAAGATTTTCTTGAATCTTATTTAACATATATGTGAACGTCATATAAAACGCAGTCAAAAATAGTATAAGAAATACAAAATAGCTTATCGCATTAATCCTCGTTAGTTTAAATTGTGTTCTTTTAAACATCATAGTCTCGTATTCGATAACCTAAGCCTCTAACACTCTCAATAAAGGAAGGCTCGTCCTCCGTATCAATTTTTCTCCTAACTAATCGAACTAAAGCTGCTAACGTATTACTAGTGGCTGAATCATCAATATTCCATATGTAATTAATAATTTGATCATGTGTTAACACTTGCCCTTTATTTTCAAGTAAGTACTCTAGGAGCAAATATTCATTTTTCGTTAAATTCACTTCAAAATTATCAATAAAAACCGTACGCTTTGCTTTGTTTAAAACCATTGCACCTGATTTAATTTCTTCCTCAATCATTTTATTACGTCTTCTCAATATTGCTCTTACACGGGCTAATAACTCATCTAGTTTAAAAGGTTTAATAATATAATCATCTGCACCATGATCAAGTCCCTCAATAATATTTTGTGTTGAGTCTTTAGCGGTTAGCATTAAAATTCCACCATCAAAGCCTAGCTTCCTTGCATACTGACAGATTTCAATTCCAGTTGCACCTGGTAGCATCCAATCTAAAACTAATAAATCATATTTATATAAGTTAATATAGTCTATTGCTTCGCAGCCATCGTGTATCCCATCAACACTATATAAATCTAAGCTAAGAGCATGCGTAACGTTTTTGCATAGCTTTATATCATCATCAACAACTAATATTCGCATAAAATTTTCACCTTTTTCGACATTTATGTATGCTGCTAATGATTATATGCAATAATATTTTGAAGTTCAACTTTTTTAAATTAATGAAAAAGCATAAGTCTCACGACTTATGCTTTTTCCATACAAGTTTATATAGTTCTGATTGATTACGCTTTATTAACGAGAAAGTGATTGCTCGGCAATTTGTACTAATTTCTTAGTGATAGAACCACCGATTGAACCAGCTTCACGTGTTGTTAGGTTACCATTGTATCCTTCGTTAAGCGTAATGCCATTCTCTGCTGCAGCCTCCGCCTTAAGACGATTAATTGCTTGGCGTGCTTCTGGTACAACTAATTGTGATTTTCTAGACATTTGTATTTCCTCCTTCGAGAATTGGTACAACCTCATCGGGTTGTAAGCATATTGTGTGCAAATGAAATGATATTATTAATGGTAATTTTAAGTAACGAGGCTTTCAGGCTTTCAGCTTGTTCTTTACAAATAAATGTTTTCATTTATTTAGTTGACATAATTATTTTTATGTATTATTTCTTTAATAATTTTTTTCTATTATTTAAGCATGAAAAGTTTCAACTGATACACACGTATGAATAAAACATATACTCAAGAAGTATGTCCAATAAATAAACAAAAAAACCGTATTTCTACGGTTTAATTTTAGCTTTATTATAAATTTAGAAAAATGTGGTGATATAGAGCATAATAAGCACTCCAAAGACAAAGGAATAAGTTGCTACTCGTTCATAGCCATGGCTATGAGTCTCTGGAATAAGCTCTTTATAAACGATAAATAGCATTGCTCCTGCTGCAAATGCTAAGCCGTATCCAATTAGCGAATCGATATAGGATGCAGTAAAGTAACCAATAACAGCAGATATGACTTCAACTAAGCCTGTAACAAGTACAACTAGAAATGCTTTTGCTTTTGTTACTTTTGAGTTTAATAAAAATACAGCTAATATTAAGCCTTCAGGTACATTTTGTGCACCAATTGCAATTGCAATCATAGGACCTAATGCCTCATTAACACTAGCGTAGCTAAAGCCAGTACTTAAACCCTCGGGAATATTATGAATAAACAGAGCAATAATAACAAGTAATGATTTATTGTCAAAAGAGCTAATACCTTTACCCTTTTCAACGTCTATATGAGGAATATTACGTTCTAATAAATCTAAAACAATAATCCCAGTTAATAAACCTAATGTCATCATCCATATATTAGATTCTTCAATGGATTGTGGAATTAAGCCAAACATCGTTGCAGCAACCATTATACCTGCTGTAAATGCGATTGTAATATCCTTCCACTTCTCACTTAGCTTTGTAATAAAAAACAAAGGTAAGGCTCCCAATACAGTTGCCATAGCTGAAATAAAGCTGCCTACTAATGCAGATATCATGTTGTAACCTCCTTTGCATGACTTTACTAATACCTTTGTTTGTAAGCAAAAGTTTTAAGCAACATCTTTTCGTAATGATATATTTATGTTTAACCGTTATTTTTATGACTAAAAAGTTTTAACTTAAAATAAGTTTACATAATTATTTATATGTAATTTATTTTAATGCTTCATATTCTTTAAATTTATTTAGTACGAGCTGATAATCAAGCTTCCCACCAAATATAGATAACGCACTACCAATTGTTAGGTCTAATTTCCCTTTGCTTATCTGATAAAACAACTCAATATCCTCAATTGAACGAGCTCCACCTGCATAGGTTGTAGGAATATTAACCCATTGAGCTAAATCTTTTACAAGAGATTGCTGTATGCCTGATTGCTTTCCTTCAACATCAACGGCATGTATTAGAAACTCAGCGCAATACTGCTCCAAATTTCGAATATTCTCTTCGTTCACTTCAAAATCACTAAATTGCTTCCATTGATTTGTAACGACATACCACTTACCATCCTTTGACTTACAGCTTAAATCAATAACAAGTCTTTCTTTACCGACTACATCAACAATAGCGTTTAAATGATCCCAGTTTAATTGACCATCCTTAAATATATATGATGTGACAATAACATGGCTAGCTCCCGCTTCTAAATAAGTCAATGCATTTTCTGCGTTAATACCGCCGCCCACTTGTAGACCATTTTTATAGTGTGACAATGCCTCTAAAGCTGCTTTTTCATTATTCGGCCCAAGCATAATAACATGTCCACCCGTTAGCTGATCCTTTTGAAATAACTGTGCGTAATAACGAGAAGAATGCTCCGAAACAAAGTTTTCTACTAAATCTTTATCTAAGGTTTCACCCACAATTTGCTTTACTTTTCCATCATGTAAGTCAATACAAGGTCTAAATTTCAATGTTCATGTCTCCTTATCCATTAACGTGCTTTTCATTTACCTTTTTATTTAAATGCTTTTGTCCACCTAAGCCTAATTGTTCTATTTGTTTATCTGACTTTAATATAAAAATAATGTAACACACTAATACTATACTTAAAATGGCTACAAGAATAAAGACTAGATGTATGCTGTTACCTAATTTTAGCTTATAGTTTATGTCTAATTGATCT
>Ga0182742_1001857_pt1 | contig 25409 bp, 27 predicted proteins | sample eDN5th37CBELigMG_FD_128880 | JGI IMG/M metagenome (GOLD analysis project Ga0182742, IMG submission 128880) | Enriched Miracle-Growth compost microbial communities from Emeryville, California, USA - eDNA 5th pass 37_C BE-Lig MG (version 2)... ...
GCCGGCGGCATGGCGTAGTCGGCAAGTTTCTGCGGCCGCCCCCAGGCGAGCGCCTGGCCCGCCTGCGCCTGCACCGCGCCGCCCCAGCGCCGGCAGAGATAGAGCGGCATCAGCAGGTGGAATTTCTCGTAGGCATGGGAGGCGAAGGTGAAGGGGGCGAGGCAGCTCGCCGAGACATCGATTCCCAGCTCCTCCTTCAGCTCCCGGATCAGCGCCTCCTCCGGCGTCTCGCCGGCATGCACCTTGCCGCCGGGGAATTCCCAAAGGCCGGCCAGCGGCTTCCCCTCCGGCCGCCGCGCCAGCAGCACGCGGCCATCGGCATCCACCAGGGCGCAGGCGGCGACCAGCAGCAGCGGCCGGGCGGAGGGCGGCGCCGGCTCCGCCGGGGCGGGCTCGGGCGGCAGCTCGGGGGGGCCGGTCAGCTCCTCCCTCCCGCCCTGGAAGACCAGCACCGGCATCGGCCCGCCGCGGGAGAGGAAGACCTGCTTCCCCTCCCCCGCCTCGCGGAAGCCGAGGCGCCGCAGCACCGCCGCCGAGCGTGCATTGTCGCGCAGCACGCTGGCATGGATGCCGGCGATATCGAGATTGGCCAGCGCCCAGCGGACCAGCCGTCCGGCCGCCTCCGGTCCCAGCCCCTGGCCCCAGAAGCGGCGGCCGACCCAGTAGCCGAGTTCCGCCCCGCGCGGGCCGGGGCGGTCGCTGCGTGGATCGAGGGTCAGGCCGACGCAGCCGATCAGCGCCTCCTGTCCCTTCTCCTCGCCGATGATGGCGAGGTGCCAGGCCTCCCCGGCCTCCATCTGCGCCCAGGTGGAGGCGATCCACTCATCGGCCAGGGAGCGCGGATAGGGGAAGGGCACGCGGGCCAGGTTCTTCGCCACCTCCCAGTCGTTCACCAGCCGGTGCAGCGCCGCGGCGTCCTCGGCGCGAAGGGGGCGGAGGGTCAGCCGCTCGGTCCGGAGCGGCGCGAAATCAGGGGGGGATGCGGTCGTCGTCACGGGGCGCGCATGGACAACCGGAGAGGGGTCGCTGTCAACGCAGGACGGACCCGGCCGGCCCGCGGGCGGTGGGCAGGGCCATGCGGCTCCACCCGGTCGGCGGACGTTCCACCGGCCGACTCACGCCATGCTGACCGGGGCGGCGCGGGAGGGAGGGACAGGTAGGCCCGGCTTCTCCTATCCTCCCCGCGCCATGCCCTGCTTCATCTGCACCGCCTGCGGCACGCAGTACCCACCCTCCGGGACCCCGCCGGAGGCCTGCCCGATCTGCACGGACGAGCGCCAGTTCATCCCCGCCTCCGGCCAGTCCTGGACCACGCTGGAGAAGCTGCGGGCCTCGCACAGCAACAGCTTCCGGCGGCTGGCGCCGGGACTGCTGACGATCCAGACCGTGCCCGCCTTCGGCATCGGGCAGCGGGCGATCCTCGTCACCACGCCGGGCGGCAATGTGCTGTGGGACTGCCTCAGCCTGATCGACGAGGCGACGGTGGACCTGCTGCGGGGCCTGGGCGGGATCTCGGCCATCGCCATCTCCCACCCGCACTACTACACGACGATGGTGGAATGGAGCCGCGCCTTCGGCGGCGTGCCGGTCCACCTGCATGCGGCCGACCGCGAATGGGTCATGCGCCCGGATCCGGCGGTGCAATTCTGGGAGGGGGACAGCAGGACGATCCTGCCCGGCCTCACCCTGGTCCGCCTCGGCGGGCATTTTGCGGGCGGTACGGTCCTGCACTGGGCGGACTGGCAGGATGGGCGCGGCGTGCTGCTCTCCGGCGACATCCTGCAGGTCGTGCCGAGCGGTCATGTCAGCTTCATGTACAGCTACCCGAACCTGATCCCCCTCCCGGCCGCCACGATCCGGCACATGATGGCGATCCTGGAGCCCTTCGCCTTCGATGCCGTCTATGGGGCCTTCGCAGGGCGCGGGCAGATCGACCGGGATGGCAAGCGCGTGGTCGCAGCCTCGGCGGCCCGCTACATCGCGCGACTCGAAGGGGCGCAAGCCTAGGCTGGGCGGAGCCCGTTCCCCGCGGCTGCCAGCGGCCGGCACCGGGGGGCAGGCTCAGCGCGCGCGGGCGGGCCTGGCGGGCCGCGGCCTGGGGCGCTTACCGGGCTCCTGCCGGGCTGCGGCCCTGGCCGCGATGCGGGAGCCGGCGGGTTTCGCCGGCTTCGCCGCGGCCTTCTCAACCGGATCCGGCAGGGCCAGCATCGCCTCCAGCGAGGTCGCCGCGGTGCCCATGTCCAGATATTCGTCGCCCACGCGGCGCCAGATGCGCCAGGCCGTGTCCTCCGGGACGACGCGGCCGAGTTCGATGCGCTGCCCGTCAGCGCCCGGCGCGGTGAAGACGCCCGACCCGTTGGGCCAGGAGGAAGGCGGGAGGGAAGGCGCCTTGGCCAGCGCCCCCTTCCTGGGATTGAAATGCCTCATAGCCTAAAGAACATAACATGAACATTCGTCAGGAAAAGCCCGGCGCCGCAGATCGGCGCCCCATGGGGCGCCGCGGCCACCCCCGCATCCCACGCCGCCCTCGCCCGTTCTCCAGGAGGAAGCGAGGGCCGGACGGCCCGGACAGGAGGCACGACATGCAGCGAGATGGCCCCCCGCGTGAGCCGGAGGATGTGTTTCCAGCGGATTCGGTAAGCCGGATACGGGGCCCGGCAGGCGGGACGCTGGAGGTCGCGGAAATGCGGGTGGCGCCCTCCGATATCCAGAGGCTGCGCGAGGTTGTCTCGGCGCGGCATGGGGCCGTGATGCCCGTGGCGGAGCAGGATGCCGCCGGTCCGGCCAGGAACCTCGCCCTGGTCCACCCGATGGACGGCAGCGGCATGTATCTGGTGGATCTTCGGAGTCCGGAGCCCGGCTGGATCGCCGGGACGCTCACCGCCTTCCGTGACCTGCAGATGCTCTGACAGCCGGGCAAGGCGCAGCCGGCACCCGGACCCGCAGGGGCGAACCCGGAACCCCTCCGCACGGCTGATTGCTGGCTGACCGAAATCGCGGGCCGGTGGTGGAGCTGAGGGGAATGCGTGGTTGCAACGAAATCAATAACTTAGTTTCGCAAACCAGCCAGAATGGCGTACTACAGATCAACGGGTTACAGGCCGTTTTGCAAACCTGAATCGTCCCCCCTCACCCGCCCCCCACCTCCAGCGTGAGGGGGGCCCAGAGCCTTTGTTCTCTCTCCGTTCTTATGCTAAGCGGCGGCCATGGAGCGCGCCACGCCGCTGACAGGTAACACCCTCGCCGCCTGGTCCGACTGGTGGATCGAGACCAGATGCCGGTGCAAGACCGCCTACCTGCCCTGCCGCATGCTGGCCCAAGAATGGCGCCCGGAGCGCCGGGTGCGAGACATCGTCGCCCGCCTTCGCTGTCAGGACTGCGGTGAACGGCCAAGGGAGGCCCGGATGGTGGATGACCCGCGCGGGGCGGATGAGGTCAGTGCGCGTGTGTATGGGGCGGCTCGGTACGCGCCAGTGCCATGAGCAAAACCCTGTTCCCCGACCCTCTGCCCGTCCGGAACCCGAACTGATCGCCCAGACCGGCCCCTGGGGCGGCCCGACCTACCGTTGCCACCCAGCAGAGTGCTCCGCCGGGCAGAGCACTCAGACGAGCAACTTAGTCTGCGCCGGCTGATGCGCCCGCGCTTTCGGAATTGCGGATGCGTCCACCAGCGGGATATCTGCTCGCTTCCCATTGAGTAGGTCTTCTGCAGTGAGGATTTGAATCCTGAAGTGCCGACCGTACTCTGTCTCGTAGAAGCCAGCGCGGTAAGCCTCTGTTAACATTGACCTAGTTGGCGGCGTTAGCGTCACGAAGACACCAATCTTTGCTCGCTCTCGCCTCACCACATGTGCGAGTTCGCGTACCATAGCAACACTGATATTTTCGCCGCCTTTGACAGATATAATGGCGCGTTCAACCGCTCGGCCATCCGGTCGGAAATAAATCACGCCATCTATGCCACCATCGGCTCCTCTGCGCCCGCCCTGATACGGCACACCGCCGAGTTTCGACACTGCCCAAAGCTGGAATTCATGCTTATCTCGCCGAGCGAGATCGCGCGCTCCATCCAGGTCGCGAGGTGTTCCGAATACAGTGTACTGCACAGGTCCGAACATGTCGCGTATTCGGCGTTCGATTAGATCGACTGCTAAGTGGGTGATATCTATGCCGATCCACGCACGGCCCAGCTTTTGGGCGGCGAGAACCGTCGCGCCACAACCACAGAACGGGTCCAGCACAAGATCCCCTGGATCGCTTGATGCCTGAATGATACGCGCCAGAAGGCCGATTGGCTTTTGAGTTGGATACCCTATGCGCTCGGTATCTCCCTGCTTAGAGAGCCAACGCACATCCTCATCTATGGCCCTACCCTTCAGAGGCTGCGTGAGCAGTGCCTGACGCCGTGATCCTGGCATGCCAGGATCACGGCGCGGCGGCGGTGCCGGGATGGTTGTCATAGAAGCCGCCGATGATGGCTCAGGAGGCAGATCCCCCGGCACCGCCAACCCGTCTCGACCGCTGATTGGGCTCTGCGGATCATCGCTATGTAGGGCGACGACGGCGTGGGCGGGCTGCCGGACCACTGACGGAGGTGGGAAGACGCCATGCGCATCAACGTCGGGATCGACATCGCCAAGGATGTCCACTGGATCTGTGCCATCGACGCCGACGGCACCGTGCGGATCGACCGCAAGCTGGAGAACAGCCCCGCCGCGATCGACACGCTGGTCGCCGACCTCCGGGCGCTGGGCGGCAGCGTGCGGATCGGCCTCGACGTGATCGGCGGCATCGCCGGCCTGGCCGAGGCCATGCTGGCCGATGCCGGCTTCGAGCTGGTCCACGTCTCCGGCCTCGCCGTCAACCGTGCCCGCCAGGGCACCGCCGGCGGCGAGCACAAATCCGATCCGCGCGATGCCCGCGTCATCGCCGAGCAGGTTCGCATGCGGCAGGACCTCCGGCCGATCGAGACGGCCACCGAGTTGGACATCGAGATCCGCCTGCTCGTCAGCCGGAGACGCGACCTCGTCGTCGCGCAGACCCAGCGCATCAGCCGCCTGCGCGATCTGCTCGTCGGCATCTTCCCTGATCTCGAGCGCAGCTTCGACCTGACCACCAAGGGGCCGCTGCACCTGCTGACGAAGTTCGTCACCCCGGCCGAGATCCGCGACGCCGGACGCAAACGCCTGCTCCGGCATCTCCAGGGCGCGAAGGGTGTCCCCAACCTTGACGCCCTCGCCGACAAGGCGCTTGCCGCGGCCGCCGGGCAGGCCATCAGCGTCCCGGGCGAGCGCATGACCGCGCGCCTCGTCCGCGAGCTCGCCGCCGAGGCGCAAGCCGCCCGCGTCCGCCTCGTCGAGCTCGACCGCGAACTGCAGGAGATGCTCGACCGCCACCCTGACGCGGCCCTCATCCGCAGCCTGCCCGGCATGGGGGTCGTGCTCACCGCCGAACTCATTGCCGAGGCAGGCAGCCTCAGCCGGTTCCGCTCCGCCGACGCGCTCGCCGCCGCGGCGGGCGTCGCGCCCGTGCTGCGGCAGTCCGGCAAGATGCGCTTCCTGCGCCGGCCGACCGGCGGCAATCGTGGCCTGAAGCGGGTGTTCTACCAGTCCGCCTTCTGCTCGCTGGACCACCCCGACAGCAAGGCGTTCTACGACCGCAAACGACGTGAGGGGAAACACCACCACCAGGCCGTCATCGCTCTCGCGCGCCGACGCATCGATGTCCTCTGGGCCGTCCTCCGCACCCGGAAACCCTTCCAAACCGCCTTCAAAACAGCCGCTTGACGGACGCATTAGACTGCCTCCTCAGAGTTATAGAGGACGCCGCGTGTGTGCGGCTGGTAAGCCCAAATGTCCTGAAGGAGCGAACCGGGGCTACGCTCTAGATATTGGCGGTAAGTCGGCAGCGCGCCCGTTTCAGGCGGGGGCAGGTCAAGCAATCCAAGATCAGCAAGTGCATCAAGCTTCTGCAAGGGTGAGAGATTGGGGTCTATGCCGAATGCATTAATCAAATCGCTTGGGATCGCCCAATGGCGCCCTCGCGCTGTAGGATTGTATCCGCGCCAAGGCATGCCGGATTCGCCATGCCGAACTCCGGCCCCATGAACCGAGTTCGTCCAGTACCGCCCCCGTTCATCGCTCTTCTTGAAATAACTGTCTACATGCCCCTTGAGGTAAGGCCGAAACACGGGCCGATGGCGGTAGGCAGGTGACTTGCGATAAAAATGAATAATATCGTGGATTGGACCGAAGCGTTGTGCATTGTTGTGCGACCCAGTGCGACGCCACACAATCTCGTTCAGATAGTTGGTCGGGTCGAACACCGCATCCAGCAGGACTTTCAGATAATGGCTTGCCGTGGGATCGCAGTGCAGATAGAAGGCACCCGTTGGCTTAAGCACTCGGTGCAACTCGACTAAACGAACAGCCATCATAGCGAGGTAGGCCATCATGTCACTCTCGCCGAGTGACTTTCGTAAGGCCTCCAACAAATCGGATAGCCGTGTATTGGGCCCTCTAAGAATTTCGTCGAACGCCTGCTCAGATCCTTCGTTCCAACGCCAAGTGTCCTCGAACGCCTGGCGTTGTGCTGGCGATGCCTGCCCGGACGGAGCACGAAACAGCATGTTATAGGTGGCAGAGGAGTTGAAGGGCGGGTCAAGGTAAATCAAGTCTACTGTTTCATCTCGAATTTCTCGGCGGAGTACATCAAGATTATCACCATAGTACAGCGCATTCGGCACGCTTTCCCCCTTCTTCCACTTTTATGATCCTATCTTGCAATGATTCGATGCGCTGGTCTGCCGGAAAAGTGATCAAAAATTGAAACAAAATTTATCGGATGCTCCTCACCGACACTGAACAGCCCGCTCTGCCAGTCACCGACGGGACAGGTGGCCTACATCACACCGCCACCGCCACCGCCACCGCCGCCCGCCGGTCGCCTTCCAGCACATCGACCGCCGCTCCGAACAACTCGTCATTTCGTTGGCTGATCATTATGATTCCGCAGAGGGCCGCTGGTCCGGTATCCCCACCCCTGGCCTGCCTCGTACCGCCAGGGCACGCGGCCCGGTCTTGGAGCCAGCGGCCCTCACCTGCCGAGGTCCCCGCTCGCACCGACGCAGTGGCTATGCGGCCGTCTTCGCCCTACCTGACCCTCCCGCCAGCACCCCGAAGTGCCGGTCGAGTACCTGGCCAGCAAGAGAGCCCTCACGATGCCCCGTGCTGGATCGGCACGGCGGGGCCCTCACGCGCTCGACTGGGCATCGGGCTCGAATAGCAGCACGCCTCATTTCCTACATCTCGCTGCCAAATTTCTGCCATATGTGTGAGACGGATCATCGATCACGGCAAAAGGCGATGCTGGACTGAGGGGATGGACGCCAAGACTGAGGGGATGGACGCCAAGAAGGCACGCAACCTCCGGGAGGAGGCGCGATTCTGCAGAACGCTGGCCGCACAGATGAGCCTCCGGGCCGATGCGGAGAAGCTCCTTACCCAGGCCAAGGATCTGGAGGACAAGGCGGCAGCCTTGGAAGCCAATACCAGGCAGCCGGAGATGGCAGCCTGAGAGGCCGCCTGTCGAAAGGTTCAGGGAGCCTGACCGGCATGACAGATCCTGACGCACCGAACGTGGTGCATCCGTGGGCGCGTGCTTCGATCTGACGCCTCCTGCGCGAGCAATGGAATCCACTTTTCATCTTAATGATTTATGCTTGCGTCGCGTTCGTATTTCGGGGGACGCAAAAGGTGGAGGCCGAATAGAGAATGCTCGAAGTTAAAATATATGCCGCGTCCGAGTTGTTCGAGGTCCAGCAGTCCGTCCCGTGGGCAGGTAACTTGGCGTCGGCCGATCTGCTCATCAGGTCCATTCAGATTGGGAAAGAGCACAGGAGCGGACCCGGCATCTACGCGTGCTTCTTCGACGGCGCCCTGATCTACATCGGCAAGTTCCTGGGGGTCGAAGGGCGGCCGTTCGGTGGCAACGTCCAGCGGGCACGCTGGGACAAGCACATTGGCACCTTCACCATGGGCGGGCGAAACGTCTCTATCCGCCCTGGCGTGCGGGACCGGGCAATCCGTGAACTCAGCGGCCCGTTGGTAGACCAGATCCGCCAAGCAGACCCTGATATCCTCGCGCTCGACAGAGGCATGGTGGCCGGCTTTGGACGTATTCGATTCGCGGCCCACCACTGGGCGGCGTTCTCGCAGCGTCCCATTCCGGCGCTTGGCAGGTTCCTGTTCATGTACGTCCGGGTCCTGCCGTCAACCGAGTTGCTCGCCGCAGACCCGACCACCATCCGGACGGCCATCTCCGCCGCGGAAGGAGAGCTGATCAAGGCGCTAAGGCCCGTGTGCAACGGCGGCAGCGACCGCGAGGTGCCGCTGCCCCAGGTTGGCCCCAACCACGTCGAGGGGCGCATCATCGCCGTGCTCGAGCAAGCGTTGAAGGGGGTGCTGACTGTGCCTGGCGCGCCAGTCGCCTCGCAGGACATCGCCAACAGGGAAGGAGCCCGCATGAGCACCGCCAGCCAGTCTCCTCTGGCCACCGATGCGGAGGATGCGCCCAGTTACGAAGAGATCTTTCTGAACAAGCTGAGCGACGAAGCCCGCGATTTTGTCGAAGAGTTCCGCGCGCGTGTCGGCGACCGCTTCCAGGTTTATTTTACTGGCACAGACAATGGTGACATGCGGGTTCGTAGCGATCTGCCGAAAGGCCGCCAGCGCGTGCTGATGACGGTCAAATGGCGACCGCGACCGGAGCAGCCCGCCCTGCTCTGCGATGCGCTTGCGCTCCCGTCAGAATGCTCGGGATGTGGGCTTGCCGATGTTGAAGCATCAACCGATCAGGTGATGAAGAGCCGCTTCCCAATTGCTCCCGTCCTTGATCAGGTGGACGCGCTGATCTGCGTTCTCCATGCCTCTGAGCGACGCGCGCAGCAACTGGCGTGAGAGTGTCAGCTTGGTCGGGTGGCGGCCGCGAATTGCGGCAGCGCCCGGCCAGCGCGTTTCACCGCCGCTACGCTGGCTGACGCCTGGACCTGCCGTTCTGCGTTAACTCGCCTGCGCAGGAGATGAACAGGGCCTCGCGCAACATCCTAGCGTAGCGATCACGTAACGAGGCTGGCGCTACGATCGTCACACCCGCTCCCCAGGTGAACAGGTGCCACGCCATCTCGAGCTCGCCACCCGCCGTGAAGGCGACCTCAAGAGGGCCGTCGGGCAGTTCCCGCTTCCGCTCCGTTGGATGAAAGTGGTGCTCTCGCGCATCAGCCGCGATATTCGGAGAGAAGCGCCAGATCACATCGAAGGACTTCTCCTGGTAAACACCGAAACCCGGCCACCCCGCTAATCCAGCGCGAATTTCAGCAGCCTGCTAGGCATTTCCATATCAGGGAGCATTCGATGCCCAAGACAATCACCCGGCATGGCATGCCACCGGCATAGCAACATGGCGACAGCATACCCTAGCGCCATCCTCTACCCTTCCCGCCCCTGAAGGCCTTGCCGCCGTGTTTCAAAAGAGGCACCGTGTAGATGCGGGCCGCTGGTCCGGTGTCCATCCCCCTGGCCTGCTTCGTGCCGTCAGGGCACGTGGCCCGGTTTTGCAAGCCGGAGGCTCGTACCACCCGCACAGCCGCCCAGGTCACACAATCGCCTCCCCGGCCGCCCGCCAGCAGGCCGGCCACCGCGTCAGGGCCGGCTTCCTCGGCCGCCGGGTCCGCGAGAGTCAGCCCCTCACCGCACCAGCTCCCTCACCCGCGCCAGCCGCGACCGGCAGTCCTCGCCAGCGTCGGCCAGGTCCACGATCCAGCGTGCCAAGTCAGCGTCGCTCTGGAGCGCCTCGGGCGGCTCCGGCTGGGGCTGGCAGTGGAGCAGCTCGGCCGGGATCTCCGGGCGCTCCACCTGCACCCGGGTCAGCGGCTCGGCGCAGCCCGTCCAGAGCGGCGCGCACAGCAGGAGCATCCACACAGGCGGTGGTCGTCGGCGCGGCATCGATCGCCCTCCTCACAGCAATGGTGCGTGCGGCACGGGCCGCGATGTCCTGGGCCAGGCCGCTGAGCGCGGCGATGGCCTGGGCCCGCTCCTCGCGGATCAGCTCCACGGCGCGCAGATTCGCCTGCACGGCCGCGATGGCCCTGGCCTCCCGGGCCTCCGCGGCGATGCGGCCGCCGCGCTCGGCGAGGGCCCAGGTGGCGGTGGCCAGCAGCAGGACCACCGCGCCGGCGATGGCATAGAGGCGGGGGGTCATCGCAGGCCGGACGCGGCCATCGCCGCCCGCCAGCGGGCGACGCTGGTGACGTAGCCGGTGGTCTCGCGGGCGTTGCGCTCACCGGTGACGGCCGGCAGGCAGGGGGCGATCTCCGCCCAGTCGCGGGCCCCATGACACCGGGCCTGCGCGCGGAGGATGTTGCCGGCCCCGGCATTGTAGGAGGCCTGCGCCAGGCGGTGCCGCTCCATGAGCGGCCGTGGTGTCGTCCAGCCGCGGGCCAGCTTGGCCATGTAATAGGCGCCAGCATGGATCGCGACGTCGCTGTGCGGGCTCAGGCCGACCAGCCCCAACTCCCGCGACACCTCGCGCCAGGTCGCCGGCATGAACTGCGCCAGGCCGGCCGCGCCGACGGGCGAGACGGCGTCGGGTCGGAGCCGTGATTCCTGGTAGAGCTGCGCCTTCCACCACAGCCAGTCCGGCCCCGTCGGCCAGTAGCGTTCCGCCGCCTGCCGGATCTGGCGGTCATAGCGGTCCGGGAAGAGCGTGCCGGCCTGGGCGCTGCCGCAGGAGACCAGCAGCCCGAGCAGCAGGCAGATCGCCACGAAGCGCAGACCATAGTAGAGCGCGGCGGCGAGCGGCGCCTTGGCAACCCCGGCGATCACCTCGCGGAATTGCAGCCCGGCGCGGTGGTCCAGCCAGCGAGAGAAGTAGAGCGCCGCCAGCACGCCAGCGATGGCATAGGCGAATTTCAGCGCCATCGCCGTGACGACGAAGTCTTCCATCAGAGCCTCCTGGGGGGATTTGGCCTTGCTTCGGCCACGATGAATCTATTACAGTTACATCGTCCGCAGTTTTCGGACTGCGGGCATTGTGCTCAGAATCTGGTGCACGGACCCCCGCCGCGTCTCGACCCCGCGGCGGGGGTCTTTTCGTTCAGCCCAGCGCAGGCGCGGCACCGCGACCGGATGCCGCCTTGTCCCGGCCATCACGGATTTGTTACGGTTCCGTTTGCCAGAGGTCCAAAAACTCTGACCCACGCGCAACTCGGCCCCTGCCGCTTCCTGTCATTGGCGGCAGGGACCCTTTTCGTCAGCGTCCGCGCCAGTAGACGGCCAGGCCGGCGGCCATGACGACGAGCGCAGCCGTGGTGGTAGCCTTGATGACGGACTGCCAGGCCGTTCGCTTCGCCTCGCGCCAGGCATCGAGCAGACTGCGCAGCTCGCGCACATCGGCGGCCGCATCGTCATCATGCAGCCCGACCTTACGCAGCGCGGCGCGGGCGCCTTCCTCCGCAGCCTCGGCCAGCATCTTCCGCAGCTGCGCATCGGTCAGGGTCGTGGTGCCCGGATCGAGTGGGGGCATGGCAGGACTCCAGCATGACGGGCGCGGCTAATGGCCGCGGGGAATGCAGAGGAATGCGCGGCTACAGCCGCTCGACCATGCGGAACTGGCGCCGTGCCAGGCTGTAGGCGACGTGCTCTGACACGGCCTCCTCGCCCGCCGCGTTGACGGCACCCCAAATGCTGCGCCGGTTGCGCTCGCTTAGGCTGAGCGAAAGCTCCGGGATCCACAGCGCGTCGCCCGCCGCGCCAAGCTTCTCCACCAGCTCGCGATGTGCGCTGTGCAGCTCGCTATTCGCGGCGATGGGCAGCGTGAATGTCACCGTCCTCGGATTCGCCACGGCCCGCGTCGGGAACTCGGCACCCGTGAATGGATTGCGGTCGCGCCGATCGAGGATCAGCCGCCCCTCGCGCACGCCATACTCCATGGCCCACCGAGGCCGCCACAGCGGCCCCGCGACGACGCGGCCAACGTCGATATACGGCAGCGAGCCATCGGAGAGGTCCATCCGGAAATACTGGCCGGATGCCGAGGCGGGGCTCACCAGGATGACATTGCCGCCCGCATCGGGCCCCGTCTCGGCGAGGATCGTACCGCTGTCATACTCGGCGATCGGCGTGAGTCGGCCGTTCCACAGCGCCACGTCGCCGCCTTCCGGCCCAACAAAGGTGAACATGTACATGGCATAGGTGCCGGCGACGCGGTTGAGGAACTCGACGCTGAGGTCTGCCTCCCCGGTCAGCGGCAAGGCTGACATAGAAAGGTTCGCCCGCGTGGTTCCAGTGCCGTCGTGGTAGACGGCGGAAATGATCTGCCCCGTCGTGCCGCTGCCGGCGACACGCATCGCCCGGACCGTCCAGCGGTAGCGAACATTCGCCGCGAGGGTGACGTTGCGCTGCACATAGGACTGCGATGTTGCAGAATTACGGTAGACTGGGACGCTGGAGCCGTCCGCCGCAGTAGCGGAGCCGACCCGCATCGTGTTCGGGCCGATAGTTGCGCCCTCCGTGTTGTCCAGAGAATAGCTGGTCGGTTCGGCGAAGCTCTCCAGCGCGCCGACGCGCCAGCGCACGGTGGCGGCCGGCGTCAGGTTGGTCGAGAGCAGCGCCAGGCAATCCACCGCCGCGCTTGCCCGCAGGTCCACCGTGAGCGAGGCGGCGCTGGCGAGCAGCCGGGCACGGCGGCGCGGCTGCGGGTCCAGCAGGTTCTCGACCGGCATGGCGGCCGGCACTGGCACCGACGCGGATAGCCCCGCCTCTGCGGTGATCCGGTTGTCGTAGAGGAACGCCCCTGGCATCTCAGACCCCCACCAGAGTGATCTCCAGCCGCCGGCCGCCGAGGCTCTCGCGCCAGGCCATGACGGTGCCGGTGAGCCCGCCCTCCAGCCCATAGGCCGGGTAGGTGACGCGGCCGATGTGGCCCAACTCGACCTGGCCGAGATAGCGGTCGGTCGTCACCGTCACCGCACGCGGACCTGCCGCAAGCCAGTCGCGCATCTTGTCGGCCCGCGCCTGCGCCGCCGTGGCGTCCGCATAGAGCCCCCGCAGGCGGAGCACCCGCTGCTGCGCCACGCGGGAGGTGATGGCCGTGGACGCCGCGATGGCCACGGGGGCCTCCTGCGCCTCCAGCCGGCGCCGCTCATCTGCCGGAACCGCACCAGCGACGCTGGAGAGCGGTCGCCAGTTGCGTCCCCACTCCACCTGCACCTCGCGCGGCGTCGGCCGCAGCGTGGCTGGCAGCGCCACAGGCTCGCAGTCGATGATCCACTCGTGGCCTAGCTCGAACTGCGGCGCATCCACGGCCAGCGGGTCGAACAGCCGGATCTTGCCGGCGCGCCCGCCTGCCAGCACGGCACCACAGCCGGCAAGTATCTCCTCCACTGCCGCAACAGCCGTGATCGGCTCTGCGCCGCGATACCAGCCGATCTCGCCCGGCAGGTCGTAGTCCGCGAGCGCCCAGGCAGAGGCGTCGATCTCCGCATCGGCGATCTGGGGCCCCAGCACCCGCAGCAGCCGGCGCAGGATGGTGGCAGTGGTGTTGACGTAGCCGCCTACCGCATCGCCGCGAAGATCGGCCGTCACCTCGCCGTCCGGGCTGCTGCCGAGTTGAAACATGCCGAGCGCCGGCCAGTCGCGGTACTGCCCGACCCCAGGCGTACCAGGCACAGCCGTCTGCGCCACGCCGCGGATCCGGACCGCATCATGCGCCACGATGGCGCGCCAGTGCGTCTGATAGGTCGGGAGCGTGCCGGCGCCCAGGTCCACATTGCCGAGGAAGACGGGCTGCACATTGAACAGGCTGCCCATCGCCACCGGGCGAGGCTTGCCGGTCAGATCCTCGCCGCCCTCCAGACCACCCGTGCCGGCATAGACATGCGGCTGCAGCGGCGCGTCCAGGCGATCCGCGATATCGCCCAGCGCCAGCCGCGCCCGCATTCCCGCGGCCCGCTCCACGCTACGGACCGAGCCGGCGAAGACCAGCGGCGCATCGGCCAGGGCGGTGCCGAGATCCGACGCCTGCGGGTCCAGCACCGGCACGCTGCGCAGCCGCGCCGCGCGCCCGTCCGCGGTGCCGTAGCGCGCGAGGTCGGCGGCCCAGCCGTCGCCGTCCCACAGATCGATCTCGGCCACGGTCAGCCCGACCCGGCCACCGAATGCGAGCGCGTCCATCGCCGACTGGCTAAGCTCCACGTCGCCCAGGATGCGGGCCTCCCAGACCGTATTCGGCGGGTCGTCCGTGGGGCGACTGGCATAGGCCGCCGTCGCCAGGCGCAGGATGGAAATCCCCTGCGGGCTGGCGAGATCGTCCGGCAGCCAAGCCAGCGGCCAGGCGCCAGGCGCCTCGAATGCCTCAAGCATCGGCGCCTCCCGCGGCGCGCGCCTCGATCTCGACCAGGATCACGGCCGCCCGTGGCTCACCGCCGGCTATCAGCGTCGGCCGCTCGGCAAGCCCCTGCTGCTCGGCCCAGGCCGGCAGGGTCGCCAGCGGCAGCACGGCCGCCGCATCCCAGGCTTCCATGGTCAGGGGGCCAGGATCACGTCAGGATCGGCACCGATGCCGGCCAGCAGCGCCCGCGCTGAAGGATCGTCGGCGGCGATCTCCACTGCAGCGTCCCAGCGCAGCTTGGTGATCGGATCGGCCGCCAACGCAGCCAGGGCCGCGTCCGCCTGGCCGGCGGCGATCAGGCGGTCCACGATCAGCAGCTTCGGGACGTAGCGCGGCGGCGCCGGCAGTGGCGCGGGCCGCGACGCCTCGAACTCCGCGATCTCCGCCTCGGTCATCTCAACCGCGATGCCATCAACGATACGGATCATGCGCGCCTCCCATGCAGCACCACCGTGCCGCTTGTCAGGTTGCCCGCGGTCGCCACCAGACGGATGGCATTCACCAACCCGTTCGCCGCGCGCACACCGCTGTACCAGCCGGACACGTAGGCGGTGTTGGTGCTGTTCACGAGTATGCTGGAGCCCCGCACCGCGCGGGCGAAATCGCCGGCAGCGCCCGGCGAAATCTCGATCGCGCCCATGCACTTCGTGCCGGCCAGTCCGACGGCGCTGAGCGGGATGAAAGAGGAGGCCCCCGCCTCGCTGTAGCTGCCGCTGGTGCCGGAGTTGAAGCTCAAGGCATAGGAGTAGTCCGCGCCCCCCGCCGCGAATGTGCTTCCGCCATCGGTGGAGGTGCGCAGCACAAGCTGCGCCGACGCGGCCAGGACCAGGTTTTCCCATTCCAGCAGGAAGCGGCTGAATCCGGCCGGCAATGTCAGGTCCACTGCTGCGGCGGCGCTCACCGTCACGGCCCGAAGCTGCCGCCAGCCAGGTGCGGCCCCGACTGCCTCCCAGCCGCCGCCGACGCGCAGCAGCTCGCAACCCTCACCGGGCGGCAGCACCAGGGTGGTGACACCGCTCACCGTCTCGGCGCCATTCGGGTCGATGGTCAGGTTCGCGGTGCCGCTGTTGCACACCACGAGCGATGCGCCGGGCGGCACCGAGGCCACAGCCGGCAGCCCCAGCGTGGCAGCACTGCTGCCGGTAAACACCGCCACGCCGCCCAGATCGGCCAGCCCCGCGGTGATGGAGGCGCTGAAGGTCCGCGGCTCCCGCTGCCCCGGCAGCAGGGCGATGAACACATCCTTGGTGCCGGCGGGCAGGCTGACGAGGGCGTTGCTATTGGAGGAGGCCAGCACTGTGGCACGGGTCAGCGAACCCGGCGAACCACCGTCGAAATCGCCGAGGCCGATCTCGTAGCCTGTGGCCCAGGAGATCACGTACAGCACCCGCCGGGCGCCGGTGCCGTAGGCTTGCTGAAAGCTGCGGGCAGTGGCGGAGGCCGCGTTCAGAACCAGCGTGCCGGTGCCGGTTGTGTCGGTGCTCTGCTTTACGCGATAGGCAGGCAGGGGCATGGAATGGTCCTCTGGTCAGGCGGCCCGGCGCAGAATGGCTTCGTTCTGGGAGGCCACGCGCCTCATCACGCCAATGAGTTCCTTGAGCAAAAAGCCGTGTTCCTCTCGGGTTAGCTGCAGCATTTCGGCGATCTGATCCGTCCCGCGCGCCTGCGCCTCGAACCACCGGGCGAGGCCGGCGGTATCAGCATCCGGCGCGTAGCGGGTCAGGGTGCTGGCGACGTCGGCGCTGAAGGCGGCGAACCGCTCCGACGTGCCGAGGAAATCCCGAGCCACGGGCAGAACCATCTGCGCCACGCGCGTGTATTCCGCGAGCGCACCGGCCTCGCCCATCTCCAGCGCCCGGCGCGCCGCGTTGAGCGACTGCATCGCGGCGAAATAGCGCGCCTCCGGGCTGAGGCCGCCAAGCTCGCCGATGGTCATCTGCTCCAGCAGGCTGCGCGCCGCCTGGGTGCGTTGCTGCTCCAGCGCCAGGGACTGCTCATTGTACCGCTGCTGGATCGCCAGCCGCTCGGCCGCGTGCACCTCCTCCAGCCGGGCGATCTGCGCCGCGGTATCCTCGGCGGTCAGCGCCCAGTCGCGAAGCTGCACCTCCCAGGCGGTCCGCTCCTGCTGCGCCTGCAGGTCGAAGACGATCAGGTCCGCGGTCAGGCCATCGCCGCGGGCACGCGCCAGGCGGGCATCCAGGTTGCCCAGGGCGATGCTGATCGCCTGCTGCCGCTGCTGGGCCAGCTCCTCGCCGGCCCGGCGCCATGCCTCCACCAGGGCGTCGGTGCCGAGATGGAGCCGCTGCGCCTGCTGGATCGCCGCCTCGTACTGCGCGTTGAGGGCCTCGATCTGCTGCGTGTACACCGCCACCGGCTCAGTCGCCTGGCTGAGGGTGTCGTACACGTCCTTGATCCAGGTCAGGTCCGCCAGCGCGGTGTCGAGAGACTCCCAGTTCAGGAAACTGCCGGCCGCGATCTGTGCCTCGGACAGCCTGCCGCCATTGGTGGCCGCCGCGACCTTGGCCAGCCCCTCCATGGTGGACTCGATGTTGCTGTAGTCCACCCGGTCAAGCGCCGCCCGCATGACGCCGGGCAGGTCCAAGGACCGCACGATATCGAGGACGATATCGCGGGCCATGCCGCGCTGCCCATCCTGGTCGCGCGAATAGTGGCGGGTCGGGCCATCGTTGAAGCGCGCGGCGATGCCGTCACGGTTGCCGACATCCACCGTGACGGCACCGTAGATCCGCTGGCCGAGCAACTGCTCCAGGTTCTGGGAGATGCTGTAGATGCTCTGCGCTATGGATCGCGCGGCGTCGCGGTTCTCCTGCGAGAATTTGGCGCCTTCCTGCCCAAAGACATAGATGGAGCCGTCACCGAGGCCGATAGTGGCAGAGCCGGTCTTGTTGCTGGGCTTGGCTCCGGGCAGCAGCGCGCCGATGATGCTGAGCACGGCGGCGGCGATCCAGCCGTAGACGGGAATGCTGGCCAACGCGCTGGAGGCCGATATTAGGCCCGCGCCAACACCGGCAGAGATGGCGCCGGACGTTGCCCCGATCGCGCCACCAAGGGCTTGCGTGTAGCCCCCGATACCGCCGCGGTTCAAGCCGCTATAGAGGCCGTAGGCCCCGCCTGCGATGCTGGCCGCGCTGCCGAGGGCATTGCCGACCGTAAAGGACGGCTGCGCGGACAGTCCAGCAGCGCCGCGGAACGCAGACTCCCCGGCAGAGACAGACATGGACGAAAGCGGAGCGTTCAGCGCGCTGTCAAGAAAGCCGATACCCGTGCCGACCTGTGCGCCGGGCGTGAACACGTTCCCGAGCGAAGCCAGGCTGTAGCCATCAGCGCCGAACAGACCGAACCGGCTGCCCAGTCCATACAGACTGCTGGCCTGACTGGCGTAGCCCATGAGACCCGGGCCATTACTGCCAGCAATTATCCGCCCATCAGAAGTGATGGTAGCCGCTGTGGTGGCTAGCCCTCCGCTGCCATAGAAAGAATTCACAATGGGAGCGACAATCGGCCGGATAATCGCTTCCGCCGCTATGCGCCCCATCAACGACTTGAAGGTCCGCCAGAACACGTCCAGCATCCCCTGCCAGCCGTCCTTGTTCTTGTCGAACAGGTCGGCGAAGCGATCCGCGCCGTAGCGGACGATGCTGTCGGTGGTGCTGTCAGCCTGACGCTGCACGCGCTCCCAATACCGCTGCTCCTCCTTCAGCCGCCGCTCGCGCCATTCATTTTCGGCATTCTCCAGCTCCTCCAAGGCGCGCTGCGCCTCGCGCTGGATGGTCTCGATCGGGATCGGACGGCCGGCCTGCTCGGCGCGCTGCACAAGGTCAGCCAGCCGCTCCATCCGGCGCTGATACCGCTCGTAGGCGGTCTCATTCTGCTGGATGAGGGTCTGACGCTCCCGCAGAAGCTCGTTGAGCTCCTTCTGGGCGCGTATCGCCGCCTGCTCTGCCTCGCGCTCCTGGCGCTGCCGCTGCTCCCGGTAATACTGCGCCGCGACATCTTCCATGAGGGGGTCGCGCGCGAACGGGCCGGATGGCTCGTTCACCGCCGCGCGGGCGCGGTCGATGTCGCTCTGCATCTCCCGCACGACGCGCGACTGCGTTTCCAGGTCGGCGCGCAGCACGGCAATGCGCCGCTCGTACTCCGCAATCGTCCTGTCGAGCGCGCGCGCCGCCAGGCCGCCGCCGGACATTTGCGCGCGCTGCTGCTGCGCGCGCGTCAGTTGCTCCTCCAGGAGCATGAGGTTGCGGCTGGCCTGCTCAATCGCAACCTGCGCCTGTTCCTGGACGGCACGGCGAGACTGAACCACCAGGTCCGCCTGCTCGCGGCGCAGGCGCGCGACACGCTCAGCCTGAGTCTCCAGCAGGCTGGTGAGGGCCTCGGTGCCCTGCACCCAAAGCCTGTTGGCCTCCTCCACCCGCTTGGTGGCGTCCTCCAGGCTGACCATCTGCGCAACAACGGCGCCAATCGCCAGGGCGACGCCTGCCATGGCACCGCCAGCGCCGAACATGCCGAGGAATTGGCTGCCCTGCTGCGCGATCGCCGTGAAGGCGTTCGTGCCCATCTGGAGCTGGATCACCAGGTCCTGGAGCTGCGGCCCGGCTGCCGCCACCACCTGGCCGAACCGTGCATGCGTCTGCGCGGCCTGGTTCGCCGCCTGCGCCTGGCGGGAGAGTTGGGTCGTCGCCCGATCCGTGGCTGCCTGCGCCCGATCCATGGCAGACGCCAGTTGCGGCGACGCCAGCAGCAGGCGCTGCCAGGCGGCGGCCAGAGCCTCGTTGTCCTTCACCGCCGCAGCCATCTGCGCGCGGAACTGCTCCAGGCCCTCGGCCTGGATGCGGAAGGAATAGGTCTGAGCCATCAGGCAGCGACCCTACGGCTGGTGATGTTGGAGAGCGCACGGTCCATCAGCGCCGGCATCTGCGCCTGGGCCTCGCGGAGGATCGCATCCGGGTCGAACACGCGCGGAATGCGCACAGTGCGGACCAGCACGAACATGGCGATGAAGTCCTCCCCGAGGGCCGGCTGCACCCGGGCGCGGGATTTCGCGGCCTGCGCCCGGCGGTCCTTCGCCGTCAGCAGGCCGCGGCGCGTGCGGCTGGAAGGCAGCGCCAGGACACCGATCGAGGCGCCCCGCCGCTTGTGGTTCGGGATGTAGACGAGCGTGGGGAAATCCTTCGGCTGCAACAGTCTGCCGCGGCCGTCGCGCTGATTGTGCAACGGGATGGCGAGGGCCTTGCGGTGGCGCACGGTGATGACCGCGCCCTCCGCCATCTGCCGCAGGATCACCTCGGCATTGGAGCCGCGCGGGAAGATCGACCCGGCCGGCGCATAGGCGAGCCGTGACCCGCGCGGATACACCTCGGCGCCGATGATGTTCGGCAGCCGGCGGCTGGTGCTGCGGGCGCGGATCTCCTCCCGCATCCGGGCCAGGGCATAGGCCGTGGCGCCGGCAACGGTGCCTTTCAGCGCCGCCAGCAAGTCACTAGTGGCAGCGCGCACGGCATCAGCCGGCATACCGCCGGAGACGGCGATCCGGATGGGCATTCGTTGCACTCTCGATTTGCAGGCTGCTAACGTCGCCGGTCGTTTCGACCGGAGGTTGATCTATGCGATTCAGCTTCGCTCTGCTCGCTGCCCTCTGTGCCTGCTCGACGCCGTCGGTGCCGCCCATGACCCCGGCCGAAATGGCCGCGTGGGAGAGAGCGAAAGCCGAGGCGGCGGCTCAGGAGGCTGCGTTGGCGGCGATGACGCCAGAGCAGAGGAAGGCGGCGGTGGAAGCCATTAACCAGGAGCTGCGGGCTCGTAGCGCCAGAGCAGCCCAGGCCGAAGCCTACTGCCGCTACCAAGGGCAACTGGCCGCCGCAAACGCCTCTGCCAGCTTCGTCGGCTCCATGTTCGCCGAAGCGCGGGCGCAGCGGGCCTGCCTGGACTACATCAACGCGACCGGGCAACTGCCCCACTGACTCTACCTATATGATGAGGGCGGCCCGCAGGCCGCCCCGTCTCTCGCTACGCCGCGCCTCCGGCCAGAGCGACGATATCCTCCGCCAGCCGGTAGGCCATCCACTCGTGAAGATCGGCATACTCCTCCACGGTGCCGCCGATCTTCGCCACCACATCATGGCGAATAGCCGCCATGAGAGCCGCAGCCTTCGCCCAAATCCCGGCCAGCGTGGTCGCGGGGAGTTCGCTCACCCGCTCCTGCGCCCTGTGCCAGCGCTGGATCGCAGCGTCCCCGACCTCATCCGGGACGTCATCCGCCGCGTTCAGCGCCATGAGCTGGCGGTAGCTGGCCTGTAGCTCTTCGCAGGCGGCCAGCAACTCCGCATCCGGGCTCACCGCCGCGACCGCCGGCATGGCGGCCACGACAAGGGCAGCCGGGGCGGCCAGCGCCGCCCGGCGGGATAGGGAGGGCATCACGCAGCCTCCTTCACAGCCGGCGGCAGAAGCTTGGCCAGCTTCGCCAGCCCCCTTGGGGTCACGCGCACCTGCTCCGTCGTCTTTTCTGAGCCATCGGGGCGCAGGATCGTGGTCACCTTATGCACCAGATCGCCGGAGGCGATCCGGGATTGGTAAGCGCACCAGTGGTCGGAACCAGTCCGGCGGTAGATCCAGCCGTGCTGGCTCAGGTAGCTGAACAGATCCTTCGGACGGACCTGAAGGGCCTTGGCTGCGTCGGTGATGCAGTGGGAGCCATCAGCCCCAGCGATCCGGTCCAGAGCCTCGGCCTTCGGCTCCAGAACGGCGATCTTGGCCTGTGCCTCCTCCAGCTTCTTGCCGGCGATGAGTAGCCCGCGGGCCATCATCTCCTCGTCGGTCATCACCGCCTGAACGGGGGCCGCCTTCGCCCGGCGCTCGCACTCGATGAAGTAGAGGCGCGCCCGCTTGCCCTCGGCGTTCCGCTCGACCATGGCCAGTTCCTTCGCCATGTCGAGGGAGAGGTGGTATTCCGTGGTCCGCTGGGGCCGGGCTTTTGCGCTCCCCGAAACTGGGGAGCTCAAACCTTCGCTGACCACATAGTCCCGCCCCTCCTCGAACCCGTAGGCTGCGATGCGGTCCTTCATCCAGGTGGAGAAGTCCTTCCCCACCTTTAGGAAGGCGTGGAGGGTGCGGCCGTCCACAGTCTGGATCAGCTCCTCACCAATCTGCGCTTGGGAAACAGGCAGCAGTTGCCCTATATCGTCATTGCTCACGATCCGCTCCTCTACAGCGGGTTGTGGATAAGACCCCTTTGCCCGCGCCAACGGGCTTGGGATCGGTTGGCGGTGGGGCGCCGGCCTAGGAACCTGTCCCCACCGCCATTTTGCCGCCCGCCGAAGCGGGGCGGCTTTGCTGTTCGGCCTCCAACCCCCTCAGGGCAAGGCGCCGGATGACCTGTGATCGGTCTCGGATTCGCTGGGCGAACCCCCAGGAATCGAGCCGCTCTAACTCTTGCTCATCAAAGGGGGCGTAAACCCGACGAAACGCCCCTCCTTTATCAGCCCGCTTGGGCACATTCCCCTCCCATTCGCAATCTCCTTGACTGACACGCACTGCATCAGTCGTGCAAAAAATCGCTCAGGGCAAGGCGCTCGTCAAGGCCGTTTTGCACTCGTAGCGCAGTGCGCTACCGTGCGTACATGATACGCAGGGGACATCAATGAGTGCAGAGCGGAAGCGTGCGAGCAAGTCAGAAACGCTAACGATTCGGCTGGACCAAAAGGCAAGATTTGCGATTGAATTTATCGCAAGGCTGCGTGGCCAGAACATCACCACAGTTATTGAGCGGGCAATTCGGAACGAAGCAGACAAAGAACGCCTTGGCCCCCAAGGGGAAAGGGGATGGTTAGACTACTGGCATGTGAGCGAAGGCATTCGCTTTCTTCAGGTTGCTATGGATGAAGATTTACACCCAACATTTGAAGAAGATGAGATTGTAGATTTTGTTAGAACTCATTGGCAATTTTTTGCTTTAAACTCCCATTTCAGTGCCTTTAATCAGTCCTATATCGACATTCTTTGGCCGCGAATACATGAATTCGTGCAGCATTGGCGCGACAATAAAGCCGTTGATCGCTGGGCTACTGGAAAGCTGATGCAGGATGCCCTCCGAGCTGCCAAAGAACGTCCACCCGAATGGCCTCCCCAGCCGCCGCAGCCTTCTTCCCGGAAGCTTCAACTCGACGACGACATCCCCTTCTGACCCCACCCCCGAATGAGCCTGATCCACAACGAGCGGACGAAGCTACTGGCGAACTGGTTGGACCGGACCTCCACCGCCTTCCTCACGGTCGGGGTCGTGGCGCCCTGGGCCGGCTATCTCCTGGGCGGTGTCCAGCCCCAAGGCGGGTTCTGGGTCGTCGCCGCCATGGCCGGCGTCTCGATTCTCGTGGCGCTGGCCCTACATCTTGGGGCAAGACGGGTACTCGGAGGGCTCAAGCCGTGAACGAATACGCCATCCTGACCATCGCCGCGATGCTCACTGTTGGCGTCATCGGCTGGGTCGCCGTGCTGCTGCACGAGCGGAATACCCGCCGCCAGGACCGCGCTGGGCGCTGAGCCCCTACCACTCCCGCCTCTCCTGCCGCTCCTGCCGCTCCCAGGCCCGCTCCAGCCCCGCCAGCAGATTGAAGGCCGCCATCAGCCAGGCGGCTTGGTCGTTGATGCCGCCGGCGTCTGGCAGCGGGCCGGTCGCCATGCCGCCCTTGTGCCGCCAGTAGAGCCGCACCGCATGCTGCGCCCCCGGTGGCACCACCAGCCGCGGGTTGCGCCGCCACTGCATCTCGGGCTCGTCCTCGCCCGCCTCCGGTATCACCCAGAGGCCGCCCCCGGGCGGACGGACGCCGCCCGCAAAGTCCCGCGGCGAGCGCAGGACCAGCAGGGCGGCCCTCAGGCTTTTCCCTCGACCACTCCCGGCCGGCGCAGCTTCTCCGCCCTCTCGGCCAGCGTCCGGATGTCCAGCTCCGGCAGCTCACGCAGCATACCCTCGGTGACGCCGCCCTCCGGCCAGGGCGGCAGGCCATCGCCCTCCCAGCCGGTCAGGCAGATGCGGACCAGGCGGGCCATGCGCTCCCAGGCCGCGCGCTCCAGTGCCGCGCGGGCTTTGGCGACCTCCGGGTCATCCTTCACCTGCGCCTCGGCGACCAGGCGGCGGCGATGCGCGCGCAGCACCTCGGTCTGGGCGCGGCGCATCTCCATGCGCCAGGTCGCCATCGCCTCCGGCGGCTCCTCCGGATGCGGCCGCGTCACCGCCACGGCCGTCATCTCGGCATCGGCCTCCTCATGCGCGTCCACCGCGGCGATGTGCCGCTCGGCCTCGCTCCCGAGCTTGCGCTGCAGCGCCTGGCGCACGGTCTCGGCGAACAGCGCCGGACCGCCATGCAGGGCGCCGGCGTCCGCCTCGGCAAGCGCCGCGGCCTCGCCAAAGGTCACGGGGCGGAGCGTATAGCGCCGCCCGCCGATCTCCACGGTCTCGCGCTGGCCGATGCCAGTTACATGCGTCTCGCTCATGATGCCTCTCAGAAGCAGGCCAGGAACAGGCTGGCGTTGGGCTGATCCGGCGCGAGCGCGATTGCGTCCACGCCAAGCTCGTTGCGCTCCTGCGGCTGCAGGTCCACGACCTGGGCAGAGGGGCAGGAGACGGCGAAGCGGTTGCCGGCGACCGAGCCCCAGATCGCCGCGAAGGGCATGGACAAACCGGCCCGGAAAGCGCTCGCGCGTGTCGGCGTGTTGGTCGTATGCGAGAACGGATCGAGCGTGATCCGCGGCGCCGCGCCCGTGATGATCGGCGCGTCGAAGCCCTCGCCGGCCTCCGGGTTCTCCGGATAGTTGGTGCGCACGCCCATATCCAGATTGGCCGTGGCGCAGGCCGCCAGCACCCGGTTGAGCTGCGACAGCCCATTGGCCCAGCGCGGCGGCTGGCGGGTCAGCGGCGTGTAGTTCGAAGGCAGCGATGCCGCCTCGGCGATAGCGGCCACCATGCCGGTCAGGCGCACGGTCAGCGTCGCATAGCGCCCGGCCGCAAGGCCGATGGAGAAGCTACCGACACAGCCCAGGATCTTGTGCCGCAGCCCGTCCTCATAGGCGTAGCAGGTCAGGCTCTTTTCCTGGCTATCGTCACTGGTCGGGCTGTAGAGCACATTGACCGGGATCTGCAGCGTGGTGGCGGTGGAGAGCACCGGCGAGTAGGTCTTCGCCAGGGAGATGACCCGCCCCGTCGTGTAATCCAGCACCACATCCGTGCTGCCCGCCGCCGGGTTGCCGGTCAGCAGGATCGGCATGCCGCGGTATTGCTGCGCCGTGTTCCCGAAAGGCGACGCCGCGGTCACGGTGGTCGCCGTGCCGGCTGAGGCCGCGGTCGGGGCGCCGACAGCCGCGGCCGTCACCGTCTCCACCATACGGCACGCCTGGAGCAGCTTGCCCCATTCCGGAGGGGTGCCCGGCGCGCCGGAGCCGGCCATGGGGACAGTGAGGGTGATCTCGGCCCGCATGCCGCCGGGGATGGGCGGCGCGTCCTCATAGGCGCCGCGCTGCACGGGATTGGGCTGCTGGTCCTGCTGGAACCGGATGTCAGCCTGGCAGGTCACCCAGTCGTTGGCCGACGGCGTGCTGTTGATGGCATCCATGCCCCTGGTGGTTTCGATCTTGAGCGCCACCTGGGAGAGGCGCGTGCGGACGTAGTTGCTCATGACGGCTTACTCCTCAGCCGGCTCGGGCGGCGTGGCCGGCTCGGCCGGTGCGGCCTGCGGCTCGGACGGCGGCTCCCGCCGGGGCGGCGGCTCCCAGGGCTCGGCATCGCCAGCCTCGAGCAGCGGCATGGCCTGCTCCTCCGGCAGGTCGAGCGGCAGGCCAGCCGCAACGGTGCGGCCCTGGATCTCGCAGGGCCGCTTGGTGCGGATCAGCATGGGGTGGGACTCCTCAGGCGATGACGTAGGGCCCGCCCCGGGCGGGCACGCGCAGGTCGAAGC
>Ga0182742_1001858_pt1 | contig 25402 bp, 22 predicted proteins | sample eDN5th37CBELigMG_FD_128880 | JGI IMG/M metagenome (GOLD analysis project Ga0182742, IMG submission 128880) | Enriched Miracle-Growth compost microbial communities from Emeryville, California, USA - eDNA 5th pass 37_C BE-Lig MG (version 2)... ...
AACGGCATCTTCGTATTCGCCCCGTACACCGAGCTGGTCGATGCATACACCAGATGCTCGACGCCGTTGTGCCGGCAGCCTTCCAGAATGTTCGCAAAGCCGACCACGTTGCTGTCGATGTAGGCCAGCGGATTCTGAATCGAGTATCGCACCCCGGCCTGCGCGGCCAGGTGAATCACGCGCTGAAACTTCTCCTGCTTGAACAGCTCCGCCATCCCCTCGCGATCCGCCACGTCCATCTTCACGAACCGGAAGTTCGGAAACTTCTTCAGCTGCTCGAGCCGCGCCTGCTTCAACGAGACATCGTAGTAGTCGTTGAGATTGTCCAGACCGACGACTTCGTCGCCACGCGCGAGCAGGATCTGGGAGGTGTGGAAGCCGATGAAGCCGGCGGCACCAGTGAGGAGAAGTTTCATAGAAGCGGTTGGCGGTTAGCGGTTAGCGGTTAGCGGATGGTGAAAGGCAATGAATAACTCGGCGTTCGCCGACTCTTTCAAGCGATTCGGCGGCCGGAAAATCCGGATAATCCGTGAGCATCATGGACAAGATCGTCAGTCACAAGGACCTCGTCGTCTGGCAGAAATCGATCACGCTCGCCTGCAAAGTCTACGCTGGCACTCGACGACTGCCCAGGGATGAGCGCTTTGGCTTGATAAGCCAGCTGCGGCGCGCTGCAGTTTCTATACCCAGCAACATCGCCGAAGGTTCCGCCCGGCGCAGCCGCGCCGAATTCATCCAGTATCTGCACATCTCCAGAGGCTCGCTCGCCGAACTGGAGACTCAATACTTGATTGCGAGCCAGCTGGCCCTGCTGAGCGACGCCACCGCCACTCTGGAGGAAATCGCGGAAGTAGGCCGGCTACTCAATGGCCTGATTCGCAGCCTCGCGGGATCGAGCCGTGCGGCGCACGCCAGAGCCTGCTCGCACCAACCGCCAACCGCAAACCGCTAACCGCCAACCGCTGCCTCACAGCCTTCCGTCCACCTCGTCCGCATCGAACACATACTTGATGTCGTACAGCACATGCGGCTTCTTCGCGAACTTGCGGATCTCGGCGATGCCCATGTCGCGGAACTGCTTGTGCGCCACCGCCATCACGATGGCGTCGTACTTGCCTGCGCCGGGACGGCGGATCGGCTTGATGCCGTATTCGTGCTCGCACTCCTCAGCATCGATCCAGGGATCGAACACGTCGACCTTGGCGCCGAATTTCTTCAGCTCGTACACCACGTCGGCGACCTTGGAATTGCGCAGGTCCGGGCAGTTCTCCTTGAACGTCAGGCCCATCATCAGGATGCGCGAGCCGTTCACGTGGATGCGCTTCTTGATCATGAGCTGCGCGATGCGCTCGGCGACGTAGATCGCCATGTTGTCGTTGATGCGACGGCCGGCGAGGATCATCTCCGGGTGATAGCCGATCTCCTGCGCCTTGTGCGTCAGGTAATACGGATCGACGCCGATGCAATGACCGCCGACCAGGCCCGGACGGAACGGCAGGAAGTTCCACTTGGTGCCGGCGGCTTCGAGCACTTCTTCGGTGTCGATGCCGAGGCGGTTGAAGATCAGCGCCAGCTCGTTGATAAGTGCGATGTTCACGTCGCGCTGCGTGTTCTCGATGACCTTGGCGGCCTCGGCAACGCGGATGCTGGACGCCTTGTGCGTGCCTGCCGTGACGATGCTGCCGTAGAGCGCATCGACGAAGCTCGCCACTTCGGGCGTCGAGCCGGAGGTGATCTTCTTGATCGTGGTCAGCCGGTGCGTCTTGTCGCCCGGGTTGATGCGCTCGGGGCTGTAGCCGGCGAAGAAATCCTTGTTGAAGGTCAGCCCGGAGAGCCGCTCCAGAATGGGCACCGCGACCTCTTCGGTGCAGCCCGGATACACGGTGGACTCGAACACCACGATGTCGCCCTTCTTCAGCACCTGGCCGATCAGTTCACTGGCGCGCTCGATGGGCGTCAGGTCCGGCCGCTTGTAGCTGTCGATGGGCGTGGGCACCGTGACGATGTAAACCTGGCACGGTCGCAGATCTTTCAGATTGGTCGTGTAGGTGAGGCGCTTGGCCGCCTTGAGCTCCGCGGGCTCCACTTCCAGCGTGCTGTCCTTGCCCTTTTTCAGCTCGGCGACGCGAGCCGCCTTGATGTCGAAACCCACCGTATGAAAGGACTTGCCGAACTCCACTGCCAGCGGCAGCCCGACATAGCCGAGACCGATGACGCCGAGCTTGCATTCGCGCAGACTGAATTGAGACATAACTGTCCGATGGGAAAACCAGAAGGGGTTGTTCGCAAAGGGCGCAAGAATGCCACAAAACCGGCGTCAAAATAGAGACATGGGTCTAAAGGACGCAGTGCGCTGTGGCGCTGTCGAATTGCTTGTCAGAGTAGATAAAGGACCGCCCACAGGCCGGTCAGGGTCAAGGCGATGGTATAGGGCAGCGCCATCCAGACCATCTTGCCGTAGGACAGGCGGATCAGCGGCGCCACCGCCGAGGTGAGCAGAAACAGCAGCGCTGCCTGGCCGTTCGGAGTCGCGATGCTGGGGATGTTGGTGCCGGTGTTGATGGCCACCGCGAGCCGGCCGAACTCGGGGGCGCTAATGGCGCCCTCGAGCAGCGCCGCTTTCACTTCTGTGATGTAGATCGTTGCCACGAAAACATTGTCGCTGACCGCGGACAACAGGCCGCTCGCCAGATAGAAGATCGCCGCCCGCACCTCATCACTGCTTTGGTGCAGGGCCCAGCTCACCACCGGCTCGAACAGGTGCTGATCGTGGATCTGCGCCACGATCACGAAGAACACCACGATCAACGCCGTGAACGGCAGCGCCGCCTCGAAGGCCTTGCCCAGCCGCTGCTCCTCGGTGACGCCGGTGAACGCCGTTGCCAACACAATCACCAGCAGACCGATCAACCCGACCGCCGCGAGATGCAACGCCAGTGCGAACACCAGGATCAGCGCGGTGATGGCCTGCACCACGAGAATCGCGATATCCCGGGGCGTGCGACGCGCCTGCTGCTGCCGATCGTAAGCTTCGAGCACATTGCGCACCGCCTCTGGTATGCGCGTGCCGTAACCAAACCACTGCAAGCGCTCGACGACGAGGCACGTGAAAATACCGGCCGCGAACACCGGCAGCGCGACGGGCGCCACGTGCAGGAAGAACTCCACGAAATTCCAACCGGCCTGCTCGGCAACGAGCACATTCTGCGGCTGTCCGACCGGAGTCATCACGCCGCCGATGACGGTGCCCGCCCCCGCATGCATCAGCAGGCCTCGCAACACCGCGCGAAACGCGTCGAGATCAGAGCGATGCAACTCTCCGACATGCTCATCGGCCGAGCTGTCGTGCGGATCCTGCTGTGCTTTGCCCGAGGCGACCTTGTGATAAACCTCGTAGAAACCCGCCGCCACGGTGACGATCACCGCCAGCACGGTGAGCGCATCCAGAAACGCCGCGAGTACCGCTGACACCATGCAGAACAGGAACGCGAGCCATAAATTGGAGCGCACGTTCAGCAACAGCTTCGTGAAGCAGAACACCAGCATCTCTTTCAAAAAGAAAATGCCGGCGATCATGAAGATCAACAGCAGGATGATCGGGAATGCAGTCAGCGTGTGCTGATACACCGAATCGGGATGAGTGAGCCCCAGCAGCACGGCTTGCAGCGCCAGCAGGCCGCCGGGCTGCAACGGATAGCACTTCAGCGCCATCGCCAGCGTGAAGATGAACTCCAGCAAGATGAGCCACGCCGTGAGCGTTGCGCCCTGCGCGCCTCCCAGGAACAGCACCACAGGATTGATCGCCAGAAAGGCGATGATGGTCAGCTTGTACCAGTCCGGTGCGCGTCCGAGAAACAGATTGCGAAACGCGTGCAGCATGAGCCGCCGGTCAGGCGAGTGCTGCTTGTGCCGCCATGGGCGCCGGCTCGGGTGTGATCGACGGCGGCGCCAGTTGTTTGAATACGGTCTTGCCGCCACTGCTCTTGTCGATCGCGGCCAGCATGCGCTCGTGTGCGACCAGTTCCTCTTCGGTGGCACGCAGGATTCGCAGCACGCCGCGCGGACGCATGATTGCAGCCACCGGCTCGAACGCGACACCCTTACTGGTTTCGGTGGTCTCGCCGAGAATCAGCGCCGTCTGGCCGCCGGTCATCGCCAGATAGACTTCGAGCAGGATCTGCGCGTCGAGCAAGGCGCCGTGCAGCTCTCGATGCGAGTTGTCGATGTCGTAGCGCTTGCACAGTGCGTCCAGGCTGTTGCGCTGGCCCGGATGCATCTGGCGCGCGAGCGGCAGCGTATCGATGACCTTGCAGATCTTGCGTGTCTGCCGCAGTGGACCCGGCAGGCGTTTCAGCTCGGCATCCAGAAAGGCCAGGTCGAACGCCGCGTTGTGAATGATCAGCTCGGCGCCGGTGATGAACTCGAGCAGTTCATCGACCACATCGGCGAAGCGCGGCTGCTGCGCCAGGAATTCGTTGGTGAGGCCGTGCACCTGGATGGCGCCCCGGTCCACTTCACGGTCCGGCCGCAGATAGCGATGGAAGGTGCGACCGGTCTTGCGCCGGTTCACCATCTCGACGCAGCCGATTTCGATGATGCGATGGCCCTGCTCGGGCTCCAGACCCGTGGTTTCGGTGTCGAGGATGATTTGACGCATCAGACCTCAGCCCAGCACCGATTCCTTGAGGGCATCGACCACCTGCACCTGCTGCTCCTCGGTCAGATACGGATGCATGGGGAGGCTGATAACGCGGTTGCCGACGTGTTCGGAAACGGGGAAAGCGCCAACACCCTGACCGAGGTTCGAGAACACCGGCTGCAGATGTAGCGGCACCGGGTAATGCACGGCTGTCGGCACACCGCGAGCTTTCATGCCCTGCTCAACCTTGGCTCGATCGGCGACTTCGACGGTGTACTGCGCGTACACACTCGTGCAGTCCGGCGCGATGTAAGGCGTGACCACTTTGCGCGCTAAATCGCTTTCCTTCGCGAACGCTTCCTCGATCAGCTGCGAATAACGGGCGCCGATTCTGATCCGCGCCTCGACTTCATCCGGAAAGATTTCCATCTTGGCGAGCAGCACCGCGGCCTGCAGCGTGTCCAGACGGCCGTTGATGCCCAGTCGCGGATGATGATAGCGACGGTCCTGCCCGTGCACGCGAATCTCGCGCATGAGCTTGGCCAGCGCATCATCGTCGGTGAACAGCGCGCCGCCGTCGCCGTAGGCGCCCAGAGGCTTGGAGGGGAAGAAGGAGGTCGAGCCCACGTCGGACACCGCACACGAACGCTTGCCCTTGTAGGTCGCGCCGAAACTCTGCGCGGCATCCTCGATCACTGGAAGGCGATGTTTGCGGGCAATCGCGTTGATCGCGTCCATATCGGCGCACTGACCGTACAACGACACCGGCATGATCGCCTTGGTCCGCGGCGTGATCGCTTTTTCGATCAGCTGCGGATCGATGTTGTACGTGCGCGCATCGATATCGACATAGACCGGCTTGGCGCCGGCGAGCGCAATCATCTCGCCCGTCGCAATGAACGTGAACGGTGAGGTGATCACTTCATCGCCAGGGCCGATGTCGTACGCCATGAGGGCGATCAGCAATGTGTCCGTACCGCTCGACGCGCCTATACAGTGTTTGGCGCCGACGTAGGCGGCCAGCTTGTTCTCCAGCTCGACCGTCTCCGCGCCCAGAATGTACTGCCCGTGCTCCAGCACCTTTTGAATGCGCGCATTGACCGAGTCCTGCACGCGGCGGTACTGGGTTTTGAGATCGATGAAGTCCATGATGGAAGTGACTGGTGACTAATGACTACTGAATGGTCAGAGAGTGGCACGGATCATACCGCAGACCGCAATCGCATTCTGACCAGTCATTACTCACCAGTCATTAGTCACTTCTGATCATCTGCATTTCATCGATCGCGGCGTTCGCCAGCTGATCGGCGCGCTCGTTGCCGGGAACGCCGGCGTGCCCCTTCACCCAGTGCCATTCGATCTTGTGCCGCGCAATCTCGCGCTCCAGCGCCTGCCACAGATCGACGTTCTTCACCGGTTTCTTGTCGGCCGTACGCCAGTCGCGCAGCTTCCACTGCGGCATCCATTCGAGGATGCCTTTGCGGACGTACTGCGAGTCGGTGTACAGCACCACGTCGCAGCCCCGCTTCAATGCCGCGAGCGCCTGGATCGCGGCCGTCAGCTCCATGCGATTGTTGGTGGTGAGCGGCTCGGCGCCCTTGAGCTCTTTGACATGCTCGCCCGAGCGCAGGATTGCGCCCCATCCGCCCGGCCCCGGATTGCCGCGGCAGGCACCATCGGTGTAGATCTCGACTGCAGCCATTTATTGATTTTGGAAGTGAGTCACATGCGATTCGCGTTACGCGGCGTGCTCGGTTCGATCAGACCACCGACCACTTTGGGGCGCAATCGCCAGCGCGGACGAATCGGAGTCAGCGTGTACACGCGTTTGCGAGCCTTGATCAGATAGCCGCCGGCAAACATCGGCCACAGATAATTGCCACTGCGCTCGAAGAAGCGCTGTGACGAGGGAGAGCTGGCGCTGAACGGCAGGCTGAACAGATAGCGCCGCGAATCGACGACCTCGAAACCGAGCAGCTTGAGCCAATCGCGCAGCCGACCCTCGCCGATCAGCCGCTCCATCCCGGGCGGAAAGCCGCTCTTCGCGAACCAGTGCCGCAGGCCCCAGCTGGAGAATGGGCGGAAGCCGAACACGATCAGGTGACCTTCGCCAGACAGGATGCGCCCGACCTCGCGCACGATCTCGTGCGGCTCGGGCTCGTATTCGAGGGTGTGCGGTAGCAAGACTGCGTCCACCGAATCGGACTGGATCGCGAGCGCGTCGGTACGAGAGCGAATCGACGATGTCGCGCCTGGCGAGCGTGCACCATGCCATGCCAGTACCGATTTGCGCTGAGTGCGCGCCTCGGCCAACAGTCCATCGTCGTCGCCCCACTGTCCGATCTGCAGCAGTTGCCATCCGAACACCTGCGCGAGCGCCTCGCCCGCCAGCTTGCGCTCGAGCGCATAGACCCGCTGGCCGAGCGGCGAGCGCAGCCAGGCGTGCAGGTCGAGGGCGGTCGGTTCGGGCATAACGCAAGGATAACGGATCAGCCCGCCGGCGGGTTCGATTGCCGCGAGGTGTCTGGTGTCGGGGACATTCCGGCATTCAGCCCACACGTATTCACCCCGCCAGCGGCTCGAACCCACCGAAGCCGCCAAAGCGATGCTTTTTCACTGTGATTAATGCTTGCCGCTCAGCGACATGGGATGTTAAATAACCCCCTTCGGTTCTCGCTGGGGTCGGTTCACAACGATGCTACTAGTGACCCCGGTTCGGGCATTTACTGACAACTACATCTGGCTGGTTCATTCGCCGCGCGACGCTTCGCGCGTCGTGGTCGTCGATCCGGGCGATGCCCGGCCGGTCGAGCGCGCCCTAGCCTCTCGCAACCTCACCCTCGCGGGCGTCATGATCACGCATCACCACGGGGATCACGTGGGTGGTGTGGATGAGTTGCTGCGAACACGCCGCGGAATCCCAGTGTATGGTCCCGCGAACGAGATCATCCCCGGTAATCCGCAGCGATTGCGTGAAGGCGATCGCGCCCTCTTTCCTGAGCTCGAACTGAGCTTCGACGTGCTAGACGTCCCTGGCCACACCGCGGGCCACATTGCCTACGTGGGCCATGGCGCGGTGTTTTGTGGCGACACCCTGTTCAGCGCCGGTTGCGGCCGCCTGTTCGAGGGGACGGCGGAACAAATGCACAGCTCGTTGTCCAAGCTTGCGGCACTGCCTGCCGAAACTTTGGTGTACTGCGCTCACGAGTACACGCTAAGCAACTTGAAATTCGGCCAGGTGGTCGAGCCAGGCAATCAGGCGACGGCCAGCTATCTGGCGCACTGCCGGGAATTGCGCGGCCGGGATGAGGCGACGATTCCATCGGACATCAGGCGGGAGAGGAATGTGAACCCCTTCCTGCGCTGTGACGATGAGACTGTGAAACAGGCCGCTGAAGCCTACGCCGGTCGCAGGTTACCTAGTCAACCGGAAGTATTCGCTGTCATCCGGCAGTGGAAGGACAGTTTTCGTTAGTGTCCCGAACGACAACACGGGGACACGAGGTTTCTTTCAAACAAGGTGCACGGGCACCGGAGTGTGATGGAAGTCGCCCGCCGGCTCGGCGTACGCCGAGTATCAAGGGCCGACCATTTTTCGTTTTTTTACGCCTGCCGCGAATTCGATCAGGGGCGAGGCAGGTGGAGGGATCAGATGTTTCAGTGGCGACCAGCAACCGCACTGCCGGCTATTCTTGCGACGACCCTGGCGGTCCTGACGGCTGGCTGCAGCCACCTCGGCTCCAGTGCCGACGAAGACGACTCGGTCGAATTCGTCGAACTGGATCCCGCGATCACCAAGCTCGATGAAGCCGCGATCGGCGTTTCGGGCCCCGAGCAGATCGAGGAAGCCATCGAGGCCCTCGACAACCAGGACGGCCCGCGACTGGTGCGCGAGCTGGGCTCGGATGGCGCAGCCCTGCCGGAGGGCGGCGATCTGTTCGAGCGCATCCGCAAGGGCTATACGCTCAGCGACATCGACCATCCCTCCGTCGACATGGAGCTGCGCTGGTTCGTCAATCATCCCGCCTACCTGGATCGCACCTTCAAGCGCGGCGAGCGCTATCTGCACCACATCGTCGGTGAGCTGGAAGCCCGCAACATGCCGCTCGAGCTGGCGCTGCTGCCGGTGGTGGAAAGCGCCTTCAATCCGGTCGCCTATTCGCGCGCCCGCGCGTCGGGTCTGTGGCAGTTCATCGCCGAAACCGGCCGACGCTACGGCCTGAAACAGAACTGGTACTACGACGGCCGCCGCGACGTCATCGCATCTACCAGCGCTGCATTGGATTATCTGCAGTTCCTGCACAGCGAATTCGATGACTGGTTGCTCGCGGTCGCCGCTTACAACTGCGGTGAAGCTCGCGTGGCCCGCGAGATCCAGAAGAATCTGCGCGCCGGCAAGCCCACCGATTACTTCAGCCTGACGCTGCCGCGCGAGACCAAGGCGTACGTGCCGAAGCTGCTCGCCATGCGCCGCATCGTCGGCGACCCGACCAGCCATGGCCTGGCCTTCGCACCGATTCCGGATGCGCCGTACTTCGTCAAGGTCGACGTGGGTGGCCAGCTCGATCTGCATGTCGCCGCCGAACTCGCCGACCTGTCGAAGGAAGAGATCCTGGCGCTGAACCCGGCGTTCAATCACTGGATCACCGATCCGGATGGCCCGCATCACCTGCTGGTGCCTGTCGATCGTAACGACCGCTTCAAGCAAGGTATCGCTGCCCTGCCACCCACCGAGCGCGTGCGCGTCGTGTATCACCGCGTGCGTCGCGGCGACACGCTGGGCGCCATCGCAGACAAGTACGGCATCTCGGTCGCTGCGATCAAGAGCGCGAACAAGATTCGCGGCACCACGATTCACCCGGGCCAGGAACTGCTGATCGCGGCCGCACCGAAGGGTGTACAGCTCGCGTCGTACGAAGCGGAACCACCGGCAAGGACCCGGGCGCCTGCCGACAAGCACATCGTGCGTCGTGGCGACACGTTGTGGAGCATCGCCAAGACTCACGGCGTGAGCCTGGACCGGCTGGCGAACAGCAACGGCCTCGAGCCCAGCGGCACGCTGTCCATCGGCCAGGTGCTCTCGATCCCAGGCACCGCCAGGCTCGCCACCACCGACAGCAGCAGCGTGTCTCGCTCGACCACGTACGTGGTCCGCCGCGGCGATTCGTTGTCCACCATCGCCGACCGCTTCCGCGTGCGCCTCAGCGATCTGCTCGGCTGGAACAACCTGACCAAGCGCAGCGTCATCAAGCCGGGCCAGCGCCTGGTGATGTACGTCACCGATCGTCGCGCCGGCATCTGAGCCGTAACGTCAGCGATTCGCGATCAATGGGCTGGCCGGAGATCCCGCCAGCCCCCATCCGCCAACACCGCGACGCTATCCGTTAAACTACGCTCCAGTTTTTCTTCCACTGGAGCGGTTCATGTCATTTCTCGCAGGCAAGCGCGCCCTCATCATCGGACTGGCGACCGAGCGATCCATCGCCTACGGCATCGCTCAGGCGATGAAGCGCGAAGGCGCCGAACTGGCGTTCAGCTATCAGGAGCGCTTCAAGGATCGCGTCGAAGGCATGGGCAAGGAATTCGGCGCGGCGGCCGTGTTCGAGATGGACGTGGCCAGCGACGAGAGCATCGCGGCCGGTTTCGAGACGCTCAAGAAGAGCTGGGACAAGCTGGACATCATCGTTCACGCCGTGGCGTTTGCGCCTTCGGATGCGATCCGCGGCGGCTTCGTCGAATCGACGACGCGCGAGAATTTTCGCATCGCGCACGATATCTCCAGTTACAGCCTGACCGCCGTCATCAAAGCCGCCGAGCCGATGCTCGAGGGCCGGGCCGGCTCCATCCTGACCCTCACCTACCTCGGCGCCGTCCGCTCGCTGCCTAGCTACAACGTGATGGGCCTGGCGAAGGCGAGCCTGGAAGCCGGCGTACGTTTCCTCGCCGCGGATCTTGGCCCCAAGGGCATTCGCGTGAATGGCATTTCCGCCGGTCCGATCAAGACGCTGGCAGCCGCCGGCATCGGTGGCTTCCGCAAGATGCTCAGCCACGTCGCGTCGATCGCACCGCTACGTCGTAATGTCACGATCGAAGATGTGGGCAACACCGCCGCCTTCCTCGCCTCCGATCTGTCAGCCGGCATCACCGGCGAGATCATCTACGTCGATGCCGGCTTCAACACGGTCGGCATGTCGTTCCCCGAAGGCGACTGATCGTTCCCAATGAAAAACGCCGCGGCTTCTTACGAAGACCGCGGCGTTTTTTTTTGCCTTTACTGAATGGCGCTGACTATTCGAAGACCTTGTCGTTGCGAACGATATCGGCGTTGCGTTCCGCCTCTTGGACGTAAGCACTCAGCTCTTCGTTGCCGGCACGCACTTCGGCCTGACGGCGACGCGCCGTGCGCTCCTGCTCCGATTCATTGCCCGCCTCGCCATTGCGAATCTGCGTGACGGCCAATACCGCATAGTTGCCATCGTCGGTCATCACGCCCGACACGAACGGCTTCGCCTCGGAGATCTCGGACTTCGAAGCCTGGAACGCGGCACGCAGCACTGCCGGCGGCGCGATCGAGTCGTCGCGAGTGACGAAGCGAGGGCCTACCGGTTTCAAACCGGATGCACTGAGCGAATCCCAAGTCTCGCCCTTCTGCAGACGAGCCAGTGCATCGGCACCTTTCGCCGCCGCGGCGTCGCGAGCCGCCTGCGAACGCAGACGCGCTTCAATCTGACCGCGAACTTCCGCCAGCGGACGCGGCTCGGCCGCCTTGTGGCCGGTGACGCGCAACACCACCGCCTTATCCTCGCCAACGGCAACCATCGGGCTGTTCTGACGACGATCCAGCACATCTTCGCTGAATGCCGCATCGATCACGCCCTGGTCGTCGCCGAACTCGCCGCCGCCTTCGCGTGTGAAGCCCTTGATCTCGCGCACCTGCAGGTTCATCGACTTCGCGACGCTCTCGAGCTCGGTCAATGCAGCGAACGCCGCGTCGGCCATCTTCTGCGAGTCGTCGTAGAACGCCGATTGCGCCTTGTCTTTACGGTACTCGGCTTCGACCTCGGCGCGCGCCTCTTCGAAGCTCTTCTGGTGGCCGCTCTGGACCTCTTCGAGCTTCAGGACGTGATAGCCGAACTGGGTCTTCACCGGGCCGCGGATCTCGCCGGCCTGCATGCTGAACAGCGCATCTTCGAACGGACCGACGAACATGCCCTTCTGCGCCCAACCCAGATCGCCACCTTGCGCCGCCGAGCCTGGATCCTTGGAATTCTCCTTGGCGAGCTGTGCGAAATCGGCGCCGGACTTGGCCTTGTCGGTCAGCTCCTGGGCCTTCTTCTGAGCGGCCGCATCATCGAGACCGTCGGTCGCGGTGATCAGGATGTGCCGGCCCTTGCGCTGCTCGGGCGCGGTGAAGCGATCCTTCACCTGCTCGAAGTAGTCCTGCAACGCCTGTTCGCTGACATCGACCTTGGACTCGGCCTGTTCGCGCGTCAGCTCGATGTACTGCAGATCCACCGTCTCGGGCAGCAGAAATTCCGAGCTGTTCGCCTCGTAGTATTTCTGGATCTGCTCGTCGGTGACGGTCACCGACGGCAGGAATTCGTTGGACGCGATCAGCACGTAATCGAGCTCGCGCTGCTGTTTCTCCAGCGCGAAGCGCCGATCCAACTCATGCGGAAGCGCGAAAGCCGAGTCGACCACGCCCCGCTGCAACTGTTCGAGCAACAGATCGCCCTGCAGCTGCGACTCGAAACGCGCCTCGGTCAGCCCGCTTTGTCGGAGCAGACCGTTGTATCGGTCCGCCGAGAACTTGCCGTCGACCTGGAAGTCGGGGATCTCCATGATGCGGCGGGCGAGCGTCTCATCGCTCACCTTGTAGCCGAACTCTTCGGCGCGCTGAGTGAGCAGCGCCTGTTGGATGTACTGGTCGAGAATGGCCTGCTGCTGAGCCCGGGCCATCTCCGGCGGCAGCTCGTTGCGAAGCATCTGCTGCAACTGGGATTGCCGACGCTGCCAGGCCTGGCGCACCGTCTCGGCCGGGATGCTCTCGCCATCCACCTTGGCCGCGTACGAGGCAGCGTTCGACTGGAAGTCGATGCCCCAGAACACGAACACCACAGTGATGGCGCCGAGGAACAGGCCGGCGACCCAGCCGGTGATCTTGTCGCGGATGGTTTGCAGCATGACGGGCGGGTAATGTCCCTAAACTATTGATTCCGAACGACTTGCCGACCACGCCATGCGGCCGGGGGCCGCGATCTTAACACGTACTTATTTATGGGCGGGATTTGCGGCCCGCAGTGCGTTTGCCGGTGGCGAGGCGCGCCCGACGTGCAGGCGGCGGCGAATAGCGGATCTGACATCGTTCGCAGAAGAAAGTGCGCCGATCGGTCGTGCCGAGATAGGCACGATGCAGCTTGATCTCACAGCGCGGGCAGACCCCCTTGTTGTGGACCAGCCAGTGCTTCCTCAATACGAACGCGCGTTTCCATTCCAGGAACTGGAAGCTGTAGTTCCTCGCCTCCTCCACCATTTTGCGCAGCTTGGCCGGAGGCAACCCGCCGACTTTCGAACACGGGTGCACACGGATTCGAAAGAGCACTTCGTTCTTGATGATATTGCCGACCCCGGCGAACACGTTCTGATCCAGCAGCGCGTCGCAGACCAATATTTCCGGCGTGGCCCGCAGTTTCTTGCGGGCGGCGGCCGCGTTCCAGGCATCCGACATCACATCGCCGCTCCAGTCGTAGGTCGCATCGAGACTGCCCTCGAGATAGCGTACCGAGCAGCTGTAGAAGTTCAGCTCCTGCCCGCGAGCGAAGCGCAGCCCGAGCCGAATCGGCTTGTCCGGCTTGCGCTCGTTGATGCAATACCGACCGAACATCAGCAGATGGATGCGGATCGTGAACTCGGGAAACTCGATCAGGAAATGTTTGCCCCAGGTGCGCAGCGAGACGATGCGCTGACCGGCGATCCGGGACTGGTCGATCTTCGAGTTGCCTTCCACGGCAAGCACTCGCTTGCCTTTGAATATCTGTGCCTGCTCGCGCAGGATGATCAGCGACGGACCTTCAGGCATGATGCCTGAATAATCGATCGCGCCGAGCAAGGTTCCACGTCAGCGTTCGAGTCGAGTATGCGGACCGAGCGTCGCGCCGACGAAGCCTCCCGCAACTTCTGTGCTCAAGAGCGAGCCATCGTCGTTCTCGAGCAGCGGCTGCCAGCCGGCAGCATCGTAGTAGAAGGAATGGTTGCGCCCGTTCCCCGAGATCTTCAGCTTGATCTCGGCATCGGCAGGCTGTTTCAGCGTGGCCGTTGCGACTTGTTCGAGGGACTTGTCGTGCTTCTTCTCAAGAAAGATCTGCACGTCCGCGCCGACACGACGTGCGCCCAGAAAGTACCAATGCCGGCCGTTCTGAAATGCCGCGATACCTGCAGCCACACCGGGTTCCTTTGGCAGCCGCAGCGAGGTGCTCGCCTCGAATGTTAGATGTTGCTGGCGACGACCCAGATAGACGGGATTGCCGTTGCCATCCAGACGCTCACTACCGGGCGTGAGATCGAGGCGCCCGGGCTTCGCCGCAAGATCGAACCACCGGTGCTTCGGCGCGCGAACCTGCAGCCATGCCGAGTCCAATTCGGGCCGATCGAACTCATCGCGCCAGGTGAAGTTGCCCGTCTGAGGCGTGACATCGCCATTGGCATTGGCCAGCTTCGGCGCCGGCGCCAGGTATGGAATCGTCTTGCCGTGCTCGAGGATCACGGGCCAGTCATTCACCCAGGTCACTGGCAGCAGGAACGTTTCCCGACCAGTGTGATAGTTCACGCCGTCATACGGCCGGGACGCCAGAAACGTTGCCCACCAGGTGCCATCGGGAGCCTCCACGAGATCGGCATGACCGGCGTTGGTGATGGGATGGGCGCGCTCCTTCGGCAGGTCTCGCTGCGTCAGGATCGGATTGTTCTCGTAAGGCTCGTAAGGTCCCCACACCGACTTCGAGCGCAGAATCACTTCGGAATGATTCGGGCCCGTGCCGCCCTCGGCGCACAGCAGGTAGTACCACTGCCCTTTCTTGTACACGTGCGGCCCTTCGATCCAGATGGGCTGCTTCGAGATGTCGACCCCGCCATTGACCAGCACACGACGCGGGCCGACCAGCTTCAACTGCTTCAGGTCGAACTCCTGCATCCAGATCGCGCGATGCCCTTGATATCGCGGCTTCTCATCCGGCGCCCCGTTGTTGAGCACGTAGGCCTTGCCATCGGCATCGACGAACAGCGATGGGTCGATGCCGTCGATCTCCGGCAGCCAGACCGGATCCGACCACGGGCCCGCCGGATTCTTCGCGGTGCTCACGAAATTCCCGCCGCTGTCCACGAGCGTGTTCAGCACGTAGAACACGCCATCGTGATGATGAATCGCCGGCGCGAACACGCCGCGTGAAATATCGAGCCCATCGAAAGGCAGCTGCGATGGGCGATCGAGCACATGCCCGAGCAGGCGCCAATGCACCAGGTCGCTGCTCTCGAAGACGGGAATGCCGGGGAAATAGGCAAACGTGGAGTTCACCAGATAGAACTTATCTCCGGCGCGGGTGATGCTCGGATCGGGATAGAAACCGGCGAGGATGGGATTGCGATAGCTGCCCGCCGGCAGCGGGCTCGCGAACACCGAGTCGTTACCCTTGTATTCGAACCAGTCGAACGAAACAGTCGGCTCCGCGCGAGCAAGCAACCAGGGAGCGAACAAGAGCGCCGCGAGCTGTAACTGTAGGGTGATCAGTTTGCGCATGTACCAACGGCGCTCCATCAGTCGACAAAACCACAACCGGCGCGTCAGCGGTGATCTTTTGGATAGCGATAGCAGACGCGGTCGAAAAAAAAAGCGCGTCACACGCGCTCCGACAACTCTATTTGTACGAGTATTGAACGGGCCAATCGGCCTTGTCAAACGTCCGTGACGCGCCAAGGCCTGCCCGGCGCGTCACGGGTTCTCGCGTTTACGGAGTTCTCACGCCTTTGCGCCAAACCTCACGGCGTTGCGTGCTCGCGCCCGTTCAGCCTCGATTTCACGGTTCTTGGGCTCGGCGTTGGTGGTCATCGTGTCGATCAAAGTACGCGCGGCGGCGGCAACCTCCTCCACCGCGCGCTGGAAGGCGGCTTCATTGGCCTTCGAGGGGATCGTGAAGCCGCTCAGCTTGCGAACGAACTGCAGTGACGCGTCGTGAATCTCGGCCTGCGTTGCCGGCGGCTCGAAATTGAAAAGTGTTTTGATGTTCCGACACATGGTTCACTCCGTCACGAGATCGCGCAAACAGCTGCTCACAGGCTGAACAGCATCTCGAAACCGCCAAAGATCATGCGTTTTCCGTCGATCGGCATCTCGTTGAACATGGCCTTCATGCGGGGATCTTCCATCACCTTCGCGTTGACGGCGTCGCGCTGCTGACGCGACTCATAAGTGATCCAGGAGAAGACGACGACTTCATCCGGCTTCAGCTGCACGGCGCGCGGAAACGACGTGAGCTCGCCGTAAGGCACATCATCGGCGACGCATTCGACGTAACTCGTCGCGCCATGGGCCTTCCACACTTCACCGCAGATCTGCGACTTCTGCTTGTAGTCCTGCACCTTGTCCTTGGGAATGGGGACCACGAAACCGTCTACATAAGCCATTTGCACTCTCCTGTTGGTGAAACTCGCCCCTAGGACGCACCGAGCCCGCCCGTTCCGACAGCGGTTTTTGACAATTTATTGCACCCTGCAGCGCGCTCGCCAGCGAAAAGTCAACTGCCATGACGGGACATGGACCACAAGCTGGGTCGCGTGCGAGCCTGCGCAAAATCCTAACAGGCGGGGAAATCCATGAAGAACGTGTGCGCATTGCTGCTGTTGACCTGTGCGGGCACCTCGCTGGCGCTGGGCCAGGGCATCGAAGGCGAGAAGTGGAAGGTCACCAACACCATGCAGATGGGCGGCATGTCCATGCCGGGCCAGACCTCGACGATCTGCAAGCAGCCGGGGGCCGACGCCGAGGAGCCGCCCATCAGGACCGACGACAGTTGCCAGATCTACGACCTGAAGCGCAGCGGCAACGTGCAGAGCTTCAAAATGCGCTGTACCGGCGAGAACGCCGCGGAAGGCTCGGCGCAGCTCACCTACCTGAGCCCCGATCATTACAAGGGCAAGATGGAGATCACCACCGAAGGCCAGACCATGGTCATGAACTACGAGGGCCAGAAGCTCGGCCAGTGCGACGGTTCCGAGGTGAACTTCGTCGCCAAGAAAATCATGGCCGACGCCGAGCGGCAGCAGAAGCTTGCCGAGCAGCAGATGGCCCAGCAGTGCCGCAAGCTGGCGGCCGAAGCGAACGATCCGCGGTTCCTGCTGCAGTGTAAGGACCCGGCCGACAAGCGCATCTACTGCGAGGCTGTGCGCAAGCCCGAGAACTTCCGCCGTCTGGCGCAGGAAGAACGCCGGCGCGCTCGCGTTTCGAGCATCGCCAACGATCCCAGCAACAAGCCGCTGAGCGAATCCGCGAGAGTCTGCGGTTTCTCGCTCGAGCAGGAACGCGAGTCGATGTGCCAGCTCGCCGAGCAGAAAAACGATCTCAGTTTCATCGCTACGGAATGTGGAGCGATGGCCGCGAGTATCGCCGCTCAACAGTGCGCCGGCCGCCGCTACACTGCGATCAATGCGCGCTATCGCAGCTTCTGTTCCGAGTACGCGAGCAACCAGGACGAGCAGCAACGCATGTCGAGTGGCCAGGCAATGGGTCAATCGGAGCAAATGGATCCGATGGAGCCGGCGACGCAGGATCAGGATCAGCCTCAAACCACCGGCGAGAAGGCCAAGGGTCTGTTCAACAAAGGCAAGAAGGCACTGGGTGGTCTGTTCTCGAACTAATCGTCACCTCTCGCGCCGATCATGGAGGCAGGCATTTGCCTCCCTGGTCGGCGCGTTTTCGTTGACGCTCACCTCGGCGCTCCACGCAGAGGCGCCGGATCCCTATCCTTCCGCAGCTCGCAGTTACATCGTCGTTGTCGACGACCAACTGCTCTGGCAACGAGCGCCGACACAACAGCTGCAGCCCGCCTCGCTCGCCAAGCTGCTCACGGCCCTCGTGGTCCTGGAATCGAACTGGGACTCGGAGCGCTGGCTCACGGTCAGCAAATATGCTGCGAGCGTTCCGCCTTCCCGGCTCGGCTTGAATGCGGGTGAAGAGATCACCGCAGGCGCGGCTCTCGCTGCAACCTTGATTCGCTCCGCGAACGATGCGTGTCGTGTACTCGTCGAAAGCGTCACCTCCGACCTGACTGAATTCAGGTCACGCATGCAAGCACGTGCCGGGCGGCTCGGCATGAGCGATTCCCGCTTCATCGATCCTTGTGGGTTCGACGCGCCTGGGCAGTACAGCACTGCCGCCGATTTGCTGAAACTCGCGCGCGCCGCTCGGTCGGTCCCGCTCATCGCGCATCTCTCGGCGCTTCCCCAAGCTCAGCTCACCACTCGCGCGGGTCGCACGATCAAGTTCATGAGCACCAACGCGTTGCTGGGACGTCTGGAAGGCACCGAAGGATTGAAAACCGGGAACACATCGCAGGCCGGGCAATGCTTGATCGCGTACGTGCGACGTCGGGATCACGATGTCTGGCTCGTGATGCTCGGCGGCACCGAGCGCTGGTGGCTCGCGCATGGAATGATCGAAGATGCTTTCGGCTCCATCCTCGCAAACTGAAGCTACCGCGACAGGCGACTCCTGGTCTGCAGTGTTGCTGCCGACACTGCCCGCGCTGGCCGTCTTCCTGCTGTGGTGGCCTTCACTCTGGGCCAGCTTTCAATTCGACGACTGGAACGTCATCGTCAACGAGCCTCGCGTGCACTCGCTCGCCGCGTGGTGGCAATCGATGCCGGGCATTCGCCCGCTGCTGAAACTCAGCTACGCGTTGAACTTCTCTATCGATGCCAGTCCCACCGGCTTTCGCATCGTGAACATTCTGATCCACGCATTGAACGCGACGCTCGTGGGACTGCTTCTTCGGATCCGCGGCCTGCGCGCCGGGTTGACGGAAGCGGCTGCAACCCAGTCTGCATTGTTCGCGGCCCTGCTGTTCGCGCTTCATCCGGTGCAAACCGAAGCCGTCACCTACATTTCCGGGCGTTCGAGCTCGCTCGCGGCGTGCTTCTGCTTGCTGAGTTTGTATTGCTGGGTTCGAAGCGAGGACGGCCAGCGCGTCTGCGCCTGGCTCGTCGCCTGCTGTATTTGTTTCGGGCTGGCTGTCGCGACCAAAGAAACGGCGTTGATCCTGCCGCTGGCGCTGCTGCTCTACTCCGCCGACCGCCCTCGCGCGCAAACGCTGAAACGGCTCGCCCCTGTGTTCCTGCTCATGGCGGCGATGTTGGTCGTGGCGCTCAGCCTGCCCACCTACAGACGCCTGCTCGCGGTGAGTCTCGAGACTCGCACGATCGGCGAGAACCTGCTTACGCAATCGCATGCGATTTTCTATCTTGCCGGCCAGCTGATTCGGATCACGAATGGCAACGCCGATCCGCAACTGCCGCAGTTGAGCTCGTTCGACTGGAACGCCGCGCTTGCGTGCCTCGCCCTGGCCAACGCGGTCGTGTGGTCACTGCTCAACCTGCGTCGAAGACCGCTCGCATCGTTCGCAGTGCTGTGGTTCATGCTGTGGCTTGCGCCGACGAACTCGCTACTGCCGCGCCTGGATGTCGCCAACGATCGTCAGCTATATGTTGCATCGATGGGACTGGCCTGGTGGCTCGCTGTGCACCTCACCACGTGGCGCCCCGAGCGAGCTGTGCTTCGGCACGCGGCCATGGCTATGATTCTCGTGGCGCTGGGCTGGGCCACTTATCAACGCAATCTCGTGTACCAGACTGAGATCGCCTTCTGGGAAGATACTGCCACTCGCAATCCCGAAAGTTCTCGCGCGGCGAACAATCTTGGCATGGCCTACGCGGTAGAGTGTCGCTTCGCGGATGCCGAAAACGAATTCAGACGCGCCATCGCGCTGAGCGGCGATGACTACTACTCACGAATCAACCTGATCCTGCTGCACAAGGGCCTGTTGCCCGGTGTAGATCGCAAGCGCTGCCAGCCCGCCGACGGCGAGTGATTGAGTTCTCGGGAACATCCCGACTCGTGCTGCGTCATTGCTCTGTTCACAACGCGCGCCTCGGCAGGTGTGGCAATGTCTCCGTCCGTTGATCCCAACGATATCGCAAGCACCGAAACCAACCGAGGACGGCTCGCCCATCGACCTGGCGACATCACCTGGCGCGGCTGGTGGGACGTGGTCTGGCGCGTCCAGGCTCAGCTCGATGCGGACAACGTGTCCATCGTCGCTGGCGGCCTCGCGTTGTTTGCACTGCTGGCGGTGTTCCCGAGCCTGGCGGCAGCCGTCGCCATCTATGGCCTGGTCGCCTCTCCTGAAGCGATCGCCGCTCAGATTCAAGCTTTCAGCGATCTGCTACCGCCGGCGACCCTGCAGATCCTGCAGAACCAGCTGCAAAATCTGATCAATCAGCAAAGCGGCACTCTGAGCATCGGCGTCGTGATCGGCATCCTGCTCGCCATGTGGAGTGCGCGCAAAGGCATGGTCGCGCTGATCACAGCGATAAACGTGGCTTACAACGAGCATGATCGCCGCTCGTTTCTGCAACGGCTGCTGCTCTCATTTGCGTTCACCGTGTGTGGTGTACTCGGCTTCGTCGTGCTGGTGCTGGTCGGAGTCGCAGTGCCCATCGTGCTTGCCTTCATTCCTTTGGGCACGGCCACCCAGTGGGTATTGCTCGCTGTACGTTGGGTATTGCTATGGTTGATAGCTGTACTTGCACTTTCGGCGTTGTATCGCTTCGCGCCGCATCGGACGCGCCCTCGCTGGGAATGGGTCAATGCGGGCTCCGTCATCGCCGCGGCACTCTGGCTGCTCGGCGGCCTGGCCTTCGCACTGTATGTGCGCAACTTCAACTCGTTCGGTGAGGCCTATGGCGCCATCGGCGGCGTGGTCGTGATGTTGATGTGGTTCTATGTATCCGCCTATGTCGTGATCCTCGGCGCGGAGATCAACTCCGAGTTGGAACGACAGACGGTGCACGATACGACCATCGGGCCCGTCAAACCGCTCGGCGAGCGCGGGGCGTTCTCGGCGGACACGGTCGGTCCGCGAGGCTGGGAATGGAAGCGCGCGACCGACAAACATTGATCACGGTTGCGGACCAACTGACCGCCAGCACTGTCGAAATCAGCAACAGCGGCGCGATCAGCGCGAGCGAGATATGTAATAAGGAAATGCTGTTCGGTCGCGGCGCTGCTGTAAGCCCCTGATTGCTCGCCCGCCGAGCTAAGGATCCAGTCCCTCGTCTGTTTTCGGACACAGCAAGGTCCACCGCTGCCGGCCTGTTGGGTGAGCAACCTGCTATGCTTGCCCCGCCTCGAATAACGACGATGAAGGGAAAGCGGGTGACTTCGTATTTGCGAGTGGGCGTGGCGTTCATCTGCGCCGCCCTGGCCGCGCTGACCAACGTCAGTCATGCGGGCGTCAATTCCTGGACGATCAAGGGTCCCCCGGGCGGCGTCTTCCGCGAGCTGCGGGGGAGCTCCACCGATTCCAAGGTCTTCTACGCCATCTACAGCCGCTCGGTGCACGGCTCTGTCGATGGCGGCATCACCTGGACGACCTTGCAGAATTTCGCAAGCCAGGTGAACGGCCTGGCAGTCGACCCCTCCGATGGCAATCGTTTCTATGTCTCCGTGCTGGATCACGGTCTGTTTCGTTCGGACGACCGGGGTCAGAATTTCGTACAGGTGGCGCCGGCCGGAAGCGGCCTATGGGGTGTTGGCGCCAATGGCACGACGCTCTATTACGCCAGCGCCGACCGAAGCGTTTATCGCAGCACCGATCGCGGCCAATCCTGGGATGCGGTCGCGATCGCGCCGCTGACGCTGACCAGAATCAGCGTCGATCCGGAAAACGGCGACATCGTGTACGCCGTCAGCGGCCCGTACGTGATTCGCAGCAGCGACGGCGGCGCGAGCTGGCCGCTGGAGAACGAACTACAACCCGTGTGCGGCGCCAGCGCTTCGATCTCCGATATCGCACAGCTCTCATCCACCCAACTGATCGTCGCGTGCAGCGATGGTCTGCACTACTCCAGCGACAGCGGTGCAACCTGGACGCTGAGCAGCGCCGGCTCGTTCGCATCGATCGCCGTTGACCCGTCTACACCGGGACGAGCCATCGCGGTAAGCCGCGGGATCGCGCCGCTTCGTTCGACCACCAACTACGGCGTCGACTGGTCGCCCCTCGGTTCGCTGCCGGCGATCAGGCCGGAAGGTGTGGGCATCGATGCCACAGCACCGATGCGCATCGTCGCACTCGGGCAGCAGGGAGCGATGTATTCAAATGACGATGCACAGAACTGGAGCGAAGCGACGCTGTCGCCGATCGCGTCCACACCGACTCAGTTCGCCACGACGCTCGCCGCCAACTCGAAGATCTACACCTACACCATCGGCGGCGGCAGCGGTTTGTTTGCAAGCAGCGGCGACTCGGACTGGCAGCGCCTGAACCTGGCCGCAGCGCAAGCCCTGCACCCGATCTCCGAATTCGGCCAGGCCAGCCTCGCGGTCAAGCCCGGTTCACCCAATTCGATCTTTTTCGGCGTATTCAACCGCGGCGTATTCCGCTCGGTCGACGGCGGCCAGTCATGGACGGCGCCCAACACGGATCTCGACGGCTTTTCGCCCCAGACATTCGCGTTCGATCCGCTGGATGCGAACACCATGTACGTCAACGTCTACAAAGTGTCGACGACACCGACCGCGGGCATCTATCGCAGCACCGACGGCGGTGTGAGCTGGTCGCCTCACAGCACGAACCTTTCGACGGATCTGTTTGGCATGGACATGAAAGTCGATCCCGTCGATCCGAGCCGGATGTTTCTGGCCGTCTATCAAGGCTTCGCCACCGAGGCCTCGGGCGGTTTGTACCGTTCCGTCGACGGCGGTCTGAACTGGAGTCAATCGTTCGCCGGCCAGGACGTACGCAGCATCGCCATCGATCCTTCGAACCCCTCGCGCATCTACGTCGCGACTGAAAGCGGCCTGCAGATCAGCGATGACGGCGGCGCCTCGTTCGGCGCCAACAATCTGTTCACCATCATCGCGCGTGACACCGCCAGCTCGGTCGTCATCGACCCGGCGGTGCCGACCACGATCTACGCCGCCAGCCTCGACCCCGGTTACTCCTTCGGCATTCAGCGTTCGTCTTCGGTCCTGCGCTCCGTCGATGCCGGTGCGAGCTGGGAGGTACTGCGCAGTGACATGGCTGACGACGGGCCGTGGTACATCGGTCAGCTCTTGCTCGATCCCAATCGTCCCTCACTGCTCTACGCCAGCACCGGCGTCCACGGTGCGGCCACGTTCGAAGTCGCTCCGGATCTGCGAGTGGAGATTGGCGGTCATGATGGCATTCGTCCCAAAGGCTACGAATCCACATTCAACATACGAGCCGTGAACAACGGCCCGTATCACGCAACCATGGTGAAACTCTCCGCGACGTTACCTCCGGGACTCACAAATGTGAGTATCACGACCGACCGAGGCACCTGTTCGTCGACGACCTGCACGGTGCCCGTGCTGCGCGTTGGAGAGGAAGTGAATGCCCTCGTCAGATATACGACGCCGGCTTCGGCGATCTACATTCCCGTGACAGCGACCGTCGTCGCCCATGAGAACGACCCGGTCGCGAACGACAACTCCGTCCAGGCATCCGCCCTCACTGGCGATCCCGGCGATCTGGGCATCACGCTCATCCCCTCGAATGGCAGCGTCACGCAGGGAAGCAATGTCACTTACACCGCGACGATCACCAATCGCGGCGCCACCTCCGCAAGTGATGGCACCGTCAACTTTCAGCTGGGCTCGAGCTTCACGCTCGGCGCCATGCCAAGTGGCTGCACCTCGGCGAGCGGTGGCGCCTCGTGCACTCTGGGCACGCTTGCACCGGGCGCCTCGCAAATATTCTCCTTCACCGCAGTGGCCACGCATGTCGGTTCGGTGCAGGCCTCCGCCAACGTCGCTTTGAACCCGACCATGGCCGACATCAACCTTGCGGACAATGAAGCGACCAGCTCCGTGACCGCAACGACGCCTGCGCCCAGCGTGGGTGGCGGAACTGGCCCTCGCCGCCGGGGTGGTGGCGGCTCGATGGATATCGTGACGCTGCTGGGCGGCTTGTTATTATTGTTCGCCCATCGCAACTCGAAGCGCGCCTGATGTCCGGCGCCGGAGTGAGTCATGACGCTGAACGCCCGACCCTTCGGCCGCACCGGCTGGAACGTCGCTGATATTGGTTTTGGCGCATGGGCCATCGGCGGCTCATGGGGCGATGTCGATGAGACGCAGGCGCGCGACGCACTCCGAGCGGCGCTGGAAGCCGGCACGAACTTCATCGACACGGCCGACGTTTACGGTGACGGGCGTTCCGAACGAATCATTCGCGACGTGTTGAAGGATTGGCGGGGCCAGCGTCCCATCGTGGCGACCAAGGCCGGGCGACGCCTGTCGCCGCACGTTGCCGAAGGTTACAACCGCAAGAACCTCGAAGCGTTCATCGATCGCAGCTTGCAGAACCTGGGGGTCGAATCGCTCGATCTCGTCCAACTGCATTGTCCGCCCACCGAGGTGTACTACCGCCCGGAGGTGTTCGAAGCGCTCGATGCCCTGGTGGCCGCCGGCAAGATCCGCCACTACGGCGTTTCGGTGGAAAAGGTCGAGGAAGCCCTCAAGGCCATCGAGTATCCGGGCGTCGAATCCGTGCAGATCATCTACAACATCTTCCGCCAGCGTCCGGCGGAATTGTTCTTTCGCGAAGCAAAGGCTCGCAAGGTAGCGATCATTGCTCGCGTCCCGCTGGCAAGCGGCCTGCTGACGGGCAAGCTGACGCGCGCTTCACAGTTCGCAGCGGACGATCACCGTAACTTCAATCGTCACGGCGAGGCCTTCGACGTGGGCGAAACGTTCGCAGGTGTGCCCTACGAAGTTGCTCTGGAAGCCGTGGAGAAGATTCGTCCGCTGGTGCCGCAGGGCGTGTCGATGGCCGCCTTCGCGCTACGCTGGATTCTCATGAGCGACGCTGTATCGGTCGTCATTCCCGGCGCCAGATCGCCGGCCCAGGCGCTGGCGAACGCGGCCGCAAGCGAACTTGCGTCATTGTCCCCAGAAACGATGCAGGCGATCCGCTCGATCTACGAGCAGCAGATCGCCCGCCACGTTCACCACCGCTGGTGACGGTCAAGCCGCCGCGACGACGCCCTTCGCTTTCGCGGTGTGGGTCGCGATCAGATCCATCAATGCCGGCGACAGGCAGTCATACGGCGTCAGCCCCAGCTCCGTCAGGCGCGAGCGTACCGCTCCCATGTTCTCCGGATTCGCGCCGGACTCGATGATGGAGGAGACGAACGCTGCGAACTCCGGCGCCGCCCAGCCCTGATCGCTCGACAGTTCGGTGTGCACGAAGTCGAAGCCGTAGAACGGATGGTTCTTGTTCTCGATGCGTCCATACATGTGTACGCCGCAGCCAGTGCAGGCGTAGCGTTGAATCGCCGCGGACTCATCGACGATCTTCAGCTTCTGCGCATTGGCGGTGACTTTCAGCTTGTCACGCGGAATGACCGCAACCATCGAGAACAACGCGCCCTCCGGCTTCCAGCACTTGGTGCAGCCGCAGACGTGATTGAAGG
>Ga0182742_1001859_pt1 | contig 25391 bp, 26 predicted proteins | sample eDN5th37CBELigMG_FD_128880 | JGI IMG/M metagenome (GOLD analysis project Ga0182742, IMG submission 128880) | Enriched Miracle-Growth compost microbial communities from Emeryville, California, USA - eDNA 5th pass 37_C BE-Lig MG (version 2)... ...
TGCGGTGCGCGAACTTTACGAACTCGGCTTCACCGAGGCCGATCTCGATCGCGTTGGCCTGCCGGCGAAGGAATGGGCGCTGGTCGGATTGAACGGCAACGACATCTATTCCGAGCCGCGCGGTCGGCTCGCCGGCTATCGCTGGCCGCAATATGCGGTCCACCGCGGCCACTTTCACATGATGCTGTACCGGTCGCTTTTGGAGCGGATCGGCCCGGACGCGGTGAATCTCGGAAGCCGCGTGACCGGCTATCGAAAGAACGCAGACGGCGGCGTCACCGCCTTGGTCGAGCATGCCGATGGCTCGACCTCTGAAACCGCCGGTGTGCTGCTGATCGGGGCCGACGGAATTCATTCCGCAATCCGCGCGCAGATGCATCCTGCGCAACCGCCGATCCACTGGGGCGGCGCGATCATGTGGCGGGGGACGACCTGGGGCAAGCCGAGCCGAAGCGGCGCGTCCATGGTCGGTCTCGGCACGCATCGGCAGCGTGTCGTATTCTACCCGATCTCGCATCCCGATCCGAAGACCGGCCTCTCGATGATCAACTGGATCGCCGAAGTTACGCTCGACAACAGCGAGGGCTGGAAGCAGCTCGGCTGGTTCCGGCAGGCGCATATCGACGACTTCGCGCACCATTTCGAAGACTGGGTTTGGGACTGGCTCGATGTCCCCGCGCTTCTGCGAAACGCCGAGACGATCTTCGAGAATCCCATGATCGACCGCGATCCGGTCCCCACGTGGCGCGACGGCCCGGTGCTGCTGCTCGGCGACGCGGCGCATGCGATGTATCCGACCGGCTCGAACGGCGGAAGCCAGGCCATCGTCGATGCGCGCATGCTCGGCGCGGCGATGGTGGAGCACGGTGTCACGCCGGACGCGCTGGCCGCCTATAACGACAGGCTGTGCGGACCGATCTCGCAACTCGTGTTGCGCAATCGGAGCGCCGGCCCGTTCGGCCTGCTGAACATCGTCGACGAACGGTGCGGCGGCACGTTTGACAATATCGACGACGTGATCCCGCCAGACGAGCGCGCCGCCTTCATGGCCGGCTACAAGGCGGCTGCCGGCCTCGCCATCGAGACGCTCAACACTGCACCGCCCACCATCGCCGCCGGCGCAAAGGTTAGGGCTGCGGCGACCGTTTAGCTTCGCCGATCAGGGCGAGGCTGCACGTCACGGTTCCCAGGCGTTGGCTTGCTGCGCCCTCATACAAAAAAACCGCCACGTCAATTGATCGTTCGCGGCGCGTGCACGGAGTCGAGCGAGAAAGCCGGTATTTTAATCTCGAAATGCTCGCCGTCCTCGGTGATCATGCCGTAATGCCCGGTCATGATGCCGGATGGTGTCTGCAATGGAACTCCGCTCGTGTACTGATAGCTCTGGCCGGGTGCGATGACCGGTTCCTCGCCGACCACGCCGGCGCCACGCACCTCCTGAACGCGTCCGAACGCGTCGGTGATGTGCCAATAGCGGGTCTTCAGCTGAACGGTGCCTTGGCCGGTATTGGAGATTTCGATCGTGTAGGCCCAGAAAAACTGACCCTTTTCCGGCGCCGAGCGATCGGGAAGGAACCGCGGCGTGACCGTGACCTTGATATTGCGTGTGATCGCGCAGTACATGCCAGCGAGTCCGGTCTCGAATGCATCCTCAATAACAGCTTCAATTCGCGGCTTGCAACCGGAACCGCGCTCGGCGAATGTCCGAATGGCGAATAGACGCAAAGCGATCTGACGATGGCTCCGACGATACCGACCGACCGCGATTTGCGGCTCGACCTGTTTCGTGGCCTCGCGCTCTGGTTCATCTATCTCGACCATATTCCGTCGAACATCGTCGCCTGGGTCACGATCCGCAACTACGGCTTCAGCGACGCGACCGAAATTTTCATTTTCGTATCCGGCTTCACGGCAGCCTTCGTGTATGGGCGCGCGATGCGCGATTACGGCTTTGTGGTGTCGAGCGCGCGCATCCTCAAGCGCGCCTGGCAGATCTATGTCGCGCACATTTTCCTGTTCGTGATCTATATGGGCCAGATTGCCTATGTGGCGCGCGGCTTCCAGAACCCGCTCTATGCGGAAGAGATGAACATCCTGGAATTCCTGCAGCAGCCGGATGTCACGCTGGTCCAGGCGCTGCTGCTGAAGTTCAAGCCGGTCAACATGGATGTGCTGCCGCTCTATATCGTGCTGATGGCATGCTTCCCGCCGGTGCTCTGGCTGCTGCTGCGCCGGCCGACGCTGGCGCTCGCGCTTTCGGTCCTGCTCTATGCGTTGACCTGGGAATTCGGATGGAACCTGCCGGCCTATCCGAGTGGCTCGTGGTTCTTCAATCCGCTCGCCTGGCAGCTGCTGTTCGTGTTCGGGGCCTGGTGCGCGCTCGGCGGCGCCGACCGGCTTGAATGGCTGCTGCGGTCCAGGGTCACGCTCGCGATCGCCATCGCCTATATTCTCGTTGCCTTCCTGATCACACTGACCTGGCACCTTCCGCGTCTTGCGCCGATCGTTCCGCGCTGGCTCGCCGAGCATATCTATCCGATCGACAAGACCAACCTCGACGTATTGCGGTTCGCGCATTTCCTCGCGGTAGCGGCGGTCGCGGTCTATTTCGTGCCGCGCGGCTGGCCGCCATTGCACTCGCGCTGGCTGCAGCCAGCCATCCTGTGCGGTCAGCATTCGCTGGAGATTTTCTGCCTCGGGGTTTTCCTCGCCTTTGCGGCGCACTTCGCGAAGGTCGAGATTTCGCCCGGTATCCCGATGCAGATACTGGTGAGCGTGTCGGGCATTTTGATAATGGTTGCGGTCGCCTGGATGCTGTCGTGGTACAAGGGTGCGACGGTGCGCAAGGTCGCCGCCCGCCCGGTCGATCCGACCGCGAAACCCTCGCTAGGAGGCGAGGCATGAGGGCATTAATTGTCGGCATGTTTGCGCTCGCGATTGCCGCCGGCGTCGCGCACGGCCAGGGCCCTGACGCAGGGGCTGCCCGGGAGCCGGCCGACAGGGCGAAGACGGTCGAAGGGGCCGATCCGCAACCGCAAGTTGATTTCTGTGAGGTGCCGGACTCCATCCTGTTTGGGGAAAGCCGGCTCGAACACGTCAAGAAGGCGGTGAACGAGCACAAGCGCCTGACAATCCTTGTGATCGGGTCGGGTTCGTCCCAGATGCCGGGGGCGGACGGGGCTGGCAAGGCCTATCCCGGCCGGCTCGAAGAAGTGTTGCGGCAACGCTATCCGCACGTCGATGTCAAAGTTGTTGCAGTTGCGAAGTCGCGCCAGACAGCCGCCGACATGGCTCAGGCGCTGGAAAAGACCTTGCTCGACCGCAAGCCCGATTTGGTGATATGGCAGACAGGAACCGTGGACGCGATACGGGGCGTCGATCCGGAGAGTTTTCGCGCTTCGCTGGATGACGGCATCGACCATATCGTGGATGCCGGCGCCGACGTGATCCTGATGAACATGCAGTATAGCCCGCGTACCGAAACCCTGATCTCGTTGTCGAATTATGCCGACATCATGCGGGTGGTGGCGCGCGACCGTGACGTGCCGCTGTTCGACCGGCTCGAGATCATGCGTCACTGGAACGATAACGGGAACTTCGATCTCAGTCTTGCCACGAAAGATCTGGCGACCGCCTACAAGGTGCATGACTGCCTCGGGCGCGCGCTGGCATCGCTCATTGCGGAAGCGGGCAATCTCGACGGCGCCAAAGTGAGACCGACACAGTGACCGTGTTTGCCCGCCCTTTTCCGATCCGCACAGCCGTGCTGGCAGCGGCCATGCTGGCCGCGGCGACCGGATTTGCGCGCGCCGAGGATAAGGCATCGGCTCCGGCTGCCGAACCGCCAGCCTGCGCCGCGCCTGACGACGTAACTCGCCTGATGAACCCGCTGGCGCGGACCGGCCGAAAGCTTGCGGCCGGCGAGCCGGTCAAGATCGTCGCGATCGGCTCGTCCTCGACCGCAGGCGCCGGCGCGAGCGCACCCGACAAGGCCTATCCGGCCCAACTCGCGGTCGAACTCGAGACGCGATTTCCGGCGCAGCCGATCACCGTCGTCAATCGCGGGGTCAACGGTGAAGAGGCAAGAGAGATGGTGGCCCGCCTCGATGCCGGCGTGCTGTCGGAACGGCCGGACCTGATCCTGTGGCAGGTCGGCGCCAATGCGGTCTTGCGCGACACCGCAATTCCCGCCGTGCGCTCGGACATACTCGAAGGCTTGCGGCGCATGAAGGCATCCGGCGCCGACGTGGTCCTGATCGATCCGCAATTCGCGCCCAAGGTGCTTGCGAAAAAGGAAGCGGATGCGATGGTCGATCTGCTGGCGAGCACGGCCAAGGCCCAGAATGTCGATCTGTTTCGCCGCTTCGCGGTGATGCGGCACTGGCGGCAGGTGGCTCGTATTCCGTTTGAGGTCTTCATCTCGCCCGACGAATTGCATATGAACGATTGGAGCTATGGCTGCCTCGCCAAGCTTCTGGCCGGCGCCATTGCGGAAGCAGCGACCCGCATCACCATGACCGCGCGCGCTCGCTGACCGGCGAAAAGCAGGGATAATCGCGGGAGACGGCCCTTAACCGCTTTTCCGGCCTCGCGGCCTCCACTAAGCCTGATTGGCATTCATCTCTGTCGTGGCGGGCTTGTCCCGGCCATCCACGTCTTGAAGACATAGAGGCCCGCCCCCAAGCGCGGGCATGATCGGTGCGGGGATTTTGGAGTTGGCGCGGCGGACCTCCAACGGAAGTGGCATCGGCATTCTGCCGGACCGGTCCATCGTCGGGCTGACCGACGCGGGGCACATCCGGCTGGCTGAGCCCTATGCCAACGGTCAGGTGCAACCTGCTTCGCTCGATCTGCGGCTTGGACCGGTCGCTTATCGCGTGCGCGCGAGCTTTCTGCCCGGACCGCATGCCACCGTCGCCGAACGCATCGAGGCATTGCGTCTGCACACGATCGACCTGTCCGGGGGCGCGGTGCTGGAAACCGGCTGCGTGTATATCGTGCCGCTGATGGAGAGCCTTGCGCTGCCGGTCGACATATCGGCCACCGCCAATCCGAAGAGTTCGACCGGCCGGCTCGACGTATTCACGCGCGTCATCGCCGACCGCTCGCGCGGCTTCGACCAGGTCGTGGCCGGATATCACGGGCCGCTTTACGCCGAGATTTCACCGCGGACCTTTCCGGTGCTGGCGCGTCAAGGCTCGCGGTTGTCGCAAATCCGCTTTCGCCGTGGCGACACCGTGCTCGATGCCGCGCAACTTCACGCCCTGCACGAGCGCGAGCGGCTGGTCGATACCGATGACGCCGATCTCGCCGATGGTGTCGCAGTCGGCGTCGACCTCTCGGGTGACTTTGCCGGCGGGCTGATCGGCTATCGCGCCAAGCGCCATACCGGCTTGATCGACCTCGACCTGCGCAATGGCTATGACGTCGCCGACTTCTGGGAGCCGATGAGCGCACGCCGGGATCGAAGCCTGATCCTCGATCCGAATGAATTCTACATCCTTGCTTCGAAGGAGGCGGTGCAGGTCCCGCCCGATTACGCCGCCGAGATGGTGCCGTTCGATCCGCTGGTTGGCGAGTTTCGCGTGCACTATGCCGGCTTTTTCGATCCCGGCTTCGGCTATGCCGGCGCCGGCGGTCGCGGCGCGCGAGCGGTGCTCGAAGTGCGCTCACGCGAGGTGCCATTCATTCTCGAGCATGGGCAGATCGTCGGCCGCCTGGTCTATGAGCGGATGATGGCGCGGCCTGATACGCTCTATGGCGAGGGCATCGGCTCGAATTATCAGGCGCAGGGTCTGAAGCTGTCGAAGCATTTCAAAAGCTGAACGTGCTGCCGCTCGATGGAGCCGCGCTGGCGCTTTTTCTGCTCTCGGGCTTTGTCGGCGGCGTCACGACGGGGCTCGCCGGATTTGCCATGGGCCTCGTCGTCTCAGGCGTCTGGCTGCACGTGCTGACGCCCGCGCAGACCACAGCGCTGATTGTGGGTTACGGCTTCTTTGTGCAGGCGCATGGGGTTTGGACGTTCCGGCGCGCGGTCGATCTGCGCCGTGTCATTCCGCTGATCGCGGGAGGCGCGCTTGGCGTGCCGCTCGGCATCGTGCTGCTAGCGCATCTCGATCCGGTCTGGGTGCGGCGCGCCGTCGGCGTCCTGCTAGTGGGTTACAGCCTTTATGGCATGCTGCAGCCGAACCTGACGCCGCTACGCGCCGGGCGTCCGGCCGACGGCGTAATCGGCTTTCTCAACGGGATACTCGGCGGCATGACGGGCCTCGCCGGGCCGATCCTGGTGATCTGGTGCCAGTTGACCGGCGTGCCACGGCACGCGCAACGCGCCATTTTCCAACCGGTCATTCTGGCTGCCTTCGTCATGACCGCGATCGGGCTCGGTTTCGAGCGGGCGCTCACCGCCGATGTGCTGATCCTGTTCGGGCTCGGTCTTGGCCCCGTCGCGGCCGGCATCTTCTTTGGCGTCCACCTCTATGGACGGCTGGACGAGGCGGGCTTCCGCCGTGTGATATTGGTGATGCTGCTGTTCTCCGGCTTCGCGCTGCTCGCCCCGCCTTTGCCTTGAAGAGTCAAACCTTGCGGCACGCCGGACTTGCGGCGCCACCCGCCGTTTGGCTATGGTCGCGGCGCGCGGGCGTAGTTCAATGGTAGAACGGCAGCTTCCCAAGCTGCATACGAGGGTTCGATTCCCTTCGCCCGCTCCAGTTGCAGCTTCGTTTCAATCAGCCGATAGCGCAAGCGCGCGAAGCCGCGTTCCGTTACTGACGGGTATGCGTGGAACCGGTGGTGTGCTTTACCGTGGTGCCGTCGCCTGCGACCATTTCTCGATCCTTGGTGTAGAACCACATTCCGACAGCGACGAGCAGCGCGATTGCGCCAAGGAGCGACACCACGCGAATATCGGCGCGTTCGCGCTCAACCTCTCCCGGAAGCGGATTCTCGTCGCGTCGAGCGCGCGTTTCCTGATCGGGCGGGATAGGCATCGACACTCTCCAAAAATCGTTCGCGAGACAATTCCGTATGGAGCCATCGGGTTCCATGATCCTGGCGAGAATCCGCGCCGCGCCGGCGTCGTCCATCCCCGCGTCGCCAGCGGCGTTTGCCCGCCTCACTGGCGCGTCGGCGGGCTCGCCGGGGGCGTCTCGGTGGCCGACCGATCCTGCAATCCTTCGCCCGTGGTGGTCGCCTCGGCCGCCGGACGCTCGCGCGTCGCGACGGTGCGATCCGCGGTGGCGTAGAACCAGAATCCCACCGCCAAAAAGGCGGCCATCAGAGCGAGCATCATCGCCGCACTGAGGCCGGCGCCACCGCGATCATAGGGCCGCCGGTTCGGATTGACGTCCGCGGGTGCGCGGTCATCGCGATCGGGATCGTAGGTCATGGCTCATCTCCGGATCTGTCCGCAGAGACAAGCCGGGCGAAACCACTCCCGTTCCACACGACCGGGTTGAAGGAAGGGCCGGGACGGGCTCGCAGGTTCGGAAACGCGCACCGGCCGCTGAATGGCAGCCGCTTCGCGGAGCGCCGTTCACCATTTACAGACCACCAGTCGTCACAACGACAATCCGCGCATATAGTGCGGATATCCGTCCATCCGGGCGAGGAGCCATCCCGTGTCCGACTGCATCCACTGCGATATTCACGATCTGCTCGAACCCGAACTCGTGCGGGAGGGCGCCGACCTCGGCGCGATTGCAGCCAAGGTCACGGAAGTGCTGGCGGACCTCGTGATCATGGCCGATCCGCAGGACCGGACGGCGCTGCTGGCCGACGTGGTCGCCAATCTCGGCCATATCGTGCTGGAGAAGACCGACCAGCCGCAGGGCGCCGCAAGCACCGAGGCAAAGCCGCGCCGGCACTGATTACGCCGGCGTCGGCACGCCGGGGAACCGCGATCACGCGACCCGCGTTAGCGGGCATGGGTGTTTTGATTTCATTTGCTGATGCGCGCGCCGAAAGGGTGAAGGCGAAGCTCTGCGCGCTGGCGGCCGGCTGCAGCCCGGCGATGGTTGAAACCGCCGACAGCCTGATCGATGCGCGGCGCATCTTCTGCCGCGACTCGGTTGCGGTGCTGATCGATCGTTACGGATACCAGACTCGGGTCGGCTACACAGAAATCAACGACGTCAGCCCAGTATTGCCTGTGGATGACATCCTCCGGCTGGCAGAAGGGCAACTAATGTCGCAGGACGAAGAGCCTGAGCAGGAAACGGCAAAGGTCCTTCGCTTCCCCCAATCGCAAGATTGATGTCGGCTAGCGGCCGGCGAGATCGATGATGTAGCGCCGGAGTTGCTCCTGCGGATCGTCGAGCCCTGAGGTTTCCTTGCCGCGCAACGCCGGCTCCGGCTGCCAGCCTGGCTCGATGCCGGTCATGTCGGGCAGCTGATGCGCGATGCCCTTGTGGCAATCGATGCAGGTGCGCTCCCCACTCAGCAGATACCGCGAATGGATCTCGGCGGCGCGCTGGTTCTGCTTGGTGAAATCCATGGCGATGGCCGAGTGGCAGTTCCTGCATTCGAGGGAGTCGTTGGCTTTCAGCCGCGCCCATTCGTGCTTGGCCAGTTCAAGGCGCTTGTCGAGAAATTTCTGACGCGTGTTGATGGTGCCGAAAATCTTGCCCCACACTTCCTTCGACGCCTGCATCTTGCGGGCGATCTTGTCGGTCCAGTCGTGCGGCACGTGGCAGTCGGGACAGGTGGCGCGCACGCCCGAACGATTGGAGAAATGCACCGTTCGCTGCAGTTCCTGATACACATTGTCATGCATCTCGTGACACGAAATGCAGAATGTTTCCGTGTTGGTGAATTCAAGAGCGGTATTGAACGCACCCCAGAACAGAACGCCGCAGACGAAGCCGCCGAGCGTCAGAAAGCCGAGGCTCAGATAAGCGCTGGGCCGGCTGATGATGCGCCAGAACCAGACCGCGCGATCTTTAATCCAGCCCCACATGCCCCTCATACGCTGCAGCTCACTTCTTCTTTCCCACCAGGAGCATGTCTTCGAATTCGTTCGGCACCAGCGGTTTCGCGTCTGTCTGCGGAACGTGGCAGGCATTGCAGAAATAGCGGCGCGGTGTGACGTCGGCCAGTACCTGCCCGTCTCGATCCATGAAGTGGGTGACGCTGATCATCGGTGCGCCGGAGCCTTCGGTGAATTGCCGGCGATGGCAATCGAGGCATCGATTCGTCTGCAATGTGAGCTGATAGCCGTCGATGGAATGCGGAATGACGGGCGGCTGCTCCGGGTAGTTGCGCATGACCCGCTTATCGTCGGTGATCGGTCTTGCCAGCGGCGGAGCGGGCACCGGCTCCATCGGCTGTGCCGCGCCGGTGAGGCGCGGCACAATGTTGGGAACCTCATCGGCCGAGAAGGCGCCAGCCGCAAACATCATCGCGCCGGCCGCAAGGCCGCCCGCGACCGCGAGGCGAAGCGCCTTCAGGCCGGAAGGATTTTGACCGCGCATTTCTTGAAATCCGTCTGCTTGGATATCGGGTCGGTCGCATCCAGCGTCGTCTTGTTGATGAGCTGGCTCGCGTCGAACCAGGGCACGAACACCACGCCCCGCGGCATGCGGTTGCGTCCGCGCGTATCGACGCGGGTGCGCATCTCGCCACGCCGCGAGACCACGCGCACTTCGGAACCCTGATTGAGGCCGCGTGCCCGCGCATCTTCCGCATGCATGAAGCAGCGGGCTCCCGGAAACGCCTTGTAGAGCTCCGGCACGCGCATGGTCATCGACCCGGAATGCCAGTGCTCCAGCACGCGTCCGGTTACCAGCCAGAGGTCGTACTCCTTGTCCGGCGATTCGGCCGGCGGCTCGTATGGCACGGCGATGATCTTCGCGCGGCCGTCGGCGTTGCCGTAGAATTTCACGCCTTCGCCTGGCTTGACGTAGGGATCGAGTCCTTCGCGATAGCGCCAGCGCGTCTCCTTGCCATCGACCACCGGCCAGCGCAGACCCCGCACGTCATGATACGTGTCGAACGGCGCAAGATCGTGCCCGTGGCCGCGTCCGAAACTCGCATATTCCTCGAACAGGCCTTTCTGCACATAGAAGCCGAACGCCTTGGCCTCGGAATTTTCGTGTTGCGGCGACGTTTCGGAAAGCGGGAATTTGTCGACGCTGCCGTTGCGGAACAGCACATCGAACAGCGTCTTGCCGCGATAGTCAGGATTGGCGGCGAGGATGTCGGCGGACCAGACCTCGTCAGTGGTGAAGCGCTTGGAGAATTCCATGATCTGCCAGAGATCGGACCGTGCCTCTCCCGGCGCATTGACGAGCTGGCGCCACATATGCGTGCGACGCTCGGCATTGCCGTAGGCGCCTTCCTTCTCGACCCACATCGCCGCCGGCAGGATCAGGTCCGCGGCCATTGCCGTAACGGTCGGGTAGGCGTCCGACACCACGATGAAATTCTCGGGATTGCGATAGCCCGGATAGGTTTCCTGCGTGTTGTTCGGCGCAGCCTGCAGGTTGTTGTTGACCTGGATCCAGTAGAAGTTGAGCTTGCCATCGCGCAGCATGCGATCCTGCTCGACGGCGTGGTAGCCAGGCTTCTCCGGAATGAGGCCGTGCGGGACACGCCAGATTTCTTCCGCGTGCTTGCGGTGTTCGGGATTGGTCACGGTCATGTCGGCAGGCAGGCGGTGCGCGAAGGTGCCGACCTCGCGCGCTGTGCCGCAGGCCGACGGCTGACCGGTCAGCGAGAAGGGTGAGTTGCCGGGCTCCGAGATTTTTCCGGTCAGCAGGTGGATGTTGTAGACCAGCTGATTGGCCCAGACACCGCGGACATGCTGGTTGAAGCCCATGGTCCACAGCGACATGACCTTGGTCTTCGGATCGGCATAAAGCTCTGCGAGCTCCCGCAGAAAGCCGCGCTCGACGCCGGTCAGGTCCGACACCTTGTCGAGCGTGTAATCCTTCACGAAAGCGGCATAGGCCGCGTAGTTGCTCGGCTCCATCGCCGCGGCGCTCGGCACACCCTTCGCCTTTGCCTCAAGCGGATGATCCGGCCGCAATCCGTAGCCGATATCGGTCGTGCCCTTGACGAAGGTCGTATGCTTGTCGACGAAGTCCTTGTTCACGCGCCCGGTCGAGATGATGTGGTTGGCAATGTAATTGAGGATCGCAAGATCGGTGCCTGGCTTGAAGACGATCGGAACGTCGGCGAGGTCGGAGGAGCGGTTGGTGAAAGTGGACAGCACCGCGACCTTCACATGCGGATAGCTCAGGCGGCGGTCGGTGAGGCGGGTCCAGAGGATCGGATGCATCTCCGCCATGTTCGAGCCCCAGAGCACAAAAGCGTCTGCGGCTTCGAAGTCGTCGTAACAGCCCATCGGCTCATCCATGCCGAAGGTGCGCATGAAGGCATAGGCGGCGGATGCCATGCAGTGACGCGCATTGGGATCGAGATTGTTGGAGCGAAAGCCTGCGCGCATCAACTTAGTCGCCGCATAGCCTTCGAAAATGGTCCACTGGCCGGAGCCGAACATGCCGACCGCGGTCGGCCCCTTTTCCTTCAGCACTCTTTTGGCCTGGGCGGCCATCACATCAAAAGCCTCGTCCCAGCTCACCGGCGTGAATTCGCCGTTCTTGTCGTAGACATTTCCCTTCTTGCGCAGCAGCGGGGTCGTGAGCCGGTCCGCGCCGTACATGATCTTGGACAGGAAGTAGCCCTTGATACAGTTGAGCCCGCGATTCACCTCCGCGAGGTGGTCGCCGTGCGTGGCCACCACCTTGCCTTCCTTGACGCCGACCATCACACCGCAGCCGGTCCCGCAGAATCGACAGGGGGCCTTCGACCACTCGATTTCCAGCGTGCCAATCCCGCCGGCCACCGGCTGGGACGATGCAGGTACACTGATATTCGCGGCCGCTGCCGCGATGGCGGCGGCCTGCGCCTTCAGCATGTCCCGACGTGAAACGGTCATGTCTGTTCTCCGAATCCCGGCAGCCGCTCGACCTGCTCGAACACCATATTGGCTGCCAGCACGCCTTCCATTGCCGCGATCTCGATCAGGCGCCTTCCGATCGCGCCGCTGTCGGATGCTTCGAGGACAATGACGATTTTCGATTCCGCCTGATGGTGAACTTCGACACCGCGCATGAGCGCAAGGCGGCCAAGCACGGCGTCGCGGTGCGCCGGCAGTACGGAAACGACCGCGCTCGAGATGTGAACGGTCTCATGCAGCCGTCCGCTGAGAAGGCTTCGTCTGCTCGGATTGCGGGTCGCGGTCATGGCCACCCTCCTATGGGGGACCCGGCGGGCCGAATATGATCTGGTACATCCAGACCACGAAGCCGTAGCCGCCGACCACGCCGACTGCCAGGAAAGGCCAGATCAGCACGGCGAGAACGAAGAAGGCGAACAGTTCTTCGCGCCGGGTATTGCGCGGCGCTTCCTGCTCGGGAGCGTTCTCTACAGGAGAAGTCATCGAATCCGGCGCCACCACTCTATCGTTCACCTTGACCTCGCCGAACACCTTAGGACGGATTAAAGGTCAATTGTGTGGTCCAAGTCAATTTGAGGTCCAAGTCAATCTGAGGTCCAAGTCAATTTGAGGTGCAAGTCAATTTGAGGTGCAAGTCAATTTGATGCGGAATCGATTTTCGATTGTGTTGGCGGGCCGTCGGAAACTCTGTAGTGCAACACCTGCGCAACAGGCTTAGTTCCCGGCTTTCCGCCGGCGCGCGCGGCGCGCCATGATGTTCAGGAGTTCGATAAAGGCGGAGAACGCCATCGCGGCGTAGATATAGCCCTTCGGAATCGTCGCGCCGAAGCCCTCCGCAATCAACGTCATGCCGATCATCAGCAGGAAGCCGAGAGCGAGCATGACGATGGTGGGATTGCGGCCGATGAAATCAGACAGCGGCGTCGCCGCCACGAGCATCACGAACACCGCGACGCAGACCGCGATCACCATGATCGGGATGTGGTCGGTCATGCCGACGGCGGTGATGATGCTGTCGACCGAGAACACTAGATCGAGCAGGATGATCTGGGTGATCGCCGAAGCAAATCCGAGCTCGGCGGCCTTGGTGTCGAACAGGTCCGGGCCCGGTTCGGGATCGACATTGTGGTGGATTTCCGTGGTCGCCTTCCAGACGAGGAACAGACCGCCGGCGATCAGGATCAGGTCGCGCCAGGAGAACGGGTGGCCGAACACCGTGAATAGCGGCGCCTTGAGTTGCACGATGATGGCCACCGTGCCGAGCAGGACCAGCCGCATGATCAGAGCAAGCCCGATGCCGATGGTCCGCGCCTTCCGCTGGTGCTGCGGCGGCAGCTTGTTGGTGAGGATCGCGATAAAGATCAGGTTGTCGATCCCGAGCACCACCTCCATGGCGATGAGGGCCAGCAGCGCGGCCCAGGCGGTCGGATCGGCTGCGAGGTCGAAGAGATAGTCCATCAGGCCCCGCCGGCGGGATTCTTTTGCGGTCGCGCGCCGCGCTGACGCGCCGGACCGGTAGACGCACGACGGCAGGATTGGTTCCGGTCCGTCGCACAAAGGAGTTGATCCGCGGGTCGGCCGCGCCTATCTGGCTGTCATGTCCGAGACGTTCCCAAGCGCGGCAGAGCGCCGCATGTCCTGGCCGCTGGTGGCCGTCGGGCTTGCCCTGGCTGCGCTCGTGGCGACGGCCTGCGCGCTCTGGTTCTATTATGGGACCGCGGTGTTTTTTGAGATCGTCCGTTCGGGAATCGCGGCGTGTTTCTGATCGTGCGATGACGCGCCAATGACGCAACAGACGGCTCGCATCATCACCGTGCTTGGCGCCTTCATCGGCGGGCTCGTGATCTTTTCGGTCGCGATCTTCATGTTCGCCGGCCGGCTGCCTGCGCCGGTCCCGGCGCCGTCGGCGATCGGCGGGGCGTTCCGGCTGGTCGACCAGAACGGAGCGGTGGTGACGGAGGATGATCTGAAGGGCAAGCCGTCGCTGATATTTTTCGGCTTTACGCACTGCCCGGACATCTGCCCGACCGCGCTTTTCGACATGACACAGGTCTATAAGGCGCTGGGCAGCGAGGGCGACCGCCTGGCCGCTTTTTTCGTGACCGTCGATCCGGAGCGCGATACCCCGGACATACTCAAGGAATATTTGTCGAGCTTCGATCCGCGTCTGCGCGGGTTGACGGGCGATCCGGCCGCGGTCGCGGCGATGGAGAAGGCTTATCGGGTGTATTCCAAGAAGGTTCCGCTCGATGATGGCGGCTACACCATGGATCACACCGCGCTCGTTTATCTGATGGATAAGCAGGGGCGTTTTGTCGCTCCCTTCAATATGAAGCGCAAGCCGGAGGACTCCGCGGCGGAGCTGCGGCGGTATTTCTAGAGCGCCGTTCCGGGGCACGCGCGCAAGGCCCGGTTCCCATCCAGACGTTTGGTCAACAAAATTGGCGGCTTGATCAACTATCCGCGTTTTGCCGGGCCGCGGCACGGAGGCATATAGTCGACGTACCAGCAGCCCCAGCAAGCGGAGTGTCAGCCATGCAGAAGCATTTGCACCTCGCGACCCTGAGCCTCACCATTGCGGCAGGCGCGTCGCAATTCGCAACAGCCCAGGAAGTTCTCGATCAGCAGTTTGGCGTCGTCAATTTCGAGACATCATGTAACGACGTCGCTCAGCGCCGCTTTAACCGGGCGATGCGTTATCAGCATTCGTTCTGGTACGATCAGGCCAAGGACGTGTTCGAAGAGGCGCTCAAGGCCGATCCGACATGTGCGATCGCGGAGTGGGGCATCGCGCTGACCTATCTGAACAACCCCCATAACGCCATTCCAGCGGCCAATCTCGCTCCGGGACTTGCCGCTATCCAGCGTGCAAAGGCGCTCAAGGCCGGGACGGAGCGCGAGCGCGATTATATCGATGCGCTCGCGCTGATGTATGTCGATCACGACAAGCTGTCGCACCGCGAACGCATCGGCGCGTTCCTGAAGGCCATGGAAGGCCTCGCAACCAAATACCCGAAGGATGATGAAGCGCAGATCGCGTATGCCATCACGCTGAATGCGTCGGCTTCACCGACCGACAAGACCTATGCCCAGCAAACCAAGGGCGCCGCGCTGCTAGAACCGATATCCAAGCGCCTGCCGCTGCATCCGGGTGTCACCCATTATCTGATTCATCTGTACGATTATCCCGAGACCGCCCACAAAGGCCTCGAGGCAGCCCAGCGATACGCCAAGATTGCTCCCGCGGCGCCTCATGCCCAGCACATGCCGTCGCACATCTACACGCGCGTGGGCTACTGGAAGGAGTCGATTGCCTCCAACGATGCGGCGGCCCGGGCCGCCCGCGCGGACAAGGAAGCTGCCAATCAGCTGCACGGGCAGGACTATATGGTCTACGCTCATCTGCAGCTCGGGCAGGACAAGAGCGCCCGCGCGGTCATGGATGACATGGCGGCGACGAAGAATGTCGGCGACGGAGCGTTCCCCAGCCAGTTTGCATTGGCGGCGTCGTCTGCGCGCTACATGGTCGAGAGGTCCGATTGGAAGGGCGCGGCGCAACTGCAGGTCCGTCAGAGCAAGTTCCCTCAGACCATGGCGATCACTCATTTCGCCCGGGCACTCGGCGCAGCGCGCAGCGGCGATGTGACTGCCGCATCGGCGGATGTCCAGAAGCTGGCCGAGTTGAGCGACCAGTTGCGTCAGGCCAAGGACGCTTATTGGTCCGAGATTGTAGACATCCAGCGCCAGATCGCCGCGGCCTGGCTTCTCGCTGCGGAAGGCAAGCACGAAGAGGCCCTTGCCGCGATGAAGGCGGCTGCCGATGCGGAGGATAAAACCGAGAAGCACGCGGTCACGCCGGGCCCTCTTGCTCCCGCGCGTGAGCTCTACGGCGTCATGTTGCTTGAGCGCGGCCGCGCGGACGAGGCGCTGGCTGCGTTCGAACTGACCAAGGCGAAGGAGCCGAACCGGTTCCTTGGTTATGCGGGTGCGGGACAAGCGGCGGATAAGCTTGGCAATACGGCAAAGGCGAAGGACAACTATCAAAAGCTGATCGCGCTGACGTCGGACGCCGATACGGATCGCCCGGAAATCGCCGCGGCCCGGAAATTTATCGAGGCCAACAAGCAGTAGGCGGTTTGTCATGAACCGGCGCAGCATCCTTCCGGCTGCGATGATCGCATTCGCGACAGGGGTGATGTTTGCGGCGCTGGCATGGAGTGTCGCCGTCCATGGCAAAAAGGCTGTGTTATCGAATGGCCGGCCCACGTGGACTGAAGTGAGCTGGCCATTCGCGCCCGACATCTGGGGCCGCGGGAAAGCTTTTCGATGCGCTTCGGCCGATTGCGGCGCCGAAATCAATGTTTACGTGCGGCCGAAGATCGGGTTCTGCAATTGCATGGCCGGCGTGAGCGACGACGCAGAACTTGAACGTCTCGGCGATCTTCCGCTGCTGGGGCAAAAACTGCAGCCTCTCGGTCCGGGCAAGGCGATTGGCGTCGCCTGGATGAAGGGCTTGAGCCGAAACTATTCCGTGACGGAGCCGGCCCGCATCGGACATTCGGCAATCACGTTGGCATTCCACGACCGATGTGACGCGATCGTCGCTCTGGCCTTGATCGGCAAGGAGCGGCCGGATGACACCGAAGCCGCCGTGATCGACTTACTGGGCAGCCGTCCGGTGATCGGCTGGCTGGAAACCACTGTTGGGCTTTGATTCTCGGCTTTGGTCCGGTCCCTACGGCGGAACCGTCGCCGTGCCTTGCCGCGATGTACGCGCGAGCCCGTGTTCGGTTTTCTCCCACCGATACGGCGCGCGCATGATCTGGAACACCGCACGCCAGGCGGCAAACGACAGCAGCAGCCAGTAGATCGGCAGCAGCAGGAGGTAAGGAGCGCTGCGCAACAGGCCGCGCCGCCGCAGCCCGACAAGTCCGAGCAGCGCTGAAAACAGATATCCGGTGACCAGCGTCATGAAATAGAGCCCCGCGAATATCTGATCGAACGTATTCGCCTTGTCGGCAAGAAGCAGTCCGGATCCAAGCTGAGCGATCAGCACGCCTGCAAAAATGCCGTGCACAAGCGCGGCCAGGACCGCCCCGCCGATCACCAGCTGGAAGATCAGGAAGCCCCTCGCGCCGAGCTCGCGCCACAGCCGGTTCGGCGTGCGCATGTGCACGGCCCAGGTCTGCAGATAGCCCTTGAACCAGCGCGTGCGCTGCTTGATCCACGGGATGAGACGGGCCGGCGCTTCCTCGTAGGTCGACGACGGGACGAGCGTCGTGTGAAAGCCCGCGCGGGCAAGGCGAATGCCCAGATCGGCATCCTCGGTCACGTTGTAAGGATCCCAGCCGCCGAGGGCGCGCAGTGTCGGCGTGTGGAAATGATTAGAGGTGCCGCCGAGCGGCAGCGGCATGCGCCAAGCGGCAAGTCCGGGCAGAAACACGTCGAACAGTCCGGCATATTCGGCCGTGAACAACCGGGTGAGCCAATTGTCCCGGGTATTGTCGATGGTGAGGCGCGCCTGCACGCAGGCAAGGTTTGGATCGCCGCGTTCGAAGGCCGAGAGTGCGGTGCGCAGTTGTTGCGGTTCGGGTCTGTCCTCGGCATCGAAGACCGTGACGTAACGGCCGCGCACGAAGGGAAGCGCCGCGTTAAGCGCCTTTGGCTTGGTGCGCGGGCCTGCCAACGGAGCGATCACGATTTCGAACGGCGCCGATAGCTCTATCAAGTCGAGGGCAAGCCGAGTCGCGATGTCGTCGGCTTCGACCACCAGCTTGATGTCGAGCCGCTCTTTCGGGTAATCGAGCCGCGTCAGTGCGCGGACCAATCCCGGCACCGACTTCGCCTCCCTGTAGATCGCGACAATGATCGAATAGAGCGGAAGATGTTCGTCGCCGTGCCTGATGGGTGGGTGGCTTGGAGCAAAGGTCAGCAGCATCGCAATGACGCGCAGCCCGCTCCAGCCGAGAAAAATCAAGGCGAGTGAGATATCGACGGCGACCGTCATCGGCGATTGCAACGCGAACAGGCCTGCAATGCCTGCGAGGCCGGCTGCGAACCACCTGAGCGGCGCCCGGCTGTGCAGGGAGCCGGCAGAGAGGCCGGGCTGTCGCGCCCGCATGTCGAACGCGGCCCGGCAGGCCATCGGGATTTCCGCCTCGCGGTGCACGAAGTCCCGCATATCATCCATGGTCGTCACGCGAATCCGCGATCGCATAGCCGGATGGCGCCGAAGCGTGCCGACCAGAAGGCGCGCCGACAGATGCCAGAGGGCGACAACCCAGATCACCTCTGAACCGATGCGGACCGGAAGGATTCCGTTCGCAAGGCCAAGGATCAGATCGTCGTCACCGACCGGGCATGCGGAGCGTGGCGTACCACGCAACGTCTCGACCGCGACCTGGCAACTTGTCGCCAGCGCCTGCACGTAGCCGCGGTCGGTCAGAAGGCCTTGGGTGACCAGCACGCGATCGGCGCCGGTGCAGGTTTCGGCCGCGCGCAATTCGGCTGCAGCAATGGCGGCCGGCGGCAGGAGATGGCGGACACAGTCGATCTCGGGGCAACGGGTGAGCCGCGCATGAATCCGCGCAGCATTGGAATCCGGGCTTGAACCCGCCCGCCGACCGTAAGACAACTCGTGCGCCTGCCGGCCGGCCAGCACGGCATGGAACTCAGGCCCCCACTTGGCCGCCTTACGACCCGCAAATGCCACGCCACACGCACTCTGCTATAGAAACGCGAAGTCTGACGCCGCGACAACAGATGCGAGTATTGCCGATTTCCTCAGGTCTTTACTACCAGAAAGTGTGGAAGGTCCTGCTTGCCAGCGCCATGACGGGGGCGGTGCTGACGGGCGGCGTCCCTTTCGCCTCCGCGCAACCGCACCTGCCACCGCCGCGCGAGGTCGCCCCAGCGCCATCGCCTTACCCCGGCTTCTGGGATCCGAAACGACGCCCTGAACGGCCCGACCTGTCGCGCCTGTCGCAGATTCGTTTCATGACCGAAACGGACTATCCGCCGTTCAATTATGCCGACAAGGACGGCCATCCGGTCGGGTTCAATGTCGACCTGGCCCGGCTGATCTGCGAGGAACTGAAAATCACCTGCACGATCCAGATGCGCCGCTTCGACACCCTTGTGCCGGCGTTGAACGAGAATCGCGGCGAGGCGGTGATCGCCTCGCTTGCGGTCAATAGCGAGACCCGGAAGGTGATGGATTTCACCGATCCCTATTACCGGGTGCCCGCGCGCTTTGCGACGCTCAAGGCAGCGGCCACACCGGTGCTGAAGCCCGAGCAACTCGAGGGCAAGAAGATCGCGGTCGTTGGCGGTTCGGCGCACGAGGCCTATCTCAAGACCCTGTTCACCGAAGCGCAGCCTGTCGCTTATCTGACCGCCGATGCGACCCGCGAAGCGCTCCGGCGCGGCGAGGTCGACTACGCCTTCGGCGACGGCATCGCACTGTCGTTCTGGATCAACGGAACCGATTCCGGTGGATGCTGCGCGTTTGCCGGCGGACCGTTTTTCGAGAGTCGGTATTTCGGCGAAGGGGTCGGGATCGCCGTCAAGAAGGGCAACGATACCGTGCGGCAGGCGCTTAATTATGCGCTGTTCCGGCTGTGGGAAAAGGGCCGTTTCACTGACCTGTGGCTGCGCTATTTCCCGGTCAGCCCGTTTTGACCGTCAACTGAAAAAGAGATGTCTGTGACTGAAACTGCAAATCTGCGCGCGCTCGCCGAGCAGTCCGGCGCCTGGCCGTTCGAAGAGGCGCGGAAGATCGTCGCCCGTCTGAAGAAGAAGCCGAAAAACGAGGTGATCTTCTCGACCGGCTATGGGCCTTCGGGTCTGCCGCATATCGGCACCTTTGGCGAGGTCGCGCGCACCACCATGGTGCGCCACGCCTTCCGCGTGCTGACCGACGACAAGGTCAAGACCCGGCTGATCGCGTTTTCCGACGACATGGACGGCCTGCGCAAGGTGCCGGACAATGTGCCGAACGGCGAAATGCTGGCGCGGGACCTCGGCAAGCCGCTGACGAAAGTGCGCGATCCGTTCGGAACGCATCCGAGCTTTGGCGCGCACAACAATGCGCGGCTGCGGGCGTTTCTTGACACGTTCGGATTCGATTACGAATTCCTGTCGGCGACCGAGTGCTATACGTCCGGCCGTTTTGATCAGGCGCTCCTTCAGGTCCTCAAGCACTACGACAAGGTGATGGCGGTCATGCTGCCGTCGCTGCGGTCGGAGCGGGCGCAGACCTATTCGCCGTTCCTGCCGATTTCCGAGCGGACCGGCATCGTGCTGCAAGCGCCGGTGATCGCCCATGATGCTGCCGCCGGCACGATCACCTATGAAGACCCGGATACGAAGGAGCCCATCACGACGCTCGTCACTGGCGGCCGCTGCAAGTTGCAATGGAAGCCGGACTGGGCGATGCGGTGGTATGCGCTCGGCGTCGATTACGAGATGGCCGGCAAGGACCTGATCGATTCGGTGAAACTGTCGGGCGAGATTAACCGCGTGATCGGCGGCACCCCGCCGGAAGGCTTCAACTACGAACTGTTCCTCGACGAGAAGGGACAGAAGATTTCCAAGTCCAAGGGCAACGGGCTCACCATCGACGAATGGCTGCGTTATGCCTCGCCGGAATCGCTGTCACTGTTCATGTATCGGGAGCCGAAGGCGGCCAAGCGTCTCTATTTCGATGTGATCCCGCGCCATGTCGACGAATATTTGCAGTTCCTCGAGGCCTATCAGCGGCAGGATGAGAAGCAGCGGCTGTCGAATCCGGTCTGGCACATCCATTCCGGCAATCCGCCGGCCCCGGAGATTCCGATACCCTTTGCCATGCTGCTCAGCCTGGTGACAGCGTCCAATGCAGAGAATGCCGAGACGCTCTGGGGCTTCATCGCGCGCTATCGGCCCGGCGTCAGCCCGCAGACGCATCCGAAGTTGAATGCGCTTGTGGGCTATGCGCTCAATTACTATCGCGACTTCGTTCTGCCGACCAAAAGCTTTCGTGAGCCGACCGACCAGGAGCGCGCGGCGCTCATGGACCTGCGCGACGCGCTGTCCAACATGCCGGTTGACGCAACGGCGGAAGCGATCCAGGACGTGGTCTACGAAATCGGGCGCAGGGAGCCGTTCCTCGATCACAAGAAGAAAGCCAAGGACGGCAAGCCCGGCGTTTCGCTCGACTGGTTCAACATGCTGTACCAGGTGCTGCTCGGGCAGGAGAAAGGTCCGCGCTTCGGCTCGTTCGTTGCGGCCTATGGGCTGAAGAACACGGTCGACATGATAGACGGCGCGCTGGCGCGCAGCGCGTAGCCACAGAGCACTTTTCGGCCACTGAGCACCTTCTGGCCTCATCCTGAGGAGCATTGCGCAGCAAAGCGTCTCGAAGGATGGGGCCGACCTCCTCCTTCGGGACGCGCCTTCGGGCGCTCCTCAGGACGAGGTCGGAATGAAATTCGGAATAAGAGCGCTGAAACGCTACTGGCTCGCCCACATGATGCGCGCGACCCAGAGCACATCGGACATCGGCAAGGTGCGCGGCGGATGGTCGGGATTGAGCGAATGCAGTTCGATCGTCTTCGCCGTCTTGCGCGCGAGCTGCTTGACCATCACCTCGCCGTCCTTGGTCTTGACGACGACCCGGTCGCCGCGGCGCACCGGTGCGGCCGGAGACACCACGATGATGTCGCCCTTGCGAAAGGCCGGCTCCATCGAGTTGCCGGAAATCTCGAGCGCATAGGCATGCTCGTCATTCACCGAGGGGAAGGGGATCTCGTCCCAGCCCTTGCCGACCGGGAAGCCGCCATCGTCGAAATAACCGCGCGATCCTGCCTCGGCGAAGCCGATCAGCGGCACAGCCTGCGTGATCGGGCGCGGCGCCTCCGAAATCAGCGCAATGAAAGTCTCAACGCTGGTGTCGGTCGCGGCGAGCGATTTCGCCACCGATTCGGTCGAGGGCCAGCGCGCCCGGCCGTCCGGCGTAATGCGCTTGGACTTGTTGAAGGTGGTCGGATCGAGCCCGGCCTTTTTGGCGAGCCCCGACGCCGAAAGGCCGGCGCGCGCCGCGAGCCGGTCGATGGCGGTCCAGATCTGTGCGTGCGTCAGCATGGGCGGCCCCGCGCGTTGCAAACGCGTCGTCGTGTGACTTTTATCCTACTTAGGTATAGGAATTAGTGCCGTTTGGCCACGCTGTCCAGTCCTCACCTCACGTTTCTTGTGCGCCGCCGGTTCAGTGGCTAGTTTCGCGCGCCCGAATTCTGGAGGTGTTCAGGCGTGATCGCCCTGTTGGAGCGCCTGGCGCGCCCGGTCCTGTATCGTTTCGACCCCGAAAAAGCCCACCGGATCGCGCTGCGCGCCCTGCAATGGACGCCGCTGCCGGCCGCGCGGCCCGAGGATCCACGCCTGCAGGTCCGCGCTTTCGGACTGAATTTCCCAAATCCGGTCGGCCTCGCCGCGGGCTTTGACAAGGATGCCGAGGTTCCGGACGCGCTGCTGCGGCTCGGATTCGGTTTTGTGGAGACGGGCGGCGTGACGCCCCTGCCGCAACCTGGCAACCCCCGGCCTCGTCTGTTCCGCCTCGATGCGGATGGCGGGGTGATCAACCGGTTCGGATTTAATTCGGAGGGTGCTGCGGTCGTCCTGCGGCGGCTGGCCGCACGCGCCGACCGTGGCGGGATTGTCGGCATCAATATCGGTGCGAACAAGAACAGTGCCGACCGCGCTGCCGACTATGTACGCCTCGTGGAGGCGTTCGCGCCGGTGGTTTCCTACGTCACCATAAACGTGTCGTCACCGAATACGCCGGGCCTGCGCAATCTGCAGGAGGCCAAGAGCCTTGACGATCTTCTGGCCCGGGTGATGGAGGCGCGCGACCGCGTGCGACTGCATGCCGGGCCGACGCCGTTGCTTCTGAAAATCGCGCCGGATCTGACGCTCGCCGATCTCGACGATATTGTCGGCATTGCCCGCCGCCGCAAGGTCGATGGCATGGTGGTCGGCAATACCACGGTGCTGCGCCCGCCGTCCCTGCGCGAGCGCGAAAAGGCGATGGAACAGGGCGGATTGTCCGGTAAGCCGCTGTTCGCGCTTTCGACGCGGATGCTGGCGGAGACTTACGTCCGGCTCGAAGGCGCCATGCCGATTGTCGGGGTCGGCGGCATCGATTCAGGCGAGGCCGCAGTCGCCAAGGTCCGGGCGGGCGCGACGCTGGTGCAGCTTTACAGCGGCCTGGTGTTTCGGGGGATTGGACTGGTGCACGAGATCAAGCGCGCGTTGCTGCAGCAGGCCCAGAGCGTACCACTGGCCGAACTGACCGGCGGGGACGCCGCGGACATCACCGCGCAGCCCTGGCCGGTGTGATGGTCCCGCAAACGCCGTTGAGTCCCGCGTAAGAGGGAATGCAGCCTTCATTATGCCTTCGTCCTAGCCTTCGCGGGGACGAACGGAAATGTGCGAGCGCGGAGCCTACCGCCCCTTCGGCGCATTCATGAGCCGCATGATCAGCCAGACCGGGATCACGATCACCGCGCCGAGCAGGAAGTACCGCCAGAGCCAGTGAATGGCGTCGAAGCCGAGATGCCAGACGGTCTCAATCAGATGCTGGATGCTGCGGATGATGTTGTAGGGATCGAGCCCGAACGTCACCATCACGAATCCGACCAGGATCGACAGCAGGATCAGCCGGCCGGCAACCGCGATCGGCGAGCCGCCGAGAAAACGGGTGACGGAATCGCCCGAGGAACGGGGCGTCTCGATCGAGGCTCGCGGATCGTTGGTTGACATCATCCCCTCCACCCGGAACGCGTCCGGAAACCGCGATCATTTAATGACGAGGCCGCGCCTTGCAAGCCGCCCGGTCAAGATCCACGGCCGCGCTCGATCGCATCGGCCATTTTCTCCAGTGTTTCCAACCGGTCGGCTTCGCGCGGCGGCTTGTCCCAGCGCAGCCGCGCGATGCGTGGAAACCGCATGGCCAGACCCGATTTGTGGCGGCTGGAGCGCTGCAGCCCCTCGAATGCAACCTCCAGCACGAGGCCCTGGTCGGGCGCGTATTTCACCGCGCGCACCGGTCCGAACCGCTCGACGGTGTTGTTGCGGACGAAGCGGTCGATCCTGATCAGTTCGTCATCGGTGAAGCCGAAATAGGCCTTGCCCACCGGAACGAGGGTGTCCTCTCCGTCGATCAGGGTCCAGACCCCGAAGGTGTAATCGGAATAGAAGGACGAGCGTTTGCCGCTGCCGCGCTGCGCATACATCAGCACCGCATCGACCGTGAACGGATCGCGCTTCCATTTCCACCACAGGCCTTTCGGCCGGCCCGGGACATAGGGCGCGTCCCGGCGCTTGAGCATGATGCCTTCGACAGCGCCGGCATCCTTGCCGGCGCCCGCCGATGCGGGGTCGGCGCGCGCAGCGGCGAGTTCGTCCCAGGTTGCAAAGGGCACGAGCGGCGACAGATCGAGCCGTGGATGCATATGACGCGCAATGAAGGCCTCGAGCCGCATTCTCCGCTCCACGAATGGAAGCTCCCGAAGGTCATCATGACCATCGATCAGCAGGTCATAGACGCGCAGATGCGCCGGGTAATCATGGATCAGCTTCGGGGTCACAGCCTTCCGGTTCAGCCGCTGCTGCAGGACATTGAAGCTCTGCACCCGCCGATCGCGCAGGATCAGGAGTTCACCGTCCAGCGAGCCGTTGAAGTTCAGCGCCTCGATCAACTCGGGGAAGCTTTTCGATATGTCCTCGCCCGTGCGTGAATACATGCGCGCGATCCGGTCGCCGCGCGCATTGACCCCGGCCGAAGCCTGCACCCGAATGCCGTCCCATTTCCATTCGGCGACGAAATCGGCCGGGTCGAGCTTCTCGAAATCGGCCGCTTCGATCGCCTGGGCAAGCATCGCCGGGCGGAATGGGGCCGGATCGGATGTCTTCGGCTTTTCAGCGCGGCCCTCGAGCCAGGCAAACAGATCCTGGTAAGGCGGCTCAAGGCCGGACCACATCAGCTCGATTTCGGTGACGTCCTTGTCGCCGAGCGCGGCGGCGGCAGTTTTCGCGAGTCGTGCGGAGACGCCGACGCGCAGCGCGCCGGTGACGAGCTTAAGCAGCGCCCATCGTCCCGTTTCATCGAGACAATCAAGCCAGCGCGCGATCTGTGCGGGAAGCTGCGCCTTGCCGAGCGTGTTGAGAGTGAGGACGACGTCGGTGAGCGATGGCTCTTCTATCCCTCCCCCGCTTTCGCGGGAGGGTGGAGAGCGTAGCGAGCCGGGCGGGGGCGGCGTGTGCAATGGACCCCACCCGGCCGCCGTCGTTTCGCTCCGGCGTCCACCCTCCCCTTGCAGGGGAGGGATGCTGCGCGGTGGCGCCGGCCACATTAGCGCGATGGTTTCGGAGGTGTCGCCGACGAAGTCCCGCGACA
>Ga0182742_1001860_pt1 | contig 25377 bp, 26 predicted proteins | sample eDN5th37CBELigMG_FD_128880 | JGI IMG/M metagenome (GOLD analysis project Ga0182742, IMG submission 128880) | Enriched Miracle-Growth compost microbial communities from Emeryville, California, USA - eDNA 5th pass 37_C BE-Lig MG (version 2)... ...
ATTCAAAAAAGAAAAAGACATTCCATTCTACAGTTCATGAAGAAAGTACTGAATCTTTTGGGGATGTTATTCAGATTAAGCCTTATACCAATAATTCAGAGGGGCCAATCGAACAGGAATCAGATATACCAACCAACCTTGAGACACTAACCGGAATTGAAAATCCTAAAAACCCAGATGAGCTTAAGGAATTAGTTTCGAAAACACCTGCTCGAATTGGAATTGGTAGAGCTGGTCTTCGTCCCAAAACGAATACTTGGTTAAAGTTTAGATATGACCACGCTGCAGCTGTAGATGCTGTCTATGGAACGGTGAATGATAAGCTTCTACAAAGCTTGGAACTATTTAAGGTGGAAACGAAGGTAAACGATAAAGAGGTTTATATTCGCAGACCTGATTTTGGAAGAAAATTATCAGATAAAGCAAAGAAAACAATCCTTGAAAAATGTAAGAAAACCCCGACAGTTCAAATTATTGTATCTGATGGGTTAAGCTCAAGCGCAGTCGAAGAGAATGTGGAAGATGTTTACCTCTCTTTACAACAATCTTTGAAAAGTCTTGGCATTGATACAGGGACATCCTTTTATATTGAAAAAGGTAGAGTCGCTGTAATGGACGATGTCGGTGAAATCCTTCAACCAGACGTTGTGGTTCTCTTAATTGGTGAACGCCCGGGACTTATTAGTGCAGAATCTTTAAGCGCATACCTTTGTTACCAGCCAAGAATAGGAACAATTGAAGCAGACCGGATGGTGATTTCAAACATCCATAAGGGCGGTATTCCCCCTGTAGAAGCCGGTGCTTATATCGGAACTGTGATTCAAAAAATATTAAAATATGAAGCTAGTGGAGTATCACTGGTTCAGAAAGAATCATAGGAGGTAATCAATTTGGCCTTAGAGCGAATTTATGCTGATATTTTAGCTGTTCGTATCATACCAAATGTAGATCCTGTATTGGGAAGGGAATTGAACCTTGGACCTCATCAGCGAAGTTTGGGAATCTTTACATCAACCGTTGATGATATTGGATACACAGCTTTAGATGAAGCAACGAAAAGGGCAGCTGTTGATGTTGTCTATGCGCGATCGTTTTACGCTGGGTCTGCTCATGCTTCAGGACCTCTATCTGGTGAAATGATAGGTATCTTAGCAGGACCAACACCAGATGAAGTTCAAAGTGGAATAGAAGCTGTACTACAAACTGCAGAAACTGATGCATATTTTGAAGCGTGTGATTCAGAAAAAACGCATGCAATATATGCTCATGTTATTTCTAGTTCTGGTTCTTACCTCTCAAAAGAGGCAGGTATCAATCAGGGAGAACCGATTGCTTATTTAATCGCACCTCCTCTTGAAGCAGTATATGGTTTAGATGCAGCTTTGAAGGCTGCAGACGTAGAATTAGTTAAGTTTTTTGGACCACCGTCTGAAACGAACTTTGGTGGAGGATTGCTGACAGGTTCACAATCTGCTTGTAAGGCAGCAGCCGATGCGTTCCGAGAGAGTATTCTACGGATTGCTGAAAATCCATTGAAATATTAAATAGAAAGGAGTTTGTCCTGTGCAATTTGACCAAGATCTCCAATCCATTCAAGAAATGCGCAATGCGGTTAAACGCGCAAAAGAAGCGCAGCTGAAGTACTTGTCCTTTACACAGCAGCAGGTTGATGAAATTGTTGAACGTGTTGCAAAAGCTGCTTATTCAAAATCACTTGAACTTGCAAAGATGGCTGTTGAAGAAACAGGGATGGGTATTGTTGAGCATAAGAAGATAAAGAATGAAGTAGGTTCGATGGCCGTCTATGAATCAATTAAAGATGAAAAGACGGTTGGAATTGTTAATGAGGACCGAGTGAGGAGAGTAACAGAAATCGCCTATCCTTTCGGAGTTGTAGCTGGGATTATTCCCACGACAAACCCTACTTCGACTGCTATTTTTAAGGCATTGATTTCCTTGAAAACTAGAAATGCAATTGTTGTAAGTCCACATCCACGCGCCATTAAATGTACAGTAGAAGCACTGAAAATTTGTGAACAGGCAGCGATTGAGGCTGGAGCTCCAGAAGGGCTGATTGGTTGGATTTCAAAACCTTCCATGGCTGCAACATCTGAATTAATGAAGCATCGTGATATTGACGTTATTTTAGCAACTGGTGGTGGTGGTTTGGTAAGGGCTGCTTATAGCTCTGGGAAACCAGCTTATGGTGTAGGACCAGGAAACGTACCTTGTTATATTGAAAGGACAGCAAATGTTTCGAAGGCCGTTTCAATGATTGTAGATAGTAAATCTTTTGATAATGGCACCATCTGTGCAACAGAGCAAGCGCTTGTTGTAGATAAGAATATTAAAGATATGGTGATTCGTGAGCTAAAAAACAATGGATCATACATGTTGAACGAAAGTGAAAAGGCAAATCTAGAAAAACTCATATCACCAGAGCCAGGAAAATTGAATCCTGCAATTGTCGGTCAAAGTGCGGCTAGAATTGCGGAGATGGCAGGATTTACTGTTCCGTCTGATACCAGAATATTAGTTGCTGAAGAAACGAATGTGGGAAAAAGTGTACCGTTCTCAATTGAAAAACTTTCTCCAATATTTGGCTTCTATACAGCAGATAATTATGAAGAAGCGAAAGAATATTGTACAAAGCTTCTTAATTTAGGTGGAAGAGGACATAGCTTAGCGCTTCATACAAATGATGAAAAAATTGCAAATGAATTTGCTCTTGAAATGCCAGTTTCAAGATTGATGGTAAATACACTTTCGTCAATTGGGGCAGTGGGTGCAACAACAGGCTTATTGCCATCCTTGACATTGGGATGTGGTTCCTTTGGTGGGAATATCACTTCTGATAATGTAACAGCTCGCCATCTAATTAATATCAAGAGAATGGCATATGGAATTAAGGAAGTTTCGATTCCTAAACCATCCTCTTCAAATACAACTACTAAACAAGAAACGAGCAAACCTCAAAGTGTTGATGATATTGTCAAAAAAATCTTAAACAAAGTACCATCGAAAAATGAAATTGATGAGAAGCAAGTAGCAGAAATGGTGAACCAAGTTATAAAAAAATATCAAATGAATTAACAATTTATTAAAATATAAAAATTAAAAACGTACCAATAGGAGGAAATAAAAATGAGTAGAGAATTAACAGCATTAGGAATGATTGAAACTAAAGGATTAGTTGCTTCTGTAGAAGCTGCTGATGCGATGGTAAAGGCAGCAAATGTTCACTTAGTAGGTAAAGTACATGTTGGTGGAGGTATTGTAACTGTCTTAGTCCGAGGTGATGTAGGTGCAGTAAAGGCTGCTACTGATTCTGGAGCTGCTGCAGCTCAACGCGTTGGGGAAGTCATTTCGGTACACGTTATTCCACGACCACATAATGAATTAGAAAGCATTTTGCCAAAATTAGAAATCCAAGAATAATAAATAGACACATAGGTTAGGAGCATGAAACATGAATCAACGTCTCATAGAAACGATTGTGGAGGAAGTTGTTTCCCAATTGAATGGGATAAAGGCAAAACCTTATTCTATTCCAATCGCAGTTTCTGCTCGACACTGCCATTTGAGTATAGGTGACCTTGAAGAACTATTTGGTGAAGGATTTAAGTTAACAAAAAAAGCGGATTTGTCACAGCCTGGACAATTCGCAGCAAATGAATTCGTTACGATTGTGGGACCAAGAGGCAGCATTGAAAAAGTGCGCATTCTTGGTCCTGCGCGTAATATGACCCAAGTAGAGATTAGTCAAACAGATTCTATTAAACTTGGCGTAAAGCCACCTCTTAGAGAATCTGGTAATCTTGAAGGATCAGCACCAGTTACTATTGTTGGACCTAAAGGAAGTATTTACAAAAAAGAAGGATTAATCATTGCCCAGGCGCATATTCACATGAATCCTGACGAGGCACAGAATCAAGGTGTAGAAGATGGAGAATATGTGAAGATAGAGGTTCAAGGAGAACGACCGATTACTTTTGGCAAGGTGTTAATTCGTGTTTCACCAAAATACGAACTCGAAATGCATGTCGATACAGATGAAGCGAATGCTGGTTTTTTAAAAGGAAAAACATTTGGGAGAATTGTTAAGTATGGGGAGAACGGATCATGATTGATCGAGAGATGATTGAAAGAATTGTAGGAGAAGTTGTTGGAAGGCTATCGGTAAAGGACCCCCATATAATAGAGAAACCAAATTTACTAGTAGTTGGGGATATTTCGTTTGCAGCGCCTGAACAATTATCGAAATTACAAGCGAAATGGTCGATTAGCAATTATGTGGGCGAGGAAAAAGTAAGATTGGATCATATCAACCATGTACTCTTTATGCACGCAACACAGGACTTGCTTGTAAAAGGGGCTTTGGGAATATTTGACACACCCGAAAGTAAATTACTTTCTCGATGTTTCATGGAGTCAACTCCTGTAACAATTGTACCCACTATCTATTTAGAGGACCGTTTATTTTCCGAGAGTCCCATTAATAAAGCATATGTTACTCACCTAAGAGGATATATTGATTCACTCCTATTGTTTGGAGCAAGGGTAGGCACTTTTGAGCGCTTTGTAGAAGCAAATAATGAAACCACTGCCTCAAGTCAAAAGGATAAGCTACGATCTAAAAAGAAAAAGATTTTGACAAGGCGTGATATACAGGATTGTAAGGAGAATTTCATAGAAGTGGATTCTAATACAATTATGACACCGTTAGCTAGAGATACCGCTAGAGAAATGCAAATAGACATCAGGATACTTGATTCAAAAGGGGCGAAAATTTAAATGGAATTAGGGACAGTAATTGGAAACGTTTGGGCTACAAGGAAAGAGGATGAGTTACAAGGATTAAAATTCTTAATTGTGCAACCTGAACATGCAGACCGAACGAATGCTGGAGTTCCATTTGTTGCAGTAGATAGGATTGGAGCTGGATTTGGTGACCAAGTTCTTGTAACCCGTGGAAGCGCAGCTGCTAATCTATCTTCTAGTGAAAAAAAGATACCAATAGATGCCCTGATTATTGGAATTATAGATTCTGTTGATGTAGAAAAAGAGGTGAAATGAACGTGGGTAGAGCATTAGGAATGATTGAAACGAGAGGATTAGTCGGTTCGATTGAGGCGGCGGACGCAATGTTAAAATCGGCGGATGTTACGTTGGTAAAACAAGAAAAGGTTGATGCAGCCCTTGTTACTGTTTTAGTTCAAGGCGATGTGAGTGCTGTCCAAGCTGCTGTAGATGCCGGAAAAGAGGCGGCAAGAAGAGTGGGGGAACTTATTTCCGCACATGTCATCCCACATCCGGATGAATCAATCAACTCTACATTATTTGAAAGTAAGAAAGAAGAAAAGGGAAAAAGTTCACCAGTACCTACAAAATCAGCAACACCAAAACGTAATACAAGAAATTCTAAGAAGAATGCAACAAACGTCAAGAGTGAAACACCAAAAGCCGAGCCTAAGCAAGATGAGAAAACAGAATAATATTTATCTAATGGATAGACAACATGACTAAGAACGGAGGAGAAAAATGGCTTTTACACGAAAGAAATTAGCTGTCATTGGTGCAGGGTTTACCGGTGCAACAGCCGCTCTTATGCTAGCTCAAAAAGAGCTGGGAGATGTTGTATTAGTTGATATTCCTTCACAATCAAATCCTACAAAAGGGAAAGCCCTTGATATGCTAGAGGCAAGTCCAGTTCAGCGCTTTAACGCTAACATTACAGGGACCTCTAATTATGAAGATATTCAAGACGCTGATCTAGTCCTCATAACCGCTGGTATTCCGCGTAAACCAGGTATGAGCCGCGATGATTTAGTAGCAACAAATGAAAAGATTATGATTGAAGTTTCAAATAATATTAAGAAGTATGCTCCCAATAGCTACATTTTAGTTTTGAGTAATCCAGTCGATGCAATGACCTACGTGTGCTATAAAACAACAGGATTTCCAAAGAATCGCGTTATTGGACAATCAGGTGTTCTAGATACAGCTCGTTTTAATACCTTTGTTGCAGAAGAATTGGGAGTTTCGATTGAGGATATTTCAGGATTTGTTCTGGGTGGACATGGGGATGATATGGTTCCACTTGTTCGCTATTCCTATGCAGGAGGCATACCTCTTGAAAAATTACTGCCAGCAGAACGAATAGCAGCTATTGTGGAAAGGACGCGTAAAGGCGGAGGCGAAATCGTCAACTTGCTTGGCCAAGGTAGTGCCTATTATGCACCAGCTGCCTCGATGGTCGAAATGACAGAAGCAATCCTTAAAGATAAGAAACGAATCTTACCATCTATTGCCTATCTAGAAGGTGAATATGGCTATAAGGATATTTACCTAGGTGTTCCAACCGTTTTAGGTGGTAATGGAATTGAAAGTATAATCGAAATTCCGTTAACAAATGATGAAAAAACAGCCCTCGCAAAATCGGCACATTCTGTAAAAAATGTATTAAGTATATTAGAAACCAAATAAAATGGTTGTCTAAAAAGTACATTTTGGGATGAAGCGTGCCCAAATAATCCTAAAGAAGAGACCACTTCCTGATCAGGAAGTGGTCTCTTCTATCCCATCAACTTTGATTATGGAAAGTCTCGCTAGAAACCATAGGGACGGTTCTTGTGGTCCCTAAATTGAGAACTAGAAGAACCGTCCACGTGGTCCACCCGGTCTCAAAATAGAAATAAAAAAACTATGACCAATCTAACTTAAGATAAGTCATAGTTTTTGCTTTTTATGGATTCATCTTAGTACACAAAATAAATCAAAATCGAAGTCACAATCCCAATCCACACACTTAGTAAAATGCAATAGCCCATAATATGGCGTATATGAAGACCAACAATACTTAAGATAGGCAATGCCCAGAATGGTTGGATGAGATTTGTCCATGCATCTCCCCATCCGACCGCCATCGCGATAACGGCAGGATCGGCACCTAGTTCCATCCCCGCAGGTACTTGAAGTGGACCTTGTAGTGCCCACTGTCCGCCACCTGATGGAGCTAAGATATTGACGAGTCCAGCGGTCCAATACGTAAAGACACCGAATGATTCTGCACTTGAAATAGATGTCATACCCCTAATAATTGTATCAGCAAGTCCGGAGCTACCAAGTAGTGCGATAATCCCCGCATAGAAAGGAAATTGGAGAATGATAGGTGAAATCGATCCGGCAGCTTCCTTAAATGCATTTCCATATTGCGCAAGCGAGCGATGGAAGAGCAGTCCTAAAGATAAAAATAAAATATTAATAAGGTTCAAGTTGAGGTCCACACTTTTAGCAAATTGTAATAACACATAGACGATACCAACTAAGCCAATTAAAATCCCCAAAATTGGTGTGTTTTCTAAACGTATGGCTGGTGAATTAGTGTCTTCTTTGGTAACAACTTCTGCTTGTGGTGGTTCCACTTTTGCTGTATATGGAATGATATTCTTTTTTGGAGCCATTAATAGGATAAAGATAGGAATTGTAATAAGTAGTGCAAAGAAAATGATTACAGTACCCGGATGGAAGATAGTTTCAGAGGTCGGGATAACGCCCATAACATCGGCGAGAAAGTGATCTTCTGTTGCAATCGTTAGAAGGATTGAGCTCGAAAGACCAGCTGTATAAAGTACAGTAGGAGCATAGGCACAAGCGACCAAAAGTGGGAAATGAGCGTTTTTATTCCTTTTTCCTACCTCACGAGCGACGATGGCACCAACAACAACAGCGAGCCCCCAGTTGACATAATACGCAGCAGCCGAAATTAAGAACGTGAATAAATACGCCTTTGTTGCCGTATTAGCTTTAGCTGAGATAGCCTCTAAACCCTTTCGAACAAAAGGAACCGAAGCAAGGACCATCCCCGTCATAAGCAAAAGCACCATTTGCATCGTAAACGCTAAATAAGTCCAAAATCCATCTCCGTAAGACTGAAATAAATTCGCAGGATCAGCAGGAGCTGTAAAAAAGGCCAAGACAAACACAAACAAAGTCATCAACACAGCAATAACAAACGCATCAGGCAAATACCTCTGAATTACTCGTGAAAAGCGTTCTGACACTCTGTTTAACATTTTTATCCCTCCTTTTACTACAAAAGGTATGAGGGGAGCGAATTTTGTATGACTTGTTTTCAATAAGTCTCTTTGGAGTATTTTTCCTTAACTGAAAAATGAACAAGCAAGGCCAAATGACCTTGCTTGTTGTTTAATTCTTTCTTATTTTAAAGACTGCTCATGATATAACTCTGGGTCTGCTTTCACTTTCGGTCCTTTTTTAGGTTTTGGTCCCATATTGTCAAAACGGGCTTGATCATAGATGGCGGAACCTACGATTTCAGCAACATCTTGGAGTTTTTCCTTACTTATTTTGTCTAACGAGTCTTCTGGTGTATGATACCAAGGCTCTGAAGGGCTATGAATAAATAATGCAGCAGGGATTCCAGCTTCTGCAAATGGAACATGGTCACTTCTGCCACCAGCATAAAATGGAGTAGGTTCTCCATTCAATCTTGTACTTGATGCTTGTGCAAGCTCAGTTACTAGATTTGGTTTACCATCAAGTGTCGCCATTGTTAGGTTACCTGCATCACGACTTCCGACCATATCTAGATTAAAGTTTGCAATAATACGATTGAGGTCGTCCTCAGGTAGATTTGCCACATAATGTGCGGAGCCAAGTAGCCCATTCTCCTCAGCACCAAATGTTATGAAACGAATTTCAGTATCTGTAGGTAGGTTTTTAAAGACACGAGCGAGCTCAAGTGTCATAGCGGTCCCTGAAGCATCGTCATTTGCTCCAGGTGCACCAGCAACGGAATCGTGGTGAGCCCCAACAACAATGACATCATTGGTATCTTTTTTCTTATTGGTTGGCTTTTTCGTTGCAATTACATTATGAGAAATACTCTCACCTGCTCTAGCACCTTCAACTTGGAGTGAAGTATGTAGGACCTCTCCACTTATAAGTGCTTCATGCAGTGCATCACCTTCTGCTTTCGTTAGCGCAACAGCAGGTACATACTTGTCGTTCGCTTCTCCAAGTGTTCCATTAACTGCTCCTGACGTATTGTTGAAAATAATAACTCCTATTGCTCCTTTTTCAGCAGCATTTAAGACTTTCTCCCCAAACGAGATCTCGCCACGCTGAATAAGCGCAATTTTTCCAGTAAGGTCAGTGTTTTGAAGTTCAGCAACTGTCCCTAATCCTGCATAAACTAGTTCCCCTGAGACATTTCCATTTACAGTATAGGTGAACGAACTTGGGTTGAGGGTACCATCATAACCATTAACTGAAAGTTCAATTGCACTTGGAGGTGTATAGCCATAGAAGGTAAATTGTTGAATTTCAGTTTCGTAACCATAGGATTCGAATTGTTCTTTTATGTATTGAACAGCGTTGTGTTCTGCTTCAGTCCCTGCAACACGCGGTGTTTCAGAAAGGGATGCAATATTGTTATAAATATTGTCTACATTAAGTTGATTAATCACCTTGTGATCAAAGAACTTCTCCTTCTGAGATTGCGTCACTACGATTGGTTTTGCAAATACTACAGGTGTAGCAATAGCCCCAAATGCAAGTGTTGTAGTGAGTCCAAACGATACTACTAGTTTTTTCATGAAATTCCTCCTTTTACTAGATTCATAGTACAAGGTAAAGTTTATATCATTTGGAAAATTCTAATAAGTGTAGGAATCCTTAGACAAACATAGGCTTAAACTCATATTTATACTTCAAAGTGGCTAGAAAAGGACTTACTCCCTATGAGGAAAATACTTCCAGAAATAAATCGAGGTTTGGGTATTGTCACATTGAAGAAGGTGGCATGCTGGGAGGAGTTTAATGGTTTGTCAAAAATCTTCATCAGCATTCCAGCAAGTTTCCGTTTCATTTGCCTCCACCAAAATGCAGTCTGAATTAATTCTTCTAGATTAATACTGTTTTCAATCCCCATTTTTTTTATAAATCTTGACAATATCTTCGGTACATACATTACCTACAGCTTTATTGGCAAATGGAATCCTTCAAATTCATCAATTGATGAATTACAACGATGAACTCCAGCCTGTGTATCCTGCAAAAAAATTGGGTTGAAATTTGTTGGGGTGGCGATTGGACGTCATATTTGCCAAAAAAAGAGACAAGATTTAGCCCTTCAAATATCTAGTAGTCTTTTAATAATAATTAATGAATAAAATGGCAATACGTAAATAATTGTTAAAATCATCGGATAGGAAATTAGGACGTGCAATTAGCTCAACCATACTCAGTAATAATAATAGGGAGGGGAAGACATGAGTTCAATATCAAGTGTTTATATGCCTAAAGCTATTTTTTATGGATCTGATTCCTTTAAACAATTAGGGATTGAAACTAGGAAACTAGGAACTAGAGTTCTTATCATTAGTGATAGGGTGATGGAGGATATTGGGTATGTTAATGATTGTAAAAATATATGCAATGAAGAAGGAATTGAGCATTCAACCTATTTGGATATTACATCCGAACCGACTGACATATTCGTTCATGAAGCTTTGAAAGTATTTAAACAAAATAATTGTGATGTCATTATTGCACTAGGTGGAGGAAGTTGTATTGACACAGCAAAAGCTGTTTCAGTAATTGCTACAAATGGGGGAAGTATTAGTGATTTTATAGGGAATAAAAAAATCGCTGATAAGAAGGCTGTTCCACTAATTGCAATTCCGACCACAGCGGGTACTGGATCTGAAGCAACAGATGTTACAGTCATAACAAATACTAAAAATGATGTTAAAATGATGATTAAACAACCGGCTTTTTTACCAGAAGTCGCTATAGTTGATCCTTTGCTTACACTTTCTTCTCCAAAACATATTACTTCAGCAACCGGGATAGATGCCCTAACACATGCAATCGAAGCATACATTTCAAGACGCTCACATCCATTCACAGATACCCTTGCATTATCGGCGATCAAATTGATTTACGATAACATTGAAGAAGCTTATAAGAATGGTAACAATATATTAGCAAGAGAAAAAATGTCATTAGGAGCCTTAAAAGCTGGCATCGCATTTTCAAATGCATCTGTTTGTTTAGTTCATGGAATGTCCAGACCAATTGGAGCTTTATTTCATGTACCACACGGAGTTTCAAATGCAATGTTGCTACCTGCAATATTAGAATATAGTAAATCAGCTTGCATTGATAGATTAGCTAATATTGGACTGTTAATTAGACCAGAGTTAAATGGTTACTCAAATGAAGAAATTGCAAATATCGTTGTAAGAGAAATAAAGCAACTTTGTTCGAATTTGAATATCCCTAATATGAAGGAGTGGGGGATAGACAAACAAGAATTAGATAAAGTAGTTGGAAAAATGGCGAAAGATGCTATTTCAAGTGGTAGTCCCGGAAACAATCCAAGAATTCCAACAGAAGATGAAATTATTGCATTATATGAACTTTGTTTTGATTACAAGATGAATGAAGGTGTTAATGAATCAACCTTTTAATTGGTCAATTTCATTTGAAACGGAAAGCCGAAGAAGTAAGAAGGGCCAAGTAGCTCTTCTTTTTTCACAGTAATATTTTACCATGTTTTTGCATTTTTTTGTAAAATATTGTGATATAATCTTGAAAAATAGGGAAAATTTGTTTTGGGAATTACTGTATCAACTATACTTGAGGTGAAATATGCTTGAATTTTTATTAATTTTTACAGTTGCAATCCTATTCATCCTAGGAATACCAAAAGTAAAAGGGTTCCTAGGAGAAGCATCAGTGCGTCTTTATTTAAACAAACTAGATAAAGAGAAATACCAGGTGTTCAATGATGTTCTCATTCCGTTAAAAAACAGAAAATCGTCACAAATTGATCATGTTGTAGTGTCTCCTTTTGGAATTTTTGTAATTGAAACGAAAAATTACAAAGGGTGGATTTATGGTGATTCTAAGAGCAAATATTGGACTCAGGTCATTTATAAACGCAAAGAGAAGCTTTATAATCCTATTTGGCAAAACTATGGCCATATTAAGGCATTGCAAGAATACTTAGGAATGGAGAACGAAGAACCCTATCATTCTATTATTTCCTTTAGTAACCGGGCTACACTAAAAAAAATTGAAACTAATAGTTCAAATGTAAGTGTCGTGTATTCTTCACGCCTTGTAGGTACTATCCTGGAACATAAACAAGTACATTTGTCTGCAGGAGAAACCAAGAAGATTGTTAATAAACTTGAGAAAACATTGAATGCTGATGGAGACAAGAAAAAGCAGCATGTTAAAAACATTAAAGATTCACAACGATTTTATCAATATAAAATTAACGCAAATATGTGCCCAAATTGTGGTTCGGAACTGGTCGAAAGAAAGGGAAAATACGGAACTTTTTTGGGTTGCAGCAGCTATCCAAAATGTAGGTTTGTTGAGAGTAACAAACAGGCAAATTTGTAATAGACAGCTTTTATTCGTCTTGTCTACACTGGCTACTAGTCAAAGCAGGCAAAAGGAGTTTCTATTAAATGGCAACATATTTTAGAATCCATAATAATATTTAGCCAAACATGTTATTGTAGAATGACAGGAGGTGTCCATGTGAATCAACAAAAGACATTACATATTTTAAATGGAATGGAAATGTATACATATTTTAAAAGGACTTCATTCTTAGAAGACGAGTTAATGATCCCGTTTAACGAAGCAATGTGCTATGGAAACACCTGTGAAGAATTATTTTCTGAAAAATTTACTGAGATACGGTCGAAAGTTCATCATGTTACACCTTCACAATATGCTGAAATTACCCTAAACCCATTGCAGCCTCTTTTTGATGGAGATTTTAATCGGATCATATTATGGTTTGATGAAGATATGTTTTGCCAGATTAATGTTCTCACCATTTTGGCTTGGTTAGACCTAACTGATTATAAAGGAGCAATCGAAATTCATATCGTCGGTGATGCTTTTCAAGCTGTGGATTCCTTTACATTAACGCCGAATGGATATTATAAACTCTACAAACAGGTAGTAATCGACAAAAAACTTCCTCAGGGTGTTTACCCAAATTCTCTACAGAAGGGGATTGGATTATATTTCAGTTATCTTACTAGTAATAGTGATCTGATGATGTATATTCAAAAGCATCAAGATATCCCAACAAATGAACTCGTTCAACTACTAATCCAACACTTTAAACATTATGGGTTGGGGGATACACAATACGTTGAAATTATTGAGGCCACTTGCAAACATTAAGCAATTTTATATGTTTTATAGATTCAATCAAAAAATAACGAAGGAATCTTGAATGCTAACTGTAACTTGTTTTGATGAAAAATTTGGGTATTCTTTCCTATAATCTGGGCAGTGTATTAATAGGATTACACAAGTGGGATATTTAGAATTAATTGGAGGTTGCAAGCATTGAGTCAGAAAAATCCTATTAATGTTTCAGAAGTAGGCACCCTTTGGCAGACATACTTAGAAAAGACGCTTATTATGAGGCTTTTGGAATATTTTATTGAAAAAGCGGATGATCATCAAGCTCGGAATATACTAGGAGGTCTGTGGCAAGAGCTAGATTTTTATGTGAAAGAGATGGAGGAAGTTTTTAAGGAACAAGGTATGGTAAAACCTGTAGGGTTTACAGCTGCAGATGTCCATTTGGATGCGCCTAAGCTGTATGACCACGGATTTGATATTATGTTTGTTCGGGTTTTAAAGGAAGTTAGCATGGGTTTATATACTTTAAATATGAACATGTCTTACAATAAAAGAGTGATGGCTATCTATGAAGGTCTTACATCGATCACCCAAAAAATTTATAAACTTGCAACTGCATATTTACTTGAAAATGGGATACTTTCTCCACCTCCATTCGTTACCATGCCGAAAGAAGTAGAATTCATTGAAACAAAGAAGTACTTAGAGGGCTTTAAGATTACCGGTGATAAACGAGCATTTAATAGCCTCGAAGTCGGATTCCTTCATCACACACTCGAATCTAATAATATAGGGATGCAGCTGATTACAGGGTTTGCCCAATGCGCTCAAAACAAAGAGGTGAAACAATACTTTCTGAAAGGGAAGGAACTTGCAAAGAAGCAAATCAAATTCATGGAAGATATGTTACTAAAAGCAGATATTCACCTTTCTGCTAACTCTGGTGCAACGGTCACGAAGTCAACGGTACCTCCTTTTTCGGATAAGTTAATGATGCACTGCATTTATATTCTCAACGGATTTTCAATTGTTGGATCAGGAAGTGGTGTTTTTTTCAGTTTACGGAATGACATTGCCATGAAATCAATGATAATTGCTAAAGATATCTACTTATATGCAAGAGAGGGAATCGAACTTAAGATAAAAAACGGTTGGTTTGAAGAACCTCCCCAAACAGAGAACAGAGCAGAAATTATAAAGGGGAATGAATAAGTCGTAGGGGAAATAACGAACCTTGGATGATAATTAGAAAATATGTACATAAAAGTACGGAAGGCGTTGATCCAAGGAGGGATTAACGCCTTATGTGGAAATATTTATACTACAGAACGGGATTAAAAAGAAGCATTTTATGTTATAGGAGAATTATGATGCTTTTGGGAAAGGTTGTAGATATAGTGAGCTATGAAATTATTACATTACCAGGCTATCGGGCAGTAGGATTAAGATGGGAGGGTACATTTTCTGAGATTGTACCTAGTTTGAAAAACGTGATTCGACAAGTTGAAGAACGTGTTAAGGAGATAGATCACAAGGTAAATCCAAATGTTCAATTAGGTCTATCTTATCATGTAATTGAAAATGGATTTGTGCACTATGCAATGTATGAAGTAAGTGATAAGCAGGAACTTCCTAAAGGGATGATCGAAATAGAAGTTCCTGAACTAACGTATGTGAAGACCACACATAACAAAGGGGAAGATATAGAACAGACATATACGGATCTACATAAATGGTTATTTGATAGTGAGTATATCCCATTTAGGGAAGAGGGTGTAGATTACTATGATCCATATATGCCAATAAAACATGAACGTTATCCAGTTGATCGTGACCCTATTGATCCGCATTTTGATATCTATATTCCGATTGTCAAAGAATAATATATTCTTATTATCGGAAATGATTCGAGTACCTAAAGGCAACAATTGAAGGTTTTTAAAAGTCTTTCGAAAAAGGCAGGGTTATTAATAAGAATCTCCTTCGAAACGCTAATCCGTAATTATAGATACCAAATACACCCAAAATGTAATCGTTCCGATCACAGTATCTACACGATAAATTAGTAAATTTTATCCAATGTCCTTAGAAAAAAGGCTTTATCAATTCATATAATATGACACGATGTCATATTTTTATTGACAAGTGACATGGTGTCATATAAAATTTTTATTGTAAATGACACTGTGTCACTACATTGTGAGTGAATATGGTTTAGAAAAGTAGCCCATAATGTACGTTAATTGAAAAATAAGAGATTAATTGGGAAAGAGGACATAATATGGAAACCAATTCTAAGCAAAGAGGAATGAAAGGGCTTAAGACGGTTGCGCGAGCATTAACCGTTATGATCGGGGCATTTATAACTGCATATGGACTGGAAGCGATATTAATCCCAAACAACGTTTCAGATGGCGGTGTAACTGGCCTGAGTATCGTTGGATCACAATTAATGGGAATTCCTTTAGGCCTATTAATTGCAGTATTAAATATTCCATTCATATTCCTAGGTTATAAACAAATTGGGAAAAGTTTTGCTATTTATTCTGTTATTGGAATTGCTTCATTAGCTTACGGGACAAGTATTATGCATCATATTCCAACCATTATTGAGGGAGATACACTGTTAGTAACTGTCTTTGGTGGTATTATCATCGGTTTCGGTATGGGATTGGCTTTACGAAATGGCGGTGCATTAGATGGCATTGATATGTTAGCTGTATTGCTATCAAGAAAATTACCTTTTGGGACAAGTGACCTCATTTTATTCTTAAATTTATTTGTATTTATCATCGTATCGACTGTTTTTGGGCTACAAGGCGCCTTCCTATCGGGAATTGCTTATTTTATTGCTTCCAAGGTGATCGAAACTGTTGAAGAGGGGTTAAGTGGTTCTAAAAGCTATAAAATTATTACAAGTGAGCCTGAATTAATGGTAGAAACAATACGTGACCGTTTAGGTAGAAGCGCAACATATAACCTAGCTGAAGGCGGTTATTCAAACGAAAAAATCAAAGAAATTACTTGTATTATTAACCGTTTAGAAGACAGTAAAATGAAAGAAATCATTTATCAAATTGATAAGCATGCCTTTGTTGTTGTATATGATGTAGCGGAAGTTAAGGGTGGCAACTTTAAGAAAAGGGACATACATTAATAAATATTGATTCCATGTATTGTTTCGAAGGTAATGAGTGGATCCCTTTGTGAGAAAATATCGATCGGATTGAAAAGGTGAATTTTAACTAGCTAAAAAGTACCATACTTTAAAAGAAGTATGGCACTCTAATTATGAGCCTTTTCTAGGGCGAGTTTGATTCCGAATCCAACCAGGATCGTACCTGTGATTGCTTCAATGATCTTCTGTGATTTAGGTTTTTTCATAAAGGCACTGACCTGGTTGATTAGTAAGACATAGAGAAAAAACCAGATAGCGGTCAATACAGTATACGTAATTCCCATCAGGAGAAATGGAATGAACGTGTGGTTTCCTGCGTCTACGAATTGAGGTAAAAAGGTTAAGAAAAAGACAGCAACTTTGGGATTTAGGATATTGGTTAGGAACCCTTGTTTAAAACAAGATGTATTTGCAAACTGTCTTTTTGCGTTGGAATCAATGGTGGCAGCTTCTTCCTTCTTCCTCAATGACCATAACGTTTTAATCCCTAGATAAATTAAGTAAATAGCCCCTACATATTTGAATGCAGAGAATAACAATGCGGACTTCACAATGATTGCTGAAAGTCCGAATACAGCAGCAGAAGTATGGATAAGGAGGGCACAACACGTGCCTAAAGCCGTTTTTAGGCCTCCAATTCTCCCAACTGTAAGAGTATTCTTTGTAGCAACGGCAGTATCAGGACCAGGTAATATAATTAGAAAAATACACATAAGAACAAACAGATAAAAGTTTTCCATTTCCTTATCCCCATTCTTATTAAGGTCAGATATGTAATTCTTACAGTATATTATATAGAATGCGTGTTGTTTATTGAACAGAAATATTTGTTTAATTGATTTGATTTTTAAGATTTTATATAGAATTACAACCCAAAAATACAAAAACTCACCAAAAACGGTGAGTAAATTTTTTGAATCATTCCTTAATCTCAATTTTACGATTTTTAAATGAACCTGAATGCTCTAATTTGATATGTGCTTCAATCGATTTTATACTATCCTCGCGAAGTAATGTATCTTGACTTTTTAGCTTTTTCCAATCAGCATTATACTTTCGGAAAAGCTGATGTTCGAAGTTTAAAAAATCGATATCATGCTCCAAACCTAATCGATATAATTGTCTGATTTCAGAAATGATGCCTTTTTGTACGTATTCTTCCATGGCATTTACATGAAGTGTGTTGTTTTTAATGCGATTGCTGACAATCGCGTTAGCCAGAAAAAGGACTGTAAAGCGAAAGTTTCCGTTTTGTTCTTCGGGAATGATAGTTACCGATTGGTCTTCAAGTACCGCAATAAATTCTGGATTTCTTTCATTGGGTAAAAGTAAGGAGGCACGTACAGTTTCAGGAGCTATCCACCGCATGCCTTTTAGTTTCTCATACGGAAAATAGCCTTTGTATTTCTGGTTATCGAGAAAAAATGCTCCATCAATCGCTAGTTTTGCCTCATCTTTTTTATTTTTCTTCCATTGTTGGTCATCGATCGTGAGTGATGGAATATATGTAGTACGACCAGGATCAAAAAACTCACGTGCAAATTGATTTAATTTTAGCGGCCTAATGGTCGATCTTTGTTCGTATGAACTTTCTGGACTATGAAGAATCGTATTTAATGAATTTTGATTAAAGAATCCATTTGTCGATAAAATATCCAATATGGAGTTCTTTGTCCCAAAAATCCATGGAGTAGGGCGAAACTCATAATATCGTGTTAAACCATCAAAGATACTATCCATCCCTTGTTCAAGTGCATTTTCACTCAGAACAACAGCTGTCACATGTGCCCAAAGAAACCGTTCTTGCGAAGTATGATATGCTTTGAAGAATGCATCAATAAAGGTTTTTCCGCTTGTTTGAGAGACATACACTTGAGGTGCCCCTCTATCACCGTTTTCTGTTTTTGCGACAGAGGTTAATCCAATCATCTGAATCGAGACATAATACTCCCCATCTCGGTAATCAACACCAATAGCAGTAGCAAAGTTTTGATTTTCAATTTCTCCTATGTCATTTTCACAAGCTGTTAAAACGAAAAGACATAGTACAATTTTTATTAAGCAAACTATCATTGTTTTAAGTTTCATGCTATTTTCTCCGCTTCTGAATGAATGAGATTCCAAATTTTTTTCGGTCAAGTGGATTCAAAAACAGGGCTGCTAAGTATTCTTTGAATGTTAAGGAAGCAACGGGTTCAAGATAGGCTACTTTTAAAGACTCTAATGTTGATAGATAAATAAGAACGCTAAAAAATCCTATAAAAAGTCCGTATATTCCTAAAAAAATAGAAAGTAACAAGTTATACACCCTTAGGATACTGACGGTTCCAACCAATGATTGATTCACAAGTGTGTAGCTTGCGACTGCTGTTAACGCAATGACTACAATCATCGTGGGGGAAGCAAGACCAGCTCGAATCGCTGCATCACCGATAATGATACCCCCGACAATCGAAACTGTTTGTCCAAGAACAGTTGGCATCCGAACTCCTGCTTCTCTTAATATCTCAAACAACCCAAGAATAAATATTGCTTCCAGTCCAAGTGGCAATGGCAAACCTTCACGGGAGACTACGACGGTTGCTAATAGGGCAAACGGTAGTTGGTCAATATTGACAGAAGATAACGAAACCCAAAAGCCCGGTAGGAAAATAGCGACGATTAAGCCAATGATCCGAATAAGCCGTCCAAAGAGAACAAAATAGTATGGAAAATGCACATCTTCAGGTGATTTTATTAATTCAAAAACATTTATTGGACCAATCAATACAGAGGGTGAACCATTTACAATAAGAAGGAATCTTCCGCGTAACATACATTCAATGACATAATCAGGACGTGTCACATAATCAAATAAAGGAAACAAAGAGAACGAACGATCAGATAGCCATTGCTCTAATTGACCACTGCTGACCACGCTTTCGCTTTGAAAGTCCTCGAGTCGCTTCCTGACTTCCTCAATGATTTCCGGGTTGGCTTTATCATTCAAATAAAGCAGAGAAACCTCTGTTTTACTTAGCGAACCAAGGGTGAAAGATTCGGAATAGAGCTGATCGGTCTTCATTCTTTTACGAATCAATGAGATGTTGACATTCATCTCTTCAGTAAAGCTATCTTTAGGACCCTTAATCGAAACCTCTGTCGTTGATTCTTGCGGTTTTCGTTGTGGCACATTGCTAATATCGAATACATGAAAAAACGGGGTACCTTCCCGATAAACAATTAAAGAACCAGAAAACACAAGATTGACCATTTCCTTCATGGTTTTTATATGTTGGACTGGTGGAAGATCTTCAGAATGACTGCGAGATTCTTTTTTTTGGATGCTCAGTAGAATTCGATTAAAGTATTCATTTAACTGTTTGGAATCCAGCATGCCTTTACAATAAAAAGCTTGAATATAATCATTATTTTCGATTGGAATAAATTCAATATCAGCATAATGACTGAAAAAACATTTAATCACACGGTTAGTCAATATTCCGTTTTCTAACAATTCGTCTAATTGTGTCATGTTCATATCCGCAGGGTTCCTTTCTTCTTCGGCAAATAGCTAATAATGAATAAAGCAGTTAACATGAACACCGCACTAATAAAAGCAGCGGGATAAAAGTACCGTCCGATTAATGTTTGAACCCACATGTCACTTAACGGAATTAATGTCAGTAATCCTAATGAAAGCGAAGCAACGATGAATATATGCTTTTTTTTCACTGGTTGTAAATGACCTTTCACCATATCTGAAAGAAGAAATAATCCTAATGAAACACGGATGAGTTCACCGCTTAATAATTGAAACACCGCTAAAAAATCTACATGTGAAATATAATTCCCCAAGGTAATAAGTCTCCATTGTTCAAAAGCGGGGAACCGCATATCTGATGCAACTGCTGGGCCAAATGAAGACAAAGATCCCATGGTAGGGCCAAGGATCAGAATAACTAAAATGGTAATCAATAAAAAAAGGTTACCTTTTGTAAACGACTTTTTTAAGTGGTGTTGAATGAGCAACAATACAAGGAAATCTGCACTTCCTCCAAGAATAATAATGCTTCCTTTAATAACGGGTTGATATCCTTCAACAAGAACAGGGAATAGATACGAATAATCTTTTTCTTTAAGAGTAAAAGTTGCTACAAAAATTCCAAGCATCCAAACAACCGGCAATAAAACCGCGGAAGTATAAATAATTGATTTTAAGCCAGTATAGGCGGACCAAATACAAATCAAAAGGAAAGGGAGCATCACGATAAACGATGGTGTTCTCGGCAGAAAATAAATATTAATAGATTGGATCAGATCATAAAAAGAAATGGCAGTTATCGTGAAAACATAAACCCAAAGGAAGGCTATTAAGACACGAGATATAGCGGCGCCTGCACGTTCCGTAATCCAGTCATAAAGACATATTCGTTGTTCGTTTTTTTTCATAATCAAATAAAGAATATATCCCCAAAACAGTAATAAGACATAGGCAACAATTGCACATAGCCAGGCATCCCGTCTTCCCGTACTAAGCAAATGAGGCATGATGAGCACATGATTAGAAATTCCAATAAAAAGAATAAGGACAAATAATAACTGAGTACGTGAGAAATACATTCTTAACACCACCAAATTAATTCCCGATGCTGTTAGGATTTGTTTGTGTTACCAAATTATGCATATCGTTAGTAAGGGATAAAACGAGTACGAAGTATATTCAACATGGTTTAACGCCTTTTTTCGTATAAATCATACAAGTCCTAAATATTATCTATTAAATGGTTGTGAAATACGGACTATAGATGAAGGGAGAAGGAACTTGTATGGGAAATGTAGGATTTCGGATTCAGGGTGAGTTTGATAGACCACCTCGTAGACTAGTTGTTGCTTTTAAAGGGATTCCGGTTTCAAATATTGTAGATAACATGAACCGGACATCCTGTATTGGTAGAAAAATAAGGCCATACAATTCAGCACCACTCATTGGATGTGCTTTTACAGTTAAAACTAGACCAGGTGATAATTTGCTGCTACATAAAGCAATTGACTTAGCCTCTCCTGGCGATGTCATTGTGGTTGATGGGTAGGGCGATATCACTAATGCCCTAATTGGTGAATTAATGATTACCTGGGCACAAAAGCGAGGAATCGCCGGGTTTATTATCAACGGAGCGAATCGCGATGTGGGAGTTATTAAACAAATGACGATTCCAGTGTACGCAGTGGGTGTAACGCCGGCTGGTCCGTATAAGGATGGCCCGGGTGAAATCAGTATTCCGATTTCTTGTGATGGTGTAACCGTCCACCCAGGTGATATTTTGGTTGGTGATGACGATGGTATTGTGGTCATCAATCCTAATGATGCACCTGAAATCCTTGAGAAAACCCGTAAAACGGTAGCAAAAGAGGCTGAAATAATGGTGGCAATCAAAAAGTACATGGGACAGAACGTGGGTGGATGCAGCGCTTCTTGAAAAGGGGTGTGAGTTTATTGATACTACTAAAAGATAAAGGCAGTTTTTGGTAACACAAGTGTATTAAATTCGAGAAAGAAGTATTAGATGTGGATCAACAAATGTAGGATTAAAGCATATAAATTCGAAATCATGATCAGTGAGTAAAATAATTTTTTTAGAACTGCTCTCAATAAGAGTAGCTTTTTTGGGGGAGGACCTTCATTTTATACTGACATATAATAGTAACCTAATCGTTTTTTTGTTCAACAAACGCACCCAGATCATTTAGAAAAATGCATCTTCATTTATTTTAGATATTCTATTGTTAGTATACTAAGACTATGAATGCAAAACACAATGGATAAAATATTTTGCATTCTCTGCGTCTTTTTTTCTTACAGAAACAATATATTGTTTTTCGTAATTTTTATTCATTCCGAAACTTCCAAAGTTTCCTCTTATGGTACCAGGACCCAACCAATTTTCTGAAGGGTCAAAAATTTTATAGGTATATTTAATGTTTTCTCTTTTAAGTATTGCTCTTATTTTTAGTAATTCTTCCATTGAAAATCCTATATAAACATCTACTAAATTAAAGAAAACCATATCCATCCCCCTTAAATACTTACAATATATACTTTGCTTTTTATAAATATTTCGCAATGTTAGCATAAGAAGTGATAGTAAGGTCAAACACTAAGAGCTAAGAAATTTCTCTCTTAAAGTAAAAAATTGTTCCATTAACACCTGTTAATTCCCAACCTTCTTTACCAAGTGAATTCAACTTTTTAGTCATTGCTGTATTAAAATCAATATCGTTATTCAACTGAATCTGGATGTTTTCGATTTTATATTCAAATTGCTTCATCTAAGAACCTCCTTAATTATTTGCTAGGGAATCTTATTTATATTACGATCCATATTAAAAATGGTTTCACCTTCAAATATCTACTTGTTAATAAAATACAAAAGCTCTTATTTGTTTCTATTTTTTGATTAGATTTCCTTTTATTTTCTAATTTTTTATTTAAAAAGTTCTTTTATTAACTTTTTCAATATTAACTTTTGTTATATTTATACATTTCCTTAGCAAATGATTGTATATGTAATTGTAAAGATATGTTTAAATAAAGTAGAGTAGACTTACAAAGTATATGTCTGAAAGGGAGGAAACTATGAAACAAGTAAATATCGGTATGATAGGTTATAAGTTTATGGGGAAAGCACATAGTCACGCCTATCGTGATCTTCCGTTGTTTTTTCCAGATCGGCTTCGTCCTGAAATGAAAGTGATATGTGGCAGAAATCAAGAAGCGGTTGCAAAGGCAGCTGCACAGTTTGGTTGGGAAGAGTATAAGAGTGATTGGCGCGCACTTGTTGAACGTGATGATATTGATTTGATCGATATTAATGCACCAAGTGATGTACATAAAGAGATTGCGATTGCTGCTGCTGAAGCGGGGAAACACGTTTTTTGCGAAAAACCGTTAGCGCTTACACTACAAGATTCTAAGGAAATGCTGGCGGCTGTAAAAGACGCGGGTGTCAAGCATATGATTGGCTTCAATTACCGTTTTACTCCGGCTGTTAGACTTGCGAAGAAACTGATTGACGAAGGTGCATTAGGGGACATTTATCATTTTCGTGCTTGGTTTCTTCAGGATTGGTTAGTGGATCCGAATTTTCCACTTGCTTGGAGACTTCAAAAAGAGATTGCGGGTTCTGGTTCACATGGAGACTTAGGCGCTCATCTCATTGATTTGTCCCATTACCTAATCGGTGATATCACTGAGGTGATTGGTATGAGTGAAACTTTTATTAAAGAAAGACCATTACCAACCAATATGACAGGGCTATCAGCAACAGGGAGTACCCAAGGGAAAAAAGGTCCAGTAACAGTCGACGATGCCACATTATTTATGGCGCGATTCGCTAATGGTGCATTAGGTAGTTTTGAGGCAACTCGTTTTGCAACAGGGCATCGCAGTACGAATTCGTTCGAAATTAATGGTAGTAAAGGGAGCGTTATTTTTGATTTTGAAAGATTGAATGAGCTTCAGGTTTATTTTACGGATGACAGAGAGGATGCTCAAGGTTTCCGTCGTGTTTTAGCAACAGAACCGAGTCACGACTATATTGACCGCTATTGGCCAGCAGGGCACACGATTGGCTATGAGCATACATTTATTCATGAAATCGTAGAATTTATGGATGCGATTCAAGAAGATCGTCAGCCAGTGCCTAATTTTGAAGATGGTGTTAAGTGCCAAGCGGTCTTAGAGGCAGTGGAAAAGTCAATTGAAAAACGCCAATGGATTACAATATCTGAATGAGTAAGGAGCGTTCATCTATGCAAAAAAAAGCATTAATTGTTTGGGGTGGCTGGGATGGTCATGAGCCGGAACAGGTTGCCCAGCTTTTTAAAAACATGTTGGCAGAAGAAAACTTCCAAGTTGAGGTCTCACATTCACTAGATACATATGCTGATGCTGAAAAACTACAATCACTAGACTTATTGGTTCCTCATTGGACAATGGGGGAGATTGAGAAGAAATATGTTCTAAATATTTCTCAAGCGGTAGCCAGTGGAGTTGGCGTTGCTGGTTGTCACGGGGGAATGTGTGACTCATTCCGTAATAATGTCGATTGGCAGTTTATGACGGGGGGAAATTGGGTGGCTCACCCCGGTAATGATGGGGTTGAGTATATGGTGAATATCAAACATAGTTCAAGCCCATTGCTTGAGGGCTTGTCTGATTTTAAAGTCGTGAGTGAACAATATTATCTTCACTTCGATCCAGCTGTGGAAGTATTAGCCACAACGAGATTCCCGGTTGTAGATGGACCACATGCGACTAATAAAGCAGTCGACATGCCTGTTGTTTGGACAAAACGGTGGGGGCAGGGAAGAGTTTTTTATAGTTCTTTAGGTCACCATGCCGATATCATTGAAATGCCGGAAGTGTCTCTTATTATGCGTCGTGGATTTTTATGGGCAGCAGAAGGAAAGCAACTGGCTAATGAACGAGCAGATTCAGGAGATGTGCGGACATATACAGGTATGGGAGATAGTCAGTAAAAGGGAAATCACGTACAGAGCGTAAGGGGGAAGAATATGAGTAAATTGAAACTTGGCATTATCGGATGTGGAACCATTAGTTCAATCTATTTGGAAAATCTTCAAAAATATGAACATCTTGAGCTAGTGGCTTGTGCCGATATAGATGTGGCCCGCGCAAAGCAGCAAGCAGAAAAATTTGGAGTCCCTAATGCATTTTCAGTTGAGGAGCTATTGGCGGACGATGAAATTCAGTTGGTGGTTAATTTAACAATTCCTCGGGCGCACGCGTCAGTTAGTCTCAAGGCATTAGAAGCAGGTAAGCATGTGTATACAGAGAAACCACTTACTGTGTCCCGTGAAGAAGGGAAACAAATTTTAGAAGTAGCCAAGAAGTCTAACCTATTCGTTGGTGGTGCTCCAGATACCTTTTTAGGTGCAGGTATTCAAACTGCCATTCATCTAATTGAAAAAGGTGAAATTGGTGTTCC
>Ga0182742_1001863_pt1 | contig 25324 bp, 20 predicted proteins | sample eDN5th37CBELigMG_FD_128880 | JGI IMG/M metagenome (GOLD analysis project Ga0182742, IMG submission 128880) | Enriched Miracle-Growth compost microbial communities from Emeryville, California, USA - eDNA 5th pass 37_C BE-Lig MG (version 2)... ...
AGCGGGTCGAGACGCTCGAACGCCTGGTGGCCCGGCGCGAGCGGGTGTTCAACCGGCTGACGGGCCTGTTCGCCGATCCCGGCGGAGCACACCGATGAACGGATCGGGACCGGTGCGCAACGCGATGAGCGTGGATGTCGAAGACTGGTTCCAGGTGCAGGCCTTTGCCGGCGTAGTTCGCCGAGCCGACTGGGACGGGTTGGCCTCGCGTGTGGAAGCCAACACGGAACGGGTACTGGAACGCTTCGCCAATGCCGGCGTGCGGGCCACCTTCTTTACCCTCGGCTGGGTGGCCGAGCGCTATCCGGCGCTGATCCGCCGCATCGTCGCTGCCGGGCATGAGCTGGCAAGCCATGGCTATGGCCATGAGTTGGTGACCCGGCTGGGCCAGGCTGGATTCCGCGCCGATATCCGCCGCGCGAAGCGCGTGCTGGAGGATACGGCAGGAACCGGCGTCGCCGGCTATCGGGCGCCGACCTTTTCCGTCACGCCGGCCGGCACGCCCTGGGCGCATGCAGTGCTGGCGGAGGAAGAGTACCGCTACAGTTCCTCGGTTTTTCCGGTTCGCCATGATCTCTACGGCGCGCCTGATTCACCGCGAGGACCGCACCGGCCGCGGCCGGACGGCGTGCCGGAACTGCCGATGACCACGGTGCGGTCCTTCGGGCTCAACCTGCCATGCTCGGGCGGCGGCTGGTTCCGCCTGATACCCTATCCCGTCTTTCGTGCTGGCCTGCGCCGGGTCAACTTGGCCGAAGGGCGGCCCGGCATCTTCTATTTCCACCCCTGGGAGTTGGATCCGGGCCAGCCGCGTGTCGAGGCCGCCGGGCGCCTCTCCCGGTTCCGGCACTATACCGGCCTGTCCGGCATGGCCAGGCGCCTCGACCGGCTGCTCGGCGACTTCGCCTGGGGCCGCGTGGACGAGATCTTTGCCGATGTCATCGGCGGCGCGGCGACATGCGCCTCGCCGGCGATGCGACCGGCCGCGGTGCAATCGGTGGCGTGATGCCTGTACGGATCCGTGAGCTTAACGAGTCGTCGGCGGGTGCCTGGGACGCCTTCGTCCGTGCCATGCCGGAGGCAACCTTCTTTCACCTCTCGCCCTGGGCACAAGTGATTCACGACGCCTTCGGCCATTCGGTGCATTATGCCTTCGCCGAGCAGGATGGCACCATCACCGGCGTGCTGCCGCTCGTGCGCATGCGGACTTGGCTGTTCGGCGACCTGCTCGCCTCCACGCCCTTCTGCGTCTATGGCGGCACGGTGGCAGCGACGCCGGAGGCAGCGACAGCCCTGGAGAGGCACGCGCTGGAGCTGCAGCGGCAGCTCGGCGTGCCCTGCCTGGAGTTCCGCCGGCGCGGCGCGCCCGATCCGGGCTGGCAGCCGCGCCCGCCGCTCTATTTCACCTTCCGCAAGTCGATCGCCATCACCGGCGACGATACCAAGGACATGGAGAAGAACATCCCGCGCAAGCAGCGAGCGGAGGTGCGCAAGGCGATCAAGCGCGGGCTGCACTCGATCTCCGACAGCAACACCGACCGGCTGCACAGCATCTATGCGGAAAGCGTACGAAATCTCGGCAGCCCGGTGTTCCCGCGCCGCTACTTCCGCCTGCTGGCGGCAGCCTTCCCGCGCGAGCACGACGTGACCACGGTGCTGCACGAAGACCGTCCCGTCGCCGCCGTGCTGAATTTCCACTTCCGCGACGAGGTGCTGCCCTATTACGGCGGCGGGACGCGGGAAGCGCGCACCCTCTCGGCCAATGATTTCATGTACTGGGAGGTGATGCGCCGCGCCGGCCGTGAGCGCGGGGCTCGTCTGTTCGACTTCGGCCGCAGCAAGGCAGGGACCGGAGCCTTCGACTTCAAGAAGAACTGGGGCTTTACGCCGGAGGAGCTGCATTACTGCTACCGGCTGGCCCCCGGTGCCACGGTTCCCGACAACAATCCGAACAACCCAAAATACCGGATGATGATCGCTGCCTGGCGCCGGCTGCCGTTGGCCGTGGCGAATCTGCTCGGACCACCTTTGGTACGCGGGCTCGGCTAGCACCGCCATGCCACGCCGCCGCCTGCTGTTCCTCGCCCACCGCATCCCCTACCCGCCGGAGAAGGGCGAGAAGATCCGCGCTTGGCACATGCTCGACCATCTGGCACGACGGTGGGAGGTGGAGCTCGGCTGTCTGGTGGACGATGCGGCCGATCTCGATCATCTGCCCTTCCTCCGCCGACGCTGCGCGGCGGTGGAGCATCGCCTGGTGTCCCGCCGCGCCCAGGCGCTGCGCGCATTGGCGGGTTTCCGGCCGGGGCGGCCGCTGAGCCTTGGCTGGTTCCACGAGCCTGGGCTCCGCGCCTGGGCGGAGCGGGGGCTCTCCGAAGGGCGCTACGATGCGGTCTTCGTCTATTCTTCGGCGATGGCGCCCTACGCAATGGGACCGGCGGCGGCGAGACCAGGGCTTCGGCGCGTGCTCGACATGGTGGATGTGGATTCAGAGAAATGGCTGGCCTATGCCGCTGGTGCGCGGAGACCGATGCGCCAGATCTGGGCGCGGGAGGCACGAACGTTACTTGCCTTCGAGCGACGCGCCGCGATGGCCTTCGACCGCACCCTCTTCGTCTCGCGCGAGGAGGCCGCACGTTTCATGGAACTCGCCCCGGAGGCCGAGGCGCGGACGGGCTGGGTGGACAATGGCGTGGATCTCGGCCGCTTCGATCCCACACATGCCGGCGCCAGCCCCTATAACGGCGCGACGCCGGCGATCGTCTTCACCGGGACCATGAGCTACCGGCCGAATGTGGATGCCGTGTGTTGGTTCGCCCGGGAGGTGCTGCCCCGGCTCCGCACCCGTGCCGCGGCGCCGGAGTTTTACATTGTCGGCGCGGATCCGTCGCCGGCAGTGCGGGCGCTGGCACGGCTGCCGGGTGTGCATGTGACCGGATCCGTCCCGGATGTGCGGCCCTTTATCGCCCATGCGGCCGTCGCCGTCGCGCCGCTCCGCATCGCGCGCGGCATTCAGAACAAGGTGCTGGAAGCGATGGCGATGGAGCGGCCCGTCGTCGCCTCCCCACAAGCCTTCGAAGGCCTGCGCGCGCGGCCAGGGCGCGACCTGCTGGTGGCGGACGGCGCGGAGGAGACGGCATGGCGGATCGCCGAGGTGCTGGACGGCGCGCATCCCGGGCTCGGCAAGGCAGCCCGCATCGCGGTGGCGGAGGGGCACGACTGGGCGGCGACGCTGCGGCCGCTGGACTGGCTGCTGGAGCCAGCCACGGCACCTGCGACAATGGCGGATGCCGGAGCGCCGGCGTGACCACGACCGGCACAAAGCAGGCGGCGCAGATCGCGGCGGCAAGGACCAGACAGTGTGGCTGGACCTTGCCACTGGCTGCACTCGTCTTCGGCCTGATAGTGCTTGGCAGCTTCTTCGCCGAAGAAGCGATGGCGGCGATCCGTGTCTGGCAGGACTCCACGGCCTACAATCATTGCTGGCTGGTGCTGCCGGTCGCGGGCTGGCTCGCTTGGCAGCGGCGAAACCGGCTGATCGGGCTGTCCCCCGCGCCATCGCCGGGGTTGGCGCTGCTGGCGCTGCCGGCGGGCCTTGCCTGGCTGGCGGCAGAGCGTCTCGGCATCATGGAAGGTCGGCAGCTCGCGGCGATGGGGATGCTTTGGGCACTGGTGCTGTCGCTGCTGGGCTGGCCGATATGCCGCGCAATGGCGGCGCCACTAGCTTATTTGGTATTTTTGGTGCCTTTTGGCGCCTTCACGACACCGCTGCTGCAGGAGGTGACGGTGTGGCTGATCGGCCTGGGGCTCGATCTGCTCGGCATCCCGAATTACATCGATGGGCTTCTGATTGATGTTCCGGCCGGCACCTTCGAAGTCGCCGAGGCGTGCGCAGGGTTGCGCTTCATGATTGCAGCGCTTGCCTTCGGTGCGCTGTATGCGCTGACAATCTTCCGCAGCCCAGGCAGGCGTCTGGCGGTAATGGCATTGGCCTTGGTGGTGCCGGTGTTGGCCAACGGGCTGCGCGCGTTCGGCATCGTGCTGCTGGGGCAGCATCTGGGCAGCGCCGAGGCGGCTGCGGTGGACCATGCGACCTATGGCTGGGCATTCTTCTCGATTGTGATCCTGCTGCTGGTCTTTGCCGGGCTGCCATTCCGGGAAGATGGCAAGGTGCTGGTGAAGGAGCCTGTCGCGCCCGCCGGGGCCACCGGCGATGTGGTGTCGCCGCGTCCGTAGTGACCCCGAGGCCGGAGACCGGCCCCGAGTTCGCCTGCACCCAAGCGCCTCGGTGCCATAATGCGTAGTTGCATCGTGGCCCCAACCCGGGCACGACATTCCCGTACATGTGCGATGGTGTGTTGGTGCAGGCAGGCCGCAAGGCCGCACATGCGGCGCAGGGCAATGTCGCCTCGGCGCAGCAGCACCGATGCTGGCGCCGGCGCCTGGTTCCCCTTCCTTCCTTAACGGAGTGCAGGCCAGAAATTTGATTGCTTCTTCAATACGGAATTAATAAAGGTCATGCTATCTTCATTTTTATAGAAGGAAGTCACCATCCAGGCATAGAATAGGTCGTCTTCATGCTTGAAAAAGCATAAGAATATACCCTTCGGCTTCGTTTATCGCAAGGAGCAGAAATTTGTCGACCTTGATGGTTGGCGAGGGTCAGCAGTTCACGACCATTTCTGCCGCAGTGGCAGCTGCGCGCGATGGCGACGTAATCAATGTCCAGGCGGGTACTTATTACAATGATTTCGTAGTAATAAATAAGGCGATCACCATCCAAGGCGTTGGCGGAATGGTGCATCTGGCGGCAACGCAATCGCCGCCCAATGGCAAGGGGATTTTCGTCACCAGTGCGGATGTGATGCTGAACAACCTCTCCTTCTCCGGCGCCACCGTGCCGGACGGGAACGGCGCTGGCATCCGCTACGAGGCTGGCAACCTGACCATCAACAACAGCTATTTCCATAACAACCAGAATGGTCTGCTCGCTGCCGCGCATCCGACAGGCCGCATCACGATCAACAACTCGGAGTTCAGCCACAACGGAACCAGTGACGGGTACACCCACAACCTCTATGTGAATCAGATAGACACACTGACCATCACCAACAGCTACTTCCACAACGCAGTGGCCGGTCACCAGATCAAGAGCCGCGCCAGCAACACCATCATCACCGACAGCCGCATTTTCGACGGTCCTTCAGGAACCGCCAGCTACAGCGTGGATCTACCCAATGGCGGTCGTGCGGTCCTCCGCGGCAATGTCATCCAACAAGGGCCGCAGTCGGAAAATCCGGCGATCGTGCATTTCGGCGGCGAAGGCGGACTTCACGCGAACTCAAGCCTCGAGATCTCGAACAATATCGTTGTCAATCAGCTTTCCAGCCCGAGCGCCAAGCTGCTCGTCAACCAGACCTCCATCGCGGCCAGCATCAGCGTAACCAGCGTCCACGGGCTGACCTTAAGACAGATGGCGTCGGGACCGGCGAATGTCACTCAAACCACCACGCTTGATAGTGAGCCGACGCTCGACACCTCCGCGCCCTGGCAGCAGGCACCCACGCCGCCCCCCGGCGATACCACGCAGCTCCCGCCCTCCGATCCCGCGGTGGGTTCGGTGGTGGTCGGCAGCGGCTCGGATACGCTGGGGCTCAAGATCTCGCAGGACGCCTATGACGGCGACGCACAGTTCACCGTCAGCGTGGACGGCCAGCAGGTTAGCGGCATCCTGACCGCACATGCGCTGCACAGTCCGGGCCAGTCCGCCATCGCTACTGTCAAGGGTAACTGGGAAGCGGGCAGCCAGATCGTCTCAATCGCCTTCCTCAACAATAGCCGGGGCGGCACGGCCGCGCCGGACCGGAACCTCTACATCGATGGCCTGACCTTCAATGGCACGGCAGTAGCGAGCAGCTCGGCGAGCTTCTACAGGACCGGGGCAGCCAGATTCACCGTCGACGACAACATCCCCATCCCGGAGGTCGTGCCGAAGCCAAGCACCATCACCAAGGCGGCGAGCTACATGCTCCGGAACGGGGAGGCCAACCTGTCCGGTACTGGCAATGACCGCGCCAATAGTCGCTCGAGCAAGGACGGCAACGACACACTCCATGGCAGCGCTGCCAACGACCTGCTGAGCGGCAGTAGCGGCGCCGATGCCGACATCTTTCAGCTCCGCGCCGCCAGCCAGAACCCAGTCGGCGCCGGCAAGCGCGACGTCATCCTGGATGTCAGCCACGCCCAAGGCGACAAGATCGACCTGTCGGAGACCGACGCCAACACCAAGGCAACCGGCAATCCGGCCTTCACCTTCCTCGGTGACGGCGTCTTTATCAGCACCGCCGGCCACTTGCATGCCATCACCTTGAGCGACGTGCTGGTGGTTAAAGGCGATGTCAACGGCGACTGGGTGGCCAACTTCCAAGTGGAGGCGCAAGGAGCGGGCGCGCTGCAAGCTAGCGACTTCATTCTGTGAGCGGGACCACCGTCCGGTGCCCGGTGCCCGGTGCCCCGTGCACCGGGCGCCAATCGGCGACCGGGCAGTGCTGATGTGGGAAGGCGGGTGATGGCCTCCGGGCCAGTGGCGGTGGTGGCGGCGCTTCGCTTTGGCCGTGCACGGCATGCCGGAGAGTGCAACAGCTCCCCCACAGTGGAGCCATCTGCTGCGATCCGGCGGCTCGCCGCACCAATGCTTGGCAGGATGGCACAAGAGGCATTACGGGGAAGACTGCCGCATTAATTCGCGTGCCGGATTCCCCACGACCATCCCGCCAGGTTCGACATCGCGGAGCACCACCGCGCCAAGCCCGACCAGCGCTCGCTCGCCTATGGCAACATTCTGACGTACCACTGCGCCACTGCCGATAAAACAGCAGGCGCCGAGACAAACGAAGCCACTTACCGTTGAGCGTGGCGCCATGATAGCGCCGTAGTCCAGTACCGAATCGTGCCCAACCACACAGCCAGGTCCGATCCAGACTTGGTCACCAATACGGGCGCGTCCGCCGACGGAGGCACCAAACCCGATGCAACAGCCACGCCCCAGTGTCGCGTGCACGGAAACGGCGGCACCGGGATGCACCAGGGTTGCGAACCGTTCGGCGGCCAGACCCGTGCTTGCCAGGATCTCCGCTCGCCGGGCGTGATTTCGTTCGCTGCCGATGGCATTGATGAAGAGCGCATTGGCCAGCATGCCACTTCTGCCTGCAAGAATAGCACCGTCCCGCAGGCGGCCAAGGACTGGCAAGCCAAGATGCATGGAGCCCACCGGCCGCGCATCGTCCAGAAAGCCTACTACCTGCCAACCAGCTCCCTGGGCATTGAGCGCCGCCACGATGTCAAGCACATCAAGCGCATTCCCGCCTGTTCCGATGACAACAAGCTGGCGAGGCATTCCATCTTCCCGGCTCAGAGTTGCACTGTTCCTCAAGATCTCCTCGTCAGTGCAGGATCGCACTGCGCAGTGCCGCGATCACCTCCTCCTGCATTGCTTCCGTCATTTGCGGAAAAAGCGGTAGGATGATGCAGCTGTCCTGCGCCCGCTCCGACTCCGGCAGCGGGAAGGGCAGTGGCAGACCGGCATAAGCCCTCTCCCGGTGGATGCACATGATGCCGCGCCGAGTCGCGACACCACGGTCGAGCATGCGCTGCATCACCATTCGTTGGTTGGCACCCTCGGGCAGCCGGACGCAATAGCTCTGCCAATTCGTGCGGGCCCAATTCGGCTCCCGCGGCGGCTGGACATCCGGCAGCATGGCGGCGAGCAGGCATGCGTAATTATCGGCCAACTCGCGCCGGCGGCGGACGATCCCGGGCAGACGCCGAAGCTGCTGGATGCCGATGGCCGCCTGCACATCGGTCAGCCGGTAATTGTAGCCCTGGACCGGGTAGCTCTCGAAGATGACCTGCGGGCTGCCGTGACGGATGGTATCGGGCACGTCCATCCCATGCTGACGCAGCAGCCGGAAGCGCGTATCAAGCTCCGGATTACGCGTGGTCAGCACGCCACCATCGCCCACTGTGACCACCTTGCGCGGATGGAGCGAGAAGCAGGCGACATCCCCGATCGGCCCACCGACAGGCTGCCACACCCCACGGCACAGAATTTCGGAGCCGAGCGCGCAGGCCGCGTCCTCCACCACAGGAAGGCGATGCGCCTGGGCGACAGCCATAATAGCATCCATGTCGCAGGGCATGCCGATCTGGTGAACACAGAGGATGGCAGCGGTGCGGTCGGTGATCGCAGCAGGGATCAGGGCCGGGTCCATCGTGAAGGTGGCGGGATCGATATCAACGAAGACCGGCACCGCGCCGCATTGCCGGATGGCATTAGCGCAAGCGATGAAGGTGTGGCTGACGGTGATCACCTCATCGCCGGGCTTTACCCCGACGGCGAGCAACGCCAGATGCAGCGCCACCGTACAATTGGAGACGGCGCAGGCACGCCCGTTCCCGGTCAGCCCCGCGAATTCCGCCTCGAAGCGTGCAACGCATGGCCCCTGGGTGAGCCAGCCGGAGCGGATCACCTCGGCCGCGGCATCGACTTCCTCCTGCCCGATCAGCGGCTGCGTGATCGGGATCATCCCACTGCTCCCTTGGCCGCGGGCGCGAGCTGCTCGCGCCACCACTCGACCAGGCCAGCGATTCCTTCCTCGAGGGGAATACTCGCCTCGAAGCCGATCAGTCGCCGTGCCTCCGAGATATCAGCAAGCCGCCGCGGCACTGGGTTAACCGCCCGCGCTTCCTGAAACACCGGCATCATGTCCGGTCTCCCCATCACGCGCGCCAGCAGATGCGCAAGGTCGAGCAGCGAGATTTCTGTGCCGCTTCCAATATTGAGCGCCACATCCGTAACTATGGAGGTGGCCGCCATGATATTCGCACGCGCCACATCCTCCACATGGATCATATCCATGGTTTGCTGTCCGTCGCCGAAGATGATCGGCGCCTGTCCCATGGCCAGCCGTTCCATCCAGCGCACCAGCACCTCGGTGTAGCGGCCGTGGATGTCCATGCGTGGCCCGTAGACGTTGAAGTAGCGGAGCGCCACATAATCCAGGCCGTACATGTCGTTGAAGGAGCGCAGCAGCCCCTCGCCGAACGCCTTGGCCGCGCCGTAGAGGGTGCGGTTGCCATATGGATTCTGGCGCTCCGTCGTGGGGAATTCCTGCGCCATTCCGTATACCGAAGCGGAGGAGGCCATCACCACCTTGCGTACGCCGGCACGGACGCACTCCTCCAGCAGATCGTAGGTTGCGGTTACCATCACCTCGAAGCCGGCGCGCGGCTCCAGCGCGCATTGGGTGATGCGCAGCGCCGCCTGGTGGAACACCAGGTCGGTGCCCGCCACCAGATCCCGCATCAGGGCGGTGTTCCGGATATCGCCCTCGATCAGGTGCACGCGGTTGCTCTCCAGCGCGCGCACCAGGTTAGCGCGGCTACCGCGCACCATATTGTCCACCACCAGAATCTCGGCGCAGCCGGCCGTGACCAGAAGATCGACGATGTGGGAGCCAACAAAGCCGGCACCGCCCGTCACCAGGCAGCGCTTGCCTGCCAATACGCCGGCCGGATCCAGTTGCGCCCGCTGCCATTCCGTTCTAGGCGGCATGGATCTCCACCTTTCCTTCCGCACGCGATCCGCAAAGCGTGTTGCAGATGTGTCGTTGCTGTTCGGGGGTCAGTTCGGGATAGATCGGCAACGACAGGAGCTCGGCTGCCAGCCGCTCCGAGACGGGGAAATCACCGCTTCGGTAGCCGAGGTCGGCATAGGCGGGCTGCAGATGCACCGGACAGGGATAATGCATGCCGGTCGAGACGCCGGCCTGGGCCAACGCCTCGCGCAGCCGGTCCCGCTCCGGTGAGCGGATGGCATAGACGTGGTAGACGTGCTCCAGTGCCTTGGGCTTCTGTGGCGTCGAGATGCCGGATCCGGCCAGCAATTCGTCGTACAATGCCGCGACAGCCCGCCGCCGCTCGGTCCAGGCGGGCAAGTGTGCCAGCTTCACCTCCAGCACCGCCCCCTGCAACCCGTCCATCCGGTAGTTAAAGCCGTGCCGGACATGGTTGTAGCGGCCGGCCTGACCCCAGTCCCGCAACTGGCGGATGGTCGCAGCGAGGTTGGCGCGATCGGTGACGATGCCGCCGCCCTCGCCGCAAGCACCGAGATTCTTGCCAGGATAGAAGCTGAAGCAGCCGATCTCCCCGAAGGTGCCTGCCCGCCGGCCATGCCACTCCGCGCCATGTGCCTGGGCCGCATCCTCGATCACCGGAATACCATGCCGCCGCGCGACGGCCAGAATGGCATCCATATCGGCGAGCCGGCCATGCAGATGCACTGGGATGATGGCCCGCGTGCGCGGCGTGATGGCACGTTCCAGCGCCGCCGGATCCATGGTCCAGCTATCCGGATCCACATCCACCAGCACCGGCGTTGCTTCGGCATAGCGGATGGCGGCTACCGTTGCCACGAAGGTCATCGCTACGGTGATAACCTCATCGCCACGCCCGATGCCGAGCGCAAGCAGGGCGAGATGCAGCGCGGATGTCCCGGAATTCAGCGCCACCGCCTCCCGCGCGCCGCAATAGGCGGCGAATTTCTTCTCGAACGCCTCGACCCTGGGGCCGGAGACGTAGTTGCCCTCCGCCAATACCTCCAGCACGGCGGCATCAAGTTCGCTCCGGATGCCGGCATACTGCGCCTTGAGATCGAGCAGCGGGATCATGAAGCCCTCCTGAGAGCCGTGATCTCGACCGGATGGCCGCGCTGCTGGAGCGAAACCATGGCGTGTTCCAGCGTCTCGACCACGCGCAGCCCACTCTCGCCCGAAGTGACCGGCGCGGTTCCCTTCTCGATGCAGTCCACGAAATGCTCCATCTCGGTTAGCAGCGCCTCCTTCACCGAGAGCTGCGGCGCCCACATGTCGCCGGTTCGGTAGGACACCCTTGTGTCCACCGCCGTGGGTCCCTCGCCCACTACCACGCCGCGGTCGTAGACCTTCACCTTCTCGCTCGGTTCGAGGTCATCGTAGACGATCATGCGGCGGCTGCCGCCGATCAGAGTCTGCCGCACCTTCACCGGCGCCAGCCAGTTGACGTTGAGATGCGCCACCATGCCGCTCGGATAGAACAGCGTCAGATGCGCCATGTTCTCCTGGCTGCCGCGGATGTGGCCGGCCCCGCTCGCGGAGACAGCAAGCGGACGCTCCTTCAGCAGGAAATCGAGGATCGAGAGGTCGTGGACCGCCAGATCCCAGATGACATTCACGTCGCGCTGGAACAGGCCGAGATTGACCCGCGTGGAGTCGTAGTAGAACACCTCGCCCAGCTCGCCGCGCTCGATGATCTCACCGATCTTCTGCACGGCACTGGTGTAGACGAAGGTATGATCCACCATCAGCACGCGCCGGCGACGCGCGGCTTCCTCGATCAGGATACGTGCGTCGGCACCGCTGGCCGTGATCGGCTTCTCGACAAGCACATGCTTGTTCGCCCGCAGCGCCGCCAGCGCCAGTTCGAAATGCGTAGCAACAGGCGTAGCGATCAGGATCGCATCGGTCGCCGGATCGGCGACGAGATCCCGCCAGTCCCCATGCAGAGCCGCGGCCGGATGGCGTTTTGCCGCCCTCGCCAGCGCCGCCGGGGAGCCGTCGGCGATGCCGGTGAGCCGGCAACCGGCCGTCTCGGCAACGCAGCGCGCGAGGTTGGGCCCCCAGTAGCCGTAACCGATGATCCCGATGCCGATCACGTCACCCCCCATCGCCACCGTGGTGATGCGGGGCAGGCGGAGTGGCATCGGCTGCACCCATGTCTCCTCTGCCCCCGTTCCCGAGAGCGGCGCCTGTCAGCGCCTCCCGCCATTTCTCGCGCTCCGCAGCATTGCCGATGACGCGGGCCGGCACGCCGACGACCACGGCCTGGTCCGGCACGTCCCGGGTCACGACGGCACCGGCGCCAACGATGGCCCCGCGGCCCACCACCACGCCGCAGAGGATCGTCGCGTTGGAACCGATGGAGGCGCCGCGGCGGATCAGGGTGGGGACCACACTCCAATCGGCCTCGGTCTTCAGCGCACCCGCTAGATTCGTGGCACGGGGAAACAGTTCGTTGGTGAAGACTACGCCATGGCCGATGAAGACCTCGTCCTCAATCGTCACGCCCTCGCAGATGAAGCTGTGCGAGGAAATCTTGCAGCGCGCCCCGATCCGGCTGTTCTTCTGAATCTCGACGAAGGGGCCGATCTTCGTCTCGGCCCCGATCGAGCAACCGTATAAATTAACGAGATCTGGATGATAAATCACGACCCCTCGGTCGCATTGGACGTCTCTGAGCGGCATGCCACTACGATCAGCGCATCAAATCGGAATGACAACGCTTAAAAAACGTTCCCGGGTTCACATGTCGGTGAAGAAATGATTGCTTTTCTACTTGATGTTATTTTTGCCAATATAGGCAAGGGGCATGTGAAGGCGCTGATGCTGATGGCGAGGACCGGGCAGGCGCGGCGCGGGCCGGACCAAGCCACGCTTGGTCGTCATGGCCCTGGCCGCATGGACGGCAGCGCAAAGGCGTCCCGCATGGCCCACGGCCTCTGGCGATCGACAGCATCGGGTTCAAGCAGTTCGGCGCAGGGGAGTGGATGGCGAACAGCTCCGCCGGACATGCCGGTTCTGACGCAAGCGCCGCATCGCCGGTGATGCCGAAACCGGCCAGATCGTCGCCTGCGTCCTGGCCGAGGGCAGGCGCTGCACAGGCCGGGTGAGGGCAAGGTCGCGTCCTTACGGCGGGCGGCACCTATGACGACAAGCCGGTGTGCCAAGCCATCGCCGGCCACCGGCCCGCCCCGGTACCCGACATCCGAATCATCATCGCGCGCATCGGCCGTGCCAGGGCCGACGGAGGCGGAATCACCGCACCAACCTCATCGCCACCTCCGACTCATCGCCGAGAGGGGCCGCATGGCCGGGCCGCGAGCGACCGGATAGGATCGGCGCAACCTCGCCGGGTTCCCGGTCGGGCACGCCACGGCAAGCAGCGAACCGAAGCGGTGGGCTCGCATCTCGCCAACCCGGCAGGGCGATGCCGCCCCGGCCGGGTGTACATACTGCGAGTTGGTTCACGGCTCCGGGCCATCCGGCCCTCCGGCGGTCGGATTCCTCAGTTCACCTGCGAGAGATCCTCGGCCAGCACGACGATCTGGATGGCGTAGGAAACCTCGCCATCCTCCTCGTCGCGATGGACCGTGCCCAGGAATTCATCGCCGACCCGCAATTCGACCGAAGCGTTCTTCCGCTGCGGCACCGAGAGCGCGATGTGCTGGTTACCGAGCAGGCGACGCAGATGCGCCTGGACTGCCACGATTTCGTCCTTGGTCATGCAAAATTTTCCGTCGCCAGTATCCGGCTCGTCGCATAGCCCTCCGGGGCGGCGACGGAAAGCCCGGAAGAACACGAGGCCGTGAATAAGGGGCCCAGCCCTATCGGTCCCGCAGCATGTCCATCATGGCCTTCTGCTGGCCGCCATCGATCTCGACCATGGTGCCATTGACGAAATGCATCAGCGGCGAGGCCAGCATGGCAACCAGATTGGCGCATTCCTCCGGCTCGGCGATCCGCCCCACCGGGATGCTGCGCGGGGCCAGCTTGTCTGCCTCCTCGTAGGAGATGCCCATGTCACGCGCCATGGCAGCCACCAGCCCGGCCCAGCGCTCCGTCCGTACCGGCCCCGGATTGACGGCGCAGAAGGTGATGCCGTGCCTCGCATATTGCCCCGCGAGCGAAAGCGTCAGGTTCTGCCCGGCCGCATTGGCCGCGCCCGGCACGATCTCCCAGTAGGAGGGCTTCACCCCGTCATTGCCGATCAGGTTCACCACCCGGCCACCGCCCTGCCGCACCATGATCGGCAGCGCATGCCGCAGGCAGCGCACATAGCCAAGGAACTTCAGCTGGAGGCCCTTTTCCCAATCGGCCTCGGTTAGGGTCTCGATCACGCCGCCGGGGGCGGAGCCGGCATTGTTCACCAGGATATCGATGCGGCCGAACGTGGCATGAGCCTGCTCGATGAAGTTCCTGGCATCGGCATCCTTCGTCAGATCGGCCGGAATCGGGACGATCCTCCGGCCGCTCTCGGCCGCGATCTCCTTCGCCGCGGCCTCCAGCACGTCAGGGCGGCGGGCACAGATGGCAACGTCACAGCCCTCCCTCGCCAGGACCCGGGCGATAGCCTTGCCGATGCCCTCGCTGCCGCCGGTGACCAGCGCCTTCTTGTCCGTCAACTGCAGGTCCATGGCTTTCTCCTCCCTTGTTGCGGTTGTTCCAGCCACATCGTCGCATGCAAGCGCCGCGGCGAAACCGGCAGGCAGCGGATGGCGCCCGGCTGGCCGAGCGCCGCGTCGATGGCGGAGGCGATGGCCGCGCCAGCCGCGGTGATGCCGCCCTCCCCCGCGCCCTTCACACCGAGGGGATTCAGCGGAGTTGGCGCATCCTCGGTGAGCACCACCTCCACGGGCGGGATCTCCGCCAGGGTGGGCATCAGGTAGTCGGCCAGCGTCGCAGCCAGGGGCTGGCCCTGTGGGTCATAGGTGAATTCCTCCAGCAATGCGCCGCCGATGCCCTGCGCCGCGCCTCCGGCGATCTGCCCCTCTACCAGCATCGGATTCACCGCCCGCCCGATGTCATAGGCAACCACGAACCGCTCCAGCGCCACGCCGCAGGTCTCGGGATCCAGCCGCACCACAGCCAAGTGGATGCCATAGGGATAGGTCATGTGATCCGCCTCAAAACTCGCGGCGGCGGAGAGGGTGCCGGAGGCGTCGGCGCAGGCTCGCACTGCCTCGGCAAGCGGAAGGGATGGCCCTGCCCCATCGGCGCGGGCGATGACCCCATCGCACAGGATGAGTTCCTCGGCCGGCGTCTGCAGCAATTCCGCCGCGGCGGCCAGCAGCTTGGCCCGCAGCTCTTCCGAAGCGGTGGCAGTGGCCGAGCCAGTCATCACCGTGACCCGGGAGGCGAAGGCGCCCATGCCGCGCGCAATGCGATCCGTCTGCCCATGCACGACGCGAATGCGCTCCGGAGGGACGGAGAGAATGCCGGCGCAGATCTGCGCCATGATTGTCTCGATGCCCTGGCCGACACTGGCAGCGCCGGTGACGACCTCCACCCCGCCCGATGCATCCAGGGTGACGATCACATCATCGAAGGGGCCGAGGCCGCTCTTCTCGACGAAGAAACCAAGGCCGAGCCCGACCATCTCCCCCGTCGTGCGCCGCGCCGCCAGATCCTGCTGCAAATCCGCGTAGCCGATATGCGTCAGCAGCCGGTCAAGCAGTCCGGCGAAATCCGCCGAATCATAGACCACCGGCGTGCCCAGCGCGTCGATACCCCGGTCGAAGGGTATCTCCTCCCGCGAGATCAGATTGATCCGCCGCACCGCGACCGGATCGAGGCCGAGCCGCGCCGCGACCGCATCCATCAGCCGCTCGCGCACGAAGGAGCCCTCATAGCGCCCCGGCGCCCGGTAGGTGCCGGCCGGCGTCTTGTTGGTCAGCCGGATATGGCCGACGGAGCGATAGGCTGGAAAGCGGTAAGGGCCAGGCAGCATCGCGGCCGTCAGATCCGGCACCGTCGCGGCATGGGTGCGGATATAGGCGCCCTGGTCCAGCCAGAACTCATCCTCGACGCCCAGCACCACGCCCCGCGCATCCACCGCGGCGCGGATGCGGTGCACCTGATCGCGGGAGTGGTTGGCGCAGAGCAGGTGCTCGTGCCGATCCTCGATCCACTTCACCGGCCGGTGCAGGCGCAGCGCGGCAAGGCAGGCCAGCACATCCTCGGGATAAAGTTCGCCACGGATGCCGAAGCCTCCACCGACATGCCCCTCGAACAGGTGGACCTGCTCGCGCTCCAGGCCCAGCATGGCGGCGATGGCAGCACGGTTGAAATGCGGCACCTTGGCCGCGCCGTGCATCTCCAGCCGGTTTTTCTCCGCGTTCCACAGCGCCAGCGCGCCACGCGTCTCCAGAGGCACGCCGCTCTGGCGCCCGACCGCAAGCTCCAGCTCGATCACATGCGCTGCGGCGGCGAAGGCTGCGTCGAGATCGCCATACTCCTTCCGTATCTGTGCCGCCTCGGTCGAAAGCCCTTCCGCAAACCATCCGGGCGGGTCGGTGGCGCGCAGCAGCGGCTCGCGCTCCTCGATATCAAGCAGCACGGCCTCGGCCGCATCCTCGGCGCGGTAGGGGTCATCGGCCAGCACCACCGCCACCGGCTCACCGACATAGCGCACCACATCCCGCGCCAGGACCGGCTGGCGATAGGGCTCCAGGCCCGGAATGCGGGTGAGGCGAAAGCCGATCGGCGGGATGCCGTCCAGATCGGCAGCGGTCCAGACTGCGGCGACGCCTGGCATCGCCAGCGCCTCCGCTGCATCCACGCCGCGCAGCGCCCCATGCGCCACCTGGGAGCGCACCACGCGCATGTGCAACTGGCCGGGCGCGTTCAAATCTGCCGCGAAGCGGCCGGCGCCGCACAGCAGCGGCGGGTCCTCAATGCGCGTTATGCGGCTGCCGGGCCCGACCATTTGCCGGCCTCCTGCGCCGCCGCGCGCACCGCCTTCAGGATGTTCTGATAGCCGGTGCAGCGGCAGAGATTGGAGGAAAGCACATGGCGCATGGTCGCCTCGTCCAGCATCTCCGGGCGCTCCAGAAGCCAGGTCGCAAGCATCAGGAAGCCCGGCGTGCAATAGCCGCATTGCAGCGCATGATGCAGGTGGAACTGCCGCTGCAAGGGGTTCAGCGTCTCGCCTTCCGCCAGCCCCTCCACGGTGCGGATCTCGGCGCCGTCGGCCTGCACCGCGAACATCAGGCAGGCGCGCACTGGCGCCCCATTCACCAGAACGGTGCAGGCGCCGCAGACGCCATGCTCGCAGCCCAGATGCGTGCCGGTCAGGCCAAGCCGGTCGCGCAGCGTATCCGCCAGGGTCCGGCGCGGCTCCACCTCCAGCCGGTGTTCCGTGCCATTGACGATGAAGGAGACGGGATGGGTGGTCATGCGCGCGCCTCCTGTGCAGCCCGCAGCAGGGCACGAATGCGGTCCGGCGTGGCGGGCATCTCGAACACTTCCACTTCGAAGGGCGCCAGCGCATCACTGATGGCATTGAGCACGGCGGCCGGCGCGCCGATCGCCCCACCCTCGCCCACACCCTTGGCCTGGGTCACGGAGGCGTCGCTAACCGTTACCAGATGGTGGATCTCGATCTCCGGGATTTCGGCGCAGGTCGGCGGTATGTAATCGGCCAGCGAGCCGGTCAGGATCTGCCCGTCCGTGTCGTAGATGATCTCCTCATACAGTGCATTGGCGATGCCCTGGGCCACGCCGCCCTGGATCTGTCCATCCACCAGCATGGGGTTGATCAGCCGCCCGGCATCCTCGGCCACGATGTAGCGCAGGATGCGCACCCCGCCCGTCTCCACATCCACCTCCACCTCCGCGATGTGGCAGGCATTGGAAAAGGTGCCGGCAGGATCGTAGAGCGCTGCCTCGTGCAACCCTTCCGGCGCCTCCTCCGCCAGAAGGTGGCTGCCGTGATGCGCCGTCCGTGCCAGGGAGGCGAGCGGGATGGAGGCACCGGTCACGCCGACCACCGCCATGCCGTCCCGCAACTCCACCTGCGCCGCATCCGCCTGCAGCATCCGCGCGGCGCAACGCCGCAGCCGTTCCGCCAGCTTCACCGCCGCCAGCTTGCAGGCACCACCGCTGATGACGGCGGAACGGCTGGCGAAGGTACCCCAGCCATAGGGCGTCCGGTCCGTATCGCCATGGATGATGCGGATGCGCGCGGGATCCAGGCCCAGCTCATCCGCGATCACCTGGCTCAGCGCCGTGCGCAGCCCCTGGCCGTGCGGCGAGGCACCGATGCGTGCCTCCACCTCGCCGGAGGGCGTCATGGAGAGGTCCACCCGCTCATAGCCCGGCGTGATCTCCATGCCGCGTGCGGCAAAGGCCGGCGTGCCGTAGCCAGTCCGCTCATTGAACACCGACAGGCCGATCCCGAGATACCGCCCCTCCTGTCGCGCCGCTTCCTGGCGTGCGCGGAAGCTGGGCAGGTCGGCCGCCGCCACTGCCCGTTCCATGGTTTCGAGATAGGAGGCCTCGTCCAGCACCAGTCCGGTTGGGGTACGGTGTGGGAATTCCGTCACCAGATTGCGTCGGCGGAGCTCCACCGGGGCCATGCCCATCCGCCGTGCCGCATGGTCCAGCAGCCGTTCCAGCGCGAAGGTGATGACCGGGCGGGAGACACCGCGATAGGGTGCAATCGGACAGGTATTGGTCGCCACGGCGCGCGCATGGGCCGTGTATTCCGCAACCCTGTATGGCCCTGGGTACTCGGCCAGCGCCATCAGCGGCTCGACGCCGCAGGTGGTAGGATAGCAAGAGAAGGCACCGACATCGGCCAGGATATCGGCCTGCAGCGCCAGCATCCTGCCCTCTGCATCGAAAGCGGCGCGCAACTTATGCCGCTGGTCCCGGGCATGGGCGGAGGCGATCAGGTTTTCCCACCGGTCCTCGATCCAGGCGAAGGTCCCGCGCTGCCGGCGCGCCAGCCAGACCAGCACCACATATTCGGGGAAGAGCTGCATCTTCTGCCCGAAGCCACCACCCACATCCGGCGCGACGACGCGCAGATCCGCCTCCGGCATGTCCAGGCAATCGGCGATACCGGTGCGCAGCAGATGCGGGATCTGGGTCGAGGCATGCAGCGTCACCCGCCCGCTGGCCTTGTCATAGCTGGCCACGCCGCCGCGTGGCTCCAGCGGCATGGCGTTCTGCCGGCGGGAGCGGATGCCGATCTCCACCACATGCGCGGCCTCGGCGAAAGCCGCGGCGCAGCCCGGCGTGGCAATGCGTGCATCCACCAGCAGATTGCCGGCGGCATGCGGATGCAGGCGCGGCGCATCGGGCGCCAAGGCGGCATCCAGGCCGATCACCGGCGGATCCGGCTCGATCTCCAGTTGCACCGCCTCGGCCAGATCTTCGGCTTCCTCCGGGGTCCGAGCAGCGAGGGCGGCGACGGCCTGGCCGACATAATGCACGCGCTCCCGCGGCAGGATGGGTTGGTCCGTGGCAACGAAGTTGAATTTGTGCAGTTTCGGTGCGATCGGTCGCACCCCGGCCAGATCGGCGCCCGTCACCAGCAGCGCACCTTGTGGCGCCTCAATGCGCAGGATGCGGCCGCTCGCCACCGGGCTGCGCAGGAACCGCACCGCCATCGCCCCCGCGGCGAGGCCGCCGACGAAGCGCCCCTCGCCCCGCACCAGCGCGGCATCCTCCAGCCGCAGCACACGCCGGCCGACCCAATTCATGCCGGCACCGCCTGCAGCAGCGCCCGCCGCACCATCGCCCGGATCAGGTCGCGCCGCAGCGCGGCGGTGGCGTGGATATCCTCCTGCGGCTCGATCTCCTCCGCCGCGATGGCCGCCGCTGCCGCGAAGGATTCGGCACCGGGCGCCGCGCCCAGCAGCGCCTGTGCCGCCCCTGGCGCCCGGACCGGCGTGGGAGCGACGCCGCCCAGCGCGATGGAAGCCCGGCGCACTACACCGCCGTCCAGCCACAGCGCCACCACTGCCATGGTCAGCGCGAAATCGCCGGCGCGGCGGCTGAACTCGGCGAAGCCGCAGCGCCAATTCGCATCCAGCAGCGGCAGCCGCGCTTCGACCAGGATCTCCTCCGGCTGCAGATCCGTGGTGAAGACATGGGAGAAGAAGGCAGCGGCCGGGATTTCCCGTCGCCCCGCCGGCCCCTGCGCCACCATCACCGCATCCAGCGCCAGCGCCGTCGTGCACCATTCGGAGGCCGGATCGGCATGCGCCAGGCTTCCGCAGAAGGTGCCGCGCATGCGGATGGGCAGATGCGCGATATGCCGTGCCACCTCCGGCAGCAGCCGGCCGAGCGGACCTTCCGCCACCGGCGCCTCCAGCCTCGCATGCCGCACCAGCGCGCCGAGGCGCAGCCAGCCATCCTCCGCGACAATGCCGTCCAGGCCGGGAATGCGGTTGATGTCCACCAAAGCCGCCGGCCGTGCCATGCGGAAATTCATCGCCGGCACCAGACTCTGACCGCCGGCCAGGATCTTCGCCTCACTGCCGTTTCGCGCCAGCAGCGCCACGGCCTCATCCAGCGAGCGCGGTGCGTAATAGGCGAAAGCGGCGGGCTTCATGCAGGACGGCACGCCTCCGGCAGAAGATGCCCGTTTACGGTAGGGATCACGGCGGTCCGCCGCAACATTCCTGGTTGGGCAGGACACCGCCCTCCGCGTCACGCCTCCGCGTGAGGCATCCTGACGCAGGCGTCATGCGGGTCGGGTTTCGTCATGCGGGTCGGGTTTCGTCATGCGGGTCGGGTTTCGTCATGCGGGAAGGAGATCCGGGCGATGCCACGGTCTGCGCCCCGAGCCGGCGGGCAGCACGGCCCGGTCCCTGTCTATGCCGGCCGCCATGGCCTGGACCATCCGCGGTTCGTGGACACGGGGAAATGACGCAAGCCTGAACTGCGCCTTCCCCGCAGCCGACTAGATTGTGAAGGCATAGGTTCGGCCGGCAGCCACGGACAGAGGCGGCGCGCGGTCGTGCTTGGGATCCGCGGCCGCCGCTCGAACCCGCTACCCCACTACGAGGGAGATGGAGCGATGGCGACTACCTGGACGGGTCCCACTGCGGTCCCGGCTGCCTCTCATCCCACTGTGCGCCGGATCGGGGTGGCGGATCTGAAAGATGCCCTGGCCAAGGGGGCCGGCGATTTCCTGGCCGCGCCGACTCAGTTGTTCTTCCTGTGCATCATCTACCCGATCATCGGCCTGATCGCGGCCAGGGCGGCCTGGGGCGGCCCGCTCCTGCCGCTCTTCTATCCGCTGGCCTCCGGCTTCGCCCTGATCGGCCCTCTGGCGGCGCTCGGCCTCTACGAGATCAGCCGGCGGCGGGAGATGGGCCTGCCGGCCTCCTGGCGGGATGCCTTCGAGGTGCTGCGTTCGCCCTCGCTCGGCTCGATCGTGCTGCTCGGCCTGTTGCTGATCGGGATCTTTGTCGTGTGGATCGCCGCGGCACAGGCGATCTTCTCCTGGACCATGGGTAGTGCCCCGCCTGTCTCCATCGGGGAATTTTTCGATCGGCTGTTCAACACGCCAGAGGGATGGCGGCTCATCATCATCGGCAATGCCGTGGGCTTCCTCTTCGCCCTGCTGGTGCTGGTGCTGACGGTGGTGTCCTTCCCCATGCTGCTGGACCGGCATGTCGATCCCGGCGTGGCGGTGGGCACCTCCATCCGCGCCGTGCTGCGCAACCCGGTGCCGATGGCGCTCTGGGGGTTGATCGTGGCCTTCGGCCTGCTGATCGGCAGCATCCCCTTCTTCATCGGGCTGGCGGTGGTGCTGCCGATCCTCGGCCACGCCACCTGGCACCTGTACCGGAAGGTGGTCGCGCACTGACCCGGCGGCGCCGGCCGCCGGACGAACCACGGCCCGGGATGTTACGTCACCCCAACTTGCTCGTGGGTTGAATCTGCCGGGGCCGGCGAAACGCCGCGTTGTTTGTGGCAAAAATAAGGTATACAGTCGCCCGGTCACGTCGCCTTGACCGGGAGGGGGTTCGCCATGGCCGTGCGGAATCTCGAAGCAGATCCCACGGCCGCGGACAGTGGCTGGGCCGCCCGCCCCGCGGGATTGTGGCGCCGTTTCTGGCGCCTGGCGGTTGCCTACTATACCTCTGGGGAGCGTTGGTCTGCCTGGGGCCTGACCGCCGGCGTGCTGGCGCTGACCCTTTTGCAGATCGGAGTGCAGTTACGGCTCAACCTGTGGAGCCGCGACTTCTTCAACGCCCTGGAACACCATGACCGCGCCGCCTTTCTCGGCCAGATGCGGCTGTTCCTGCTGCTGGCGGCGGTCGGCATCGGGGTGGCGGTGCTCCAGTACCAGAGCCGGCAAATCCTGGCGCTGCGCTGGCGGGAATGGCTGGTGCGGCGGCTGCAAGCCCGGCTGCTGGAGGGCTCCTGCCACTACCGCCTGCAATTCCTGAGCGACGCCCCGGACAACCCGGACCAGCGGATCAGCGAGAACACTCGCTGGGCGACCGCCACGGCGGTCGAGCTGGCGGTCGGGCTGATCCATTCCGTTCTGTTGCTGGCCTCCTTCGCCGGCATCCTCTGGAACCTGTCGGGGCCGCTCTCCCTGGCCTGGGGGCCGCTCGGCTTCGAAATCCCAGGCTACATGGTCTTCGCCTCGGTGCTCTATGCCGGCATCGGCGCGGGGCTCACCTGGATGCTCGGCCGGGCGATGATCGGCATCAATGCCCGCCGCAACCAGGCAGAGAGCGACCACCGCTTCTCCCTGGTCCGGCTGCGCGAGAATTCCGAGGGCGTCGCCCTGATCCGCGGCGAGCGGGATGAGGAGCGCGGGCTGGCTCATGCCTTTGCCTGTGTCGTCGGGGTGATGGAGGACCTCTTCCGCCGCGAGCGCTTCCTGGTGGGCCTGTCCTGCGCCTATGGCATGGTGACGATGGCCTTCCCGATCCTGGTGGCCTCGCCCCGCTATTTCGCCGGTGCCATCACCCTGGGCACGCTGATGCAGGTGAGCCAGGCCTTCTGCGAGGTGACCAAGGCGCTCAACTGGTTCATGGACAACTATTCCCGCCTGGCGGACTGGACCAGCCATGTCGAGCGGGTGGTGGCGCTGGAGGAGGGGCTGGCCTCCACCGGCAGGGCGGCGCGCGGCGGGACGATCCGCATCGAGGAGGGGCCGCTGCCGGATGGGCGGGAAGTGCTCTCCCTGCGGGGCCTGGATATCGCCACGCCGGAGGGGCATCTGGTCCTCGCCGGGGCCGAAGCGGAGATCCTTCCTGGCGAGAGGGTGCTGATTGTGGGCGAGAGCGGCAGCGGCAAGTCCACCCTGTTCCGCGCCATCGCCGGCCTCTGGCCCTGGGGCTCCGGCAGCATCCGGATCCCGCCCCGGGCGCATATGATGTTCATGCCGCAGCGCTCCTACCTGCCGCTCGGCAGCCTGCATGCGGCGGTGGCCTATCCGGCCCCGGCGCGCCACTTCCCCGAGGCGGCGGTGGCGGCGGCGCTGACGCGCTGCGGCCTGGGGCACCTCGTCCCGAGGCTGCGGGAGGAGGAGCGCTGGGACCGGATCCTGTCGCTCGGGGAGCAGCAGCGCCTCGCCTTCGCCCGGCTGCTGCTGCACCGGCCGCGCTGGGTCTTCATGGACGAGGCGACGGCGGCGCTGGACGAGGCCAACCAGGACGCCATGATGCGCCTGTTTCACGAGGAGCTGGCCGAGACCGCCCTGGTTTCCATCGGCCACCGCCCCGGCCTCGATGCCTATCACGACCGAACCCTCACCCTGCTCCGCTCCGAAGGAGGGGCGAGGTTGCAGGCGCCGGCCCTGTCGGCGCCCCGGCGTGCCGGCAGTTTCGGGCGAATGGCGGCCTCCCTGCCGGCGCCCGCGGCTGCACACAGACGGGAAACCGTTGCCCGCCGGCGCCGTCCGGCCAGGCCACGGCGCCTGCGGATGCGGGGCGGCTCCTAGACCACGGTTTTATAAACCTTCGATTCGTTCACCTCCTGGGGCCCGGACAGCGCGCCGAACCGAGCCAGGACGATCGCAGGCCAGGACGGATTGGAACGGCATGGCGCCATAGCGTGAAGCCGCGCCGGCCTCGACCCCGTCCTACCGGCATGGCACTTCCGCCGCCATGCGACCGACCCTGCATCCGCGCCTGCTGAACGGGCGCAACGGCGACCCGGGCATCTATCTGGAGGCGCTGCACGCGCCCGAATCGATCCTGATCGATTGCGGCGACCTCTCCGCCCTCACGCCCCGGCACCTGCTGCGGGTCGGCGTGCTGCTGGTCAGCCATGCGCATATGGACCACTGGGCTGGCTTCGACCGGCTGCTGCGGCTGCTGGTCGGCCGGCAGAAGCACCTGCCGGTGGTCGGTCCGGCGGGCTTCGCGGAGCGGCTGTTCCATCGCCTGCAGGCCTATACCTGGAACCTGGTGGACCGCATCCCGACCGAGCTGGCCTTCGAGGTCACCGAGGTCACGGGCGCCGGCCCCTGGCCCCGCACCCGCTTCCGGCTGCATGGCGGCTTCGCACCCGAGCCCCTGCCCCCCACCCCCGCAGCAGCGGATGGCATGGTGCTGCGGCTCGGCATGCTCCGGCTGCGCGCCGCGGTGCTGGATCATGGCACGCCCTGCCTCGGCTTCGCGGTGGAGGAGGCGGTGCATCTGAATGTCTGGCGCAACAGGCTGGAAGCGCGCGGCCTGCCGACCGGCCCCTGGCTCGCCGGGCTGAAGCGGGCGGTGGCGGAGGGCCGGCCGGACAGCCACCCGGTCCCGGTCTTCGCCCGCCCCACGGAGGCGGCCGGCGCCGCCCTGCTGCCACTCGGCACGCTGCGCGACCTGGTCAGCGTCACGCCGGGGCAGCGCCTGGCCTATCTGACGGATTTCGCCGACACGCCGGAGAACCGCGCCGCCGCCATCGCCCTTGCCCGCGATGCCGACATTCTGTTCATCGAATCCCCCTTCGCCGCCGAGGATGCCGCCATCGCCGCGGACCGCCGGCACCTGACCACGCGTGCCGCCGGCGAGATCGCCCGCGCCGCCGGGGCCCGCCGCATCGAGCCCTTCCACCTCTCGCCGCGCTACCTGGGGCAAGAGGCGCGGCTGCTGGCCGAGGTGATGGAGGCCGCGGGCATCCACCCCGCCGGCTGAGGCAGGACGGGGGGAGCCGGAGCCACGGCCTGGACGTTCCCCGGCCGAAATCGACTCATGTTCATCGGACCACGCCGCCGGCAGCGCCTAACCCTGGATTCGGAAGGCGTTACCTCAAGAAACCGGACGGTCCAGACTGCACGCATATTTCGGGGGTGGCTGCGATGGTCGAGACGGGAATGGCGACGGGCGCCACGCATGGCACGACCAATGGGCACCATGACCACAGGCCGGGCTTCGTGCAGCGGTGGCTCTTCTCCACCAACCACAAGGACATCGGCACCCTCTACCTGATCTTCGCGACCGTTGCCGCCTGTATTGGCGTTGCGCTGTCAGTGATGATGCGGATGGAACTGCAAGCCCCCGGCCTGCAATTCTTCAGCAACGGCCAGATGTGGAACGTCCTGGTCTCGGCGCATGGCCTGATCATGGTGTTCTTCGTGATCATGCCGGCGCTGATCGGCGGCTTCGGCAACTGGTTCGTGCCGATCATGATCGGCGCGCCGGACATGGCCTTCCCGCGCCTGAACAACATCAGCTTCTGGCTGCTGGTGCCGGCCTTCATGC
>Ga0182742_1001865_pt1 | contig 25310 bp, 26 predicted proteins | sample eDN5th37CBELigMG_FD_128880 | JGI IMG/M metagenome (GOLD analysis project Ga0182742, IMG submission 128880) | Enriched Miracle-Growth compost microbial communities from Emeryville, California, USA - eDNA 5th pass 37_C BE-Lig MG (version 2)... ...
CAGCATGACCCATACGTTTTCCTGGAGGAGCTGTCGCGCCACCAATAAACCCAACAACTGGCTTAGTCATATTTGCTTTTATCCACTCAGCAGCCTCTTCCTCAGCAGTACCACCTATCTCACCAATCATAATAACCGCATATGTATCTGGGTCATCATTAAATTTAGAGAGAATATCAATAAACTCAGAGCCTTTAACTGGATCTCCACCAATACCAATCGCTGATGATTGTCCAATTCCTCTTGTCGTTAATTGATGAACAGCCTCATAAGTTAATGTACCTGAGCGTGATACGACGCCAACATGTCCTTTAGCATGAATATAACCAGGCATAATACCAATTTTACATTCACCAGGCGTAATAACCCCAGGACAGTTCGGTCCAATTAAAATAGAGGATTTACCTTCCATATAGCGTTTTACTTTCACCATATCTAATACAGGAATACCTTCAGTAATACAAATTACTAATTCGATACCAGCATCAACAGCTTCAATAATGGCTTCAGCTGCAAACGGAGGCGGTACATAAATGACCGAAGCATTTGCCCCAGTAGCCTCTTTAGCTTCCGTAACAGTATTGTATACTGGAAGCTTAACTGTATCTCCATTTTCAAGCGTAATATCTACAAATGTACCACCTTTACCAGGTGTTACACCACCGACCATTTGCGTGCCATAATCAAGTGCACCTTTAGCATGAAATAAACCTGTGGCACCTGTGATACCTTGTGTAATAACCTTTGTATCTTTATTAACTAAAATAGCCACTTATCTCACATCCTCTGAATGTTTTCATGTCACATCTTTATTAGCTAGACTACTTTACAAGCTCAACTATTTTTTGAGCACCATCAGCCATTGAATCTGCAGCAACAATGTTAAGACCCGATGTTCTTAAAATTTCTTTACCTAGGTCAACATTCGTTCCTTCCAAACGTACAACTAATGGGCGATCTAGCCCAACTTGCTTAGCAGCTTCAACTACACCGTTCGCTATAACGTCACAGCGCATGATACCACCAAAGATGTTCACAAAAATCCCTTTTACTTTTTCGTCAGATAAAATGATTTTAAATGCTTCTGTTACTTTTTCTGTCGTTGCACCGCCGCCAACATCTAGGAAGTTAGCTGGGTCACCACCATAATATTTAATAATATCCATTGTAGCCATTGCCAGTCCAGCACCATTAACCATACAGCCAATGTTACCATCTAACGCAATATAGCTAAGATCGAATTTAGACGCTTCAATTTCTTTTGCATCCTCTTCATCTAAATCACGTAACTCTAAAATATCCTTATGACGATATAATGCATTAGAGTCAAAATTTAACTTCGCATCTAACGCCATTACATTACCATCGCCAGTTACGACTAATGGATTAATTTCTGCTATTGAGCAATCTTTTTCAACAAATGCAGTGTATAAGCTCATAATAAACTTAACTGCTTTGTTAACTAGCTCGTTTGGTATATTAATGGCATAAGCCAAACGACGAGCTTGGAAACTTTGTAGACCTATTGCTGGGTCAATGACTTCTTTGAAGATTTTCTCAGGTGTTCTTGCAGCTACTTCCTCAATTTCAGTTCCACCCTCTTCAGAAGCCATAATTGTTACACGACTTGTGACGCGATCAAGTACTACCCCAATGTAATACTCCTTTTTAATATCGCAGCCTTGCTCAATAAGAAGTCGCTTTACTTCCTTCCCTTCTGGCCCAGTTTGATGCGTAACTAAAACTTTGCCTAAAATTTCTGAGGCATATTGTCTAACTTCGTCTAGGTTTTTAGCAACCTTAACTCCACCAGCCTTACCTCGTCCACCGGCATGAATTTGTGCCTTTACGACAACTACAGAAGAACCTAATTCTTCAGCTGCTTTAACAGCTTCATCTACTGTAAAAGCAACTTTTCCTTCCGGAACGATTACACCATATTGTTTTAATACGGCTTTACCCTGATACTCATGGATGTTCATGTTGAAATCCTCCATTTCACTGTCAATTACAGTAATATGTACAAAGAAACTGAAACTGCTTACATTGTAACATTTTTCTAGAATTTAGGCTCTATAAAAATAAAAATATGTAAGCTAATTTTTATATGCATTTCATCTCAAATTGAGATTGTTTCTTTTCATATTGTGTTATATGAGATATTATTTACAGTAGCATATACATAAAGTATAGTTAAAGTAAATGTGCAATGAGGAAGCACCTCTATATTTTATGGAGGTGTTTTTATGTTTATTACATTGCATAGTGCATTTGTGTTAGGTATCGATGGTGTCGGTGTTAAAGTAGAGGTCGATCTAGCTAGTGGTTTACCTCAAACTATACTCGTTGGACTACCAGATTCTACTATAAGAGAATCAGTAGAAAGAGTAAGAACAGCAATTAAAAATGCAGGTCATCGATTCCCACTTGAAAGAATTACAATTAACTTAGCCCCTGCAGATTTAAAAAAGGACGGTACTGGCTTTGATTTAGCAATAGCGGTCGCTATTTTAATTGCCTCAAATCAATTGCAGGATTTCCCTCTGCATCAAACATTAATCGTCGGGGAGCTGGCGTTATCAGGCGAAATTAGAAAGACAAGAGGCATGCTCGCCATATTAGAGTATGCAAAAAAACACAACTTCACTCATGTTATATTACCAAAGGATAACGAGCATGATGCCGCTCTAATTTCAAACTTATATATTGCTCCAGTAGCTCATTTAAAAGAGCTTTCTCATTTAACATTTAAACCCTCTGAGCACTTAGCTTCACATAACAACGTCGAGCAGTATGCTGAACAGTTAGGAGATATATCTGATATTAACGGGCAGCTTAGTGCTAAGCGTGCATTACTAATTTCCGCTGCAGGTAAACATAATATTGCCGTAATGGGACCTCCTGGAGTAGGAAAAACAATGCTAATGAGACGTTTACCTACCATACTACCTCCCTTAACTGAAGCAGAAGCATTAGAGGTAACAAAAATAAATAGCCTTGTATCCACCTTAAATACAACAGCCTTAATACAAGCTCCACCGTTTCGCCAGCCTCATCATACCATTAGCTCAGCAGGACTTATTGGAGGTGGTAGTCCTGCAAAGCCAGGAGAAATTTCTTTAAGTCATCTCGGTGTTCTCTTTTTAGATGAATTCACTGAATATCCAAGACATATTATCGAATTGCTCAGGCAACCGCTTGAACAACGTTTAGTAACGATTTCACGTGCACGTGCCGTTTATCAATTTCCAGCTCATTTCATACTAGCTGTCAGCTTTAATCCATGTCCCTGTGGCTTATTTGGCTATGACAAAAAGGATCAGCAATGTAGATGCTCTACGTTAGCCATTCAAAAGTACCGTACGAAGCTTTCAGGTCCTATACTAGATAGAATCGATTTACAAATTGCCATGGCACGTCCAAGTCTTTCTCCGCCTGCAAATCAAAATGCATTTACTTCTGCACAACTTCAGCAGCAGGTTGTTAGAGCTAGACAATTTCAATTAAATAGAAATCAAAAATATGGGTTTTTATTTAATAGTGATTTAAATGGGAAGCATATTAAACAGTTATGCAAATTAACTGCTGAAGCTGAGAGGCTTTTAAAGCTAGCTTATGAGCAATTTAATATGAGCTATCGAGGATATGATAAAATTATTAAAATTGCACGTACAATTGCAGATTTATCTGAAAATGAATATATTGAGCAGGAGCATATTAGTGAGGCGATTACTTATCGGAATGGAGATTTACATTTTAACGCCTAAAATTGTTAAGACTGGTGCTTAAATGTTGATGAGCTTCTCCAGCTCAAATTTCTGCTGTGAGGGATAATATGTTACTGGAGCAAAAAGCAGTAAATAGGTAGCATGATAGTGCTTATAGTAGCAATAAAGCTGGGCAAGCTGATGAAGCTTACGTATTTTATAATAATTAAGTGCTTCTATTGCTTGACCAAATTGAGCTTCTTTACCTTCATGCTTTGTTCGTGTTCTAACCTCAATAAAATATAAAGTATGCTCTTTTTTTGCGACAATATCTATCTCGCCAAAGCGACATCGCCAGTTTTGTTCAATAATCATAAATTTTTGGTGCTGAAGCTCAGAACAGACAAACTGTTCTCCTTCAGCACCTAATTGTTTTTTATTCATTATTGCACCCAATTTTTTGCTTTATTATCTGCACGATAAACAAAGCTTAATATCTCCGCTACAACTGCAAACAATTCTGGCGGAATTTCTTGGTCTACATTTAGCTTACTAAGCACTTCTACTAAAGAATGATCCTCCTGTATCGCTACTCCAGCAGCTTGTGCTTTTTCTATAATTTTTTCAGCTAACTCTCCTTGGCCTTTAGCTATTACTACGGGAGCTGCAGACGTTAATGGATCGTACTTCATAGCCACAGCTTTTTTTAATTTACTCATTTTTTTCTTATCTTCACTCATACTTTTAAATCCACACCCTTATATCGAGTTGCTTGCATATGCTGTAGGTCTGGTGGATGAACAATTGCCTTTACTTCCGCTTCTTGCTTATCCTCTTCCTTCTTAAAAGGTGTCGTTCTAATACTTGATAAGCTATAACCTGTATTTTGCATCGCTTCAAAAATTTCTGGTCTCATAGATTCAATTAAGCTTTGAATAAAGGAGCTGTCATTCCAAATATTTAAGCTTACAATTTTATTTGTTACATTCATATCCACTAAAGTTTGACCCAGTTGCTTCATATTAAGATCAAATACGATTCTACAATTATCCGCATCAAGCTGTCCTTTGCGATCACGTCTTGTTTGAACATGAATGGCAGCTGTTTGTCCACCTTGGTCATCCTTAATCGGTATATACATCGTAACATGGGTAAACATAGAATGATTACGCTCTGTTGAGAGCATCATTTGTTGACCTGTAATATGATTTAATAGCTGAGTCATCGTTTCTTTTACAGATGTATTTAACTCAGGAATTTGCAAAAGCTGCATCACTGTTGCCTTTATCGTCTCAGTAGCTTGATTTAATCCTGCATTTGCTTGCTGAGCAGCCCCTTGGAATTGACCAAGCTCAACTTCAGCTTGCATATGAGGCATGGCAATCTGTTGATTATTTATAGACACAGGCTGCTGTTGCATACTATTTGCTTGTGGCTGCTGTGCTGTGGTTGTCTGCGTAGCAGCTTGATTTTGAACTGGTGGAGTAGGCTGCTGCATCACTGCTTCTTGCTGTTGTCCTGCATGTGTAGCATGAGCTGCTACTGCAGTATTTGCCTGCTGAGCTTGAACATTAGTAATCATAGTAGATGCTTGATTTGTAGCCTGTTGCTGCACTGTACTAGAGCTATGACCTAAACCATTAGCACTATTAACATTAGCTTGATTTGCTTGATTTGACACCATCTGTTGACTCATTGCTGTAAATGGAGCTGTATTTTGCTGCTGAACTGGTATAGTCGAGCCTTGTTGTATCTGTGTTACAGCTGATGATATCGTTTGGTTCAATATTGTCCCTTGCTGAGTTTGATTTTGTCCTGTTGTAGCTAAACCATCCGATTTAGCGTACAGCTGTTGACTTAACATATTTTCATGCTGTACACCTAATAGCTTCATAAAGCTAGCAATCGGATTTTGCATATTCGATAATGGAGCTGCTGGTATAGGTTGCCCTTGTACATTTAAGCTTGCTTGTTGTGTAGCATTTTGTGTCGCTGCTGTTGTAATATCTAATTGACCCTGTGGCTGACTCGTTTGCTGAAACGGCCCTGAAACTAGCGCATTTAGCGATTGAGAAAACTGTTGTAATTGCTGTGCAACTTGAGGATTTATGGCTTGACCTTGGCTTTGAAATAAGCTCGTTAATTGCTGCTGCAGCTGATTAATGAGTTGATGTAAAGGCAACCCCTGGGAAAGCTGATGCATAGCAGAAATACTAGATAAGGTCATCGGCATACCACGTTTAAACGCCATTGCAGCAGCTTGCATCCAGTTTTCCAAGTCTACATTGGCTGGAACCAGCTTGGCAGCTTGTGCAAAAGCCTGCAGTGTCTCACGATTAAGCGGAAAGCCCTCCTGACGAAGCTCACGAATTAATTGGGCACTCCAATCCTTGTCTGGAAGCTGCATAGCCCTCAATATATCCTTCATGGGATCCTGTAGACCAAGCGTAGTTGGATCCACTTGCTTTAAGTGTATAAAGCTTCCTTTTGAATCTGCAGCTACCTGCATTAACGTCGCTTGTCCCTCTAAAATTGCTACCTCTAATTTTGCTTTAACCTGTACACCATTTATATTAACTAATGCCTCTTGATTAGGTAAATGCTGTGTAACAACGCCTCGAACAACTTGTCCTACTTTCAATTCAAGTGTTCTAACTTCTTGTGTATTCATATCATTAAACATTTTACTTAATTGATTTATATTCATGACGTTGCCACCTCCTTATTTCTTCATTATATATATCGGCTTATTTATAGTATTTCTTCACTATGTAGTCTAAAAATAAAAAATCTCTTATCTAAAAAGATAAGAGATGCTTTCTTTTTTACATTATAAAATTCGTTTTAAGAAGCTTCTACGATGCATTGGTGTTGGTCCATATTGTTCTAATGCTTCATAATGAATCTTAGTCCCATAGCCCTTATGCTTTGCGATTTGATACTGAGGGTATAATTGATCCCATTGCTCTGTACAAAATCGATCACGAGTCACTTTAGCTAGTATAGAGGCTGCAGCTATAGATTGACTACGAGCATCGCCTTTAATAATAGCAGATTGTGGGGCATCTATATCTAATGTTTCAGCATCAACCAAAACAAAATCTGGTTTAATCGATAGCTGCTCAACAGCCATTTTCATCGCTAAGCGAGAGGCTTGCTTAATATTAATCTCATCAATTGTAGCAGCTGGTAACGTTGTAATGCTATAACTTAAAGCATTTTCGATAATGATATCGTAAAGCATATTTCGTTTTTTCTCAGTCAGCTTTTTTGAGTCATTTACCCCTTCAAGCACTAGACCTTTTGGCAAAATAACAGCAGCAGTAACGACATCACCAAATAAACAGCCTCGGCCAACCTCATCGACTCCGGCAATAGAATGATAGCCTTGCTGCCACAGCTCCTGCTCCAGCTCAAGCATATGCGTTGATAGTTGTGTCTCCATATTAAACCTCTCTAACAGGCATATCATCGTATGGTGCTTCTAATGTAATACGACCTAGTTTAGCGGCTCTTAGGTCACGTAATAGTACACTCGCGGCTTTTTCTAAATCTACAATGCCACCACTTTGTAAGTAGCCATGCTTACGCCCGATGCCTTCTAGCACCGCTATAACCTGATTAGCATCCTCTAAATCTGAAGGCTGCTCCTTAAGATTATATCGCTCGGCCATTATGTTCCAATAGCGTGGTAATAATGATTTAATAGCATAAAAGCCAATATCGTCGACATTTAATATCTGCTCTTTTATCGAGCCAATCATCGCCAAACGGTAACCTACTAATTCATCCTCAAATTTTGGCCATAAAATACCTGGTGTATCAAGTAATTCTAAATCAAACTTCGTTTTAATCCACTGTTGACCTTTAGTCACACCAGGTTTATCACCCGTAATTGCAATGTTCTTTCCAGCTAATCGATTAATTAATGTCGATTTACCAACATTAGGTATACCAACAATTAAACTGCGGATCGCTCTTGGGTTCATCCCTTTAGATATCTGCTTATCTATTTTTTCTTTTAATATTTGCTTTGCAAGTACAGGAATTTCTTTAATTCCTGTTCCTGTATTAGCATCGACAATGGCACATGTAAAGCCTTCATGCTCAAAATATTGCTTCCATTGTTCATTCATACGTGCATCGGCTAAATCAGATTTATTCAAAATAATCAATCTTGGTTTACCTTGCAGTATTTCATCAACCATTGGATTTCGACTTGAAATAGGGACACGAGCATCAACTAATTCGATTGCTAAATCGATTAGCTTTAATTTCTCCTGAATTTGTCGTTTAGCACGCGTCATATGCCCTGGAAACCATTGAATTGTCAAGTTGTCACCCCTAATCTAGTCTTTTACTATGCTTAATTTATCTAATGGCCACATAATTAAATCAACGCGCCCAATAATATCTTCTTCTTTTCTAAACCCGATAGCTCGACTATCTGTACTATCTGAACGATTATCACCTAGCACAAAATAGTATCCTTCAGGTACTATATTTTCTTGTACGCGTGTGTTAGGAAAATCAAACCAATCACCAGAACCGTTATATAGCTCACCTCTAGCCATACTGCTTGAAATGGCTTCTGCTAAATAAGGCTCCTCAACTAATTGATCATTAATATATAACTTATCACCCTGTAAAACAATTTTGTCTCCAGGTACGCCAATAATACGTTTAATAAATCTTCTTTCTTCTTCAGGCACGTCGATAACGACGACATCACCGAACTCAGGCTCATTGAAGCGATACGTAAAGACGTTTACAACAACACGCTCACCATTTTGGAAGTTTGGCTCCATTGAATCACCAACAACTAAAAATGGCGTGTATAGAAATGTCTTTAAAATAAACACTAATACTACAGCAAATATTATTGCTTTAATCCACTCTACCAGCTCTTTATAAAGCTTATTTTCTTTTTTTTCTTCAGTAGGGTTAGACGGAATATCAGAATTAAAATGCTCTTCAGTAGAAGCATTTAGTTCGCCTTGTGTTGATTCATGTTTATCGTTTTGCTCCATTCAATCCGCCTTCTTTCACAAATGTATTATTACAATAAAAAGCGAAAAGGAGCTTGATTGCGCAAGCTCCTCTTGACGTTTAATATTAACGAATTTCCTTGATTCTTGCAGCTTTACCGTGCAATTCACGAAGGTAGTACAATTTAGCGCGACGAACTTTACCGCGACGTGCTACTTCAATTTTTTCGATTTTTGGTGAGTTAATTGGGAAAGTTCTTTCCACGCCTACACCATAAGAAATTTTACGTACTGTAAAAGTTTCGCTAATGCCGCCACCACGACGTTTAATAACTACGCCTTCGAATAGCTGAACACGCTCACGAGATCCCTCGATAACTTTAACGTAAACTTTAAGTGTATCACCAGCTTTGAATGCAGGGATATCTTGACGTAAGTTTTCTTGAGCAATTGTTTGTAATAAGTTCATTAATTTCAACTCCTTCCACCATAGATGTTCTTATAAACTCCATAACGATCTCTATCGCTACCTCATCATTTATAGAGGACCACCCGTTATGCACAACATCAAACAGTATATCATAGTTAGTCTACTTTTTCAAGATTTTTTAATAGTTGAAAGCCATTTTCTTTCTTTATCGGATAAATTCGCCGTTTCAAGCAAATCTGGTCTCCGCTCCAATGTTCTTAATAGCGATTGCTCTCTTCTCCATTGCTCGATTTTAACGTGATGACCAGACAACAATGCATCAGGTACCTTCATACCACGATACTCTGCTGGGCGTGTATAGTGCGGATATTCAAGTAGGCCTGTACTAAATGAATCTGTAATTGCACTCGTTTCATTACCCAATGCTCCAGGCAGTAATCTTACAATGCTATCAATAATCGTCATCGCTGGTAGCTCGCCACCTGTTAAAACGTAATCACCTATAGAAATTTCATCCGTTACTAAAAACTCTCGAATACGCTCGTCATAACCTTCATAATGTCCACAAATAAAAATTAAATGCTCTTCCTTGCTTAATTCTTCAGCTTTTTTTTGTGAGTAGCGTTCCCCTTGCGGACACATTAATATGATGCGGGGCTTAGATTCTAATGATTCAGTCAGATGATCCACTGCAGCAAAAATCGGCTCTGGCTTTAAGACCATCCCACCTCCACCACCATAAGCATAATCATCCACCGTATTATGCTTATTAGTTGAAAAGGCTCTAAAATTAATCGCATTTAATTGAGCAATACCTTTTTGTTGTGCTTTTCCAAGTATACTCGTATTGAATACACCCTCAAACATTTCCGGAAATAACGTTAATACATCTATCTTCATCTAAATCAATCCTTCAATGATGTGAACAAGCACTTTTTTTTGCTGAACATCCACATTTAATATAACAGGGTCAATAACGGGTAATAATATTTCCTTCCCTTTTCCTTCAGGCTTTACTACCCAAACATCATTGGCACCTGGTGAAAGAATCTCAGTAATTTTACCTAAATGTGCTCCTTCATCTGTTTCGACTTCGCAGCCAATAATTTGGTGATAAAAGTACTCGCCTTCATCTAATTGGCCTTGCTGCTCCTCTGATATTTTAAGCACCCAGCCCTTAAATTTTTCTACCTCGTTAATATTGTTGTAGCCCTTTAGGTGAATATAGTACATTCCTTTTTGCTCTCTAGCACTTTCTACAACAACCTTTAGCTGCTCTCCAGTTTGTTCATTAATCATAAAAAGCTCATTGCCCTTTGCAAAGCGCTCCTGTGCAAAATCAGTTTTGCTTAATATCTTTAAATCTCCGCGAATACCATGTGTATTAACGATGACGCCTACATTAAATAAATTCCCACTCATTCGTATACCTCGCTCATTTTAGCTTAAACTTACTTGTGTAAAGTATAGCAAAAAGGGTCAGGATTTTCATCCTAACCCTTTTTTATGGTTAATGGCTCGTTCATCTAAGAAACAATATCAACGATGACATGCTTTTTCGATTTTACTGCTGCCGAGTTCACCACAGTACGAATCGCTTTAGCAATTCGTCCTTGCTTCCCGATAATTTTACCGACGTCAGATGGATGAACCGAAAGCGAATAAACCGTACTGCGTTCATCTTCTTTTATATGAACGTGCACATCTTCCGGATGATCCACTAAAGCCTTCGCTATGATAAGAATTAATTCCTTCATCAACAAAGCCCTCCGCTTCTCAACAGTAATTAGCTAGCTATTACTTCTGTTGTTTAAGCTCATGGAATTTTTTAAGCACGCCAACTTTAGAAAGCAAGTCACGAGCTGTATCAGATGCTTGAGCACCATTTTGTAACCATGCTAACGCTTTTTCTTCGTTGATGGAAATTTGTGCTGGTTGAGCAACTGGGTTATAAGTACCGATTTCCTCGATAAAGCGGCCATCACGTGGAGAACGAGAATCAGAAACTACTACGCGATAGAATGGAGCTTTATGAGCACCCACACGTTTTAAGCGAATACGAACTGCCATGGAAATTCACCTCCTTCAAATAAGTAAAATGGTTTATTTAAATGGGAAGTTTTTTCCCATTAAGCCCTTCATCATACCCTTTTTGCCTTTTAAGCCTTTCATCATCCCTTTTGGACCACCAGGACCCATCATAGAGCTGAACTGCTTCATCATTTTCTTCATATCGTCAAACTGCTTAATTAAACGGTTAACCTCTACTAAAGTTGTTCCGCTACCAGCAGCAATACGTCTACGACGTTTTTGATCTAATATATCTGGATTTTGTTTTTCTTGCTTAGTCATTGACTTAACAATGGCCTCAACTCGTCCAAGCTGACGCTCATCTACTTTCAAATCCTTCATATTACCCTTCATTTTGCCCATACCAGGTAACATGTCCATAATTTGATCAAGTGGTCCAAGCTTTTTTACTTGTTCCATTTGCTCTAAGAAATCGTCGAACGTAAATTCAGCATCGCGCATTTTACGTTCCATTTCCTTCGCTTTGTCAGCATCGATAGTGGACTGAGCTTTTTCAATAAGAGAAAGCATATCACCCATCCCTAAAATACGGGATGCCATGCGCTCTGGATGGAATGGCTCAAGCGAGTCAATCTTTTCACCCATTGCTGCAAATTTAATGGGCTGGCCAGTTACTGCTTTTACTGATAATGCAGCACCACCGCGGGTATCCCCGTCAAGCTTCGTTAAAACAACCCCAGTTAACGCCAGCTGTTCATGGAAGCTTTGTGCGACGTTAACAGCGTCTTGACCTGTCATGGCATCGACAACAAGTAATACTTCATCCGGCACTACATGCTCATGAATTTGCTTTAACTCATCCATTAAAGCTTCATCAATATGCAAACGACCAGCTGTATCGAAGATAACATAATCATGTCCATTTTGCTTAGCATGTGCTAAACCTTGCTTAGCAATTTCAACTGGTGAAACTTGATCACCAAGAGCAAATACTGGAGCATTAATTTGCTCACCAAGCACTTGTAATTGCTTAATTGCTGCAGGGCGATAAATATCACACGCTACAAGTAATGGCTTATGATTACTCTTTTGTAGTAAACGTGCCAATTTACCTGTGGATGTAGTTTTACCAGCACCCTGTAAACCAACCATCATAATAACCGTAGGTGGTTTATTAGCTTTAGCAAGCTTAGCCTGCGTACCACCCATAAGCGCAGTTAGTTCTTTATTAACAATATCAATTATAACCATACCAGGGGTAAAGCTTTTCTCTACCTCAAGACCAATAGCTTGTTCTTTTACCTTGGCAATAAAGTCCTTTACGACTTTAAAGTTAACGTCTGCTTCAAGCAAAGCTAAACGAACTTCTCGCATCGCATCATTGACATCATTTTCAGTTACTTTACCTTTGCCCTTCAACTTACTAAATACATTTTGCAGTCTACTGGACAAGCTTTCAAATGCTGCCATGCCTTTTCGCCTCCAATTGTGCTGTAATTTCACTTGAACGCAATTGCTCAATTATTAAACTAACAGCTTCTTTTTGACGTTCATCCATTTTATCAAGCTGTAAGGTTTGTTCTAGCTCAGACGTTAGAGCTAATATACGTTCGTGTCTAGCAAGCAAACCTAACTTGCGTTCATACGATTCCAATGCTTGCTGAGATCGCTTTATATTATCATACACTGCCTGGCGGCTAATGCCAAACTCTGTTGCAATTTCACCGAGTGAAAAATCATCGTAATAATAAAATGTTAAAATTGTTTTTTGTTTATCCGTCAGAAGCTCACTATAGAAATCTAACAATGCATTCATATGCGTTGTTTTAGCTAGCGCATTCGGCTCTAAATGATCCATGCCCATCGCTCCCGTATCCTGTAAAGTATTTTTCCTTTACACTCAATCAACATTCATTATGATACATGATTCAAATTACAGTGTCAAGCAATTTTACTTGTCACATTCAAAATTGATTTTATTGTTATTATATGGTAATTTATTAGTTGTACTTTCCGAAAAAGGAGCCATTAAATTTGAGTATAAAAGTCAAAGTAGCTTGGGCAGTGAGTGTTGTTATTATCGTAATGCTTTTAGCATTTTATTTTCCCTTTAAGTCCCTTAATCATGTCTCTGATACACATAACTCTCCAATTGAAGTTGCTCGAAGTTCAAAAACAGTTACAACCATCCATCCTCAGTACAATAACAATCCAAATATGAGAAAAGCGATTATTGAACATACATTTATAAATAACCCTACAGATGCTATTAGCTATGAAGCTAATATTAATGATAAGGCTAATAGCTTTATCGCTGTTATTAACGATACTAATATTAAGCATATTTCCTATACTGACCATGTTGGTGCTCAAGGTGCATTAGGTATTATTGATGCGAATGGTCAAGTATGGATGTCTCCTACTCACAATGTTAACGAATATCCACAGTTTCTATATGTTAATGGAGGCTTTCGAAAGGGTATTTTAACAGCAACGGACGAGCTCGGTAATATAATTTTTGAAGAATCTATTATATTAGAATAGCAATTATTAACTTTTACTTGACTATGATAGCTAAATGCTGCTATATACAATTAGAAGTACTAAGTAATTTTTACACCGAAAGGAGCATTTTAATGTTTATTACAACACAATTTCAGGTGATTGCACGTTAGCCGAGGCTAACTGCATGACGGTTAACCTCGGCTTTATGTCAAACTATAAAGCATGGAGGATTACCTTGAAATACGAAAATGCAAAAAACATTTTACCTGAAGAGCTACTAACAGTATTGCAATATTATGCAGCAGGAACCTGTCTTTATATCCCTTACCTGCAGCCTCATATTAAACAAAAATATGAACTATCCAGCCAAAAGCAATTTCTGCTACAAAGAAATGCACAAATTGTTGCAGACTATCAGCGTGGTATTTCTGTAAAGCAACTAGCTATGCACTATTATTTATCCAAGCAAGCCATATATAAAATTATTAAGTCTTCAAAGAACTAAATGCGTAGAAGCTTACCTCCGAATACTAGAGGTAAGCTTCTACTTTTTTATTTAACTAAAAAAGTAGACACCTCGAATGTCAAAAAGCTGCTATTCTAAAATTAGTTCAGTTGAAGGAGGTTATTGTATGAAAAATTGGTTTAACACAGAAGAAGAAATGAAAGCCTTTATTAATCCTCTACTTATGGGTCCAAGTTCATTAGTTTTAATTGATGAGCTTGTCTCACATTTAAGCTTTAAGCCAAACATGCGAATATTAGATTTAGGCTGTGGCACAGGCTTAACGTCCATTTATTTAGCTAAAAAATTTGGAGCTCAGGTCATTGCTTCTGATTTATGGATTTCACCTAGCGAAAATGCTAAACGTTTTGCGCAGCTAGAGGTTGACCATTTAGTGACACCAATCTATGCTGAAGCACACCAGCTACCGTATGCCCATAACTATTTTGATATGATTATCGCGATTGATTCCTACCATTACTTTGGCTATACGAAAAACTATTTAGAGGAGCATCTTATTAAGTTTTTAAAGCCAGGTGGTACAATAGCGATAGCAATTCCTGGTTTACAGGAGCACTGCAATAATGAGCGACCAGAAGCATTACGACCATTTTGGAGTGAGGATATGCATTTTTACAGTCCAAGCTGGTGGAAAAATCTATGGTTAAGCTGTGACAGCCTAAACCATGAATCTATAATTGCTTTTGAGCTGAGCTCACACCAGGCTGCTTGGCAGGCATGGTTAAATTGTGGTAATGAGTATGCACTCAACGACCAAAAATTTATTGCTGCAGATCAAGGTAAGTATTTAAATAGTGTAGCTGTAATGGCAACAAAAAAGGATGACACTAACTAAATGTCATCCTTTTTGTTTGATATGTTGTATTAATTTAGTTATTCTCTGATTGCTCTTGCTCCTGCTCTTCTTCCTTCTGAATTAATCCAGCAAATAAAGCATGTACGAATTGATCGGAATCAAATTCCTGTAAATCGGTCATTTTCTCACCTAGACCAACTAATTTAACAGGTATATTTAATTCGTTACGGATAGCAATAACGATACCACCTTTAGCAGTACCATCTAGCTTTGTTAGCACTAAGCCAGTAACGCCACTCTTTTCCCCGAACAATTTAGCTTGGCTAAGTGCGTTTTGACCTGTAGTAGCATCAAGCACAAGTAAAACCTCGTGAGGTGCATTTGGTAGCTCACGCTGTATGACACGGAAGATTTTATTTAACTCCTCCATAAGATTCGTTTTATTTTGCAGACGACCGGCTGTATCGCAAATTAATACATCAACTTGACGCTGTTTAGCAGCCTGTACCGCATCAAATATAACTGCAGCAGGGTCTGCACCTGATGATTGCTTTATGACATCGACCCCTACGCGCTCACCCCACACCTCAAGCTGCTCAATTGCACCTGCACGGAATGTATCTCCTGCAGCTAATAAAACATTTTTTCCTTCCCTTTTTAGCTTATGAGCAAGCTTACCAATCGTCGTTGTTTTACCTACACCATTTACACCAACAAATAAATAAACCGTAATCTCTCCCGCTGGTGCAACCTGTAGCTTAGGATCCTCTTCACCACGAAGCATCTCTACTAGCTTTTCAGATAACACTGGCTGAAGATCAGAAGCATCCTCTATTTTACGTTTTTTAACTTCAGCTCGAAGATCTTCTATTAATTGCATCACTGTCGTAACCCCAACGTCAGCCCCAATTAATATTTCTTCTAGCTCTTCATAAAATTCCTCATCAATTTTTTTACGACGAGTTATTAATTCTTCTACTTTTTCAACAAGTGCTGTACGTGTTTTTTCTAAGCCTTCCTTAAACACACTAGTAACTGCTTCAGCCTTTGATGATATTTTTTCTTTTAGCTTTTTAAAGAAACTCAAGCTATCGCACCTCCAAATAACTTCTCATTATGCTGTTTCTGAATCTGCCTCAAACTGCTGCTCTTCGAGCTTAACGGCAACGAGCTTAGATACTCCGCCTTCTTCCATTGTTACACCATATAATACATCTGCTTCTTCCATCGTACCTTTACGATGTGTAACGACGATAAATTGAGTTAAGTTGGAGAATTCACGTAAATACTGTGCAAAACGACTTACGTTTGCTTCATCTAAAGCAGCCTCAACCTCATCGAGTACACAGAATGGTACCGGTTTTACTTGTAAAATGGCAAATAACAACGCAATTGCTGTAAGAGCACGTTCCCCACCAGATAGTAATTGTAAATTTTGTAGCTTCTTACCTGGAGGCTGAGCTACGATATCTATGCCTGTTTCTAAAATATTAGATGAGTCCACTAACACTAAATCTGCTCTACCACCACCAAACAGTTTCGCAAATACAACGATAAAATGTTTACGAATTTCATCAAACGTCGATTTGAATCGTTTCGACATTTCATCGTCCATTTCTTTGATGACCTGATACAATGTCGCTTTAGCCTCTAGCAAATCATTTTTTTGTTCCGCTAAAAACTCATAGCGATCTTTCACACGCTCATACTCCTCAATTGCACCAAGATTCACTTCGCCAAGTGAGGAAATTTCACGTTTAATTTTTTTAACTTCATCCTGCACTGGTGCAATATTTTCAGGTGGTGGATATTGCTCCTTAGCAAATTCATAGCTATATTGATATTCTTCACTTAGCTTCTGAATCGTATGATCAAGCTCGACATCCTTACGAGTTAAAATAATATCAATTTGACGAATTTGCTCATCTAATTCACGCAGTGCAATACGCTGTTCTTTTGTTTCACTCTCACCCTGCTCTAGCGCTTGAGATTTCTCAAGTCTTTTTAAGCGATATAAATCAGTTTCATCAGCGGTTTGTTGCTTTTTATCCCTTAATGCCGCTAATTGAGTTTGCTGCTGCTCTTTTTCTTGTATATAAGCTTCAGCATTTGCCATAAGCTGCTCTTGCTGAGCGATAAGAGCCTCTTCCTCTTGCTTAACTCGACGCAGCTCGTCCTTAATTCTTGCAAGCTGATCCTCATAGCCAGTAAGCTCCTGCTGCTGCTTAGCAACAGAAATTTTTAAATCTGTTAATTGACCCTGAAGATGCTCTTTTTCTGATTCATTTTGCTTACGATGCTGCTCAGCCTCTTTTATTGCTAATTGAAGCTGCTCTTCTTTTTGCATTAGCTCGTCTAGCTTCTGTTGCATTTCCACTTGTAATTGCTTCGCTTGTTCAGCCTCAAGCTCATTTGAGCTGACCGTTTGTGTAGAAATAATATGCTGCTCCTGCATAAACTTAAATTCCTGCTTAATTTTATCAAGCTCTCCTTTAAGCTGCTGCTCTTCTAAACGATATTGCTCAAATTTCTCACGAGCTTGATCAGCATTTTGAAGTAGATTAGCCTCTTGTTTACGAACATCATCCATCTTAGCTTTTAAATAAGAAAGTTCCGCTTGAGTCTTTTCTATCTCATGATCAAGCTGCTCGATTTCACGCTGACGTCCTAGTAAGCTAGTGCCTCTTTTTTGTTGACTACCACCAGTCATTGAACCACCGGCGTTTACCACATCGCCCTCTAGCGTTACGACACGATAACGATATTGTACAGAAGAAGCTATTTTATTGGCTTGCTCTAAAGTCTCACTTATTAAAACATTACCTAGCAAGCTATATACAATATTTTTATATTTATCCTCTGTTTGAATCAAATCAGCCGCTACACCTACAAAGCCATCAACATTGGAGATTTGGCGTTTATCAGATTCCTGAACACGTCTACCTTGAATAACATCAAGAGGTAAAAACGTCGCTCGTCCTAATTGACGCTGCTTTAGATAGGCTATTGCCTGTCGAGCAGTACGCTCATCTTGCATAACGATATGCTGCATCGCTCCGCCTAAGGCAGTTTCTACAGCAACCTCCAGCTTTTGCGGTACAGTAATAAGCTCTGCTACAGCACCATGAACACCCGTTATATTGCCGCTAGGACGTCGTGCTGCCTTTAATATTTCTTTAACACCAAGCATAAAGCCATCCATGGCCTCTTGCATGTCTTTCATCGTGTCACGACGAGACATCATTTGGTCTAGACGTTGCTCCTGCTGGCGTAATGAAGTAACAAGCTGCTCTAGCTCCGCATGCACGATGCGTGCTTCGTTGCCCTCGGTTAGCATTTTTGTTCTCTGCTTCTCTAGCTCATTATTAACCTCTGCAAGCTGTTTTTCCAGCTTATGTGCGTTTACTTCCAATTGTCTTAACGTATCATTAAGCTTTTGCTCTTCTTCAAGCAAACGCTCTTTTCGTTTTACACTTACTTCCTGCTGCTGCTCAAGATGACGCATTTCATTTTTTGTTTGAGCAATTTCACTATAAATTTCTAATAGCTCACCTTTAAGCAGCTCCTCAGCATCTGTCGTACTACCTGTAGTCGCACCTTGCATCTTCGCTTCTTCTAGCAATAAAGTTGCTTGAAGCTGCTGTAGCACCTGTGATAAATCTGCTATTTTTTGCGTAAGCAGTTCCGCTTCTGTCATCATATCAGCTTTACGCTTTGTAACAGACTGCAATGATTGAACGACTTGCTCTTTCGTTAAATCATTATGTCTAGTACGCTCCTTAATGAGCTCACCTAAGCTTTCACACTTTTCAACTTCCTCGCTAATTGTTAGCATCGCTTTATGTAGCTCTTCTAATTTCTGCTCAATATCACGAAGTTGTATACGTTCAGTCTCCAATTCAGCATCATGCTTATTAACAACTGCAGAAACCTTTAATTGCTCAGCTTGCAGCTGCTCTAGCTTAGTGCTTGATTCACTCCAAGCGGCATGTAGCTGTTCAATTTGATAGACATAAAGTGAAATTTCCTTTGACTTTAGCTGCTCTTTTAATGCTTTATAATGTAAAGCAACCTCTGATTGCTTTCTTAATGGCTCTACCTGATCCTCAAGCTCACTAACTAGGTCATGTATACGTAGCAAGTTTTGCTCTGTATCATCTAATTTACGCTTTGCTTCCTTCTTGCGGGATTTATACTTAACAATACCTGACGCTTCTTCAAAAATACCACGGCGATCCTCTGATTTTGTACTTAGGATCTCTTCAATTCTACCTTGTCCAATTATGGAATAAGCCTCTTTACCAATACCAGTATCCATAAATAGCTCCGTAATATCTTTAAGACGACAAGCTTGCTTATTAATCATATATTCACTATCGCCACTACGATGTACACGTCTTGTTACCGTTACTTCATTGTATTCTAGCGGTAGTGCTCCATCGCTATTATCAAGTGTTAGCGAAACTTCACTGTAGTTTACTGCTCGTCTTGCATCACTGCCGGCGAAAATGATATCTTCCATTTTTCCGCCACGTAAGCTTTTTGCACTTTGCTCACCTAATACCCATTTTATACCGTCAGATATATTACTTTTGCCTGAGCCATTAGGTCCAACTACAGCAGTAATTCCATTTACAAACTCCAATTCAGTTTTGTCTGCAAAGGATTTAAACCCTGACAATTCAATTCGTTTTAAGAACATATTATGGTTTTCACCTCCAAAACATTGTACCATACAATCGTTTGACTATAAATGCTTTGATATAGAGGTTACATACAAAAAGCATCCCATTGGACCACAGTCCACGGGGATGCTTTTTGTACATGCGACACTCTAGATGTTTTCCCGTTCGTTACCCGTTTATCTCTGTTTCGGCTAGTTTACTCCAAGCCACAGAGGCCGCACGCTGCTCAGCTTCTTTTTTAGAACGACCAGAGCCTTTTCCATATACTTCATCATCAATTAACACTTCAATAACAAATTCACGATCATGAGCTGGTCCCTTTTCCTCTACAATGCGATAGGTTATAGCACCTAAAGCTAAATGTTGTGCACGCTCTTGTAGTTTTGATTTGGCATCCTTCATAAGCAAGCCATAATTGTTTGAATCAATATATGGGAACATTTGCTGCTCTAAAAAATCTCTAACTTTTTCGATACCAGCATCTAAAAATAATGCACCAATAAAAGATTCAAATAAATCGGCTAATAACGCCTGTCTATGACGACCGCCAAGCTGCTCTTCTCCACGACCAAGCAGGACATATTTACCTAGCTGTAATCGTTCTGCAAAATGTGCAAGGGATGGCTCACAAACAACAGATGCACGCATTCTCGTCAATTCACCTTCAGGTCGTTTAGGATATGTTTTAAACAAATACTCAGACACGAGCAATTGTAAAACCGCATCGCCTAAAAACTCCAAGCGCTCATTATCCTGTATCGAACCTCGTTTATGCTCATTTACGTATGACGTATGAGTAAAGGCTTGTTTTAGTAATTTTACCCTTGTAAAATTGAGCTGCAACTGTTGTTGCAGCTCAATAAAATGATCAATCTTCATACTTTTTCATAAGGATGGACGCATTATGTCCACCAAAGCCAAATGAATTTGATAGAGCTATGTTTACAGAAGCTGATCGAGCAACATTCGGAACATAATCAAGATCAAGGGCAGGGTCTTGATTGTCTAAATTAATTGTCGGTGCAATAACCCCGTTTTTCAATGTTAGAGCTAATATAACAGCTTCCACTCCACCTGCTGCACCTAATAAATGACCAGTCATAGATTTAGTAGAGCTTACTGCAAGCTTATAAGCATGATCACCAAATGTTTTCTTAATCGCAGTAGTTTCAGAAATATCACCTACTGGAGTTGATGTACCATGAGCATTAATATAATCAATTTCAGTTGGATTAATATTAGCGTCAGCAATCGCTTTTGCCATACAACGAGCAGCACCATCTGGATCTGGCTCTGTCATATGATGTGCATCAGAGCTCATACCATAACCAATCACTTCTGCATAAATTTTAGCGCCACGTGCTTTTGCATGCTCAAGCTCCTCTAAAATAATAACACCAGAGCCTTCACCCATAACAAAACCATCACGATCAACGTCAAACGGGCGACTTGCTTTAGTTGGCTCATCATTGCGTGTAGACATCGCACGCATGGAGCAAAAACCAGCCATACCAGAAGGACGAATAGTGGCCTCAGAACCACCTGCAATCATCACGTCTGCATCACCACGTTGAATGATTTTAAATGAATCACCAATTGAATGAGTACCTGTTGCACAAGCGGTTACTGCTGTTGTGTTAGGTCCTTTTGCACCAGTCATAATCGAAATTTGTCCTGATGCCATATTTGCAATCATCATCGGTATAAAAAATGGACTTACACGTTTAGGGCCTTTTTCAATTAAATTTCTGAATTGATCTTCCCAAGTACCTAATCCACCAATACCTGAACCAACTATAACACCAGCACGCTCAGCATCTACGTTCTCACCAATTTTTATATTAGCATCCTTTAAAGCGTTTAAAGTAGATACAACTGCAAACTGTACAAAACGGTCCATACGACGTGCTTCCTTTTTATCAAGACCATAATCATCAGTATTGAAATCTTTTATTTCAGCAGCGATTCGTGTTGTATAATCTGAAACATCAAATGCTTCGATGGACGAAACGCCAGATTTTCCCTCTAGCAAGCTTCCCCAAAACTGTTCTAGGTTATCACCAAGTGATGTTAAAACTCCCAGTCCAGTTACGACAACTCTACGCATTATACGTTCACCCCTATACATTTAAGTTACTCTATATGAACATTGACGAATGTCAAAGCTGTCTAATTCATTTTATCAGTTTCATATATTGTCTTTGAAAGTGTGTGAAATGGAGATAAGTCCCGTTTGTTACAACGGGACTTGTCTACAATTATTGACGAGATTCTATGTACTGAATAACGTCACCTACAGTAGAAATCTTATCTGTATCTTCCTCTGAGATTTCGATTCCGAATTCTTCTTCAAGTTCCATGATAAGTTCTACAACATCTAGTGAATCAGCACTTAAATCTTCTTTGAAAGAAGCTTCTAAAGTTACTTGCTCTTTAGTCACACCTAAACGATCAACAATAATGCTTGTTACTTTTTCAACTACTTCTGACATACCCTTCACCTCCTTCTCGTATTATACGAAAACCAATCATAAAATGCTATTACAATATAGAGCAAGCACTCTACATGTACATACCACCATCTACATGCAAGGTTTGTCCTGTCATGTAGGCTGCTTCATCAGAGGCTATAAATCTGACCATATTGGCGATATCCTCTGGCTTACCTAAGTTACCTAAAGGAATTTGCGTTAAAAGTCCAGCCTTTAATTCGTCTGAAAGCTGATCTGTCATATCCGTTTGAATAAAGCCCGGCGCAATAGCGTTAACGGTAATATGACGTGACGCTAATTCTCTTGCACTTGCTTTAGTCAGACCAATAACACCTGCTTTTGCTGCAACGTAATTGGCTTGACCAGGATTACCAAGCACGCCAACGACAGAGGAAATATTAATAATACGACCATAGCGCTGCTTCATCATTTGACGAGTTACCGCTTTTGTACCATTAAATACTCCTTTTAGATTCGTTTCAATTACTTGATCAAATTCTTCTTCCTTCATACGCATAATAAGGTTATCGCGCGTAATACCAGCATTATTAACTAATATATCAATTCTACCAAACTGGTCTACCACTTGCTTTACCATCGCTTCAAATTGATCATATTTACCAACATTGGCTTGAATCACTAATGCTTCCTTACCTAATTGACGAATGCTGTCCGCTGCCTCAGCAGCCGCTTGCTCACTTCCAGAATAGTTAATTGCAACATGAGCACCAGCTTCAGCCAAAGCTAACGCTATGGCACGACCTATCCCACGAGAAGCACCTGTTACAAGTGCTATTTTACCTTCTAATTGTGCAAACATCATAATCCCTCCTAGTTTGACAAAGAAACAGTCAACTTATTTATTGATTCTACAGAATTAATCGTAATAACGTTAACTTCACGATTAATTTTCTTAATTAATCCTGATAAAACAGATCCAGAACCAATTTCAATAAATGTATCAACACCAAGTTCAATTAATTTCTCTACTGAATCTTGCCAAAGCACTGGAGCACAAACCTGCTCTACAAGTAAGCCTTTTAATGTTTGTGCTGCTACGATAGGCTCAGCATTCACATTAGCAATCACGGGAATTGCCGCATCATTAAAGCTAATATTATTTAGCTCAGACTCTAAGTCTGTAGCTGCCTGCTTCATAAGCGTAGAATGAAAAGGACCACTAACCTCAAGTGGAATCACACGCTTTGCACCAATATCTTTAGCTTTAGCAATGACCTCATTTACACCAGCAACTGTACCTGAAATGACGATTTGGCCAGGGCAGTTAATGTTAGCGAGTTCCACACACCCAACAGAGGCACTAATTTGCTGACATGCTTCGTGTAACGCTTCTCGTTCAGCACCAAGCACTGCTGCCATTGCACCTTGACCATTAGGAACTGCAGATTCCATAAATAAGCCTCTTTTACGTACTACTTCAACTGCATCAGTAAAGCTAATCGCTCCAGCAGCTACAAGGGCACTATACTCTCCTAAGCTATGTCCAGCTACATAATCTGCTTTAATCCCTGCTTCCTCTACTAGCTTTAAGTAGGCGATGCTTGCTGTTAATAAAGCGGGTTGAGTATTGTACGTTTGCTTAAGCTCCTGTTCAGGACCGTTAAACATAATATCTGATAAATCAAGCTGCAGCGCTTCATTTGCTTTTAATATAATTTGTTTCGCTTGCTCAGAATGGTCGAAGCTATCTTTGGCCATTCCTATTGCTTGAGAACCTTGACCAGGAAAAACAAAAGCTATTTTACCCATCTATAAGCTCCTTTACCAAATTAATACTGAAGCACCCCATGTTAAGCCTGCTCCAAATCCAACTAAACATAGTGTATCGCCTTCTTTTAGTCTACCTTGCTCTGCAGCCTCAGCTAGAGCAACGGGAATTGAGGCAGACGACATATTTCCATACTTGTCCACATTAATAATAGCGTTGTCCTCTGTTAGCTTTAATCTTTCTAATGCAGAGTGGATGATTCTAATATTCGCTTGATGCGGAATTAAAAAGTCGACATCAGACTTTTGTAAACCAGCCTTCTCAATCGCTTCCTCAGAACAATTGCCCATGACACGTACAGCAAATTTAAATACTTCACTGCCTGCCATTTTTAAATAATGTTGTTTATTTTCAATCGTTTCAATTGAGGCTGGATAACGCGAACCACCCGCGTCAATTTTTAATAAATCTCCGCCTGATCCATCTGCCCCTAATACAAACGATTTAAATCCACGATGAGCCTCTACTTCGCCAACGACTACTGCACCTGCTCCATCACCAAACAATATGCAAGTGTTACGATCTGTATAATCAGTAATACGAGATAAGGTTTCTGCACCGACAACTAGCACTTTGTTATACTGTCCTGATGCTACAAAGCTATTAGCAGTCGATAAAGCGTAAGTAAACCCAGAGCATGCTGCAGATAAATCAAAAGCAGGACAAGTTGCACCTAATTTTTGCTGAACTATACATGCTGTAGAAGGGAAAAACTTATCTGGTGTTATTGTAGCAACAATGATTAAGTCAATTTCAGATATGTCAACATTCGCGTTTTTTAAAGCAACCAATGAAGCTTCATATGCTAAATCAGAAGTAGCTTGATCTGGTGATGCAATTCTTCTTTCCTTAATGCCTGTACGGGTTACAATCCATTCATCATTTGTTTCAACCATTTGTTCAAGTTCTTTATTCGTTAAAACCTTCTCAGGTACGTACTTGCCTGTTCCTAAAATCCCAACTGCTCTTAAGTTGCTCACAACATCACTCCTTATTTATTTCAGCCGTAATAGTTTCTACTAGCTTTGATTGAATTGCTTTTTTAGCTTGTTTAATAACTGCTTGAATCGCTCTTGCATCAGAAGAGCCATGTATTTTTAATACTAGTCCGTTAATACCTAATAACGGTGCACCACCAAATTCATTAGGATCTAATGTCTTTTTAAGCCCTGAAAGCTTAGGTAGCATAATTGCTGCCGCTAATTTCGTTAAAAGTGAGGAAGTAAACGATTTTTTCAATTCAGAGAAAATAACTTTCGCTGCTCCCTCGTACGATTTCAGCATGACATTTCCACTAAATCCATCACATACGAGTACGTCCGCAGGGCGTGTGAGCATGTCCTTGGATTCAACATTACCTA
>Ga0182742_1001866_pt1 | contig 25303 bp, 13 predicted proteins | sample eDN5th37CBELigMG_FD_128880 | JGI IMG/M metagenome (GOLD analysis project Ga0182742, IMG submission 128880) | Enriched Miracle-Growth compost microbial communities from Emeryville, California, USA - eDNA 5th pass 37_C BE-Lig MG (version 2)... ...
AGCCAGAATGGTTCGCGCCGCACTTCGAATTCCGCTTCCCCAAGCACGGTGAGTTCTCCACGCGGGGGATCGAAGTGGAGCTGCGACATGCGCTGGAACCGTGGCACGTGATGGGCGAGGAAGGCGCCGTCGGCGGCACCGTGAGATACGTCGACTCGTCCGTCGAGCGGCTGCAGGTGAAGGCGACAGGGCTGCCTCCAGATCGATACGTGCTCACCTGCAACGGGCGGCTGATCCCGCTGCGGCCGACGGGGCGCGTCGGCGAATACGTGGGCGGCGTCCGCTATCGGGCGTGGCAGCCGGCGTCGTCGCTGCATCCGACCATCGGCGTGCACGCGCCCCTCACGTTCGATCTCGTCGATACGTGGTCGCAGCGCTCCCTTGGCGGCTGCCAGTACCACGTGGCGCATCCGGGCGGGCGAAACTATTCCACCTTCCCCGTCAATGCGTTCGAGTCCGAAAGCCGCCGTCTCGCGCGATTCTTTAGAATGGGCCATACGCCGGGAACCCTCGTTCCGCCGCTTGAGGCGCCGAGCCTGGAATTCCCGTTCACGCTGGATCTGCGCAGAGGATGAGTGACGGATGGCCCCAAGGGGGACGAGCGCTGCTGAGGGGTGCCTCGCGACGTACGTCGCGGACACCCGTCGGTACGACGAGCTGCTCGACGAGCAGGGCACTGTGCGCAAGCACTGGCGCCCGCTCATCGAGCGCGTAGCCGCGGGGGACGGCACCGGCGCCGGCCGGCGCGGCCTCGAGCTCACGCGCCGGCTCATCATCGAGAACGGCGTCACCTACAACGTTTATGCGGATCCGCAGGGCGCCGATCGTCCGTGGGGCCTCGATCCCCTTCCGCTCGTCCTCACCGCGCAAGAGTGGAGCGAGATCGAAGCCGGCGTCGCACAGCGCGCGCATGTGCTCGACTCGCTGCTGAAAGATCTGTACGGCCCGCAGCGGCTCCTTGCCGAAGGCGTGGTTCCTCCGGAGCTTCCGTTCGGGCATCCGAACTTTCTCTGGCCGTGTCACGGCATCACGCCGAAAGGCGGCAACTGGCTGCACATCTACGCGGCGGACCTTGCGCGCGCGCCGGACGGGCGATGGTGGGTGCTCTCGGATCGCACGCAGGCACCTTCGGGTGCGGGCTACGCGCTCGAGAATCGGGAGATCGTCGAGCAGGTGCTGCCGGATTCCATTCGGGATCTCGGAGTGCGCCGGGTGCGCGGGTTCTTCGGCACCCTGCGCGAGCGCCTGCTGAGCGGCGCGAGCGACGGGGACGAGAAGCCGCTCGCCGTGCTGCTGACGCCGGGGCCGTTCAACGAAACGTACTTCGAGCATGCGTATCTCGCGGGCCAGCTCGGTCTGCCGCTCGCGGAGGGCAGCGACCTCACGGTTCGCGGCGAGACGGTGTATCTCAAAACGCTTGGTGGATTGCGGCGTGTCCATGCGATCCTGCGTCGGCTCGACGATGACTTCTGCGATCCCGTGGAGCTGCGAAGCGATTCGGCGCTCGGCGTTCCCGGGCTGCTCGGCGCCGTGCGCGCGGGGCGAGTGGTCGTTGCGAATGCGCTGGGCACGGGTGTGCTGGAGTCCGCCGCGTGGCTGGGCTTCCTTCCTGGAATTTCGGAGCGCTTGCAGGGCGAGCCGCTGAAGCTGCCCGCGGTCGCGACGTGGTGGTGCGGAGAAGCGCCGGCGCTCGATTACGTGCTGGCGAATCTCGATCGGCTCGTCATCAAGCCGGCGTATCCCAACCAGCGCTTCGAGCCGGTGTTCGGGCGCGATCTCACGCGTGAGACACGACCGGCGCTCATCGAGCGCATTCGGTCGCGGCCGTATGCGTACGTGGCGCAAGAGCACCTCGCGCTCTCGCAGGCGCCGGTGTGGCGGCAGAACGGGTCGCTTGGATTGTCTGCTCGCGCGCTCGCCATTCGCGTGTACGCCATCGCGACGGAACAGGGTTATCGCGTGATGCCCGGCGGGCTCGCGCGTGTTGCTGCGGATTCGGCGGCAAATATCGTGTCGACGCAGCGGGGTGGAGGCAGCAAGGACATCTGGGTGCTGGCTGGCTCCGATGACGTTCCGAACCCGCAAGAAGCCGTGACCAGGGCGCCCGCGCTCGTCCGGCAAGACGATATTCCGTCGCGGGCCGTGGAGAACCTGTTCTGGCTCGGGCGCTATGCCGTTCGGTGCGAGGACAAAGCCAGGCTCATTCGCAGCACGCTCGCGGTAAGGGTGGATGCGAACGCGTGGCGCGCGGCGGTGAAGTTGTGCCGGGACTTCGGGTTCGTCGGTGCAACGCTGGATCCGTCGGAGAGCCTGCGCGACGACCGCAACCAGCTCGGAATCGTTGCGGATGTGAAGCGGCTTGCGTGGTGCGCGTCTCAGGTTCGGAGCAGGCTTTCGGGCAGCTATTGGCGCGTCGTACTGGATTTGCAGCGCCAGTTGCAGCGAGCGGCGATCGCGCGCGGCGAGCCGCGTGAGGCGCTGGATCGGCTGATCCTCTCGCTATCCGCGCTCGCGGGGTTCGCGTTCGACGACATGACTCACGACGAAGGCTGGCGGCTCATGCGCATCGGTCGCCGGCTCGAGCGGTTGCAGTTCCTTGCGGGGCTGCTGGCGCATCATCTTGAGACGCCGGGCGTCATTCGCTCGAATCATGTCGAGTGGTTGCTGGAGGCTTGCGACAGCCTCGTGATCTACCGCTCGCGGTACGTCGCGGCGCCCCGGCTGGGTCCGGCGATGGATCTGCTCATCCGGGATATCCAGCATCCGCGCGCGCTCGCATTCCAGGTTGAAGCCATCGGGCGGGACCTTGCGAGCCTTGCCGCGTCGCTTGGCGGGCAGGCGGTTGAAGGGCTTGGGAACGCCGTGCCGTACCTTGAGGAGGCGGCGCTCTTTGCGCTGGAAGCCGAGACGCCCGCCGCTTCGGAAGAGCGCTTGCAACTGGCGCATCAGTTGCGCGAGCTGGCGTTGCAGGCGGGGCAGTTGTCGGACCGCATTTCGATGCGGCATTTCTCGCATACGGGCGCGGATGCGCGCTCGCTTGCCACGTGAGGGCCGCGCGCATGCGATATCACGTGAGACACGAGACGGCGTATGTGTACGGGAGCGATGTGGTCCACTCGCATCAGCTGCTGCATCTCGTGCCGCGACCGTCGCCGTTTCAGGAATGCATCGAGCATTCCATTCGGATCAATCCGGGCAGCTATCAGCGTCGCGATGAAGCCGATGCGTTTGGGAACATCGCCACTCGCATCGAGCTGGAGAGTGCGCATCGGCGGCTGGATGTTACGGCGGAGCTGGACGTGGAAGTGCACGCGCGTCCGGCGGTGGCGGCAGCGGACACGCTGCCTTGGGAAGAAGTGCGGGCCAGTCTCGCGTATCGGACGGGCCGCTGGCCGTCGCGGGAAGTGCTGGAGGCGTGCCGGTTTCGGCATGAGTCGCCGTACATCCGGGTGAAGGAGGCTTTCAACGATTTCGGCGCCGATTGCTTCGAGCCTGGGCGGCCCTTGCTCCTGTGCGCGGAAATGCTGATGCAGAAGATTCACCGCGAGCTCACGTACTCGCCGGGTGAGACCAGCATCGCCACGCCGCTTTCGGAGGTGCTCGCGACGCGCCGTGGCGTTTGCCAGGACTTCGCGCATCTCATGATCGCGGCGATGCGTTCGCGGGGGTTGGCTGCGCGGTATGTCAGTGGGTACATCCGGCTGCGGCCGGCTGTGCCTGCGTCGGATTGCGCTGGGTCAGATTCCGAAGGGCAGGGCGCTGTGGCGGGCGGCGTTCAACCGGCGCGTTCGCCGGAGCCGCAGCTGGACTGGGTTGGCGCGGGCGCTTCGCATGCGTGGGTTTCTGTTTACAGCCCGCCGTTCGGCTGGCTCGAGCTCGATCCGACGAACAACGTCCACGTCGGCACGGACCACATCGCGCTCGCGTGGGGGCGGGACTTCGGGGATGTGTCGCCGCTTCGGGGCGTGATCCTCGGTGGCGGGAGCCACACGCTTTCGGTGTCGGTGACGGTGGAGCCGCGCTGAGGTTTGAGCGAGCGGCTCGCGAGGACGAGCCCGCCGAAGCCGTGCTGCTTGCGATGTTGGTCGCCTGCGCGTCGCAGGGCTCGCTTCGCCAGGGAGCTACGCGGCTGAGGGCGAGCGTGCCGCTTCGCGCTGAATCGGCGGTTGCGGCGCTTCGGGTTGCCCCGGCTGCGAGCCGGCAGTCTGTGGCGCTTCGGGTTGCCCCGGCTGCGAGCCGGCAGTCTGTGGCGCCTCGGGTTGCGCCGGCTGCGAGGCGGCAGTCTGTGGCGCCTCGGATTGCGTCGCCTGCGGGTCGGCGGACTGAGCGGGCAGCGGCGTTTGCAGGGACGTGTTGGTGGGCTGTTCTGTCGTGACGGTGACTTCGACCGACATGGACACGTAGTCGTCGGCGTTTCCGGTGTACGTGCCGGCAAGCGGCACGGCCTGGGAAGCGTCCCGCGCAACAGCTACGCGAATCAGATTGCGGCCTCCGATGAGCGCATTCGTCGGGTCGTACTCCACCCAGCCCGCGCCGGGCAGAAACACCTGCACCCATGCGTGCGTCGCGCCTCCACCCACCATTCCGCCAGGCGCGCCGATGAGGTTCTCGTCGTAGAGATATCCAGAGACAAACCTCGCGGCGAGTCCCAGGCTGCGCGCAGCCTCCATCATGAACACTGCGAGATCGCGGCAACTGCCACTGCCGAGGGACAGCGTTTCGAGCGGCGTCTGAACGCCTTGCTCCTCGCGCGCGGCGTACTTGAATTGCTTCTTCGTGGCGATCGTCATCGCCATGAGCACATCGAGCGTCCTGCCGCCGGGCGTTTGCGCGAGGAGGTCCTTCGCCCACGCGTCGATCCGATGGTCGGGGTCGGGGTAGTGACGCTCCTTCGTGCGGCCGAGGTCGGCGGTGTCTTCCGCGGAATAGCTGAACGGAAACTTCTCCGCGTGCGGCTCGACGACGATCTCGCGCGCCTCGGCGGGGTAGTGCTCGGCGCGGAACGAGGACTCGATGACGAGCTGCGCGGACGGCTGCGAAAAGCTCGCTATGGCGATGGAGTTGCCGAACACGTCGTGCATCCATCGCATGCTGCTGGCGGGCGGCGAGATCACGAGCGCGGTGTCGATGAGCCGAAGGTCATGGCTGTCCCGCGGCCTGGACATGAGCCGATGCTCGCCGAACTGCACCGGTTGCCTGTAGGTGTAGGTGGTCTTGTGGCGGACGTGGAGGATGGTCATGGGGGCCGAGCGGGAGAGTCGGCGGTGCGCCGACCCTCAAGTAACTCGGATCAGGTTGTCCGGTTCCGCGAAATCAAAGCTTCGATATCACGTTATCCACCTCATCCGCGCTCCCCAGCACCACCGGCACGCGCTGGTGGATGTCCGTCGGTTGCACATCGAGGATGCGCTGTCCTGGTGCAGCGAGCGCCTTGCCGCCCGCCTGCTCCATGAGCATCGCCATCGGGTTGGCTTCGTACATGAGCCGGAGCTTGCCGTTCGGCGCCTTCTTCGTCGGCGGGTACATGAACACGCCGCCCTTCAGGAGAATGCGGTGAACGTCCGCCACCATCGAACCGACATACCGGCTCGAGTAGTTCTGCTCCTGCGCCCAGTCCAGATACCGCTGATACCCCTCGGGGAACGTGCGCCGGTTGCCTTCATTCACCGAGTAGCTCTTGTGCGTCTTCGGCGTGCGCAGCCCGCGCTCCACGAGCATGAATGCGCCGATAGAAGGATCCAGCACGAACATGTCGACGCCATGTCCCACCGTCAGAACGAAAACGGTGGACGAGCCATAAAGCACGTACCCCGCCGCCACCTGCTGCGAGCCCGGCTGCAGCAGCGACGCGCGCGAGTCCTTCGAACGACGGTCGTGACGAATGATGCTGAAGATCGTGCCAACGCCGCCGCAGACATCGAGGTTTGAGGACCCGTCGAGCGGATCGAACAGCACGCAGTAGCGGCGATCCCCACCCGTGTCGTCACGGATGATCACGGGCTCTTCGTTCTCCTCCGATGCAACGATCGCCACGCCGTCGCGTCCGCCAAGCGTGCCCAGCAGGACTTCGTTCGCAATGACATCCAGCTTCTGCTGCTGCTCGCCCTGCACGTTGTCGGAGCCCGCGGTGCCGAGCACGTTTTCGAGACGCGCACGCCGAACCTTCGACGCGATGATCTTCGCGGAGATGGACAGCGCGGAAAGGATCCACGACAGCGTCCCCGTTGCTTCGGGAAAGCTCGCCTGCTGCTGCAGGATGTGAGCCTGCAGGGAAACGATGGGGCCCATCGAGGGCACGGCGGGGATGTTCGGATTTGCGGACATGGAGGTGCTTTGCCTTATGTTCTCTGGTGTTTCTTGACGATCGATCCGGGGACGCGAGCCTACCCCGCGCCCGTGACGGTTTACGCGCGGCGCATCTCGCTTTCGAGCCGTTCCGTGTGCTCCATCCATCGGGCTTCGACTTCCGCGACTTCGCGGGACAAACGGCCCTGCTGCTCGGTGAGCTGGCGCAGGCGGTCCTTCGCGCCGTCTGCATAGATTTCGGGGTTTTCGAGCTGCGCCTGGAGTTCGGCCTGCTGCCGGGCGAGGCGCTCCAGGTCCTTCTCGCATTGCTCGATGACGGCCCGGATCGGAGTGAGGCGATTGCGCCGCTCGGCCTCTTCGCGCTTGCGCTGCCTGCGTTCTTCGGCGGATTCGCCGCGTTCGGGCACGCGAGCTCCAGCGGCGCGCGCGCTTGGGCTCTCGCTGGCGGCTGTGCCCATGCTCGCGCGTCCATTCGCGCTCGTCACCGGGCTCGCGGCTGCTACAGAGCCCGTTCCCGCGGCGGGTACCGCGCCAGAAGCGGCCGACGAGCCGTCTCGTCCCGCGGCGGTGCCGGCGCGCGTCTTCTCGGCCGCCGCAGCGCTGGCGGAATCCGTTTCGGCGAGCCACTTCGCGTAGTCGTCGAGGTCGCCATCGAAGGGTTCGGCGCGACCGTCGTGCACGATGTACAGCTCGTCCGCCACCGTGCGCAGAAGATGCCGATCGTGCGAAACGAGGACCACCGCGCCGTCGTACTCCTGCAGAGCCACCGTGAGTGCCTGGCGCATCTCAAGATCGAGATGGTTGGTCGGCTCGTCCAGCAGCATGAGATTCGGCCGCAGGTACGCCACCAGCGCGAGAACCAGCCGCGCTTTCTCGCCGCCGGAAAACGGCGCGATCGGCTCGAACACGCGATCGCCGCGAAATCCGAAGCTCGCGAGATAGTCCCGCAGCTCCTGCTCCGTCGCCTTCGCGGCGCGCGCGCCGCCGAAGCGCTTGAGATTCGTGAGCGGCGAATCCGTCGTGGAAAGCTGCTCCAGCTGATGCTGCGCGAAGTAGCCGATTCGCAGATCCCGCGCTTCCGTGCGGGTGCCTGCGGACGCCGCGAGCTCTCCCGCGAGCATCTTCATGTAAGTGGACTTGCCCGCGCCGTTACGGCCAAGCAGACCGATGCGATCGCCGGGCGCGAGAGTGAGCGACACGCTCCGGAGCACGACGCGATCGCCGTAGCCGACGGACTGCTTCTCGATGGTGAGCAACGGCTTCGGCAACTTCTCCGGTGGCGCGAACGAAAACTGGAAGGGCGAATCGACATGCGCGGGCGCGATGCGCTGCATGCGCTCGAGCGCCTTGATGCGGCTCTGGGCCTGCCGCGCCTTGCTCGCCTTCGCGCGGAATCGCTCGATGAACGACTCCATGTGCTTTATCTCGCGCTGCTGGCGCGCGTACATGGCGGCGTGCTCCGCCATCTCGGCGGCGCGCTGATCCTCGAACTGCGAGTAGTTGCCGCGGTAGGCGCGAGCCTTGCCGTGCTCGATGTTCACGACGCGATTGATCACGCGATCCAGGAACTCGCGGTCGTGCGCGATGAGGAGCAGCGTGCCCGGATAGTCCCGCAGCCACTGTTCGAGCCAGAGGATGGCGTCGAGATCGAGGTGGTTCGTCGGCTCGTCGAGCAGGAGCAGGTCCGAGCGGCACATGAGCGCCTTCGCCACGTTCAGGCGGACGCGCCATCCTCCGGAAAACTCGCGCACCGCTCGCGTTTCGTCGGCGGACGAAAAGCCGAGGCCGTGCATGAGACGGCCCGCGCGGCTGCGCGCGTCGTAGCCGCCGGCGGCCGCGTAGGCCGCATACAGCTCGCCGAGCTTCTCGCCGTCGTTCTTCGCTTCGGCCTTCGCGATCTCGCGCTCGATGGCCCGGAGCGGCGCGTCGCCATCGAGCACGAACTCGATGGCGGGCTGGTCCGTGGCATCCAGCTCCTGCGAGACGTGGGCGATTTCGAGATTGCCCGGCATCTCGAAGGTGCCCGCGTCCGGCTGCAGCTCGCCGCGCACGAGCGCCAGGAGGCTCGATTTGCCGCTGCCGTTCTCGCCGGTGATCCCGACCTTCTCGCCGCGGAACAGACCGAAGGTGGCCCCGGAGAAGAGCAGGCGCGGCCCGCGGCGGATGGCGACGTCTGAAAAATTGAGCATCGGACTGAAGTGGCCGGAAAGCCTTCGAAAATCGTGTGCGGCAAAACGGGCCGGTGAGGCTATAGCGGCAGGGCAGTGACGGCAAGCGCGTCAGTCGCGGGGCGGGGTTCGGACGATTCTTACGGGAAATTCCGGCGCCGGACGATGGCCGGGGATGGCGCCGGGCCCTCGAATACGCGCATGAGTACCCTCCCTAGCACCTCAGTTGCGCGCATCAACGTCTCGATGCGCATACGTCACGCGGCCGTGCCGGCCGCGGCAGTTCTAGCGGCTTGCGGGTTTCTCGCGGGTTGCGGCGACACGGCGCGTTTGCCCGTCGAATCGGGCATGGGGCCTCGCCCCGAGCTGCCGGAGCCCACCAAGTCACTCATCCCTACAGTGAACATCGCGCCGGCGCGTGGCTGGTCAGAGGGCGCGAATCCTGTCGCTGCACCGGGCACCGTCGTGGCGCGCTATGCGGCTCAGCTTGAGCATCCGAGATGGCTCTATATGCTGCCGAACGGCGACGTCCTCGTCGCCGAAACCAACGCGCCTCCGAAACCGGAAGACGGCAAGGGCATCAAGGGACGCGTGATGAAGGCCGTCATGAAGAAAGCGGGCGCGGCCACGCCCAGCGCTAATCGCATCACGCTGCTGCGTGACGCCGATGGTGACGGCGTACCCGAGCTGCGCTCCACCTTCGCTGAAGGACTGAGTTCTCCGTTCGGCATGGCGCTGGTGGGCAACGACTTCTATGTGGCGAACTCGGACGGGGTGGTTCGATTCCAGTACAGCCCTGGTGCGGTGAAGGTGGCAGGCGAAGCCACTAAGGTGGTCGATCTTCCGGCGGGGCCGCTCAACCATCACTGGACGAAGAATCTCATCGCGAGCCCGGACGGCAAGCGGCTGTACGTCACCGTCGGCTCGAACAGCAACGTCGGCGAGAACGGCATGGAGGTGGAGGAGGGACGCGCGGCGATCTGGGAAGTGGATACGAGCGCCGGAGAACATCGCATTTTCGCGTCGGGGCTGCGTAATCCGAATGGGCTCGCGTGGGCGAGCGGCACGTTGTGGACCGTTGTGAACGAGCGCGATGAGATCGGCAGCGATCTCGTGCCGGACTATCTAACTTCGGTAAAGGACGGCGGGTTCTACGGTTGGCCGTACAGCTACTTCGGGCAGCATCTGGATGAGCGCGTGAAGCCGCAGAAGCCGGAGCTCGTCGCCACTGCGCTGGTGCCGGACTATGCGCTCGGGCCGCACACCGCATCGCTTGGGCTTGCTTATTCGGAAGGCAATTCGCTGCCAGAGGCTTTTCGCGAAGGGATGTTCATCGGGCAGCACGGGTCGTGGAATCGCAACCCGCTCAGTGGGTACAAGGTGGTGTTCGTGCCGTTCGCGAACGGGAAGCCGAGCGGGGCCGCGATGGACGTGCTGACGGGATTCGTCAACGAGAAGGGTGAGGCGAACGGGCGACCCGTGGGCGTTGCGCTGGACAAGACGGGTGCGTTGTTGGTGGCGGATGATGTGGGGAATGTGATCTGGCGGGTGAGCGGGGCTTCGGAGCTCGATAACGGGCGGATCAAGACCGCGGCGGAGTGAAGTAGCCCTCAATCGCCGGGCGGCTCGGAACGAAGAAGCCCTCAATCGCCGGGCGGCTAAGAGGGCCGCTGATGATCCAGAGCTGTGCGCCTTCCGGCTCCGAGCCGCGCGGCGACTGAGCGCTTCCTGCTCTGAGCCGCGCGGCGACTGAGGGCTTCCTGCTCTGAGCCGCGCGGCGACTGAGCGCTTCCTGTTCTGAGCCGCCCGGCGATTGAGGGCCTCTTCGCTCGCTCATCGAACAACAAATTTCGCGGTATCGAGCGTGCGGCCTTCGCGATCCTCAATCGCGAGCACGTGCGTTCCAGGCTTCGGCGACCACAGCACCTTCCCCGTCGCCCTGCCAACTACCGCTCCGTTGAGCTTCATCACCATCCCATCCGATACACCATTCGCGCTCAGCGGCACGCGCTGAAACGCCGGCGGAATATCCGGATCGATCGCAATCACCATCCCGTTCGCCGGGCTCGCGATCCGCGCAATCTCCCCACCCATCGCGACAGCGTGAACCGCTCTGTCTTCAGCGACCGCAGCTTCCACTGCTGATGCCGCCGGCGCGGAGCCAAGGAAAAACTCCCTCCGCGCCGGCTCAACCGAAGGACTGAACCGCGTGCGCGCCGCGATCACGCCCGCAGGCACCTCCGGCGCCGGAGAAGGCCTGTTCGCATGAAGCGCGAGCACGATCTCGTTCCAGATCGGCGCCGCCCCCGTCACGCCGGTGACGTCATGCATCGAATCGCCTTCGAAGTTTCCGATCCACACGCCCACCGTGTAATCACGTGTGAACCCGATGCACCAGTTGTCGCGCATATCCTTGCTGGTGCCGGTTTTCACCGCGCTCCAGAAGGGCGTGTTGAGATAGTTGTCGAGCCCGAACGTGAGCGTGCGCGCGGCCCGATCGCTCATCATGTCCGCCACGATGAAGCTCGCCTCGGGCGACAGCACCTCCACTTCCCGCGCCGGCCGCCCGCCCGGACGAAACGTGATCTCCGACCATTTCCCACCGCGAGCCAGCGTGCGATACGCCTGCACCTGCTCCCAAAGGCTCACCTCCGGCGATCCCAGCGCAAGCGCATACCCATAGAAATCCCCAGGCTGCGAGATCCCGTAGCCCAGTGCACTAAGCCGATCCCGGAGCGGATCGACACCCGTCAGAACGATCGTCCGCACGGCAGGAACGTTGAGCGAATTCCCCAGCGCCGTGCGCACACTCACGAGCCCCTTGAAGTCCCGATCGTAGTTCTGCGGGATGTACGTCCCGCTCGGCGTATTCAACGCGACCGGCGCGTCGTTCAGCAGCGAGGCGGCATTGAGATACCCACGCTCGATCGCGAGCTCATACAGAAACGGCTTGAGCGTCGAGCCTGCCTGCCGCCGCGCGCGCACGCCATCCACCTCCTGCGCACGGGACGTAGCTCCCGCCGACCCGACATACGCAAGCACCTCGCCACTGGCATTGTCGACGACCAGCACAGCACCATCGCGAACATTCCGCGACGTGAGCGCAGTCACGTGCTGCCGAAGCACGTTGTTCGCCAAGCGCTGAATGTTTGCATCGAGCGTCGTTCGTACGCGCAAACCGGCCTGGTTGAGCAGCACGCGCGCGAGATGCGACGCCTGATGCGAGTCGGGCGAAGCGTCGCGCCCGGTTCGATCCGACGCCTCAAGCATCTGCGTTCCCCGCCGCCGGATCTCCTCGCATGCAACGGACACCCTGAGTGCCGCCGCTCGCGCACACCCGCGGGACACAATTGGCGACGCCGATGCAGACGGCGAAGGCAAAAGCGCAGCGAGCACGATGCTCTCCGCGAGCGTCAGGCCAGACGGCGCCTTGCCAGCAAGCACTCGCGAGGCGGCGTCCACACCCTGAAGCTCCCCTCGGAACGTCACGATGTTCAGGTACGCCTCAAGAATCTGGCGCTTCTCCCAACGCGATTCGAGAGTGCGTGCAAGCCGCGCCTGCTCGAACTTTCGACGCAACGATCCAGGCGAGCGCCCCGCGCGCACCGTCGGATCCAGGTGCTTCGCGAGCTGCATGCTGATCGTGCTCGCCCCGCGTTTGCGCTGGTAGGCGCCGTGCTCGACCAGGCTTGCGATCACCGCGGTCCAGTCCACTCCGCGATGCTCCCAGAAGTGCCGATCCTCGCCGTCCACCACCGCGACAACGAGCGCAGGGGACACGGCGTCGAGCGAAGTCCACTCGAATCTCCGAAACGTGTGGTCAATGCGCTGGCGGTCGATCGTCACGCCGTTCCGGTCCAGCAGCCACGCTTCCGACGATTGCCAGCGGGATCGCACGGCTTCGAAGCTGTCGACTTCCGCCGGGATAAAGAACGCAATCGCAAGCAGAAGAACGACGCCCGCAACGACCCCAATTCCGGCAAGTCCGGTGATGTATGCGACGCGCTTCATTCCGCGGCCTCCACGGTGAGCGGCTGCAGCGGCAGCTCACCGAACATCTCCGGCGCATACATCGCTTCCACGCGAGTAGTGGGCAGCAGGAAAGTGCCGGGATTGTTGAGCCGAACGGTGTACTCGACGACCCATCGCCCCTTCGGCACGAAGCGATAGTACGAACGGAACGCGTCGAACCTGCGCTCCTCGTAGGCCGGACGCACCCATCCTTCGTCACGCTCGTCGCTCGTGAGGATGCGGGACTGACCGCCGAGTCCGCTTCCCAGCACGGTCGCGCCGCCTGGCACCGGATCCTCGACGACGACCCAGCTCATGTCCGACTGCGCATCGAGCTCCAGCCTCACGCGCGCAACGTCGCCGCGCGTCCATCGTCCCGCCTGCTTCTGCTCCACCGGAGTGATAGTGCGTGTGATCCGATAGCCCGTGAAAAGCGGCGCTTCGAGCGGCACGGAGGCAGTGGATCGAACGATCATCCACGGAGCGCCGGTGCCCGAATGCGTCACATCCAGCGGCGAAGAACCGGATTGCCACGGAAACGCCGACTCGCTCGGCGAGCTGCGAGGCCACTGCACCGTTTCCGACTTGCCGCCGTAACTCACGGCAGTGGCACCGGTGACGGGCGTGCGCTCGAAGGTCTTCGAGAACTTCTCCATCGCCAGCGTGCCCCACGCGTTCGCGACGGTGGTGTTCCAGTGGCCGCGCTGCTGCCGCCCGAGAGCGCCGCGAACGAGCCGCGGAACGTCGTCGCGCCAGGCCGGGCGATCGAGCAGCTCGATCAGCGCGCGCACGGCGTTCGAATCCGCGGAGATCATGAGCCACCAGAGCGCATCCGAACGTTCGGTGGAGAACGTCATCGTCGTGCCCTGGAAGTTGAGCCGCGTGCGCAGGACGTCCTCCGCATCGGCCCGCTTCTGGTCCCGCTGCGGAATCGCTTCGACGTTGCGGAGGATGCCGAGCCAGTCGATCACCGCCGAAGTCGGCCAGAGGTTCGGCTCGATCGTGACGCTGTCGAGCATGTCCGGCCGCGCAGCGCCGTAGCGAGAAAGCGCCGCGATTGCCGCGATCCTGCGGATGGTGAGGTCCGCCGTCGGCAGCGCCGAGCTCCGCGTGACGCGGCCTTCGACGAACGCCGTTAACCCCGCGATCATGCGATACCGGTAGCTCTCCGGAATCTCCCAGCCTGCCTCGTTCGCAATCGCCAGCACATACGCGGTCAGCGTGTCGTCGCCCTGAAGCAGGTCGCTCGGGAAGTAGCGAAGCAGACCGTCGCGATCCATGTAAGTGGGAAGGTTCCCCATCCACGTAGCCCACAGGCCGCTGTCACGCAGCGCAACGGCACGCGAGAGGTTCTGTTCGAGACAGGTGTACCGATACAGGCTCATGTACTCGCGCACGCCGTCCAGGCCCTCGCCGAGGCGCGAGCGCAGTGTGACTTCAAGCCCGCCGCGCCCGGGAACTGCACCCGCCGGCATTTGCGAAGGAATCTGCACCGGACTTTCGAGCCGCTCGATAGTGGCCTGATACGTACGCACGGGATACGCCGGGATGACTTTCTCCGACACCCGCAGCCGATCCTGCTCGCCGCCACTCGCGTGCCGTGCACTGATGTCCCAGGAAAGTGTCGATGCCCCAACGGGCGCCTTCACCCGCCAAAACACATCGCGTGCCTCGCCAGCCGGCACTTCCACCCGCATGGGCGCGACGTTGACGGTGGGCGTCGTGGAAGCGGTGAGCTCGACGGGGATCGTCGCGCCACTCGTGTTTCGCACCGTGAAGGTGGCGGCGTACTCGTCTCCTTCGCGCACCACCGGCGGCAGGCCCGAAAGCAGGATGAGATCCTGCTTCGTCGCGAGTGTTGCCGTACCAGTGCCGAAGTAGCTGGCGCTCGCATTGGCGACGGCAACAACGCGGAAAGACGTGAGCGAATCGTTGAGCGGAATCGTGACGACCGCCCGCCCATTCGCATCCAGCTTTACGCGCCCTTGCCAGGCAAGCAGCGTGTCGAAGGATTCGCGCGCCCGCTCGCGACCGCCGCCGCCCCCATGCGGCACGGCTTTGCGCCCATAGTGCCGCTTGCCGACAACCTGCAGTTGCGCGGTGGATGTCCACACTTCGAGCCCGCGCTGGCCCATCATGCCGTCGAGCAGATCCCAGGATCGATTCGGCGCGAGCTCCAGCAGCGCTTCGTCAACGGCCGCCACGGCGATCTCGGCGCCCTCGGGCAGCGAGCCGCCATCCGCGCGTTTCACGTCGATGGTGACTTGCGCCTGCTCCCGGATGGCGTACGTGCTCCGGTCCGGCGTCACACGCACATCGAGGCGATGCGGCTTCCATCCGACGCGAATCTGCGCAAGGCCCAGCCGGTAGGCCGGCTTGTTGAGATCCACCAGCGCCGTGACTTCCTTCGTCTCATCGACCTTTCGCCAGCGACCGCTGGTAACGCGACCTCTCAGCGCGAGCACGGAGACGTATACGTTCGGCGCATCCGCGTCTTCGATCGGAACCTTCACCACCGGCTCACGGCCGCTCAGCGTAGTGACGAAACTGCGCATCACTCCTTCGCGCTCGACAGTGACGAGCGCGCGCGCCGAGCGGAACGGCATGCGCACCTGGAACCGCGCGGTCTGACCGGCCTCGTACTCCTGGTTCTCCGGCAGCAGGTCCATGCGATCCGCGGCCGTGCCGCCGAACCACCAGTCGTCGTTTCCGGCGACCCAGATCGATGTCGTCGCACCGGCGGTGTTGCCGCTGCCATCGACGGCCTCCGCGCGCACGAGCACTTCACCCGACGTTCCCGGCGCAACGGAGCAAAGAAGCAGCCCCTGCGCATTCGTCGTTCCGGAGCAGCTCGTCGTGAGCTTCGTGTTCTCTTTGGCGCTTTCGTAAGTGTAGAAGCCGCCGATGAGCCGTTTGCGATACGAGTAGCTCGCGGAGCTGTAGAGCGAAACGGAGACGGGCTTGCGCGCAACCGGCTTGCCGTCGAGATCGAGCACGACGACCCGGAACTTCATGAGGTCCGTGCTGGCGACCCATCCGTCCGGGCGAATGCCCACGATGACCTCGGAAGGCACCAGCCGAATGCGGCCGGTCGTCGTGAGGATCTCGCCGTTCGGATCCGGATATTCAAGCTCCGCCGTCAGCGTCGAGGCAGCCTTCACCTCCGGCAGATCCGGAATGGTGACGCGCGCCGCGCCCTGCGCATCGAGCGTGATCGGCAGGACGGTCGCTTTCCCCGCGGTACTCTGCTCGCCGGGCTCGGCATCGAAGTCCCACCAGGCGCCTTCGGAGATCTCCAGCCCTTCCTTCACCGGATCCCCGCCGAAGCGAAAATTGTCGTATCCGTCAAAGCGCACGGGCGACGGCTCGACAACTGTGCGTACTCGCACTGGCAGATTCGAAGCGCCGCCGCCGGAGATGTAGCTCACGTGCAGATCCAGCGTTGCATCCCGCGCACGAACGAGCGTGTTCGAAGTGCCCTGAACGGTGGCGCGCATGACGGGAAGCCTGAACTCCTCCACCCTGAAGCTTCCCGATCTCCACGATCGAGTCGAGCTGCGCGCGATCGTCACCGAATACGTGCCCAGCTTCGCGTCTTCGGGAATCTTCCACGTCTGCTCGGCGATGCCGTCAGATCCGAACACTACGCGCTGCTGGAACTTCTGCCCGCTGCCATCGTGCGAAAGCGTGATGTCGTAGGGGCCGGCAACAAACTGCTCCACACCTACGCCGCTCATGACATGCCGGCGCAGGAAGTGCTTCATCGAGACCGTTTCGCCAGCGCGAAACAGCGGCCGATCGAACACGGTGTGCGCGAGAGTGGCGTCCGCCGTGTATCCAGGCGTTACGCCGAACGAGTACGGCTCGATGCCCTGATTCCAGCTCGACAGCGTGAAGCTGAAGTCCGTCTCGTTGCTCTTTCCCTTGATCGCAGAAGGCGCGCTCGCCGTGACCAGCAGCGGCTCTTGCGGGCCGCCGCAGTAGTCACCATCGCGTGGCTGCCCGAGAGAACGCTCGATGGATGCGATCCCATCCGCATTCGTCGTTCCGTTCCACATCAGCGACCCGCTGCAATAGCCAGCAACCACGACCTGCGCATTGGGAACGGGCGCGCCGTTATCGAGCCGCGTCACCCAGACGACGGACGATTCGCGTCCCCACTTGAGATGAATGGACAGGTTGGTGACGAGCGCCGAAGTGGGCACGTACCGAACGGCATCGCGTCCGAGCAGGGCGTTGCCGAGCCTGCGGCTTTCCAGCTCGACGACATAGAAGCCGGGCGCGCCAAGCGGAATGCCCGCGACCTCCGCGGGCTTCGCGCCTTCGGGCTTGCGGATGGAGAGCCGTGTGGTCGCGTCGCTTTCGTTGAAGACCGAACGATCGCCGGTCTGCTCGCGCCAGCGAAGCCGGGACCCGCCGCCATCGTTGTTCGCATTGGCCGGATCGGCTGCGACCTGGACGTACTCGCCGCGACGTTTGGCTGCTTCCTGCACACGCCGCATCCAGTCGATGATCGCGCGGGGCTCGTTCGGAACGCGCAGCTGACGGCCTTCGATCGTCGTCTCACGGCCGGCTGCAGCGGGATCGATGTTCCGCAACGTCACGGGCAGTACGCCGCCTTCGAGCGCCTCGAGAATTCCGAACTCGCCGGAGAACTTCACGAGCGGCGGGTACTCGTCGATGCGAACGGCGAGCGGAAAGCGGGCCGCGTTCTCCAGCGGCCGTCCGGCGTCGTCGCGCAGGTTCGCGGGAAGCTCGAGAGTGGCGTTCGCGCCGTCGGGGAAGGGACCTTGGAAAGTGACGGATTCGACGACCTTCGCCTTGCGATCGTCGCGCACGGAAGGCGTGCGGACATCGTCCGCCGAAATGCGCAGTCGCGCGGCGAGCGCCTGCTCGCGCGGCACGGGTGATGTGAACGTCACGGTGATGGGCTGGATTGGCGTGCAGCCGGCACGCGGGTCCGTGCGGGTGCAGGTGAGTTGCGCGGTGAAAGCGGGTCGCACCTTGAACGCGAGCTGTTGCGGCTGCCGGGTCGCGATGCCGCTCGTCGTAGCAATGCCGCGGCCCCAGACGAGCTGAACCTGCATCGCATTCGGGAGCCGCCGCGCGCACTTCACGGTTGCGATCTGCGCCTCCGCGCTTTCCATCGAACGATCCCGCACGCGGGCGTTCGACTGGCGCCCGTTCTTCCAGAGGAGCTGGAAGTACTGGTAACCGAGCTCCTTGCGCTGTGCGAGTACCTGCTCGCGCGCGTCGCCGGTGAGCACTTCGACGGGGATGCGCTCCGCGATGCCATCGACGACGCAGTACGCGTTCTGCCGGACGGAGTCCTCGGTCGCTGGCGCATCGAGCCGCAGCAGGAAGACCTGATCTTCGTCTAGCTGCGACCAGCCGTCGTGAGGATAGGACGCCTGGATTGCCGGTCCGCCCGTGTCGAAGGTGAACGACGTGGTGCCGGCGAGCGCGCGACCGTCGAGCGCTTTGAGAGTGGGCTTGAGACGGAACGTGCAGCGTAAGCCGCCCGGCAGATCCGATTCGAAGTCGTACGACCAGTTGCGGGCGTCGACCCAGCGGCCTTTGCCGGGCGCGTCGCAGGACACCGTGAAGGGATCCTCGAGTTGCGGATCGCCGAGCGCGACCATGGGTACTGAAAAGCGTGCAGTCGCCTGGCGCACCTGCCTCGCTTCGCCGCGAGGAGAAAAGATCTCGACGCGCGGCGGCGGAGGAGGCGGTGGCGTCGCTTCGGACGGAGGATCCGCGCGTTCGACCTGCGTATCGGTGGTCTGCTGCGCGAGGCGCATCTCCTCCTGCGCTGGACGCGGTTCCGTCTGCTGCGCGAGACGAAGAAGTGGCGCGTCAGCGGCGAGCGCGCCCTCCATCGCGGCGAAGGTCGCAGCGGCCAGCAGAAATCGAATGCCCCAGCTCATGTCGGCTCTCCGGAATGCGCAAGCTGCGCATTCTACGAGGCCTTTGGGAGCTGCATGCGCGACGCGCCGGAATTCAGGCACATTAGGGCAAATTGTGACGACCGTGCGCGCCCTCTACGCCGCGCTCACATTCCGCCCGCGCGCGCCGTCTACTCCGCGCTCACATCCGCCCGCGCACGGCGACAGTCCACCCGCGCGGGGCCGAACGCGCGCCCGCAGGTGGCGCAACGACCTCGCGCTTACTCTGATCTCACTCCCTGGCCTCACTCTCTGGTCTCACTCTCTGGTCTCACTCTCTGGCCTCACTCCGCGGCCCGCGCGCCGTCCACGCGGAACCTCAGCGCCTGCAGCTGCTGCTGAGTAAGCGCGCCAAGCCCCGCGTCCGCCACGATCTGCTCATTCGGCGCCAGCGTGCGCGTCACGCCGATCGGCGTGCCTTGCTGAACGACCTGCCCGGCTGCATTGATCAGCACCGGCGTCACACGAATGTCCCGCAACGGAATCGGCGCGCGATTCTGAATGACCACGACGACACGTCCGCTGCGATCCAGCTGCCCGCCTGTTGCCACATAGTTGCCAGGATTGCGTGGCAGGTCCATCCGCACGAGCTCGCTGGTCGCGGCCTTGCCGAACTCGCTCTGCGAACCCGCCGCCGCCTGATAGTACTGAATGGCTTTCTGAGTATCGCCGCGCGCTTTTGCGAGCTCGCCGAGGTAATAGGCAGCAGGCGCGGTCGGCAGCAGCTTCGCGCTCTGCGCGAGCAACTCTTCCGCCTTCGCCTTGTCGCCCGCTCGGTAATGCGCGACGCCCGCTCCGAGATACGAGCCGAAGAAATCCGGATCGAGCTGTATCGCCTTCTCGTAGTGCCCGATCGCCTTCTTCTCATCCTTCTCCGCGAGCGCGATCTCGCCGAGCGTCTGGTGGAAGCGCCCTTCCTTGGGATACGCCGCGATGGCCTCATTGGCCAGATTCCGCGCCTCCGCGTAGTTCTTCTTGTGCGCGGCCTCCAGAGCCTTGTCGTGCTTGTCGTACGCAGGCTTGATGTCGAGCAGCGGCTTGATCCGCTGCACGTAGCGCGCGTCGCCCAGCTCGCCGCCTCGTCCCAGCGCTTCCGCATGCTGCTTGTTCTTCTCGACGCGCTCGGTCGATGGCGGGTGCGAGGCGAACAATCCTTCGAGGAAGCTCTGCGGCTTCGCGCCGCTCTCGTTCGAAAGCCGGACGAATTGCTCCTGCAGGGTGACGGCGCCCCATGGGTCGTATCCCGCCCGCTTCATGTACTTCATTCCGTACTCGTCGGATTCGAGCTCGGCGTCCCGCCCGTACTTCGTCTGCACGAGCTGTGCGCCGACGCCCGCACCCTGAATCACGAGGCCCGCCAGGTTCTGGTCCGCACCACCGATGGCGGCTCCGATCGTGGCGGCCGCGAGACCTGCCTGCAGCAGCGCCCCGCGCTCCTGTGCCTTGGCCCCATGACGAGCGGCGGCATGCACGATCTCATGGCCTAGCACGGCGGCGAGCTCGGCCTCGCTTCGCAGCTCCGGCAGCAGCCCGCGATTCACCGCGATCTTCCCGCCCGGAAGTGCCCATGCGTTCGGCACCGAGCTGTTCAGCACGACGAACTCGTACGGAAGCTTCCGATCCGAAACGGCCGCGAGCTTCTGCCCGACTTCGTTCACATACGCGGTGAGCTCCGGCAGCTGCTTGAAATCGCCGCCTTCGCTCTGCCGCGTGGGGGCGTACTGCTGCTCCCCGAGCTGCAGCTCCGACGCTTCAGACACGAACTGGATTTCACGCTTGCCCGTAACCGGATTCACGCCGCAGGCAGTGAGTGCGAGAAGGAGGAGTGCGCAACCCAGGACGCGAATGGATGTGAGAGGCATGGGGGTACCTTTCGGCATAGATCGCAGGAGGCCCTGTCGCATCATCATGCACCGGCGGGCGGCCCGCGGCGAGGGCGAGCGCGACCCGCGTACCGGGCGACCTCAGCCGCCCGAGCGCTTGGCGTCGTAACCCAGTTTCACGAGCTCCGCGACGAGCCTGTCGCGATGGTCGCCCTGTATCTCGATGCGCCCGTCCTTCACGGCGCCGCCCGCTCCGCAGCTTTTCTTCAGCTTCGCGGCGAGCTCCTCGAGCGCCGCTTCGTTGAGCGGCAGCCCGGTGATGACCGAAACGCCCTTGCCGCCGCGCCCGGCCACCTCGCGCCCGACGCGCACGCGAGCTTGCGCGGGATTCATGGCGCCGGCGAAGGGGGAGGCGGGGCCGGGTCGTTTCGGCGCCGGCTGGATGACGGCGCCGCGGAAGGTCTGCTTCGGTTTCATGGCGCGCATATCATGCCCGGCCGTCCGGCCGGCGCAAGGCGCGGCCGTCAGCGCCGCGCGTTTGCCGGCACGCGAGGCACCTCGGCCGACGCGGAAGTCGCCGGCGCGGGGGCGTACTCGTCGAGCAGAGCGGCCAGCCGGTCCGGATCCACAGGTTTCACGAGGTGCAGGTCGAAGCCGGCCGCAAGTGCCTGCGACCGCTGCTCCGGCGCTCCGTATCCGGTGAGCGCGATCAGAAGTGGCGAGGACGCACAGAGCGTGGCACGAACCTGCTTCGCGACTTCGTAGCCATCCACGTTCGGCAGTCCCAGATCGACCAGCGCGATGTCCGGCCGATGCGCGAGAGCCATGCGAATGCCGGACTCGCCTTCGCCCGCGACGAGTACCTCATGTCCCCAGAGCTCGAGCAGGCATCGCAGGGCATCCTGCGCATCCTGGTTGTCTTCGATCAGAAGAATGCGCCTCGGACGCGACGTCGAGCCTTCGGGAGCCTGGAACGCGCCGTTCTCTTCCGCCGCCTGCGTTTCTTCGACGAGCAGCGGCAGGATCAGCTCGAACTCGCTGCCTTTCCCAAGTCCGTCGCTGCGCGCGGTGACCTTGCCGCCGTGAAGCTCGGCGAGCGTTCGCACGAGCGTGAGGCCGATGCCCAGCCCGCCGCGGGAACGCGCGAGCGGCACGTCGGCCTGAGAAAAGAGATCGAAAATCGTCGGCAGCGTGCGCGCGTCCATGCCGATGCCGTGATCGCGCACGACGATGCGAGCCTCGGCCAGGCCCGACGTGGCTCGTCCCATTTCGAGCGTGAGCTCGATGACGTCGCCCGGGTGGCTGTATTTCGAAGCATTGTCGAGCAGGTTCGTGAGCACTTGCTCAAGCCGCATCGGATCGCCGCGCACGGAGAGTTGTCCGGCCGGCAGCGACACGCGCAGCGTCTGGTTACGCGCCTGGAGCTTCGTCTGCTGTACGTTCGCGGAGATCCTCCGCACGAGCTCGTTGAGGTCCAGTACTTCCCAGTGCAGGTCGATCTTGCCTTGCGTGACGCGCGCGGCATCGAGCAGGTCGTCGACGAGCCGGCGCAGATGCGTCGTCTGCCGCCGGATGAGATCGCGCGCCGTCTTCTCGATCGCATCTTCCGCGGGGCTGCGCTCGAGCAGCGGCAGCGAGGTCACGATGGCGGCGAGCGGATTGCGCAGCTCGTGCGCCAGCATCGCGAGGAACTCGTTCGTCCGTCGGTTCGCCGCCTTCAGCTCTTCCGCCTGATCGCGCAGCGCCTGTTCGACTTCGGTGAGGCGCAGGAGCGAGCGAACGGTCGCGATCAGCTCCTCCTGCTCGAACGGATGGCTGAGATAGCCGTCCGCCCCGCATTCGAGGCTGCGCACCTTGAACTCGGTGGCCACGAAGACCGCGGAGGTGTGCAGCACCTTCACGCCGTGCGTCTTCGGATCCGCCTTGATGCGCTGGCAGACCTCCAGACCGTCCATGTCGGGCAGCTTGATGTCGAGGACAACGAGGCGCGGCATCTTCTGCCGGACCTTTTCGAGCGCGCTGCTGCCGGTGGCCGCTTCGATCACCGTGAAGCCGCCGCGCTCGAGCATGCGTGTGACGAGATAGCGGCTGGCGTCGTTGTCGTTGACGTTCAGCACCAGGGCGCCGGGACGCTTTTTCCCGTCCGCCGTGGTCCGCGCGCCGCAAAGTGATTGCGTTTCGCCCATCGTCTTCAGGACTCCTGTGCCTGCGGCGTGATGCCCACGCCCGCCTTTCGCAGGGCGTCCCGGATGCGGTTGATGGCGATCTCGCGCGATAGCGATTGCTTCGACAGGATGACTTCCGTTTCGGCGGCAAGCCGCTGCCTTTCCTCCGGCTCCAGCGAATGCGATGTAATGATGATGACGGGGATGGCGCGCGTGCGCGCATCGCCCTTGAGCTCGTCGAGAACGTCGAAGGCCGTCGTCTCGCGGAGCAGGAAATCCAGCAGGATCACGTGCGGCCGCTGGGATTGCGCGAGACGCACCCCTTCTTCTCCCGTCGAGGCTTCGAGGAGCTGGTAGGAGCCGCCGTCGAGGTGCTTGCGAAGGAGATAGCGTGCGCGCTCGTCATCGTCGATGACCAGCACCTTGCCGCGGCTACCATTGTTGGAAAGCGAGCTCAGCTTGCGAAGCAGCCGTTCCTGGTCGACGGGTTTCAGCCAGAACTCGTCGGCGCCGAGCGCGCGCGCTTTCTCCTCTTTCGCCGTCACGGTGACGACGAGCACGGGAATGTCGCGCGTCGCGGGGTCGTTCTTCAGCTTCGCGAGGAAGTTCCACGAAGTCTCCCCGTCCAGCATCACGTCGAGCACCACCGCTGCGGGCCTCGTCTTCTCGATGATGCGCTCCGCATCCTCGATGCTGCGCGCGGGAACGACCTGGAAGCCCGCCATCGCGAGGTATTTCTCGTAGATGAAGATCGTCTTGCGATCGTCCTCCACGACGAGAATCGGAGCGCGGTTCGGATCGAGGCTTCGTTCTCGCAGCCGGTTGAACTCGGACACTTCGGCGTGCTGCCGCGGAATGCGAAGCGTGAACGTCGAGCCGACACCCACCTCGCTCTCGACCGTGAGCGTCCCGCCGAGAACCTCCGCAAGCCGCCGCGAGAGCGCGAGCCCGAGCCCGGTGCCCTTCACGCGCGACTGGAGCGGATTGTCCACCTGGCCGAACTCTTCGAAGATCCGATCGAAGTGCTCTGGCGGGATGCCGACGCCCGTATCCGTCACGGTGAGGATGGCGTCGCCGTTGTTCGTCGAGACGCGCACGACGACGGAGCCTTGCTCCGTGAACTTGAGCGCGTTGGAGACGAGGTTGCGCAGGATCTGCGAGAGCTTGCCGCGGTCGGTATCGAGCGTGACCTCCTCGGGCGGATCCTCGAACCGCAGCTCCACGTTTTCCGGCGTGGTCACGAGCGGTCTCAGCATTCCGCGCAGTCCCGCCAGGAAGTCGCTCAGGGTGAAGCGTTCCGGCCGCAGGATCGCCTTTCCGGCCTCCGCGCGCGAAAGGTCGAGCATGTCGTCCACGAGCGTGGACAACTCCTCGGCCGACGTGCGCATGTATCGAATCTGCTTGCGCTGCTCGTCGGAGAGCTCGCCGTCGGTGCCGTCGAGCAGGATCCGCGACAAGCCCATGATTGTGTGCAGCGGCGTGCGGAACTCGTGACTCACGTTTGCGATGAGCCGGCTGCGCATGGAGGTCGCGCGCCGCACGGTCTCGGCGCTGTCCTCGAGCTCGGAGTGCAGAGTGCGTACGCCACGGTTCGAATCGTCGAGGTCCCGCAGCGTCTTTTCGAGCTCGAGCTTCTGTCTCTCGATTTCACGCGACTGCCGGAGGATTTGCCGATTGAGCTCTACGATCTCGGCGAGCGACTCCTCGGCCTGGCGCAGGGCCGTGCGGTAATCCTCAGGCGGCTGGCGGCCGAGCACGAAGACGCCACCGTGACCGTCCGGCTTGCCGCGGAACGTCCAGGTCTCGACGCGGGCATCGCGCACGATCGGCACTTCGATGTCCGGCGTCTGCGCTTCGCGCGCGCGGACGAAAAAGGTCCTGATGCGATCCTGCATCCCTTGCGGCCCGAGATCGAAGAGGGACATCCCGTCCCGCACCTTCGCGCGAACCCGCGCCCGCGAGTCCGCGCGTGTGACGCGCCCGTCACCGTCGCAACAGAGCGTGAATTCGCAGCTTTCCTGAGCCCAGGCGTCGCGGAGGTCGTCGCAAGCCGTCTCCGTTGTCAAAGACATGCTCACGCTCCAAACAACCTGTCGACGGCGCCGACGAAGTCGTGCCCGGTGGTGGCGAAGATATCGGGCCGGATCTCGCGAACGACATCCTCCAGCGCCCCGCACGCAAGGCCTCCCACGGCGATGGGGAGGGTGCCTGAGGTTCGCTCGCGCACGGCGGCGACCTGCCGGCGAAGGGCGGTCGCGTGGAACGGCATCGTGATCGAGAGCGCGAGCAGGTCGGGTTCTTCCTCGTCGAGTACTTTGATGAGACTGTCCGTCGGCACGTCCGCTCCAAGGAAACGGGTTTCGTACCCCGCAAGATCCAGGGCATCCGCAACAAGTCTTGCGGGGAAATCGTGCAACTCGCCTTCGACGCAGGCAATCACGATTTTCCGGTCGCGGGCGGGATGGGGCGGGGCGTGCCGATAAAGATTCGCCAGCGCAAGCTGCGAAATGGCCGTGGCCATGTGCTCCTGGGCGACGCCGATGCGGCTCTCCTCCCACAGGCGGCCGATCTCGCGCTGGCCGGCCGCGATCACGTGCGAGCGGATGTCGGAGATCGTGTGGCCCTCGGTGACGAGCCCGTCCAGAAAGCGCAGCGCCTCGCGACGGTCGCCGCGCAGCTGCAATTGGACGTAGCTGTCCCTGAGTTCCTGAAAATCCGTGGCCGATGGGATCAAGTGTGCCTTCCGTCGGTGGTGGTCGCGCTGCGCCCCCTGAGTACGCAGCCGGCGTCCACGTCAGGCACATTGAGGCCGTGCCACTAGCAAGGAACGTTCCCGAGGAGTGGTTGGAACTTGCTCGCGGCTTGCCTAGGCGCGCGGGGGTCTG
>Ga0182742_1001867_pt1 | contig 25270 bp, 20 predicted proteins | sample eDN5th37CBELigMG_FD_128880 | JGI IMG/M metagenome (GOLD analysis project Ga0182742, IMG submission 128880) | Enriched Miracle-Growth compost microbial communities from Emeryville, California, USA - eDNA 5th pass 37_C BE-Lig MG (version 2)... ...
ATTCTAGAGGAAATGCTCCCTACTAAACCAGAGCCTTCTTCTCCACCTCCTTTGGAGGAGTTCTTGAGGCATTATAAAACAGTAGCAACTAAAGAAGTAGCTGTTGTTTACAATATGACTGTTCAAAAAGCGGAGAAAGAATTAAAAAAGCTACAACTTAAACAGATCGTTGAACAAATACCTGCAAAGTATGGGATGTTTTGGCGCTTTAATGAAAATATGGAGTAGATTTTTTTGCACTTAGCATCCTTAAAAGCGAAGACAAACAACTTGATTGAACATCACTTCATGTTGAAAGTAGTAATTGAATTTATTCCTATTATTAAAATGAAAGGACCCCACAGCAACGGGCTGTAGGGTCCTTTTCTATATAATACGAACAAAGGGGATGGGAGAAATTTTTCACGGTCAAACAAAGGGGTATATGTTTGTTTGTGATCAACTTCACGATATAAATATATCATGGGACTGATCTTAAAACAATATTACTGCTCATCATTTCACAATATTGTCATATTTGAGCATGTACCCCTTTTCTCGCTCATACAATCTAGTAATACTACCTTTTATCGCTTTTGGAGGGAGATAATTGAAACAAAGCTTTCCCGTAATCATCCTAACTCTCGCTAACCTGTTTGCATTCGGATTGCATGTTTTAGGGCTTATGCATATTGTCCCTCTTTTTGTAAGTGGGCCAATTTTATTTCTGACATTACTGGTCTTTTTCATTTATTTAAACGATCGTAAAAGATTTAAAGGTTTTTAACACATAGCTTCTGTTAAATACTGTTATTGATTTCCGCTTTAGCCACTTCGCTTCGCTCAAGCATTTCAGGAGCGGAGCCTATTCTCCTTAATAAAGGATGTTTTCATAAGGATTGTTGTTAAAATCCTAGAGCCGCTTTTAACGAGAAAGAGGCTTTTCTCTGCGATACTACTTAGTTTGTAAGTTCTTTTCTCCTTTTATAAACGAATATGGAATGAAATGAATAGCTAAATCATTCTATATTTTCTTTAAAAAGCAACAATATTTGAGAAAAGAGCCTTATAAAAAGAAAACGGGATAGAAATTTTCCATCCCGTTAACTAATAGAAGTGTTGCTCTCTTATGATAAAAGAGCTTCCATTTCATTTAACTTTTCTTCAAATACTTTACATGCGTCTTCTATTGGTTTCGAACTAGTCATATCAACGCCTGCTTTTTTCAATACCTGAATTGGATAATCAGAGCTACCAGCCTTTAAGTAGTCTACGTAGCGGTCCACAGCAGGCTTCCCTTCTTCAAGAATCTGCTTGCTAAGAGCAGTTGCAGCACTATAACCAGTCGCATATTGATAAACATAATAATTATAATAAAAATGTGGAATACGTGACCATTCAAGTCCAATTTCTTTATCTATTACAATGTCTTCTTCCCCAAAATATTTTTTATTTAATTCATAATAATCCTGGGTTAGAGAATCTGCTGTTAATGCCTGGTTTTCCTGAGCTTGTTGGTGAATCAGATGTTCAAACTCAGCAAACATTGTTTGTCTAAAGACAGTTCCTCTGAAACCTTCTAGATAATGATTCAATAAATACAACCGTTTTTGTTCATCATCAATTGATTTTAATAAGTAATCATTTAACAAAGCCTCATTACACGTGGAAGCTACCTCTGCAACGAAGATTGAATAATTCCCATAAGCATATGGTTGATTTCCTCTCGTATAGTAACTGTGTAAAGAATGACCTAACTCGTGGGCTAAAGTAAATAAATTATTTACATTATCTTGCCAATTCATTAAGATATATGGATTTGTCCCATAAGCCCCAGAAGAATAAGCCCCACTTCGTTTGCCTTTGTTCTCTTGAACGTCGATCCAGCGGTTTTCAAATCCTTCTTTTAATAGGCCAACATATTCTTCCCCCATTGGAGCTAACCCTTTCAAAATAAGGTCTTTGGCCTCAGAATAAGGGATTTCCATTTTCACATTTTTAACAAGCGGTGTATAAAGGTCATACATGTGAAGCTTATCGACACCTAAAACCTTTCTACGAAGTTTCACATATCGATGCAACAAATGGAGGTTGTTATTAATTGTGCCTACTAAATTTTCGTAAACTGTTTCCGGGATATTATTTGCTGCTAATGCAGCTTCTCTAGCCGACTTATAGTTACGAACTCTAGCGTTAAAATTATCTTTCTTTATATTCCCGCTTAATGTGCTCGCAAAAGTGTTACGAAACTTTCCATACGTATCATAAACACCCTTAAAAGCATCCTCTCTTACCCGACGATCCTCACTTTCTAAGAAGCGAATATAGCGTCCGTGTGTAATCTCCACTTCCTCGCCATTTTCATCTTTAATAGTAGGGAACTCTATATCTGCGTTATTCAACATTCCAAATGTATTAGATGGCGAACTCATTACTTCTGACGCTTCAGCAAGTAGTGCCTCTTGCTCAGCGGATAAAACATGCGGACGTTGAAGATTAATTTCTGCAATCGCATGTTCATATAGCTTTAACTCTTCCTTTTTATTGAGAAATTCCTTAACCTTACTCTCATCAATCGATAGAATTTCAGGAACGATAAACGCTAAAGCACTTGCGGCTTGTGAATAAAGATTACTAATACGATCATTTAACCCTTGATAGAAAGAATTCGTTGTATCTTGGTCATATCTCATATGAGCATATGTATAGAGTTTTCCTAAACGCTCTAGAAGTTTATCTTGGTATTGTAGCGCCTCATAAAGTTGTTCAGGACCCTCTTCTAATTTCCCTTGGAACTGTTGTACAGCTGGTAATAATTCTTTCACAGCCTGAAACTCTTTTTCCCATGCTTCATCGTTCGTAAATATATCTTCTAATCTCCAAGTATCTTCTACGGGAACTTCACTCCTAGCAGGGAGTTTTTTAACCTGTGATTCGTTGGTCATGTTCCAACCTCCATTCATTATTCTTTTCAAACCCTCTTTATATTGTATAAGGTTCTCCTAGGCAATAAAAATATCCTGCTTTGGTTCCAACATCCACTTACTGATTCCTCTATTCTATTTTATACATCTTCCCCTTGTTTCATTATTGGATGAGACAAAAACTGTTTCATGATATTTTTAGAATGCATTTGATAAAATTTTTGTTCTTTTTCTCTTTGCTGATCTATAGTGTCTGATGCAGAAAAAGAGCATTTGATCCAAAATTTTTCGGAATTGTTGTCCAGAATAGAACAATCTACTAGTAACTGAAGGTATTCCTTTAGTGCGTTCGTATAATCACCATGTCTTCCTAAAGGAACATCGCGAGAAACAATTTGTTTATGGTGGATGCGGGTCATAAATGACTGTAGGGCTTGTGAATAGGTGAATGTGTCCCCAACTAGCAAATGGTGAAATAAATCCAAGTAGAGAAATGATTGCCAAATTAAGGGCGGGGTTTCAATGAAGATGCCTGAAGGAACAGGTAAGCCCAGTTCTGGTGGTAAGGTAAGCAAATGGGATCGATTTACATAGAATTCATTTAATATGATTCTCTGTTGAGGATTCGGGTAAATATAATAATTCGATTTAAATTTTTGCAACTGGTGAATCCATTGTGAAAAAGATCGGAAATTGCGTGTAGGGGGATGAAATAAATGAACCAGTTTTACTTCATTCCTTGGAATTGGGGTTAATGTACCAATCATTTTATTGGTCGAAATTGGGATTAAATGTTGGAGAAAGAGAAAGCAGCGCGATTGCGAGCAATAGGATAATAAATACCACTGTTTTTCATGTTGTTGTAAAAAGAGTGATTGAAATTGATTCAAAGAGAATAGATTCTCCCCCAACCTCTTCACTTGATTGCCTCCCAAAATCCAAATTGGTGTAATTCCGTGTTGTAAATACCCGTTTGTGCGCTTCAGAAACATCGTAGGATCGAGAGGAGAACATTGAAATTCAACTGCAAAGATTTTATTTTCCCTGTAAAAAACCACATCTGCTCGTTGATTACAATTTGGCAGGTAATGTTCGATATCAGCTTCAACTTGATTGTCTTGAAGCCACTGATATAGTTGTAGTTTCCCTTGAAGATGATAATCTGATTCTCTTTCATACTGGTAAGAACAGGTTGCCTCTTTCTGATGTGAGAAGTGCCAGATCCTTTTCCTTCCCAACTTCAGTACTAAGGCTTGACCACAATCTGGACAAAAGAAGACTTCCTTCCTTCGATATTCCTCTAATTCATGACGATTCCAATGATGAATAAGAGAGAAGTTGTCTCCATTTTTACGTTTAGCGACTAACATTGTTTTAGCCTCCTTTCACAAAAAAATATTCTCCAAAAATATTTAGATTCCTTCTTGTGTTAAAAATAAAGGATCGTAAAGATTGTGTGTTAAAATCCTGATGCCGATTTTAACGCAATAATCGTCATTTTGTAAGCTGAAAATTAAGTTAGCAAGCTTTTAGAATGAAGCGATTTGTTAGTACTGAGCGTCTTGGTACTTACTCAGATTGGACTTTCACCAATTAGCAATTAACGGCTTGCTGGCACGCAAATATAAAAAAACACTCACCTATTGACGAGTGCTAGAGCTGCTAGCCTTTTGGGTTATGGACACAGTCATTTACAGCAAAAAAGTCAGTTTCTACTGAAACTGACCTGAACTTTAAGAGAAGTATTTCCTAACCGTACTAAATACGTTTTCATCCATTACTTTATTCCCGTATTCTTCCAATCGATGGATTGAAACAGCCGTCTCTTCTCCATATTCAAGGAGAATACTTAGGAAGTTATCAATAGAATCTTCATCCTCATAATCATAATCGGAAAAATCAACATAGAGGTAGTAACGACCTTCATGACTAAATAGACGTGTGTTTGCGTTGAAAGAATCTAAGTCATGTCGATTAGATAGAGAAATAATATCCTCGAAATCCTTAAACACAAGCAAATATTCAAGCTCGTCACCAAGGACTATACCCATATCTTGATTCTGGGATTTCGGATTAAAATGATGATCCAACATTTCTTCAATCCGATCATCGACTGGCAAATCCTTTATTCTTTCATCGGTAATTGGAAGTTCGTATTTTTGACCATCTTTCGAAACTTGAGTTTTTGTTACCAAGATTTCTAAGCCCTTTTCAAGAGCTTGAACCTGAATCCAAAGAGGCCCCTCAATTGTAAATTCGGCTTCATGGTTAACCTCATCCATCATTTCCCAAAAAAGCTCTTCGCTTCGTTCACGGTTATACCAGATTTCTTCCCGGTCAAACCCTCTTTCTTCTATATCTATATACGAAATATAAAACTTGACCGTATTATCATTGATGCGCTCAATTTCCATTCATTATCTCTCCCTTCCAGGCAAAGAATTGAAGGGACTAATACCCCCGCAAGACTAATCAAGTTCACATATCTTAACCGAAATATTACCATATAATGTGTATCTATGGGATATTTATTAGACGACCTTGTACTATTATTTTATGATAAAGCAACTTGTTTTGGAAATAAAAACACTGCCCATTTTAAAAAACAGCGAAAGCCTATCTATATCAAAATATCGTCAAAACGAAATCAATATATCTAGGTGCCACTCTGAGATATATTCTTTAGATTTTAACAGGTTTCACAAGAGATTTCAAATAGTACGAAAGCCCCCGTTTCCTATTGGTCGGAGGCTTTCATTTAGTTGACAAGACGTTGGGCTTCTCTTAGTTGGTAAGTACGTACCTTCCTTGGAAGAAATCTACGAATCTCGTCTTCATTGTATCCAACTTGAAGTCTTTTCTCATCAATAATGATTGGGCGACGTAGCAAACCTGGATTTTCTTTAATTAGACCGTACAAATCCTGCAGGGGCAACGTCTCTAAATTTACATCTAATTTTTGGAATGTTTTTGAACGGGTGGAGATAATTTCATCTGTACCATCTTCAGTCATTCGCAAAATCTCTTTTATTTCATCAATCGTTAATGGCTCAGAAAAAATATTGCGTTCTTGATAAGGTATTTCATGCTCTTCAAGCCATGCTTTTGCTTTCCTACATGAAGTACAACTTGGTGAAGTGTATAAAGTGACCATTAGCTAATCACACTCCTTAATATAGTTAGATCCGCCTATGAAAATTCATTATTTTTATCTAGATTAAAATGAATATAATTTTATAATTGCTACAGTTAAATTATACACCAAACTGTGGACAAAGGGTATCCTTTTTTAGAAAAAGTTTTATGTATGAATGTGCTATCATATAAGACGAATCAGTTTTAAAAAGGTTTCATTTTCGGTTCAAAATTTTTATTACTGGTAAATCATTAAAGCAATCCAATCAGTATCTCTGTTTGCCTTGAGCGAATATAAAAGTCATATCATACCTTTACCCAGAAACACTCCTTTACAAACCAAATTACTGATTTTTTTCATTCTCAATTAAAAAAAGAAAATGAAAACACAATCACCCAATAATGATTGTGTTTTGTCTCTGGAACGTATGAGTAAGACACTTTTTCCACCCTTAAACGTCTTCTAACATATCCTCGCGGCCCTCTCTTATTTTCAATACTTCTTCAACCGGTTGATAGGACTGTCCGTAAAACTCTTTATCTTTATATGTGTGTATAAGTTCATACGTTTTTTTCATTGCCTCAAAGATTTTCTCTTCAGTTTCATTCGACGGAGACCAATATAAAATTTCCATTTCATTCTCTTTATTTGTAGCTAATGATCGCCGGCTATATCCAATCGACTTTGCATGTTCAAACCCCTCTCGTTTATAAAACCTTAACCGCTTTTCCGAATCACTATCCTCATAATTGATAGGTTCAACTTCTAAAATAATTGCCTTTTGCTTCTTCTTTAACTTTTCGATTAGCTTATGCCCAAGCCCTTCACCCCTTGCCGCTTTGGACACGAATAAATAATCAATAAATACAAAATCCGGTAGTTCTACATACATCAAAACATGATTTGGTCCTTCATCTTTATGATAAATCTCCGGACGTTCCTTTAATAACGTTTCCATATGTTGTTTGGACTTCATTTCTTCAATAGGGAAATACTGGTTTAACTTTTCGTACCAATGCATTTTGACTCTCTCCTTTAGCCTATTTTCATACAAACCAAAAAAATCTATACAATTCGCTCTAAAAGTTCAATCACATCTTTAAATCATTTTAATTTTCTTTTACAATAAACATAAGAACTAGTAGGTTATCCCATTTTTATTGCTTTACTTGATTTCAAACCGGACAAGAGATGGAGGGTCTATCATGGGTGGTTACATTGTGGATTTTTTGATAGTGGCAATACTTGTCATTGGGATTACAGCAACAAATGGCGTTCTAACCAATGCAATCGGATTAAAGTTTTTTGGCGGGAAAAGTCGCAATGAAATTGTTGACCAATCCACCAGCTTACAAACAGGCTGGAATGCTGTTGGTGGCAAAAAGAAGGCATAATTTTTATACCCTATTTACTTTGTATGAAACAATGGTCCTGAAAGAAAATACTTTCAGGATTTTTTTTGCCTTTCTCCCACATATGTCTAAAATCCGTAACACCTATAAGGTTTTAATGGGTGTACTTATGTGTAATCCATGCTATCATTAATCGCTGAAATATTTTAGAAAGGCCGTGTTCATTTGAAATCCATACTGAAAAGTTATCGCTTTACCTTGATCTTATTAGGTTCGATTATTCTTGGTGGAATCATCGGACTCATTTTTGGGCCTAAAGCTCAGGTTATTCAGCCATTAGGTGACTTATTTTTAAATCTATTATTTATGATGATTGTGCCTCTTGTCTTCTTTAGTATCTCTTCTGCAATTGGAAACATGAGCGGCATGAAAAGACTTGGTAAAATTATAGGAAGTATTTTTATTGTCTTTATGCTGACCGCCCTAGTCGCGGCTATTCTTGCAATCGCTGGGACTTCAATTATTAATCCATTAAAAGATACGGATATATCTGCTATAGAGAAACTTATGATAGAATCCGGCGAAATCTCCGAACCTTCAGAAGAGATTACTTTCCTTGGCCAGCTAGTACAAACTTTTACAGTGACAGATTTTTCATTGATTTTATCAAAAGGCAACATGCTTCAATTAATTGTATTTTCCGTATTATTTGGAGTTGCCACCGCGTTAGCTGGTGAAAAGGGGAAGCCTATCGCCTCTCTACTATCATCAGGTTCGGCTGTTTTCATGAAAATGGTTGGAATCATTATGTATTATGCACCACTTGGATTAGGTGCTTATTTTGCCTCCATTATCGGTCAACTTGGCCCTCAATTACTTGAGGGTTATGCAAGAACCTTCGTTCTTTATCTCATCCTAACGATCATTTATTATTTTGGGTTCTTTACACTGTACGCATTTATCTCTGGGGGGAAAACGGCGGTTAAAATCTTTTGGAAAAATGCCATAACCCCTTCTGTATCCGCTATTGCGACTTGTTCCAGTGCTGCTTGTATTCCGATTAACCTAGCAGCTGTGCGAAAAATGGGGGTTCCAAATGATATTGCTGAAACGATTGTTCCTCTAGGGGCAAACACTCATAAAGATGGCTCTGTAATTGGAGGGGTAATCAAAGTTGTCTTCCTTTTTGCTTTGTTTGGAAAAGATATGACAAACATATCCAGCATCATAAGTATTCTTGCTGTTTCCTTCCTTGTAGGTGCTGTGATGGGTGCCATTCCTGGGGGTGGGATGATTGGTGAAATGTTGATTTTAAGCATCTATGGGTTCCCTCCAGAAGTTCTACCAATTATTGCGGTGATTAGTACGATTATTGATGCTCCAGCTACTTTACTAAATTCAACTGGCAACACTGCTTGTGCCATGCTTGTTGCTCGATTAGTTGAAGGAAAGAACTGGATCAAAAAAGCGATTACGAAAAATGAACTAGAAGTTAGTTAAATATGCCTGGATTAAATGAGCGTAAGCTTGATTCTTGTGCCATCCTGATTTATAATTTTCTCAAATACAAAATGAAGATATGGTGTTGACAAAGAGTAGTACACTTGAACTCGGTTTTTAAGAGAGCTTGTGGTTGGTGAAAACAAGCAACCGAACTAGTGGAATGGACTTTCGAGCCTCTGTTGTGAAGAAAGTAGCAGCAGACGTTTCCAGCGTTAATGGGGCGTGCGCTTTTCTGTGCATGGATAAGAGGCTCTTTATAGAGTAATTAGGGTGGCACCGCGGACCATTCGTCCCTAGATTGATGGGGGATGAGTGGTCTTTTTTCTATTTTCATTATCTTTTGGAGGTTTTTAACATGCAAACAATCTTCTCAGGTATTCAACCGAGCGGTACGATTACACTCGGAAACTACATCGGAGCAATGAAACAATTTGTCGAGCTTCAGGATGAATATAATTGCTATTTCTGTATCGTTGATGAACATGCTATCACGGTCCCACAAGATCGACTACAATTACGACAGAATACGCGCAGTCTTGCAGCGTTGTATCTCGCTTCAGGAATAGACCCTGAAAAAGCAACACTATTTATTCAATCAGAAGTTCCTGCTCACGCTCAGGCAGGATGGATGCTACAATGTATTGCCTATATTGGTGAATTAGAAAGAATGACACAATTCAAAGATAAATCAGCAGGAAAAGAAGCCGTATCAGCCGGCCTATTAACTTACCCACCGTTAATGGCAGCCGATATCCTTTTATACAGTGCAGATTTAGTCCCAGTCGGAGAAGATCAAAAACAACATATTGAATTAACTAGAGATCTAGCCGAACGATTTAATAAAAAATATAATGATATCTTTACAATTCCAGAAGCTCGAATTCCGAAAGTTGGGGCAAGAATCATGTCTTTACAGGATCCAACTAAGAAAATGAGCAAATCAGATGCGAACCAAAAAGGATTCATTTCGATGCTTGATACGCCTAAACAAATCGAGAAAAAAATTAAAAGTGCAGTAACGGATTCTGAGGGAATTGTGACATACGATAAAGAGAATAAACCAGGAATTTCAAATCTTCTATCGATCTATTCTATCCTAGCCAACAAATCTATTGCAGAATTGGAACAAGCTTATGAAGGAAAAGGGTATGGCGACTTTAAGTCAGATGTCGCACAAGTCGTCATCAACGCCGTTGAACCAATTCAAACTCGATACAATGAATTAATGGAATCCTCCGAACTAGACGAAATTCTAGACCGAGGAGCCGAAAAAGCAAATCTAGTCGCAAGCAAAATGGTAAAGAAAATGGAAAATGCAATGGGCCTAGGAAGAAAAAGACGGTAATCTCAAAAGCGGAGGCGGCTCGTTTTGCGACGTATGGACTGGAGCAATCCGACTGAGATAAAAGAAACACGAAGAGCGATAGCGATTCGATGTTGACTTATCGTAGGGAGAGGTGGGAAGTCCACTAGTCGCTGGCTGCCGGAGCTGGATGTCCCAAGTGCGGAAGCGGCTTGGTCAGCCCCGACAAGCGCTGGAGGGCTGACAGATGAAGTCGTTCTTTGACTTCAACTGACAGACTGAAGTGACTCGAGGGGCTAGCCGCTGCAGCCGGGTGTACCTAAAGCGGAGGCGGCTCGTTTAGCGACGTATGGACTGGAGCAAAACGACTGAGATATGACTTTTCTTTGGACTTCAGCCCTTAGAAAAGCCAATGGGATGCGTGATTCTTCTCTTCCCTTTCGTGAGAATAAAAATGTAGATAAACACAAAAAGGAGCCGATTGGCTCCTAATTTACTTTCGATCCGTGTTCCATTTCCCATAATTTTTCAAAGAAGGTTTGTCCTTTAATTAAATTTTCACAGAAAGCATAATGTCTTCTAGACCAACCGAATTTTGTTTCATCATACAACTCTTCCCACACTTCCTCAAAGGAAAGTTGTTGGATTTCTTCATATTTTTCTGGACTCCACTCAGTTAACCAGTAACGCACCTCGGCCACATTTTGCGAAGAATGCAATTGATCCATTGCCATGAATAAAAGCTGCTTAAGTTGTCTTTCTTTTCTAGTAAGTCCTCTCATTAAATCTGGTGCTGGGGAAAGAATATGATAATCTTTCAAAGATGATTGATCGTTAAATTTATAACTTCTAGTTTCTTGATTTTCAAGCATCTCAAATACTAATTGCTCTTGTCTTGGAATTAATCTACTTTTTCGGATTGGAATGTTATAGCCAATCGTGTCAACGGCTAAAATCCCTACTCCATCGGAAACAACAAAACAATAATCCAACTGAACTCGTTCGTGATTTTTTCTCAGGTAAGCTTTTTGATAAATATCATCCATTAATTGTTGTGGTAACTCTGAAAGATCATTTTCTATGTAATTAAATAATAGAGAATCAATCTTTAATAGTGGCACTTGATCCAATAATTCTACCCCGTCATCTTTTCTCCACTCATGAAAATCGCATACATTGTATCCATTCTCTTCACCTTCAAACCAGTTCACCCAGACATCATGAAGATACAACATGATTACAACCCCTCTCATCAGTTCTCTTTGCACTCAGTATGGGCAGAGATAAGTAAAATTATTCCTTAATTGATATACTCAGGAAAGAAACTTTGCAAGTTTAGGATTGTTCCAAAAGCCTGTTTTCGTAAAGATTATTAAAACCCTAATGCCGATTTTAACGCAATAGTAGCCCTAACCGTATGTTTAAATTAAGTTTGCAAGCTCTTTTTCTCATTAATGAAGCTATTTTTTGTACACATAGCTCTTTCAGTCGTATTTTTTGTTCATATGCTATATTTGAGAGAAGAGCCTTCCAAAAAGTTAGGTTCACCCAAAGGATATTGATTAAAAGGGGAATCTAAATCGGTTAGCAAAATTGTTAGGAAAATATAAACTTGATAATTTCATTTTTTCTCGACAAAAAAAAACACTGCAAAGAAAATGCAGTGTTTAAACTAATTTTTAAAAATCAATCTCTGCTAAAATAGTATCAGCGGGCAATCTAAACGAATCTTCTCTAGATAAATGTTGCTTCAGTTTATACTGCCTGACAATTTCGTACCCGATGGCATATCCAAATAGGGGCGGATATTTTCCCTTGCCAAATAAAATATCATCATGTATTTTTTCATCCCGCTTACAATCAAGTACCTCTTTAATGCTAGAATTCCAATGCTTTAGTAACTCTTTCGTTGAATATTGCTTACTCCATTTTGCTAGATATTTTTCTCCACATGTTTCGAGCACTGCTTGCTCCGCAAGCCCCTCTAAAACCATGGAATCCAATAACGTATAGTTCTCTACTCTCTTTTTTTGGCGATGTATTCGGCAAACATGGTGATATTCATGTACAAACAAGGCCTCTATTTCCTTCTCATCCTGCAGTGGGGATAGAAATAAAAACATCTTATCTCGAAACGAAACGCCTGACTTTGAAAAACCTCTACTGGAGAACACAGCCCCTGTATCCATAGGGAAAATGAAAACTGGGATATCAGGTCCTTGCCATTTTTTCTTATATTGTAAAACTAGTTTTTCTAATTGCTCCCAAATTTGTTTTTTCTCCAATTCTTTAAACCAGTCAAACGTACGACGATGAGGTCGATACATACCAAACTGCAGTAAATATTGATAGATTCTTTTAGGAGAATCATCTTTAAACAACTCTTTTAACTCTTCACATATTTTCAAGGGCTCCTGAAAGTTTTTTTCTAGCCATTCATCCGTACGAATAACTGCCATTATATTCCCCCCGTTTTTAATTCTTACTCTAACCTATGAAGAACAAAACCAATTGTTTACATTCCCCACCTAGCCCTTCCACCTCAGATATATAACATCCAAGAAAAAACAAAATAACGACAAACAACTTTATTTCATTCGTTTTATAAAGTGAAAAACTTCAATCACACAAAGCCTGTTTAATTTTTCTAGGGGATTATGAATTTCAATTGATCACCCACTTATCCTTTTAGGTTCTTACTACCAGTTAATCCAGAATAAAAAACGGTCAAAAAAAGAACCTAAACCAATATTGGTTTAGGTTCTTTTCTTTATTATCCAGTGTATTTTATCAAGGCAATCGTCGCATTATGGCCACCGAATCCGAGCGAGTTGCTAATAGCAGCTTGAACTTCTTGCTTACGTGATTCGTTAGGGACATAATCAAGATCACATTCTGGATCTGGTGTTTCTAAATTAATTGTTGGAGGTAAAATACCTTCCTTAATTGCCATCGCAGTGAAAATCGCTTCAATTCCACCTGCGGCACCAAGCAGATGCCCTGTCATAGACTTTGTAGAACTAACCGCCAAGTTATAAGCATGTTCCCCAAATACGTTCTTAATCGCCATTGTTTCAAACTTATCATTATACTCTGTACTTGTACCATGAGCATTGATATAACCAATTTCCTCAGGCTTTAATCCCGCATCATCCAATGCCATTTTCATTGCTCTTGCTCCACCTTCACCTTCAGGCGCAGGTGCAGTAATATGATAAGCATCACCTGTTGCACCATATCCTACTATTTCCGCGTATATATTCGCTCCTCTAGCCAATGCATGCTCTAGTTCTTCAAGTACAACAATACCGGCTCCTTCTCCCATTACAAAACCATCACGATTTTTATCGAAAGGTCTACTAGCTGTTGCAGGGTCTTGATTTGTTGAAAGTGCTGTATTTGCACAGAAGCCTGCAAAACTCATTTTCGTAATTGGGGCTTCTGCACCTCCACTAATCATCACCTCTGCATCCCCACGTTGAATTACTTTGAAAGCATCACCAATAGAGTTTGTACCAGTAGCACATGCCGTTACTGTACACGAATTAAAACCACGTGCTCCTAATGTAATGGAAACTTGTCCAGTAGCCATATCGGGAATCATCATTGGAACAAAGAAAGGACTCACACGACGATAACCCCTGTTTAAAAATGTCTCATGCTGCTGTTCAAATGTCTCCATTCCTCCAATTCCAGATCCAATCCATACACCGATACGGTCAGCGTTGTCATCATTGATGTCAAGGTCCGCATCTTTTACCGCCATTAATGAAGCAGCCACCGCATAATGGGTGAACCGGTCCATTTTCCTAGCTTCCTTTTTCTGAATGAAGTTTTCAATATTAAAATCCTTTAGCTCTGCTGCTACTTTTGCTGGGTAATCGTCCGCATTTACCCTTGTCACAGGGCCCACCCCTGATACTCCTGCAATTACGTTTTTCCAGCTAGTTTCAGCATCGTTACCAACTGGCGTAACAGCGCCAATTCCTGTAATTACAACTCTTCGTTTATTCATAATCCCATCTCCTTTTAGAGAAATTACCGACCCCAACGTAGGGCGATTGCTCCCCATGTTAAACCGCCACCAAACCCTACCATAACAATAAGGTCTCCGTCTTTGATTTTCCCAGCTTCAAGTTCTTCTACCAGCGAAATTGGAATTGATGCTGCAGAAGTGTTTCCATATTTATGAACGGTCTTCGACATTTTTTCCAAAGGTAATTCTAATCTTTGTCTAGCCGCCTCCATAATTCGAATATTCGCTTGATGCGGGATTAAAAAGTCCACATCTTCCTTGCTAAGTCCAGCTTTCTCAAGCACGTTTACACTGCTTTCTCCCATTTGACGCACAGCAAATTTAAAAACTTCTCTTCCATTCATTCGAATGTTTGTGTCTTGATAGAGGTACTTGCCACCCGAACCATCAGATCCTAGTTCAAAAGATAATACCCCTTTTCCATCGGCAACTGGCCCCATTAAAACAGCACCTGCACCATCTCCAAATAATACAGCGGTATTACGATCTTCCCAATCGGTAATTTTGGATAGCTTTTCTACCCCTACAATTAAAACATATTTATATGCACTCGTTTCAATAAACTGTTTAGCAGTAACCATCCCATACATAAATCCTGCGCAGGCTGCACTTACATCCATTGCAGCAGCCTTTTTCGCGCCAAGTTTTTCTTGGAGCATGCAAGCTACACTAGGAAAAGGCTGGTCTGGTGTAACAGTTGCAACCAAAATCATATCTATTTCTTCTGGTGAAACATTTGCGTTTTCCAATGCTTTCTGAGCAGCTCTCAAACCCAAATCGGATGTATCCATATCATCCCCAGCAATTCTTCTTTCCTCGATACCTGTTCTCGTACGAATCCACTCATCTGATGTATCCATTCGCTTTTCCAAATCTAGATTCGTCACAACCTGTTCTGGAACATAACGCCCAATTCCAATAATCCCTGCATTCATAGGGCCATCTCCTTTTCAACTTCATCCTTAGCACTTATTTTTATCATTAATATCAATTATTATTAGCTGGTACTAATTTTATCAGATGATGGTACTAAACTGCAACAGAGAATTCTTTTGTTCCGCACCTGTCTATGTCAATAAACGGGCTCTAACATAAACTAAATAATAATTAAGGTATTTATAGGGAGGAGGATAAAGATGAGCACTGACCAATCACCAAGCAATGAAACTCAGAATCAGTCCAACGACGATCAACCTATTTCTGAGCATCCCTTTGATCGCTTAATGTTTGGTCCTAGAGAAAGAAACCAATCAACGGTAGAAAATGAACAAGAGAAGGATAATACTATTTTAGATCAAATTAATGCAGAAGAGGTCATGTCATATATCGACACCCTTATGGGAACGGCACAGCAGTTAAAGCCTATGTTTTCTAAAATACGGCCATTCGTTGACCAATTTTTTAAAAAATGATTAAAAAAAGCTGCGATGTCATCGCAGCTTTCGTCCATTTATTCGTTAGGAAGCTTCCCAGTTTCTTTATATTCGTTTATCTGCTGTTGGATTGACTCCCTAAAATTAGAATCCACATTGGGACTAAAGTCTCCCAGTGAAATGACCCCATCCTGAATATCAAAGTATAAATTTCCTGCCGTTAACTCATTTTGATTAAATTTGGTTGCCACTAATTCATATAAAACATCCACATGCTGGACAGTACTTGTAAGAACAGTGGATTCACCGAGATCTGATTGATCAGAAATGTATCCTACTACATAAAGCCCTCTTTCTTTTACCCGTTCGATGACTGGAACATTATAGCCATCCCCTGCTGGGTAAATGACATCTGCTCCCCCATCAAGCGCCTTTTCAAGAATATCGAGTGCTTTTTGATCATTATCCCAATGCCCAACATAGTAAATATCAACATTAACTTCATCATCATAGAAAGCTGCACCTTCATAAAAACCTTCTACTTCAGGTTGCCACTCAAATGCAGCAATGACACCCAGGTGTTTTGTTTCGGTCATGTGTGCCGCAACCATTCCCCCGAAGAATCCCATTGCATATGCATCAAAATTCAAACTAGTTGTATTCTTGTTCTTAGCATCACCATTAAAACTAACAAAATGAATATCTGGATATTCTTCAGAAATTTGATTAAAATACGCGGCATACTCATTACCATGACCATAAATCAAATTGACACCTTGAGTAGAAAACTCCTGTACAGCCGCCTCAACCAACGGCTTCGAATTTATACCTTCTTTATAAAAGACATCAATATTAAAACGCGACTGTATTTTTAACAACCCATGATATCCAGCGGTTCCCCATACTTGGTCATCTATTGTTTCAGGGACAAGCAGGCCAACTTTTTGAATTTCCCCTGTTGCAAGAGGTTGTCCGCATCCTCCCAACAATAGTAGGCTAAACAAAATAAGCCCAAAACGTTTCAACATTTGCTGCAACTCCTTCTATTGCATTACATCAGAAAATATGGAATTAAGGCCTTTTCTGTTTCTATATAATCATATTACTTTTTAACCAACTATTTGAAAAGGGTTTTCTTATCCGCTACCGATTCATTAGTTGCCAATGTTCGTATTGTTTCTGTTGTTCTTTTATACCGCGTTGGATTTCCATAGGCTCTTTTACATACATAAAATGGTAATCATCTTTATTTTCCTGCAACTGCAACCAACTTGTTTGTTCCCAGTTTTTCATTTTTTGTGAAACGGACTCTAGCATTAGTAATTTTTTTTCCTCTGGCAAGCTTAAAGACTTACAAAGATGCAGAAAACATTCCATCCAACCATTTGTCTTCCCACTGTGAACGACGAATTTCCCACTATCCTCTTTTAATTGCAAAACTATAGAAGCAGCATCCTCTATATAAATCGCATCCTCTATTGATTCTCTAGAAGATAGGTTGTATTCGGATTTATCACTTCGATAAAATGCTAGCACTTGCTGAAAATAATAAACATCTGGCTGCCACGGTCCATATAGAGTCGGAAAATAAATTTCTTGATAACTGGAAAAACCTCTATTCTTCATGAAATCTTTAAACTTTTGAAAACCTTGTTCATTTGCAACTTGGTAAGGCAATAAATAAGTGACTGAACAATTCTCAAGCGAAAAGAGAGGATGATCTTCCCTGCCTAATACTCTCTCGTAGACCTTTTTCTCCGTACCATTCATATAAAAATCATAAAGTGGAATAATCAGCCGTAATTCTTCATTTTCTTCGTGGAGTTCGCCCCACTCTATATCCTCGATAAAATTAGCATTACGGCCGACTTCCATTCGCTTTTCTGCTTTAAAACAATTCTTCTCATCCGTATTGCTTAACGCAATTACTTCCATTCCTTCCTCCAGCATCGCCTTGGTCACACCATAACCCAAAAAACCAAATGCTCCAACAACGATTGCTTTATTCATTAGCAGTCCCCCTGATTCATCTTCCTTGTATCCTATGAATCTAGGCTCATATTATTTCCTTCTGTTTCATTAAAGAAAGCGTTCATGTTTACCAAAAAACTGAAGGACTTGTGACCCAATTTGAGGTTTTTTTTCTGGAACTAAATAACAAATATTATAATCAACCTGATCCACTTTCCACTTTTCACTATATCCTTTCAATATGCTGGATTGTTTATAGGCACGGTTACCAGTGAGTACGTGAATAATTTTTATTGGTGTTTCTATTGGGAATCGAGGATCCTCTTCAACTTGTAGGAAATGCTCATAAACATAATCAGGGTGGATATCATAAGCCGATGCAATCTCTGTAACTAGTTTTTTATAGAAAAATTTGTGTTCCTTTTCTTGTTCTAAATGTTTACCAAGTGAGAGTATAGGATTTAGTAACACGAGAGAGCGAAACTTTGTCTCAATTTTTAGTAATTTTAATAAGGTAAGTGCCCCCATCCCTTCAGCCAATACATGGAACTTATCATTAAGGATTTCACTTTTTCTTATATGCATACATAAACGTTTAGCCAACTCTACAGCTTCTTGGCTCCCCCAATTTTTGCCGTATAAATTAGAGTAAAAAATCGTATACCCTGCCTGTTTTAAATCATCAAGCATTTTACGCTTCCCTTCATTTTGTGTCCAAAAACTGCTTTGTTCGTCTACAAAATGTCGTTCATCTCCTAAAATTAAGATACCGAAACCGTTTGGCTTGTGGGGATAATGAATTATGTTCCATTCGGTATCCAATCTGAAGTTCCGGTTCTCCATTTTTAATTCTCCTTTAACAGTTTGTTCATAATAATGTATGAGGTTCCATATAAAATGAATGGGGATTAGCCTAAAAATTATCAAAGGATAGGAAAAGCCAAAGCCTTGCTCAGCTTTTTACCTGGATTTTGCCAACTTTTAGTCCTAGCCATCTAAGCTTCTATGTTCAAACATTTATGCTGTTTCTACCTGAGACAGGCAACTTTTTTAATTATTTATTAATTTATGGCAATGTGGTAAGATTATTGAAGAAATATAGTAGGGTAGAGGTGAAAAAGAATGCGTTATTTCTGGACTTTATTCTGGACTTTCCTATTAGTTCAAATGTTAACTTATGTAGCTGGTGCAATGATTGGCGTTGGGTTTGATCTCCAAGTTGGCATCTTGCTAACTGTTATTGTAACAATCTTGATGTACATTGTTCCGCTCATCCTTCCTGATAATCCTGCTGATCAACATTAATTACGTTTAACAGAGGGATAAAAAGTCATCCAATTTGGATGACTTTTTATGTTAAGGTTAGCTTAAGTTCGTTGTCTTTTAATGAAATTTCCACTGTACTTTTCTCTCTGACCCCTCCTGCAATCATTTCTCTAGCTAGTTTTGTTTCTACATTCCTTTGGATATAGCGCTTCAAAGGTCTTGCCCCATATACAGGATCAAATCCATTAACTGCGATAAACTCTTTTGCTTCCTCACTCACGTTAATCTTAATTTGTTGATCCTTTAAGCGTTGTTGTAAATCATCTAGGACTTTGACAACAATGGCTTTTATTTCATTTAATTGTAGCGGTTTAAATAAAATTATTTCATCGACCCGATTTAAAAACTCTGGACGGAAATGTCCTCTTAGTTGGCCCATGACTTGTTGCCTAGCTTCTTCAGAAATTCCTTGTGTACTATTTGAGTGGTCAAGGAGAAATTGAGAGCCTATATTGGATGTCATGATAATGACTGTGTTTTTAAAGTCGACTGTTCTTCCTTGAGAGTCGGTAATTCGACCGTCGTCTAACATTTGTAAAAGAATGTTAAACACTTCTGGATGTGCTTTTTCAACTTCATCAAATAATAGAACAGAATACGGCTTTCTTCTAACCGCCTCCGTTAATTGGCCTCCTTCTTCATAACCTACATACCCTGGAGGTGCACCAATTAATCGAGAGACTGCATGTTTTTCCATATATTCAGACATATCAAATCGAAGCATTTGTTCTTCACTATCAAATAGAGCTTGGGCTAATGTCTTGACTAATTCGGTTTTTCCAACCCCAGTTGGCCCTAAAAAGATAAATGAACCGATTGGCCTGTTCGGATCTTTAATACCCGCTCTAGCCCTAAGGACAGCATCAGATACGAGGGATACAGCCTCTTCTTGCCCTATTACTCTCTGTTTAAGGATGCTTTCAAGACGAAGTAGTTTCTCTCTTTCCCCTTCTACTAACTTATTGACAGGAATGCCTGTCCATCTAGCAACAATTGAAGCAATTTCTTCGTCTGTTACTTCTTCGCGCAGCAGCCTCTCTTCTCCTTCATCTCCTACACGCTTTTCGAGCTCTTTTAATTCTTTTTCTAGGGCCGGGATTCTCCCATGCCGTAATTCTGCAGCTTTGTTTAAATCATAATCACTTTCTGCTTGTTCAAGCTCATGACGCAATCTTTCTAAGGTTTCCCGCTTTTGCCGGATCGTTTGAATCCCTTCCTTTTCCTTTTTCCATTTTCCTTTCATCTGATTTACCGCTTCTCGTAGGTTTGCAAGCTCTTTTTGGAGAACTCCAAGCCGCTCTTGGCTTGCCTCATCTTTTTCCTTTTGTAATGCCGCTTCTTCAATTTCTAGTTGCATGACTCTTCTTGTCACTTCGTCTAACTCTGTCGGCATTGAATCAATTTCTGTCCGTATCATCGCACAAGCTTCATCAACAAGATCAATTGCTTTATCTGGAAGAAATCTTTCCGTAATGTAGCGGTCTGATAACGTGGCAGCCGCAACAATTGCACGGTCATGAATATTAACGCCATGATGGATTTCAAATCTTTCCTTCAATCCACGAATAATAGAAATGGTGTCTTCTACAGTCGGTTCCTCTACTAGAACCTGTTGGAACCTTCTTTCTAGTGCTGGGTCTTTTTCAATATATTTCCGATGCTCATCTAATGTTGTAGCCCCAATACAATGGAGTTCTCCCCTAGCAAGCATCGGTTTTAACATATTCCCTGCATCCATGGCGCCTTCTGTTTTTCCAGCCCCTACAATTGTATGAAGTTCATCAATAAAAAGTAAGATCTTACCTTCACTCTTCTTTACTTCATTTAAAACGGCCTTTAATCGTTCCTCAAATTCCCCTCTAAATTTAGCACCAGCAATAAGGGCTCCGATATCGAGTGAGAAGATGGTTTTATCCTTTAATCCTTCCGGTACATCCCGACGAACAATTCGTTGCGCAAGTCCCTCAACAATCGCTGTTTTTCCAACGCCCGGTTCTCCAATTAAGACGGGATTGTTTTTCGTTTTTCGTGATAGAATCCGGATAACATTCCGAATTTCACTATCCCTACCGATAACAGGATCCATTTTCCCCTTTCTTGCCTCTTCAACTAAATCTCTACCATATTTTTCTAAAGCGTCATAGCCTGCTTCTGGGTTTTGTGAGGTCACTCTTTGATTCCCCCTTATGTCTTTAATCACAATTAATAACTTTTCTCGACTAACGCCTCTACTGCTCATAAAACGTCCGATGTCGGAATGGTCTTTTTGTTGTAAAGCTAAAACTAAATGTTCCGTTGACAAAAACTCATCTTGAAATTGATCCATTTCCTGTTTTGCCAGCTGAAGCAACGACTGCAAATCAGCAGTGATATATAATTTTCCTTCTACTGAAGTACCTGTAACTTGAGGCCTTTTATTTAGCTCATCCTCGGCAAATTTCTGGAAGATAGAAGGCTCTTCCCCTAGACGCTCTAAAATGGTCTTAAGTAAACTTTCAGCTTGATTCAACATAGCTAGAAATAGATGAATACTATCTACTTCTTGATGGTTTAAATCCGTTGCAAGCTCTTGAGCTTTTAAAAAAGCTTGTTGAACCTTTTCCGTCATTGAGTTAAAGTCCATAAATATCACCCCTTTGACCATTTTTGACCTTAATATTATTATATCCATTTTCCTTACTAAAAACTAGTCAATGCTTCATTATCAAAATTGCTCACCATCAAATAAAAGCCACCCAATTGGATGGCTTTTTTATAAGAATCAAGGCTTTCTTTTGTACGTCCAAAGTCGATTATGATTTGATGTTTCAGGAAAATGATCACCGGCACTAAGTTTTACTTTTTGTGGGTTATTGACATTGCTTCCCGTTTCACCAATTTCAATATACACACCGTTATTTGGTGCCTTTTGACCTGGACGGAATTGATGGTTTTGGCCCATGTAATTGCCTCCTCCCTATCAATATCTTGCCCTTTTATTATTGCCGAACAGCCTTTATTATAATGAAGGGAAAAATCCCCAAAACTCAGCTTTTAATAATTTTAAATCAAAGAAAAAACAGCATGAATCTACAAATTCACACTGTTTTGTCTTCAAAAAGTTATTTAAGTAACTCGACCAATAATGCTTTCTGCGCATGAAGTCGATTTCCCGCTTGATGAAATACAACAGAATTTAAACCATCGATGACGTCTGCAGAAACTTCCTCACCGCGATGTGCTGGCAAACAATGCATAAAAAGATAATCGGATTTTGCATGATGAACAAGTGCGGCATTTACTTGGTAGCCATTAAAATCATTTAACCGTTGTTCATTCTCTTCCTCTTGCCCCATACTCGTCCATACATCAGCATATACAACATCCGCTTGACTGACAGCTTCAACAGGATTTTCTGTCACTGTAATCGTCGCTCCCGTTTCCTTCGCTAAAACCTTACACTCAGCTACTAGCTGTTCCTTCGGCCAATAGGCTTTAGGGGCGGCAATTGAAAAGTCCATCCCCAGTTTCGCACAAATTACCATCAATGAATTTGACACGTTATTGCCATCACCTACATAAGCCATCTTTAATCCCTGCAAACTGCCTTTTTTCTCTTTAATTGTAAGAATATCAGCAAGGGCCTGACATGGATGAGCTAAGTCAGTTAATCCATTAATAACAGGAACACTTGCATGTTGTGCAAGTTCCTCTACCCTGTTATGTCCATGGGTTCGGATCATAATGGCATCGACATACTGAGATAATACTTGAGCAGTATCTGAGATTGGTTCACCTCGGCCTAACTGTGAATCCTGACTATTCATATAAATTGCATTTCCTCCAAGTTGGAGCATTCCAGCCTCAAAGGACATACGGGTTCGTGTAGAACTTTTTTCAAATATCATCGCCAAGGTTTTACCCGCAAGAGGTTGATATTCCGGACCTTTTGATTTCAATTCTTCCGCTTTCTCAATTAACAATTTAATTTCTTCAGACGAAAACGCGGATACAGTTAAAAAATGTTTTCCCTTAAGTTGTGGTTCAACTGTTGCTTGCTGCGATTGACTCATTTTAGCGCCACGTCCTTTTCTATATAATTTAGCCATTCTCCCATTGGCTTTACATTCCACTCGGTTGATTTGTTTCCTTCAAGATAGGCTTTAAATGTTTCTTGTTGGGTGAAAATAAGCTTTCGTTGGCGAATTGCCCAATTCCGAAGTGTAAAATCATCTGAACTATTTCCTAAACAGTAAACTCCGATAACCTTTTCCATATTGTTTAGTTCGCCACTGTATTCAACCAAATTGAACCCAGCTTCGTTTGCCTCCTGAATCACTGATGAATCACAATCCGTATAAACGATACAGTTGCCTCGATCTTTTGCCGAAATGGAAGAAAAGTATTTTTTTAATGCTTCTTGTATCGTTGCTCCAATGCTGATTCCTTCGCCAGTTGACATCATTTGTGGTCCCGTTTTCATATCGAGACCTGCTAACGCGAAATTAGAAAAAACTGGATACTTCAAACAAACATATGGATTTAATCCTTTACTCAATTTAGGGAATTCATCTTTCGACAATTTATATTTCCCAAGCAATATTTTTGTCGCTTGATTGACTAAAGGAACTCCAGTAACCTTGCTCACAATTGGCATCGTTCGACTTGAACGAGGATTTACTTCTAAAATATACACATCTTGGTTGGAAATAATATACTGGATATTCATTAATCCCTTATACTTGGTAGCTTTAATAATCTGTGAAGCATACTGAAGGATTTTCTGGTTAACTTCAGCAGATAAGTTTTGAGCAGGGATCATAGATAAACTATCTCCCGAATGAACACCTGTCTTTTCAATATGTTCCATAATCGCTGGAACAATTATATACTCTCCATCAGCAGCAAGATCAATTTCAGCCTCACTCGCGGCCATAAACTGGTCGATCAATACTGGGTATTGAATGATTGAACCTGATAAATGGTTCGACAATTCCTCTTCATTTTCAATAATTATCATATCTTGACCACCAATTACATACGAAGGACGAATTAGTACAGGATATCCAATTGTTTTAGACGCTGCAATTAATTCCTGCTCATTATCCGCAATTAATCCTTTTACACGTGGAATGTTAAGGCGGTCAAGTAATGCATAGAACTTATCCCGATCCTCGAATAAATCGATCAAATCAGAGCTAGTTCCAAGCAAATGGACTCCATGTTCCTCTAGGCCATTTGCTAAATTTAATGCTGTTTGGCCACCTAGTTGAACAATAACGTCCGTGATTCCTTCCATTTCAATGACATCAAGAATTTCTTCGAGACATAGCGGTTCAAAATACAACCTGTCGGATAGAGTAAAATCCGTACTCACTGTTTCGGGATTGTTGTTAATCATAATGGTTTCGATATTCTCTTCTTTTAGAGCTAGAACACCGTGGACGGAACAATAGTCAAACTCGACTCCTTGACCGATGCGAATTGGACCACTGCCGACAATTAATACCTTTTGTTTTTCTGTTTTGGGCGCCTCATTTTCCCCATAATAACAAGAGTAAAAATAATTCGAGCTAGACTCAAATTCTGCAGCACAGGTATCAACCATTTTGTAACTTGGAGTAACTGCAAGCTCTCTTCTTAGGTTTCGAATATCTGCTTCAGTCATTCCCCAAGCAGTGGCGAGAAATTGATCACTCATTCCTTTTTCTTTAAATGAAGCTAATTGTTGTGCTGTTACCTGACCACTTGATAACTCTTTAATTTCCGTTTCGACTTTTACAATTAATTCCAATTTATTAAGGAAGAACAAGTCAATTTTCGTTTCGATATGAATCTGTTCTTTGCTTTCTCCACGGCGCAATAATTCTAAGATGACAAAGAGCCGTTCATCTGACTGCTCTAGTAGCATTTTCTTTAACTCTTCAACAGATTTCTCTGTTAAAGCTGTTAAACTCAAATCTGTATTCTTTCCATCAAGTGAGCGTACCGCCTTAATTAATGCACGTTCAAAATTACGATCAATTCCCATTGCTTCCCCAGTCGCTTTCATCTGGGTCCCTAGACGTCGATTAATTGCAGGGAATTTATCAAATGGCCATTTAGGGATTTTAACCACAACGTAGTCTAGTGCTGGTTCATAGCTTGCAAACGTATTTCCCGTTACCGGGTTTTTAATTTCTGATAACAAATACCCCACTGCGAGTTTCGCTGCCATTCTAGCAATTGGATAACCGGTTGCTTTCGACGCCAAAGCTGACGAACGGCTAACACGGGGATTTACTTCAATTAAATAGTAATTTTTGCTCTCTGGGTCAAGTGCAAATTGAATATTGCAGCCACCGACAATCCCTAGCGCTGAAATGATTTTTACAGCTGCAGACCTAAG
>Ga0182742_1001868_pt1 | contig 25262 bp, 21 predicted proteins | sample eDN5th37CBELigMG_FD_128880 | JGI IMG/M metagenome (GOLD analysis project Ga0182742, IMG submission 128880) | Enriched Miracle-Growth compost microbial communities from Emeryville, California, USA - eDNA 5th pass 37_C BE-Lig MG (version 2)... ...
GATCCAGTGCAAGCTGGAAACGCCTCGCCCTTCGAGACGGTCGCTGGCGCGACCTCCTCAGCGACTGTGTTGAGCGTCAAGCGCTTTGCCATGGCGTTTGATCGCGCAGGATGAGGGCTGCGGTGAGGGCAACGGAATGAGGGGCGTTGGAGCAGAGGCGGGCCGCAAACAAAAAGGCCGGCAATCGCTGCCGGCCTTGTGCATGAAGAAAGAGAAGCCTCCCTTACAGGGAGCGCTCGAGGACGAGCTCGCCGGTCTGGCTCTTGATGGTCAGGGTGCGGCCCTGGATGTCCCACTTGCCGGAGGAGCGCAGGGCCATGAGGAAGGCGTGCTCGATGGCCATCGTGGCCTTGTCGCAGTTCCTCTTCGTCAGGGCGAAGGGCGCCACGGCCAGGCCCTGGTCGCGCAGGGGGTAGGCGGTGGTGGAATAGGTGTTGCAGCCGGAAAAGCCGGTGGCGCGCATCTGGTCGTCGAGCCGGAAGCTCGGACGCTCGCCGCTGAACGGCTTGCCGTTCAGGCTCACGGCCACCCAGGACGAGTTGAGGGGGAAGATCTTGCCATTGGCGCCCGGCTGCGGAACCTTGGCATCCACTTGGCGGGTTGGACCCGCGGGCCGGCCGAGGGTTGCCGCTGTCTGAGCATCGGCCACGGAAAGCTGGGCCGCGGAGACGGTGGCGAAGGCCGCCAGAAGTGTCGCAAGTCGAAGGGCGTTCATTGGAACCTCTTCATCGTAAAAACGCCGGAACCATAAGAGGCCTTGCCCCTGGAGGCAACGCCTTGAGCGATATTGTCCGATGACCTTTGATGCCAGGGACAATCTGAAGCCTCGATGAAGAAGCTCGGCGTCAGGACCATCAGCCGATCCGTCTCAGCAGCCGCTCCGTGAGCGCGTTGCTGGGGCGGAACAGATAGTCGAAGGTGCGGACGGTGATGTCCTGCGCGCCGAGCCCCTGCAGGGCCGCCACGATGTCGAACATCGCGGAAGCGCGGCAATGGAGAACGACCTCGCGACCGAGGGCATTGCCGTAGGGCAGGGTGGCGGCGAAGTCCCGCGCCAGGGAGGCCAGGGACGCGGCCTTGGCCGGGTCGAGGGCTGCACGGATCTCGCGGCTTTCCCGCGCCTCTTCCTCCGCCGCGATGCGCGTGAGCACGGCGGTGGCGGCCGCCCGGGCCCTCTCCGACCAGGGCGCGCGGGCCGAGGCCACGAGATTGGCCTCGGAGCGCAGCATGACGCCGTCGTCGAGGATCTTCAGGGCATTGGCGGCCAGCGTCGCGCCGGTCGTGGTGATGTCCACGATCAGCTCCGCCGAGCCCGCGCCCGGCGCGCCTTCGGTCGCGCCCAGGCTCTCGACGATGCGGTAATCGGCGACGCCCTTGTCGGCGAAGAAGCGGCGGGTGAGGTTCACGTATTTCGTGGCCACCCGCATCTTGCGGCCGTGGCGTGCGCGCAGGTCGGCCGCGACCTCGTCGAGGTCCGCCATGGTACGCACGTCGATCCAGGCCTGCGGCACGGCCACCACCACATTGGCATGGCCGAAGCCGAGCGGGGTGAGCAGTTCGACCGCCTCGTCCGCATCCGCGATCTGCTCGCGGATCAGGTCCTCGCCCGTGATGCCGAGATGCACCGTGCCGGTGGCGAGCTGCGTCACGATCTCCGAGGCCGAGAGGAACGCCACCTCCACGTCGGGCACGCCCTTGAGCGTGCCGCGATAGTCACGCGCCCCGCGCGACTGCGAGAAGACGAGGCCCGAGCGGGCGAAGAACGCGGCCGCGTTCTCCTGCAGGCGCCCCTTGGAGGGCACCGCCAGAATGAGAGGGGAATCGGTCATCAGGGCCTCCCCACGATACGGTCGAGCCAGAAGGAGCAGCCCACCGCCGGGATCGGGCTGTCGGCTCCGAGATGCTGCAGCAGCCGGTCGTAGCGCCCGCCGCCCACGACGGGCTTGCCGTCGCCCCGGCGCGGGTCCTGAGCCTCGAAGATGAAGCCCGTGTAGTAGTCGATGTTGCGGGCGAAGGTGGCGGCGAACGAGAAGGCGCCGACATCGAGGCCCCGCGCGGCCATGAAGCCGGTGCGCTCTTCGAAGAACCCGATGGCCGCGCCCAGGTCGAGGCCCGCATCCCCGGCGAGGGCCCGCACGGCCTCGGCCGCCTGATCCGGGTCGCCCGAGATGGCGAGATAGCGCTCCAGGACCTGCCGGGTCTCGCTCGACAGGACGGTGCGGTTCGCGGCCCGCGCCAGGAAGCGCTCGGCGATCTCGCCCGCGCTGCGGCCGCCGACCGTGGCGATGCCGGCGATCGACAGGATGTCCTCCACGAAAGCCTTGGCCGCCTGGGGCGCCTGCCCCTCGATGGCGGCGAGCAGGCCCGCATGTTCCTGGCTGGCCGGGCCTTCGGTCTCCGAGAGCCCCGCCAGGCCCTGGCCCGACACGATGGCCCGGATCACGCGGCGCTTCGCGGCGGGCGCGACGCCGAGGGCGTCGATGAGGGCGTGGAGCAGGCCCATGTCGCCGATCTTCACCACCGGGGCGGGGCCTCCGATCAGGCTCAGGCCCTCCAGGGCGAGGCCGAGGATCTCCGCATCGGCCGCGGCGGCGTCGGGACGGCCGATGGATTCGAGACCGGCCTGCAGGAACTCGCCGCTCTCGTTGGGGCGCATGCGGAAGACCGGGCCGCCATAGGCGTAGCCGGAGGGCTCGGCTCCCCGGTGGGAGAGATGCTGGAGGCAGACCGGAATGGTGTATTCGGGCCTGAGGCACAGCTCCGCGCCCGAGGCGTCCTGCGTCACGAACATGCGCCGCCGGATGTCCTCGCCCGAGAGGTCGATGAACGCGTCCGCAGGCTGCAGAACCGGCGGTTCGATCCGCGCATAGCCCTCGCGCTCGAACAGCGCGATCAGCGCGACAATGGCATCCGTCTCCGTCACTGGCTTCGCCTAATCCTTTTATCCGGCATGCTCTCTAGCAATGCCGGGCCGGGAAGGCGAATGTTTTCAGCCGGAAGGGTGAACGGGGAGCGGCTCGGGCGGATCGTCATGGCCGTGCGTCTTGCGACCATCCCCTGTCAGCTCCGCCGCCTCACCCTGAGGAGCGAAGCGTCTCGAAGGAGAGGGCGTCTCCAGTATGCGCTGGATCCTCCATCGAGACGCAGCCTCGCGGCTGCTCCTCAGGATGAGGCGGGAGGGTGAAGGATAAGACCGATGCCGTCCGGATCCCCGGCACGGGGCCGGGGATGGCGCGGTAGAGGGAACGGGCGATCACCCCTTGGGGGCGATGTCGCTCTTGGGTTTCGTGGTCTTGCGCTTGCTGTGATCGCTCGAGCGATGGACGTACTTGACCTTCTTGGTTTCGCCCTTGTCGACGGCCTCGTCCCCGTCGGCGCCGGTGAGGCTCCCGGGAAGGAAATGGCGCGCGGCCTCCGTCACGACCCCCGCGACGGCGCCGGCGGCGGTCTGGGTCAGGTCCGCGCCTTGGGAGCCCGCCTGGGCCGCGGCGGTCCCGGCCTTCTTGGCGGTGCGGGTCTTGGTGAGGGTGGCCGCCACCGCCCCGGCCGCCGCGATCAGGGCATCCGCCAGGATCTCGCGTCCCAGATCCGTGTTGATCAGATCCATCAGGCCCGATTTCCTGGCGCTCTTCGCCAGCTTCGAGCCCGCGCTCTTCTTGTCGCTTTTCTTGTCGCCGCTCTTCTTCTCTTTGCTTTTGGCCTTCGCCATGGATGTCTCCTGATAGTCAAGCTTCGGAAGACAACCCCAGGAAAAGCAGAGGGGTTCCCGGGTGGACGGGGGTTAGCCGAAATGCCGCGCCAGGACCTCGCGGACGGCGTCCACCATCCCGTCCTCGGGAACCGAGAATTGAGCCGGGCGGGCCGCCTTCCACTCCTCGTTGGAGGAAATGGCCTTGGCCGCCTTTGCGCCCTCGATCAGGTCCTTGATCTCCACCTCGCCGCGCTCGCGTTCGTTGGAGCCCTGGATGATCACGCAGGGGCTCCGGCGGCGGTCGGCATATTTCATCTGGGCCTTCATGCCCGACGAGCCGAGATAGAGCTCGGCGCGGATGCCGGCCTGGCGCAGGGTGGAGACCATGCGCTGGTAGGCGGCGATCTGGTCTTTGTCCATCACGAGCACCACCACCGGGCCGGGCCTCTCGGCGCCGGACACGATGGGGCTCTGGATCATCTGGAGCGCCGAGAGCAGGCGCGAGACGCCGATGGAGAAGCCGGTCGCCGGGACCGGCTCGGAGCGGAAGCGGCCCACGAGGCCGTCATAGCGCCCGCCGCCGCCCACGGAGCCGAAGCGGACCGGGCGTCCGTCCTCGTCCTGCACCTGGAAGGTCAGCTCCGCCTCGTAGACGGGGCCGGTGTAGTATTCGAGGCCGCGCACCACCGAGGGGTCGATGGTCACGCGATCCTCATAGCCGGAGGCCGCCACGAGCGCGGCGATCTCCGCGAGCTCGTCCGCGCCTTCGAGGCCGCGCGCCGAGGAGCCCACGACCTTGCGCAGGTTCTCGACCGTCGCCGCGTTGTCGGCGCCCTTGGCGGCCGTGAAGGCCAGCACACGCTCGATGGCGTCGGGCGACAGCTCCGCGCCCTTCGTGAAGTCGCCGCTCTCGTCCTTGCGGCCCGCGCCCAGTAGCTGGCTCACGCCCTCCGGGCCGAGACGGTCGAGCTTGTCGATGGCCCGCAGCACCGTGAGGCGCTGGCCGGCCTTGTCATCGCCGCCGAGGCCGATGGCTTCGAGCACACCGTCGAGGACCTTGCGGTTGTTGATCTTGATGATGAATTCGCCGCGCTTGAGGCCGAGCTTTTCCAGCGTATCGGCGGCCATCATGCAGATTTCCGCATCCGCCGCGACGCTGCCTGAGCCCACCGTGTCGGCGTCGAACTGCATGAACTGGCGGAAGCGGCCGGGTCCGGGTTTCTCGTTCCGAAACACCCAGCCCACGCGGTAGCTGCGATAGGGCTTGGGCAGGGCGTCGAAGTTCTCGGCCACGTAGCGGGCGAGCGGCGCGGTCAGGTCGTAGCGGAGCGACAGCCACTGCTCGTCGTCGTCCAGGAAGGAGAACACGCCCTCGTTCGGGCGGTCCTGGTCGGGCAGGAACTTGCCGAGCGCGTCGGTGTACTCGACGAAGGGCGTCTCGACGCCCTCGAAGCCGTAGAGCTCGTAGGACTCGCGGATCGCCGCGAGCATGCGCTCGGTGGCGGCGAGGTCGGCGGGGGTACGGTCGGCAAAGCCGCGCGGGGCGCGGGCCTTGATCTTGTCGGCCTTGGACATGGTTGAAACAGCAGCCGTTGGATTGGAAAGAACGTGCTGCGGTCACTACTCCCTGGAGCGGGGAGGGGCAAGGGCTGGATGCCCACTCCTCCTCAACCCGTCATGCCCGGCCTAGGGCTGGGCATGACGGCAGTGCTTACGCCACCGCCTTGATCACCTTGGTCATCTTGTCGACGATCTCGCCGATCTGCTCCTCGGTGACGATGAGGGGCGGGGAGAGGGCGATGGTGTCGCCGGTCACGCGCATCATCAGGCCGTGATCGTGGAAGCCGCGGTCCATGGCCTCGAAGGCCCGGGCGCCGACGGCGTCCGGACGGGAGGCGAGGTCGATGGCGCCGACGAGGCCGATGGTGCGGATGTCGAGCACGTTCGGCTGGCCCTTGAGCGAATGGATCGCGTCGGCCCAGACCGGCTCCAGGGCCTGCGCCCGCTCGAACAGCTTCTCGTCCCGGTAGATGTCCTGGGTGGCGAGCGCCGCCGCGCAGGCGAGCGGGTGGCCCGAATAGGTGTAGCCGTGGAACAGCTCGATCATGTGCTCGGGGCCCTTCATGAAGGTCTCGTAGATCCCTTCGCGCACGATCACGCCGCCCATGGGAACGGTGCCTGAATTCACCCCCTTGGCGAAGGTGATCATGTCCGGAACGACCCCGTAGCGCTCGGCCGCGAAGGCCGTGCCGAGGCGGCCGAAGCCCGTGATCACCTCGTCGAAGATGAGCAGGATGCCGTGCTTGTCGCAGATCTGGCGCAGGCGCTGCAGGTAGCCCTTGGGAGCGGCAATGACGCCCGTGGAGCCGGCCATCGGCTCCACGATCACGGCCGCGATGGTGGAGGCGTCGTGCAGGGTCACGATGCGCTCCAGCTCGTCCGCGAGATGGGCGCCCCATTCGGGCTCGCCCTTCGAGAAGGCCTGCTGTTCACGGTTGTAGGTGTGGGGCAGGTGGTCGACGCCCGCGAGCAGGGAGCCGAAGAACTGGCGGTTCTTGACGATTCCGCCGACCGAGATGCCGCCGAAGCCGACTCCGTGATAGCCGCGCTCGCGGCCGATCAGGCGCGTCTTGCTGCCCTGGCCGCGCACGTTCCAATAGGCGAGGGCGACCTTCAGGGCGGTGTCGGCCGCCTCGGAGCCCGAATTGCAGAAGAAGACATGGTTCAGGTCGCCCGGTGCCAGCTGGGCGATACGGGAGGCGGCGGCGAAGCCGCCCTTGTGGCCGAACTGGAAAGCCGGCGAAAAATCGAGTTCCTGCGCCTGCGCCTGGATGGCGGCGACGATCTCGTCGCGGTTGTGGCCGGCATTGCAGCACCAGAGCCCGGCCGCGCCGTCGATCACCTCGCGCCCGTCCGGGGTGTAGTAATACATGCCCTTTGCCCGGGCGATCATGCGCGGGCGCTGCTTGAAGGAGCGGTTGGCCGTGAACGGAAGCCACCAGGCTTCCAGATCGTTCGGCGAGGAAATGTCGTTGGCGGCTCTCGACGTCTGAGCGGTCATAATGGTCCTCGAACTTGACGGTGGGGCGAAGCCTACCAGCCGTTCTCGAAAGCCGCAAAGGGACTTTGGTCAGAGCGGCGCTGAGCAAGCCCCGCGTCAGCCTGTCATGGCATGAGCCTCATAGCCTGCCGCATCGAGGGCCCGGGCGACATCGATGCTTTGCGCATGGGTGACGACGTGAACGCGGCCATGGTCCAGGTCCACCTCGACCTGAGCGCCGGGATCAAGGCGCTGGATCGCCCTGGTGACCACGTTGACGCAGCCTTGGCATGTCATGCCATCCACCTGCATCAGCAGGTCCTTGCGGGGTTCCTTCATCGGGATCTCCTTTCAAAACCGATGCCTGCCGGCAACGCAGGTGCGGCAAAGCTCTAAAAATGTTGTCAACGGTGCTTGTGGCCTGAGACTCTTTTCGTACAACATCGTTGCATTGCTGATTCGCCAATTGCATCAAACCAAGGGAGCGGGGGCACCCATGGTGACCGATAAGGTTCACATCGATAAGGAGCTGAGGGCGAAATTGTTCGCTCTTGCGCTCGCAAGTCTTGCCATGACGGGAGCAGCCGTCGGGTTCCTGCCGGATGCGGCCGTCGTGCCGCTGGTGATGTTCCTCGGCATCGCGGCTTCCGCGGGCCTCGTCCTGGTCTGGAGCCGGGCCGAGGAGGCCCTGGCCGTCGCTCAGCTGGCGAGGGAGGATCTGTCTCTTGTGAGCGAGCGCCTCGTCAGGCTCGAGGAGCTTCTGCAGGAATCCCCTGCGGCGACCCCCGCCTTGCGGACGGCCGTGGCGGAGGTGAGCGGCACCGTGGGGCTGCTCGGAGGAATGGTGCGCGAGCTGGCGAAGAATATCGCCACGCAGAGCCGTGACATGGCCGAGCTGAAAGACAATCTGGCGGCCGCCCCGGGGGCTCAGGGGATCGCCGCCGGGCAGAACATGGCGCCCGCCCCGCTGCCCCGGGCCGCCGTTCCGGATTCCGCCCCGGGCCAGTCCGCTCCCCAGCCTGTGCGCCGCAAGCCCGAGGAGGAGATCCGGCGCATGCGGCTGATCATGCAGGCCTTCGAATCCGACAGCATCGAGCTGCATCTGCAGCCCGTCGTGGCGCTGCCCCAGCGCAAGATCCGCTTCTACGAGGCCCTGGCGCGCCTGCGCCTGTCGGACGGCACGCTCCTCGGCCCATCCGAGTTCCTCGGTCCCCTCGAACGCCTGGGCCGTGCGCCGGAACTGGACCGGCGCGTTCTGGACCGCGTCATAGCGGTCGCCCATCACCTTGTCTCGCGGGGCAGCGAGGCCATTGTCGGCGTGAACCTGACGGCGCGCTCCGTCCGGCAACCGGGCTTTCTCTGGTCGCTCACGGGCGTCATGGACGCCGCGCGCGAAACCTTGGGCAGGGTCGTGCTCGAATTCCCGCAGGAATGCTGGCGGGAGCTCGACCCGGACGGGAAGGAGGCTTTGCGCGCCCTGCGCGACAAGGGCGTGCCTCTTTCCCTCGACGCCGCGACCGATCTCCGCTTGGAGCCCCGCGAACTCGCGGCCCTCGGGGCGCGCTTCGTAAAGCTGCCGGCGGATCTCCTGGTCGCCGCCGGGCGGGACGAGAACCATCGCCTGGGCCCGGATCTGGGCGTGCGAGAATTGGCCTCGGCCCTGCGCCGCGAGGGGATCAAGCTCGTGGCCGAGCATGTGGAGAACGAGGACATGGTGCCGGTCCTGACCGATATCGGCGTGCCGCTGGCGCAAGGCTTCGTCTTCGCCGCGCCGCGCGCCGTCAGGGCAGAGGTGCTGAACGCGGCGGCTGGACCGGGAACTCAACCGGGAACTCAACCGGGAACTCATGGGCAGGAGGCCGCAATCGGCGCTCATAGCCCGCTGCTGCGGCGCGCCGGTTGAGCCGGTCTGGTCCTCGGGCCGGTTGACTTGGACGGCGCAAGGGCCTACCCGCCCGGGTTCAACACCAGCGAGATCCCATGACAGCCTCTTCCCGTCCCGCTCTCGTCGAGGGCCTGAAATCTCTTGCGGAGAACTACGACCTGGTTCTGTGCGACGTCTGGGGCGTGCTGCACAACGGCGTGAAGGCCTATGAATCGGCAGGTGACGCGCTCACGCGCTTTCGCGCGAAGGGGGGACGCGTCGTGCTCGTGTCGAATGCCCCGCGCCCCGGCGCCTCGGTCGGCACGCAGCTCGACGGCTTCGCGGTTCCGCGCTCCGCCTATGACGCCATCGTCACCTCGGGCGACCTGACGCGGCTTGCCATCGCGGAGCGGCTGGACAAGGTCGTGAATCACATCGGTCCGCCCCGGGACATGCCGCTCTATGACGGCCTCGATGTCCGCTTCGGCTCGATCGAGGAGGCGGATTACGTGGTCTGCTCCGGCTTCGACGACGATGAGAACGAAACCGTCGAGAATTACCGCTCCCGTCTCGAGGCCATGCTCCGCCGGGACCTGCTGATGGTCTGCGCCAATCCCGATCTCATCGTGGAGCGCGGCCATATGATCCTGCCCTGCGCGGGCGCCCTCGGCCTGGCCTATGAGGAGATGGGCGGCAAGGTGTTCTATGCGGGCAAGCCCCATGCTCCGGTCTACGAGAGGGCGCTCGCCGTGGCCTCGGGACTCAGCGGGCGCTCCATTCCCAAGGAGCGGGTGCTGGCCGTGGGCGACGCGATCCGCACCGATATCGCGGGCGCGGCCGGCTTCGGAATCGACTCCCTGCTCATCGCGCGCGGCATCCATGCGAAGGAGCTCGGCCTTCACGAGGGCGATCTGGTGTCCGATCACGTGCAGGACTGGGTGGATCGTCAGCCCGTCACGCCGACCGCCATCACGGACGTGCTGTCCTGGGAGGCTTGAGCTCCTCCCTTGACCCTGCGGCCGGTTGAGGTAGAGACCCGCTTCATGTCCCCGAGCAATTCTCCCGTCCCGGTGCCGTCCTCCTTCGTGGTCTGCCGCGATGGCGAGGCTGTGCCGGAGAGCCTGAAGGGCGCCGTGGCGGCCATCGGCAATTTCGACGGCGTGCACCGCGGGCATCGGCACCTGCTCGATCTGGCCCTGCGCTCCGGCAGGCCCGCCGCCGTCCTCACCTTCGAGCCGCATCCGCGCAGCTTCTTCCATCCCGACAAGCCGCTGTTTCGTCTGACGCCCGAGCCCGTCAAGCTAGAGATCTTCGAGCGCCTCGGCCTTGCCGGCGCTTTCGTACGCCGCTTCGATGCGGGGCTCGCCTCCCTCGATGCGGAAGAGTTCGTGTGCTTCCTTGGGCGGGAACTCGACCTCTCCGGCGTCGTCATCGGCCACGACTTCCACTTCGGGCGCGGACGCGAGGGAACTCCCGAGCAGATGAGCGACCTGTGCCGCCAGCTGGGGCTCGACTGCTTCATTGCTTCCGCCGTGGTGGAGGGGACGGAGCCCGTCTCGTCCAGCGCCATCCGCGCGGCCCTGGAGGCGGGCGACATCGCGACCGCCAACAGGCTCCTGGGCTATCGCTGGTTCGTCCGCGCGGAGGTCAGGCATGGCGACAAGCGGGGCAGGGATCTCGGCTATCCCACGGCCAATATGCGCCTGCCGGACGATTGCCGGCTGCGTCACGGCATTTATGCGGTGCGGGCGGCTGTGGACGGAAGGATGGTCGACGGGGTTGCCAGCTTCGGCCGCCGCCCGACCTTCGACAACGGTGCGCCGCTGCTCGAAACCCATCTCTTCGACTTCAAGGGCGATCTCTACGGAAAGACCCTCGATGTGGAATTCATCGGCTGGATCCGCGGGGAGGAGCGATTCGACGGGATCGAGGCGCTGATCGCCCAGATGGACCGGGATTCGGAAGAAGCCAGGCGGATGCTGGCGGCGGACCGAACCCCGTCCATGATCGATTAGGCGATCGCCTCGCCCTCGGGCGCGCCCCGGCCCAGCTCGTCCGGCAGCGGATCGCCCTCGGCCACGAAGCGCAGGGACACCGAGTTCATGCAGTAGCGCTCGCCGGTGGGGGGAGGGCCGTCCGGGAAGACATGCCCCAGATGGCCCTCGCAGCGGGCGCAGCGGATCTCGGTGCGGACCATGCCGTAGCTCGTATCCCGCACGAAGGCGATGTGGTCGCGGTCGATGGGGTCGAAGAAGCTCGGCCAGCCGGTGCCGGATTCGAACTTGGTGCCCGCGTTGAACAGGGGCAGGCCGCACAGGCGGCAGCAATAGGTGCCCTTGTCCTTGGCCTCGTTGAAAATGCCGCAGAAGGGCCGCTCGGTGCCGTGCTCCAGGAGCACGCGGCGCTCCTCGTCGTCGAGGTTGTCCACGAGGGCGCGGAACTGCTCGGCGGAGGGGGGCGTCAGGTCGAAGCCGGCGCGGGAGCGCCTGGTCTGCGTGGTGGTCATCTCTGCCATGGGTCAATCCTCATCGCGGGTGGGGTCTCGGCCCATACATAGGCAGCCTGCGCCTCAATCACCACGCTTTATTATCCGGCACGGCGCTGCTAAAAGGCACCCATGCCCATGGATTTTCAGGCTCCTTTCACGGCCCGTGTCCGGCCTTCGCGAATTATCGGCCCGGCCCTCGCGTAACCCGCGAAGGTCCGGGATCTTTGCCGTTCGCCTCAAACACAGCCTGAACTGGAGCCCCCTGCCGGGGCCGCTTGGATCGATTGACCGTTATGACCGACAGACCTGAGAGCGCCGCTCGCGACTATTCCGAAACCCTCTTCCTGCCGCAGACCGACTTCCCCATGCGGGCGGGTCTCCCCCAGCGCGAGCCTCAGTTTCTCCAGCGCTGGAACGAGATGAAGCTCTACGAGCGCCTGCGCGAGGTCCAGAAGGGGCGCCCGCGCTTCGTGCTGCACGACGGCCCTCCCTATGCCAACGGCAACATCCATATCGGCCATGCCCTCAACAAGATCCTCAAGGATCTGATCGTCCGCTCCCAGGGCATGCTGGGCTTCGACTCCAACTACGTGCCGGGCTGGGACTGCCACGGGCTTCCCATCGAGTGGAAGATCGAGGAGGAGTACCGCTCCAAGGGCAAGAACAAGGACGAGGTGCCGATCGTCGAGTTCCGCCGCGAGTGCCGCGCCTTCGCGGAGAAGTGGATCGACGTGCAGCGCGAGGAGTTCAAGCGCCTGGGCGTCGGCGGCGACTGGTCGAACCCTTATCTGACCATGAGCTATGACGCGGAGGCGCAGATCGCCCGCGAGATCATCAAGTTCGCGGTGAGCGACCAGCTCTACCGCGGCTCGAAGCCGGTCATGTGGTCCTCCGTCGAGAAGACGGCTCTCGCCGAGGCGGAAGTCGAATACCACGAGAAGACCTCCACCACGATCTGGGTGAAGTTCAAGATCACCAACACCCTCGACGGCGATCTCGACGGAGCCTCGGTGGTGATCTGGACGACGACCCCCTGGACGATCCCGGCGAACCGCGCCATCGCCTATGGCGAGACCATCGCCTATGGCCTCTACAGGGTGACGGAAGCGGCGGACGACAACTGGGCGAAGGTGGGCGACCGCCTGGTGCTGGCCGACAAGCTCGCCGCCGACGTGTTCAAGGCGGCGCGGGTCGCCGGCTACGAGCGCGTGAAGGACGTTCTGCCGGTGATGATCGAGCGCTGCGCGCATCCGTTCCGGGGCCTCGAGGGGGCGAACGGCTATTGGGATTTCGCGGTCCCGATGCTGCCCGCCGATTACGTCACCGACGACGCCGGCACGGGCTTCGTGCATACGGCTCCCGGCCACGGCGCGGACGACTACAACACCTACGTGAAGCATCGCGACGTGTTCGCCGCCTGCGGCACGAGGGAAGTGCCGCACACGGTGGCGCCGGATTCCTCCTATTTCCCTGACGTGCCGTTCTTCGCGGGCGAGCGCATCTATGACGACAAGGGCAAGGATGCTGGCGCGAACGAGGCGGTGATCAGGAAGCTCGTGGAGGTCGGCGCGCTGATCGCGCGCGGGCGGCTGAAGCACCAATATCCGCATTCCTGGCGCTCGAAGGGCCCGCTCATCTTCCGCAACACGCCGCAATGGTTCATCTCGATGGACAAGCCGCTCGACGGCAAGGGTGACACGCTGCGTCAGCGCGCTCTCGGGGCCATCGAGAAGACCCAGTGGGTGCCGGAATCCGGCGAGAACCGCATCACCGGCATGATCGCCAACCGTCCCGATTGGGTGGTCTCGCGCCAGCGCGCCTGGGGCGTGCCGATCGCCGTCTTCGTGAAGAAGGGCACCAACGAGATCCTCAAGGACGAACGCGTCAACACCGCCATCGCCGAAGCCTTCGAGAAGGAGGGCGCGGATGCGTGGTACGCGGATGACGGGTCGCGCTTCCTGAAGGCCGGCGGCTACGACCTGAACGATTACGAGAAGGTGAACGACATTCTCGACGTGTGGTTCGATTCCGGCTGCACGCACGCCTTCGCGCTCGAGAAGCGCCCCGATCTGAAGGTCACCCGCAAGGTCGACGGCGGCCCTGACCAGGTGATGTACCTGGAAGGTTCCGACCAGCATCGCGGCTGGTTCCACTCGTCGCTGCTCGAAAGCTGCGGCACGCGCGGACGCGCGCCGTACGACATCGTCGTGACGCACGGCTTCACGCTCGACGAGCAGGGCCGCAAGATGTCGAAGTCGCTGGGCAACACGGTGGCGCCGCAGACCGTCATCAAGGAATACGGCGCCGATATCCTGCGTCTCTGGACGGCTTCGGTGGATTACTGGGACGATCAGCGCATCGGCCCGGAGATCATCAAGACCACGGCCGAAACCTACCGCAAGCTGCGCAACACGATCCGCTGGATGCTGGGCTCGCTCGCCCATTTCCGCGAGGCGGACAAGGTCGAGTTCAGCGCCATGCCGGAGCTGGAGCGTTTCGTCCTGCACCGCCTCGTCGAACTCGACGGCGAGATGCGCGAGGCCTATGCGGGCTACGATTACAAGCGCGTGGTCGCGTTGCTCAACTCGTTCATGACCACGGATCTGTCGGCGTTCTATTTCGACGTGCGCAAGGACACGCTCTATTGCGATCCGATCTCGAGCGTCGCCCGCAAGAGCGCCCTCACGGTGATCGACCAGACCTTCCGCTGCGTGGTGACCTGGATCGCGCCGATCCTCGCCTTCACGGCGGAAGAGGCCTGGCTCGCACGGTTTCCGGAGGCGCAGTCCGTGCATCTCGAAACCTTCCCGCAGGTTCCGGCCGAGTGGCGCGACGATGCCCTGGCCGAGCGCTGGGCCAAGGTGCGCCGGGTGCGCCGCGTCGTCACTGGCGCCCTGGAGATCGAGCGCGCGCAGAAGCGCATCGGCGCGAGCCTGGAGGCGGCTCCCGTGGTGTCCATCGCGGACCAGGACCTCTTCCAGGCCGTCCAGGGCCTCGACATGGCGGAGATCTGCATCACTTCGGCGATCCAGGTGGTGCAGGGCGAGGGGCCCGCGGAGGCCTTCCGTCTCGAGGACGTGAAGGGCGTCGCCGTGGTGCCTGAGCTCGCCAAGGGCCGCAAATGCGCCCGGTCGTGGAAGGTGACGCCCGAGGTGGGCAGCGATCCGGATTATCCGGACGTGACGCCGCGCGATGCGGCGGCCCTGCGCGAATGGGACCGGCTGAAGGCGGCAGCGGAATGATCAAAGGCGAAGGCTCCCAGGGGGCGGGGCCGGGCCCGAACGGCCCCGAGACCGCTCCGCAGCGCCCCCGCGCGGCGGCGAGGCCGCGGCCTTCCAAGGGGAGGGGCAGGGCCCGCGCCGACCGGAGCGGGCTCTCGGCGGCTGCGATCCTCGGCTTTTCCGTGGCGTTGATCACCCTGATCCTCGATCAGGCGACGAAGATCTATGCCTACCGGGTTCTCGATCTGCCGGTCAACGAGCCCCTCGTGCTGACGCCGTTCCTCAACCTGATCGTGGTCTGGAACCGGGGCATTTCCTACGGCCTCTTCCAGCAGGACGGGGATTGGGGGCGCTGGACCCTGATCGTCGTCTCCATCCTGGCCTCCATCGGGCTGTCCATCTGGATCCGCCGCACCAGGGCCAAGCTCCTGGCGGCCTCCCTCGGGCTGATCGTGGGCGGCGCCATCGGCAACGTCATCGACCGTCTCTGGTATGGAGCCGTGTTCGATTTCATCCAGTTCCACGTGGGCGACTGGTCCTGGTACGTGTTCAATGTGGCGGACGCGGCCATCGTTGCGGGTGTGATCGGATTGCTTTATGACTCTTTCTTTCTGGAAGGGCGGCGGGGTCGGTAACTCCCGGGCTGCCGGACAAGCTGCCTTATGTTCGCCCTAAAGAGCGATCAGGCGTTCCGGGCATAACGAGAAACAATGGTGGGTGTGCCATGAAGGGAATGAAGATCTTTGGCCTCGCGGGCGTTTTGGCGTTCGCATTCGCCGTGTCCCCCGCTTCGGCGCAGGAAGGCGAGGTCGTGAAGAGCCTGCTTGGCAGCATCGGTATCATTCCCAAGGAAAAAGAGCCGATCATCTACAATGAGCGCGCGCCCCTGGTGCTGCCGCCCAAGATGGATCTGCCTCCTCCGGCCGCTCCCAACGGCCCCGAGGCGAACAACGCGAACTGGCCCAAGGATCCGGACCTGGCGGCCCGCCGCAAGGCCGCCAAGGAGGCCAGGACGCCTTACTCCGAGACCGAGCTCTACAAGCTCAGCGAGGGCAAGCGGCTCTCCATCGAGGAGGTCCGCGCCGGCCGAAATCCGAACAGTCGTGACTCCCTTCCGCAGCCAGGGGCCGGCTGGAGCAAGGAAAATCCCCGCATGACGCCGGACGAGCTGCGCGCCTTCTCCACGAACAAGAAGGTCGAACTCGAGGGTGACGGGCTCGAGCGCCGCTACCTGAGCGACCCGCCGCAGAGCCTGCTGAAGGCCGCCCCCGGCGCGCCTCTCAGGGCATCCGCCGATCCGACGCCGATGGGCGATCCCGACAGCCCGCAGGCCTTCATTCAACAACAGCAGCAGCGCAGGCAATAAGGCTTTGCCACCGCTCTTTCTTTTCAGGCGAACGGGCATCCCCGCTTCGCCTGAAATCGTTCTTGGGGCTTCGCAAAGTCAAGCCTGTTCATGCCCTCGGACGCGAACCATGTCGCACCAAAAGGCGTCCTGCCTCGCTTGCTTGCTTCCCCGATTGGACTATGCCCGTAGGAATCGCCCTACGAAACGATTTGATGCTTCCAAGGTTGAACCGTCATGAAGACTGCCTCCAAGCCCATCCTCAAAGCCGACGCCCCGTCCTTCGGGCGCACGGAAGGCAGCGGCCCAAATCTGTCCTCCTTCACTCTCGACAACGGCCTCGATGTGGTGGTGATTCCCGATCATCGCGCTCCCGTCGTCACGCATATGGTGTGGTACCGTAACGGCTCGGCTGACGATCCGATCGGTCAGTCGGGCATCGCGCATTTTCTCGAGCACCTGATGTTCAAGGGCACCGAGAAGCATCCCGCGGGCGAGTTCTCGAAAGTGGTATCCGGCCTCGGCGGCCAGGAGAACGCTTTCACCTCCTTCGACTACACGGCCTATTTCCAGCGTGTCGCGCGTGAAAATCTCGAAGTCATGATGGAGTTCGAGTCGGACCGCATGACCAATCTGCTGCTCGAGGAATCCGTGATCGGCCCGGAGCGTGACGTGGTTCTGGAAGAGCGCCGCATGCGTGTGGAGACCGATCCCTCCGCCCAGCTCTCCGAAGCGATGGCCGCCTCCCTCTTCGTGCATCATCCCTATGGCATTCCGATCATCGGGTGGATGCACGAGATCGAGACGCTCAACCGTGAGCACGCGCTCGACTACTACAAGCGCTTCTATACGCCCGAGAACGGCATTCTGGTCGTCGCGGGCGACGTCACGGCCGACGAGGTGCGCCGCCTCGCCGATGCCACCTATGGCCGCATCGCGCCGCAGGGCAAGCGCCCGGTGCGGCTGCGTCCGCGCGAGCCCGAGCCCGTAGCCGCGCGCCATATCACGGTGTCCGATCCCAAGGTCGAGCAGCCCACGCTGCAACGGCTCTACCTGGTGCCGTCCTGCCGCACTGCCACGCAGCGCGATTGCTATGCGCTCGAGCTTCTCGCCGAGGTGATCGGCGGCGGCCCGACCTCGTATCTCTACCGCAAGCTCGTGATGGAGCGCGGCATCGCGGTGAATGCGGGCGCGTGGTACATGTCCTCCGCCATGGAGGACACGCGCTTCTGCGTCTATGCGGTCCCGTCCGAGGGCGTTTCGCTGCAGGCGCTCGAGGAGGCGCTGGACGAGGTGCTGAGAACCATTCCGGACGAGGCGCTCGATCCCGATTCCATCGAGCGCGCCAAGACGCGCCTCGTGGCCGAGACGATTTATTCCACGGACAGCCAGTCGTCGCTCGCACGCATCTACGGCTCGGCTCTCGCCATCGGCGAGACGATCGAGGACGTGCGCCGCTGGCCCATTGAAATCGAAACCGTGTTCAAGGAGGATCTCGCCTCCGCTGCCGAGCGCTATCTCGTCGCCCGCCGCTCCGTGACGGGCTATCTGCAGAAGTCGGCTTCTTGACCGCCTGCTTGAGACCCGAGGAAAAGATGACCGCTTCCGTTGAAACCCTGTCCTCATCCCCCACGACCGTGAGGGCCCTGACTTCCGCCGCCGGCGTCGAGGCGTGGCATGTCGAATCCGACGTGGTGCCGCTGATCGCCGTCTCGTTCATTTTCGAGGGCGGATCCGCGCATGACCCCGCCGACAAGCCCGGCGTCGCGCAGATGCTGGCGCGCCTGCTCGACGAGGGTGCGGGGGAACACGATTCCGATGCCTTCCAGGAGCGTCTGGCCGCGCACGCCATCGAACTTTCCTTCAATGCGGGCAACGACGCCATCGGCGGCTCGCTGAAGACGCTCGTCAAGCATGCGGATGAAGCCTTCGAACTGCTGCGGCTCGCATTGGCCGAGCCTCGCTTCGACCAGGATGCCATCGAGCGCGTTCGCGCCCAGACCATCGCGGGCCTGCGCTATCAGCAGAACGATCCGGGCGTCATGGCCACGCGCCGCTTCTTCGAGGAAGGGTTCGCCGGCCATCCCTATGGGCGCCCGACCTCGGGCACGCCCGAAAGCGTCGCCGCCATCACCCGCGACGATCTCGTGGCAATGCATCGCGCCATGATCGCGCGCGGCCGCGTGAAGATCGCGGTCGTGGGCGCCATCTCGGCCGACGACCTGTCGCTGCTTCTCGACAAGGTCTTCGGCTCGCTGCCCGAGGCGAAGCCGCTCCCCGTCGTCGAGACGACATCGCTGCAGAAGACCGGCTCGCGCATCGTCGTCGATCTCGACGTGCCGCAATCCGTCATCCGCTTCGGCACGCCGGGAATCGCCTGGCGCGATCCCGGCTTCATCCCGGCCTACGTGCTCAATCACATCTTCGGCGGCGGCTCCTTCACCTCGCGCCTTTTCCAGGAAGTGCGCGAGAAGCGTGGCCTCGCCTACAGCGTCGGCACCTCGCTCGTGAGCTATCGCGCGGCCGCGATGACCTGGGGCTACACCGCCACCAAGAACGAGCGCGTGGTGGAATGCCTCGATGTGATCGCCAGCGAAATGGCGCGCCTCACGGCGGAAGGTCCGTCGGACGAGGAGTTGCAGAAGGCGAAGGATTATCTCACCGGCTCCTATGCGCTCGGCTTCGATACGTCGACGAAGATCGCGCACACGCTGGCCCAGATCGCCTTCGAAGGGCTCGGGATCGACTATATCGGCCGTCGCAACGCGTTGGTTTCCGCGGTGACGCAGGGCGATATCCGCGAGGCCGCTGATCGCATCTTCGGCGACGGCAGGATGCTCACCGTCATCGCAGGGCGGCCGACGGGGCTTTGAGCCCGGCCTGACGAATGCAACCAGAAAGGAGCCTCCCGGCTCCTTTTTCATATCGAGTGCCCAGGGCAGGCGATGCCACCTGTCGTTGTCCCCTAGTCGAGGCACCGTCTCTGCCCTAAAGTTCCGCTTTGCAATTTCCCACAGAAAGAGTCGGAGTATCCCGTATGGCCCTGCAGCAATCGATTGATCTCGCCTTGGCATCCACCATCGGGACGGGCGGTCTTTCGCAAGGGGCGTTCGAGGCATCCCTCGAGGCCGTGAGCACGGCCATGGGGCGGCTGTCGGACGACGATGCGTCGGGCCGCCTTCCACTGCTCCACATGCCGCGCACGACGGAGGATCTCGCCTCCATCCAGCAGGCAGCCGCCTGGCTGCGCCTGGATGCGACGGACGTCGTGTTTCTCGGGACCGGCGGCTCGAGCCTGGGCGGACAGACCCTGGCCCAGCTGAAGGACTACGCCGTGCCTGGGGCAGGACGCTTCACCGAGAGCCCGCGCATCCACTTCCTCGACAATCTCGACCCCCTTACCTTCGACTGCATGCTGCACAAGCTGCCGCTGTCGTCGACGCGCTTCGTGTCAATCTCGAAATCCGGCGGCACCGGCGAGACCCTGATGCAGACGATCGCGGTGCTTTCCGCCCTCGACAAGGCGGGCCTGAAGGCCATGCCCAAGGATATGTTCCTGGGTCTGTCCGAACCGCGCAAGGAGGGCGGCAGGAACGCCCTTCGCGACCTTCTGGAGCCCGAGGGTGTCCGCTTCCTGGAGCACCACACGGGCATCGGGGGGCGCTATTCCGTGCTTACCAATGTGGGCCTTCTGTCCGCTGCCGTCCTGGGCCTCGACATAGCCGCCATCCGGCAGGGCGCCGCGGAGGCCTATGAACCATTCCGCAACGGAAGTGCTGCCAAGGATGCGCCGGCGGCCCTCGGCGCCGCGCTTAACGTGGCAGCCGCCAGGGAGGGCAAGGGCATTGCCGTGACCATGGCCTATGCGGACCGCCTGGAGCGCTTCACCCGCTGGTGGGTCCAGCTCTGGGCCGAGAGCATCGGCAAGGACGGCAAGGGCACGCAGCCCGTGGCGGCCATCGGTCCAGTCGATCAGCACAGCCAGCTCCAGCTCTATCTCGCAGGGCCCAACGACAAGCTCTTCACCGTCATGACCACGGGCGTGGCGGGGCAGGGCCCGCTCATGGACGAGAAGCTCGCCAAGCGCGCGGGCGAGGCGGATTTCGGGGGCAAGCGCATCGGCGATCTCGTGGCGGCCCAGGGCCGGGCGACGGCCGATACGCTCGCCAAGAACGGCCGCCCGACCCGGCGCATTCACATCGAGACGCTCGACGAGCGGGCCATGGGCGAAGTGCTGATGCATTTCATGCTGGAGACCATCCTCACCGGCTATGCGCTGGGCGTCGATCCGTTCGACCAGCCGGCCGTGGAGGAGGGCAAGATCCTCGCCAAGCAGTACCTGGCGCAGGGGTGAAATCGCACCCCCGCCATGGCCGGGCTTGTCCCGGCCATGGCGGGGGACGCGGCGTCGCTCGACGAATGGCAGGGGAATAACGTCGCGGCTTATGGTCTCGGACATCCTCAGCCCCTATCTTTCCTGTTCCGAATCCCTCGAACGTGAAGCGCCCCATGCTCGTCCGCCGCCTCGATCCCATTCTCGTCGACCGCATCGCGGCGGGCGAGGTTGTCGAGCGCCCGGCTGCTGCCGTGAAGGAGCTCGTCGAGAACGCCGTCGATGCGGGCGCCTCCTCCATCGAGATCACCGTGGAGGCGGGCGGCCGCCGCCTGATCCGGATCGTCGACGATGGGCAGGGCATGACGCCCGAGGACCTGGAGCTCGCCGTCGAGCGCCATGCGACCTCCAAGCTGCCGGATGGCGACCTGTTTTCCATCAACACGCTGGGCTTTCGCGGAGAGGCCCTGCCGTCGATCGGGGCCGTTGCGCGCCTCTGCATCACGACACGCACGAAGGATGCCGAAACAGCCTCCATGATCGTGGTCGAGGCCGGCGTGAAGCATCCCGTTCGGCCCGCTTCCGCGCCGAAGGGGACACGCGTCGAGGTAACGGACCTGTTCGCAGCGACGCCCGCGCGCCTGAAGTTCCTGAAGAGCGACCGCTCCGAGGCGCAGGCCGTCGCGGAGATTGTCAAGCGCCTCGCCATCGCGCATCCGACGGTGCGTTTCACGCTGTCCGGCGAGCACATCACGTCCTTCACCTATCCGCCGGAGGAGCCCGGTGAGCACGGCTTCCTGCGCCGCCTCTCGCGGGTTCTCGGCTCCGATTTCAACGAGAACGCCATGTCGATCGGCGTCGAGCGCGAAGGCGTGCGGCTGACCGGTTTCGCGAGCCTGCCCACCTATCACCGCGGCACATCCACGGCGATCCATTTCGTGGTGAACGGGCGGCCCGTGCGCGACAAGCTCCTGCTCGGCGCGGTGCGCGGCGCCTATGCCGACGTGATGGCCTCCGACCGTCATCCGGTTCTCGCCATGATGGTCGAGCTCGATCCGCGTGGCGTGGACGTCAACGTGCATCCGGCGAAAACGGAGGTGCGCTTCCGGGATCCCGCTTTCGTGCGCGGCTTCGTGGTGGCGGCGATCCGGGAGGCGATCACGCGCTTTTCCACGCGCGCGTCCTCGACCGTGGGCGCGCGCACGCTGGAGAGCCTGCGCCCGCAAGGCGCGCTGCCGGCCCGCCCGGCCTTCGGGCATCATCGTCCTTCCATCATCCGCCCGTCGAGCGGGTTCGCCCATTGGCAGGCACCCCTCGATCCGGCTCCGCAGGCGCATGCGCCCGCTTCCGGATTGGCCGAAGCGCAGGCCTCCCTGCCGGATCTCGCGTCGCCGTCCGCCGACAGCCGCGCCACGCTTGCCGAGATTGAACCCGAGATGGAGGCCGCGCCCCTGGGCGCCGCGCGTGCGCAGCTGCATGGTACCTACATCGTCGCGCAGACGCAGGACGGCATCGTCATCGTCGATCAGCATGCCGCGCACGAGCGCCTGGTCTATGAGCGCCTGAAGCGCGAGCGCGCGTCGTCCGGCATCGCGCGCCAATTGCTGCTGATTCCCGAGGTGGTCGATCTCGATCCGGTGGACGCGGATCGGGTGCTCGCGGAAGCCGCGATGCTGGAGAGCCTAGGCCTCGTCGTCGAGCCCTTCGGGCATGGGGCGCTGCTCGTGCGCGAGGTGCCGTCGGCCCTCGCTGGCGGGCGCATCAAGGCGCTGGTGCAGGATGTGGCCGATGCGCTCGCGGAATGGGGACAGGGAGCCGCCAATCCGCTGGAGGAGCGGCTCGACGCCGTCCTTTCGCGCATGTCCTGCCACGGCTCCATCCGGGCCGGGCGCCACATGCGGCCCGAGGAGATGAACGCCTTGCTGCGCGAGATGGAGGCCACGCCTCTCTCGGGCCAGTGCAATCACGGTCGGCCCACCTATGTGGAGCTGAAGCTCACCGACATCGAACGCCTGTTCGGACGGCGATAGCGCATGTGAGGACGGCCGGGCCTAACGCTGGAACAGGAGGGGCCCCATGATCGACATGGTCGTCCGGCTGCGCGGTATCCCCGATACGGAAGCTTCGATCGGATGGGCCGGAGCCCACTCCGTCGTCGTGGACCGCCCCGAAGGCAAGGCCGGAGGCCAGGGGCTCGGATTCAATGGCGGTCAATTGCTTGGATTGGCGATCGGCGGCTGCCTGTGCAACGACCTTTATCATGTGGCCCATGAAATGAATGTCGCACTGACCGCTCTAGCGGTCGATGTGAGGGTGACGTTCGAGGGTGATCCGTTGCGCGCCACCTCTGCTCATGTCGAGATCGCCGTCGAAGCTGCGGATCGGGAAGCCGACCTGGACGCCGTGATCCGCAGGGCTCAGGAAATATCGACGGTGAGCAATTCGCTGGCTCGCGGGATCCCTGTCAGCGTCTCGACGCGCAACTGACCGAAGGTCTCGAGACACCCCTCGTCCTAGGCCGTGTCGCGCTGCATCGATGCTGGCATCCGCTTGTCATCGCGCTCCACTTCGACCCGGATTCTTTCGAACTCGTCCAGGAACGAGCCCGGCGTGGCTACGCTGAGACGCAGGGCAGCATGCACTTGCTCCTGCCGGTCGGTCGGGCGGAGGAAGCAGACGCCGAGAGAATCCTGATGGCGCCAGCACAATCGTGCCCGATGAACCTGGAGATCGTGAGCGGCGATGAACAGATCGAAGTGGTCAGGCAGGGGCATGTGCCGCTTGAGGGTGATTCTCGCGCCGCCCTCCGAGATGTCCTCAACCCGGCAGGAGACCATGGAATCGGGTCCCAGCACGATCTTGGCGAGATGCTGAGCACGAAAACGTCTGGCCTGCCGGCGATTGGCGAGTTGGCCGCAAGAGCCCATGGACCCGATCCGCTGAAATGGTTAACGCCACGCTTGGTGTTAACTTTGCGTTAACCATTTTCCAATTGCCTCGAACGGATAACTCTCCTGTGCCTCGAACGGATAGGCCCCATGAGCTTCAGGCCAAGGCAAAGCAGGAGACCCCCTGCGGTCGGCGCGCCCGCGCGGCGCTACATGAGGACCTGGCGCGCGAGAGCGCCTACGAAGCCCATGCCAAGCAGGAAGAGGGGAAACCATTTCGGGCAGGAGGTCGGCTCGTCGCGGTTCATTCTCAATCGTTCTCCCCGTCCTCTCACGGATGTGGGGAAGGGTGAACTCCAATGCCTTCGTGAAGCCCGCCCCTGTTCGTCCCCGCTCCCGGCCATCTAGGTGCCTCATATGACGTGATGATGGCGGTCAGGGTGGGCGCCCTGGCCGAGAGAGGCTATTCCCGCGGCCAGGGCGTGGGCCGCTGCAAGCGAAACAGCAGCATTCCGATGGTATTTCCCCGGTCGGCGACGTCAACGGAGCCGGGGTCCGGGGATGCCTTGTTACCGGTCATTCGCTGGACAAAGAATGGGCGCGCTGTCGATCCTCTGCGCAGGGGTATGGTTCCGGAGCGGTCGAAGATAAGGATGCCGTCAGCGGGACGGTCCTTGGCGTTCCGCGGAGGCCGCCCAGATATTGAGGCCTCCCTCCGTGGCATGGCGGTCGATCTCCGCCAGCTCCTCGGGAGAAAACGACGGGTTCTTCAGCGCGCCGACGCAATCCACCACCTGTTCGGGCCGGCTCGCGCCGATGAGAGCGGAGGTGACGCGTCCACCGCGCAGCACCCAGGCCAGAGCCATCTGGGCGAGGGTCTGGCCGCGCCGCTGCGCGATGGCGTTGAGGCTGTTGATGCGGGAGAGATTGTCCTCGTTCAGGAAGCTCGTTCTGAGGGATTTGCCTTCCGCCGCTCGGCTGTGTTCGGGAATGCCGTTGAGATATTTCGTGGTCAGCATGCCCTGCGCCAGGGGCGAGAACACGATGGATCCCATGCCGAGATCGTCGAGCGTATCGAGCAGTCCGTCCTCCTCGATCCAACGGTTGAGCATGGAATAGCTCGGCTGGTGGATGATGCAGGGCGTCTTCAGGTCGCGCAGAATGGCGAGGGCCTCGCGCGTGCGCCTGCTGTTGTAGGAGGACAGGCCGACATAGAGCGCCTTGCCCTGACGCACGGCCGAATCCAGCGCCGTCATGGTCTCTTCCAGCGGCGTCTCCGGATCGAAGCGGTGAGAATAGAAGATGTCGACGTAGTCGAGGCCCATGCGCTTGAGGCTCTGGTCGAGACTGGACAGGAGATACTTGCGGCTGCCCCATTCACCGTACGGCCCCGGCCACATGCGATAACCCGCCTTGGTGGAGATGACGAGCTCGTCGCGCAGCCCGTGAAACTCGCTGCGCAGGATCTCTCCGAACAATGTTTCCGCGGAACCGGGAGGAGGGCCGTAATTGTTGGCGAGATCGAAATGCGTGATGCCGAGGTCGAAAGCCTTACGGCAGATCTCCCGTGCGTTCGCCGCCGACTTGTCCTCTCCGAAATTATGCCAGAGCCCCAGCGAGATCGCCGGGAGCTTCAGGCCGCTCCGGCCGCAACGATTGTAGATCATTTCATCATAGCGGTTGGCTGCGGGCTGGTAGGCCATGGCTTCCTCCGGGAATGTTTTATGCAGGAGCGATTTGCACGGCAGGCTCGCACAGGCGGCATGGCTGTGTCGAGAGAGGCCGTAATCCAGATCCAAGACGGGCAAAGTCTTTCGGAAAAGCTCAGGCCCTGGCGAACAATTCCTATGAGCCCGCGTTAGCGGGGGACCGGATGGGCCTGCGGGAGAACCCTCATGAACAAGATCTCGTGGAGCCCTGTTCTTCTCGGAACAGGCATCGTCGTGGCGCTGATGGGGCTGGCGCTGGGAGCGGGCGGCCTTTGGCTGATAGCCTTGGGAGGCTCGTGGTACTACCTCCTCGCAGGCTTGGGCTTTCTTCTGACGGCGTATCTCCTCGTCACGGCGCGACCCGCTGCCCTGTGGGTCTTCGCCATCGTCGTCGCGGGCACGCTGCTCTGGGCCTTGTGGGAGGTTGGCCTCGACTGGTGGCCGCTCGGCGCTCGCGGAGGGATCGTCTTCCTGGTCGGCCTGTTCCTGCTGACGCCCTGGGTGACGCGCGCCCTGAGGTCGGGACCGGATGCTCCTGCGGCGTCCGCCCGCGCCGTCCCGTCGCGCGTGGGGGCCTTTCGCGGCGCGGGCCTGCCCTTGAGCGCGATCCTCGGCGTCTCCCTGGTGGTGGCCATCGCCTCCTGGTTCACCGATTCCCGCTCGATCGAAGGCACGGCCCCCGA